>Ga0154020_10002583_pt1 | contig 22041 bp, 18 predicted proteins | sample Klosneuvirus_201_FD_109709 | JGI IMG/M metagenome (GOLD analysis project Ga0154020, IMG submission 109709) | Active sludge microbial communities from wastewater, Klosterneuburg, Austria - Klosneuvirus_20160825_MG | ecosystem: Engineered > WWTP > Aerobic digester > Activated sludge | place...
AATCATCGACTTGATCCGAGACAGAACGATCTGCTCCGCTGGATCATCTACCAAAACGCGATACCGAGGATTGTCCAGCGACGGCACCGCCTTGCTTCCATAGGGTGCCTTCCCAAAGTGATACCCATTCCCACGGATGTGTCCGATCGCCTCCTTCACACGCTCCCCACACGCCTCCCGTTCCATCTGCGCGAACACAAGCAGAATGCTCACCAGCGCCCTCCCAAGCGCAGAGTCGAGGCGAATCGCCTCGCGAATCGCGACTAATTCCTTCGTCCCGTCGGCAAAGTGCGTTTCATACAGATCACAGAAGTGCTTGATCGAACGGCTCAAGCGATCAAACTTGAGCACGACCACCACGTCTGCCCTCGTTGCAAGCGCCCGCGCCAGACCCTTCCGATCCGCTCTCCCTCCTGATTCCACATCCTCATGAATCTGAAGGAGACGCAGTCCCACCGATTCACAGTACGACGTGATCGCTGTCCTCTGTGCATCCAGAGACAGCCCATCCGCCGCCTGCATGTCGGTACTAACGCGAATGTACCCTACAGCTGTCCTCGTCCCTGCAAGCTGTCCGCTTGGGACATTATTCCGATCATGGTGATTTCTCATGTCCAAGGCCCCTTCCACATGCGCCCAAGTGCGCCGCTGTAGGAACAGGCTTAAACCCCATTCACGTCCGCGTCAACGCCAAATCTCGGTTAGAGGCTGATTGGTTTAATTGCGGGGGGATTGAGAGACTGTCGATAGGTAGATTACATGTGGGGATGGCTATGTTGATGCTGTTCGTAGGCTGGTCGGAGCGAGGCTAGGTGTCCGTGCGGACGATTTGAACCGCGTGGGACTGCGTGATCACGCCGCCTCTGCTATCGCGGAGTATCGTCCACAGCAGGGCTGAGCCAGGCCGTTCGGGAGTCCGCCACTCGTCGTGTGTCTGCTCATTGTTTACGTCGGTGCTGGCTGCGCGGAAGCTGCCCTGCGCCGACAACCAGGACACCCGCAGCTGTTCATCGATGGTGCGGAGCTTCTGCTCGGACGGATCAAACCAAACGAAGGACTCGCGACTGTCCTGCGGAATCGACAGCTTGAGCGTGAGCGTCTGTCCCGTCGGCAGAGCGCTGGGGGAAACCTCGGTATCACCGAGCAGAAAAGACAGCGCTCCCAGCTGCGGATTGCGATTGGGGACATAGCTCATCCGGAACTGGGCCGCGACCTCCGGAGTGGCTGTCGAGAGCCCACAGCGAATCCGCACCAGGCCAAAAGCCGTCATTCCCAACAGACGCAGCCGCACCGGTTGGTAGTAGCCGCCTGTGCCATCGGGATCTCGCGGACGCAGCGAAGTCTGGCCATCTGTCGACGGGGGAAGCTGTGGTCCGAACAGCTCGCAGGCATCGCTGGGAAGCTGCGCCGTGATGAGGGATGCGCTGTCTGTCAGCACCCGCACGTCCTGTTCCAAGCAGCGCTCACTTACCACATTGTTGTCTACCGGTGACTTGGGCGCCGCGCAGAACGCCCACTCGACCGGCATCGCAGCGAGAGGTCCTTGCAGATCGGCCGCGAACACTTGCAGCTGCACAGACTCACCAGGAGAGACCTCGGCAGGCTCACTGCGCACTGCCAGAATCCGTGGTCCAAGAATCAGCGAGCTGGGCGGTCCCAGGTCGGGAAGACAGCCGCAGTAGAACAATATGAGGAGTATTGTATGCTTCATATTTGACCCCTAGAAGGACAGCCTCACCCCGAGTACCGCGAGGGTGGGGAGTCCACGGATGTACTCGCGCTGGCTGAAGTCGAACCGATAGGCGAGTTCCTCGGCGTTGTGCTGGTTGGTGACATTCTGGACTTCCAGAGAGACCGCCAGCGACAGGCGGGGACCGAGCTGAAAGCTGCGATCGAGCTGCGCGTCGAGCTGCACAAAGTCCGGTAAGCGAATGCCATTGTGCGGGCCGAACTGCGGCTGAAACTGATCATCGCGAGCGTCGTAGAAGGCAGCCACAACTTCGGTGCGCGGCAGACCGCTCGTGTAGCGCAGTCGGACTCCGATTCCGAATCCAAACAGGACGTAGCGAGCGGCAAGCTGAAGCTGGTGCGGCTGATCAAAGTCAGCCAGACGCAGCGGCAGCGACTCCGCATCCCGACGCTCACTGCGGCTCCAGGAATAGGAAACGAAGCCACTCAGCTGGCGCCACGGAGTCAGCCGCACGACCACCAGACCGCCATAGCTGCGGCCACTTCCCTCTTGCGTGAGTGAGCGGGCGAGCGGAGGCGAGGTCAGCGGACTGCGGGCCCACAGCTTGTCGAGCGCGCGAAAGTAGCCGGCCAGCTCGATGCGCAGTGGCCCTTTGACCAGCAGCTCGCTGCCGAGGACCGCGTGGATAGCGCGGGCCGGCCCGAGGGTGGGATTGCCAAACACGGCGCTGCGGTCGGCGGCGTCGGGCGGTTGGTGATACAGCCCAGCAGCGGCCCAGAGACTGAGGCGGGCAAGCGGCTGAACCCGCAGCAGCAGGCGAGGCTCGACGGAAAAATCGATGCGACGGAAGCCGAGCGGCGGGCTCGCCCCAATCCGTGGCAAAAGCCGGCTCGTGTCGAGGAGCGTGGCAACGGCGCGCAGCCCGGACTCGATCCGCACGCGGCCCAAGCGAAGCACCAGCGACGCAAACACCGAATAGTCACCCTGATGCGCGGACCAGTCATCGGTATTTTGCTCACGACTAGGACTCTGTCCAAACACGGCGCGATCGCCCTCGCGCGGGGGCCGAGTCAGCGTGCCGGCCCGCGTCAGCGTCGACAGCGAGCCAAGTACATCGATGCCCGTGAGCAGCGTCAGCCGTCGTAGTGGAGAGACCGTCGTGGTGGCCCGCAGGCCATAGCGCAGCTCGTGACGGGACTGCGTCGCCGGTGTCTCGCCAAAGCGCGCTTCATAGGCGCTGTCGTCGATTCCGAGCCACGGCGTAACCCTCACGTCGCTGCCGCCTTGGCTTTTGCGCTGATAATCGAGCCCGAAGCGGTAGAACGATCGTCGCCACAGCTCGGAGTGAGCCGTCGCGCTGTCCGCCAGCACTTGAGTCCGTCGCTGCTCATCACCGGACCCGAAGACCAGCGCACTCAGGCGCTCGACGACGTCACGGGTCTGGCGCAGCGTCAGCACGGCACGAGTCTGGAAGTCGAAGTAGCGCGGCAGGGGGAAAAAATCGCTCACTTGCTCGCCAGCCAGCGTCGAGAGCGCGCGTTCCACGTAGCTGTAGCGGCCTGCCGCCATGACCTTGAGTCTGGGTCCCAGCGCCGTCGACAGATGCGCTCCGACGTCGAGCAGATCAGCGCTCAGCTCACCATGCACACCGTCGGGAAGTGTACGACTGTCAAGCTGAACCAGGCCGCCCAGCGCTCGTCCCCACTCGGCCCCGTAACCGGCTGGCAAGAGCGTAAGCGACGCGATCGCGGCGGTGGGAAGGATGGCGCGCAGGCCGCCGAGGTGATAGAGCGCGGGCACCTCGATGCCGTCGAGATAGACCCGTGACTCCGAGGGTGCGGCGCCCCAGACGATGAGCTGCCCGGCGCCCAGCTGTGGTCGCACCACCCCCGCTGCTGCCTCGACGGCGCGCAGACCGTCGCTGGAGACACCGGGGAGGGTTCGTGCCTCGTCGGTACGGACTGTCGTCGCGAGTGGACCTCGGCCCGGTGCATCGGCGCGTACCACCGTCGAAAAATTGGCGGCAGCGGACTCCTCGGCACGCAGTGGCGCCGCCCCGAGCAGCATCAGCAGCACCGCCTCGATCCGAGCCATCAGCGCAGCTCCACCTCAAGCGCCAGCGTCCCCGCACCGAGTCCGTGCTCGCCACGGGTGTCTGTCGGCAGGCTCTGGCCCATCGCGCTGGCGACCTGCACACCGTCGACAAGTGCCGCAACCTGCCAGTAAGCGCTCGCCTGCTCACACAGCGAGAAGGTGTCGACGCGAATCCGATAGCGACCGGGCGCGGCGGAACGCGGATAGATCACCTGTTCGCGCTGTCTGCCGTCGATAACACACAGGGCGTTGGAGTCCAAGTCGAGGAATCCGGACTCGCTGCCCATCGGCGGTCGTCCTGGGGCTCCTGCGGTGTGGCCACTCTTGCGACGGGTCCAAATCTCCTGTCCGTCGGGCTGCTCGACGTGCAGGTCGAGATCGGCGGCCCGTTGCCAGCGCAGCACCACCACCAGTGCTCCTTGCGGTGGCGGATCTTCGTCGCTGAGCAGCTTCTGAATACTCGGTGGCCCGTACTGACCGATCGAATCGGTGGCCTGTAGCCACAGGTCGTGAGGGCCGAGTGTCAGCGACGGAGAGAACGACAGATGCGCCAGAAACGTCGGCTGCCTGGGAGCCGTCACATCGGGCGCGCCCGCCGGCAGGACGTAGTGGGCACGATCACCGACGAGGAAAAGTGACACGGCAGTGGCACCTTCCTGAAGGGCACCGGCGAGTGGCTTGTCGAGCTGACCCGGCCAAATTCGCGCACCCAGCAGCGCCACCGTCGTCACCTGCGGACCGGGCGTAGCGCTCGAATCGACGGGCGGTGGACCTTCGACGCGCTGGGCTCCGGCCACACGCAGCCAGGCCGTCACGCCGCTCTGCGACGAGGCAACCTCACAGGCGGAGCTACTGACCAGCAGCAGCGTCGTGAGCTTGAGCAGAAATCGTCGCATCAGAACACCACCTGCGCGCGCAAGATCACACTGTCTCGTCCGAGTGTGGTCACGGTTCCAGCCGAAGTACGTCCGAGAGGATTGCGCTGGTTGGCGTACTCGACGGTGATGCGCCCGTAGCCGGGGTACTGGACGGCGACCGTGGCGGCCAGCGTCGAGAACGCGAGCGAGACCGGTATCCGCAGCGCCCCGAGCTGTTCTTGGCGGTCCGCGTCGGGATCGTAGAAGTCGTAGCGCAGACCGACGCGCAGATACGGCGTAATTTCTTGCGTGACCGATGCATAATATCCCAGCTCGCGCAGGTCGCGTCCCGTCGCCACCGGGTCTGCGGGAACCAGCCCTCGGTCCAGGTTGCGCGCCCAGATCAGCTCACCGCTCAGCTGTAGCTCGCCCAGCCGCGGCACACTCGCCGTCAGCTCGACATCGAGTCCGAGCGCATCGCGTGAGAAGTTCTGCGAGGGCGTGGCGGCCTGACCGCGGATGAGCTGAAGCTCGCTGAGCTGGACCTGGCCGTCGTCGTTGTCGTCGCGCCACGTCAGCACATCTTTGCCGGCCTGCCGACCCGGACTGAGTCCCTGGCCGTAGACCCCGGACAGTCCAGCGCAGACTCGCACGCGCGGGCCTACTGCGACCTCGACGCCGAGTCTTCCGACGAGATCCTTGCTCTGATTGGGATCGCGGGCCGCAAACTGTGACTCTCCCATCGGCTCGCCGTTCATTCCAGCGACGGAGTAGCGGAGAAAGCGCCAGCCGCCGTGCAGACGAATGCCGAGGTCGTACTCACCCGGAAACAGGGCGCGAATGACCTGGCTGCGCTCGAGCGTCAAGCGGTCGGGATCGGACTTTTGAACCTCTCTGCCGAACGGAATCTTGAACAGCCCCACGGACGCGCGAAGGTATGGCGTGTCTCCCGTCGGTGCTGGCCAGCGGGCGAAGACCTCGGCGCCGAGCAGACGTGCCTGGGTTCCGGCGACGGTGTTGCCGTCGAAGTCGAGCGCCCCGCCGACGTAACGCGACTCTGCTTCGGTACGCAGACGGGCGCGGCGGATCAAAAAGCGGGTCTCGTTGAGCGGCTGCCCAGTGGCTCCGTCGAGCTGATCTTCGGAGTCCTGGCGATAGGCGACCGCGTCGGCTTGGACAAATCCGCCCAGTCGCAGCACCAGACTGCCGCGTCGCCACCAGTCGGCGCTCGCAGGACTCGGCGGGCGGAGCAGTCCGTCGAGCCTCGACTCAAGCACTCGGACCCGCTCGGTAAGGCTCGCTTCTTGGGCATGTCCCGTCGAGACCGCCAGCAGCGTGAGCATCACCGCCAGCCTGGCGACGAGCCGCCCGTCACGGCAGCGGTGGCAGCGTGCCATCGGAGCGGAGCAAGGGCAGAACGGGCCGTTTGTCGACGGACTGCGCAGTCGTGCAGGCATTGAGAAACTCGATGTGGGTCTGCGGATGGACGATGCACGCCAGATCGGGCGTCGCGAGGTCGTGGGCCGCTGGATCATTCGTCGTCGGCGAGCTGTCCGGACAGCCGGCCAGTGCCGCCAGACCCGCCAGCAGCAAAAGGAGTCGCTTCATGATCAGCGCTCCTCGCAGAAGCCGTGACGACAGGTGCCGCCGCCGCAGGTCTTGCTGTCGGTACAGGTGGTGCAGCTCGATTTGCCGGTGGCACGCAGCTCGAAGTAACAGCCGCAGGGCTCGACGGGAAGATAGCTGGAAAAGTCGCCGCCTTCGACGCTGCGCTGGACTTGCATGGCGCAGCGCGGAATCAGGCCGACCCGGACCGAGGCATCGAGCGGCTCAAACGGGGTCGCCGGCTGGACAGCGTTTCCCACCAAAATATCGACCACCCGCTGCGCCCGAGAGCTGCGCGGCTTGCCGAGTGCGTCGGTCTTTTGCAGCCAGTGCGTATACGACCACAGGTGGTAGTGCCCGTCGCGGACATTGCGCTTGTCGAAGCCGTTCTGCGTCGAGTCCGGCCAGTACGCCCGTCGCTGCTGATAGGCGCGAAACGCCAGGGCCTTGAGCGTCGAGCGCAGGCTGTCGTAGACCTCGCTGCCGAGGATGCCGAGCGCCTTGTCGGGATCGGGCGCCGCCTGAAGCTGACTCGCCAGATCTTGCGACAGGTTGACCTTCTGTCCTTGCCACTTGCCCGCCGGTACGCCAATCGATGCGCCGATGCTGATCACAGTGCCCTTGGTGGGCGGTCGCGTCAGCAGCAGGTTGTTGTCGAGCCACGGCGAGACCCGACCGGCCATGCCAAAGCCGAACACGAAGTAGGCTTCCTCGGCGGTGATGGCCGTCTGGGAACTGGCAAGCGGCGCTGCGAACACAAACGACTGGACCGGCCCGAGCGTATCGAGGACATCGCTCGGTTTTGGCGTCGGACAGCCGTCGAGAAAAACAATCGAGTTGGCAAGGTCCGCGAGCACTCCCGGCGCTGGCACCGTGCAGATCGGCGGATTGGGCATCGTCTGCGGGTCGTAGCCAGCAGGAATGTACGAAAAATTCCCGCTCATCCGCACGTCGCCGTAGAGCGTATCGAGGTTGGTACACGAGCCGGTGGCGCGCCAGATCAGCGTGATCTGTTCGCTCTGACGGAGCTTACTGCCCAGCTCGCGCATCAGGTTGACCTGGGTGTCACCGACGGAGAGATAGACCGGATTGGGCAAGTTGACCGGGTCGTCACAAGCCGGCTGGGCGTGGACCGTGCCGAGCCCAGCCAGCCAGGCGAGCAGCACAGCGACGAAAAATCGCAAACGAGTCCGCGTTGTATTCATGGGGTCTCGGCCTCCGCAATGCGCGCACCGCAGCCACGTACGTCGTATCCCAGCGTCGACAGCTCGCGCTGAAACGCCGCCGTCATCATCAGATCGAAGAGTCGCTCCATCCGTCGGTCGGTTCGCTCGCGGCGCGGAATCACCAGGTCGTAGCGCTCCTCCGTGAGCGGCTGAAAATCCAGCCCGAACGCCAGCGCTGCGTCGCGACTGGCAATCCCAACGTCCGCTGCTCCGAGCGAGATCGCCGTCGCAACTTCCAGGTGTCCGCGCACTTCCAGGCTGGCGTGCTGCGCCATCGACCGTGGCAGCCCCGCCTTGGCCAGCTCGCGCTCGAGGAGTCGCCGCGCCCCCGAGCCCGCCTCGCGAGAGACCAAGCGATGGCGACCGATTCCGAGCAGCGAGCGAATCCGCTTGGGATTGCCGGCCATTGTGAGCAGACCGACCTCCCAGCGCGCGAGCGCAATCATCATCACGTCCTTATGGCGGGTATGGCGGCGGACATCGGGAAGGTTGTCCACGCCGGTTTTCTCGTCGGTAAGATGAACGCCCGCCAGGTGCGTATAGCCCAGGTCAAGCGCCTGAAGAGAATCGGTGCTCGAGCGAGCAAACCACCGAAAGCGACCGGGCCCACTGCGCGCGTTGAGTCTGTCCGCGAGCAGCCCCAGCGCCGGCGCACAGCCCATCAGCACCACATTGTCCTGCGCCTCCCTCGGTGGACGCAGCGGCTCGACCGCGACTTTTTTGCCGCGCGCTTTTACCACCAGACCGTCCGCCGCTTGCCTCAGTCCGTCTCCCTGGAGCGGATAAGACAGCCACCGCCCCGCGATCTGCGCCAGCGCCACCCGACCACTGATTCCTTTCACGATCGGTTCGGTGAGCAGACTCGCCGACGGTGCCGCTTGCCCGAACAGCTCCTCCACCGGCGACTCGAGTATCTGCGCCAGCCGCAGCGCCACCTCGACCTTCGGACTACTGCGCCCTGACTCGATGGCAAAGACACTCTGCCTGGTGAGCGCACTGGCCTCGGCGAGCTGTTGTTGTGAGAGTCCTAGTTCTTCGCGTCGCTCGCGCAGTCGATTGCTGAGGTGAGTTCCCATGACAGCTATTCTTTACATGGAGTAAAGAATGCTTGTCATATCAATATGTAAAGGAAACTTGTCATTGTGATGTCGCTGCGTGGGCTCGGTAACTCCCGACTCGCCTTGTGATAGTCTTTTTTTGCGGAGAGCAATGACCCATGACCATCGAGGACCAGGCAGAGGTGGAGCGGGAGCTAGCTGGACTCCCCAAGGGGATCCGTCAGGAGGTCTCTGCCACCGCAGAGCAGGTCCGTCAGCTCCAGCGCACGATTTCATCTGCCGCCGCCGTGCCGATTTTGATCCTGCTGGGCTGGCCGGTGATGGTTCCGTCGCTCATTTCCCTGCTCCTGCGCGTGGGTCGGCTGGTCGCGTCGTCGGAGCTGCGGGAGCCTCTTCGGTGGGCCGCGAGACTCTCTGCGCAAGATCGACCGCCGATGGGCGCCCGCGGGGTCGTCGCGGACGTCGTCGTCCTGAGCCGGGCCCGCACCGCTCTGTGGGCTTGTCTGATCGTCCCCCCGGTGGTGGCAGTCTGCATGGGGACGGCGCTCTTTTGGGTGCTCCGCGAGCTGTGAGCGGTCCTGTCCACCCAGCGTTCCGTCTGCGATATGATGGCCGGCGATTCCCACCAAGTTAGGAGCCGCCGCGATGCTGACTCTGCCAGAACGCTACAACGTCACGAGCATGCTGGACGCTCACCTCGCGGATGGACGCGCCGAGCGGATTGCCATCTACTGGGGCGACGAAAAAATCAAGTACGGAGAGCTGCTCGATCGCGTCTGCCGTATGGGACGGGCTCTGCTGCGAGTAGGAGTTCGCCGAGAACATCGCGTGCTGCTGGTCTTGGGAGACTCGCCCTCCTTCGTGGTGGCGTTTCTGGGAGCGATTCGGATTGGCGCGATTCCGGTTCCCGTAAATCCGCTCTACAAGGTCGCAGATTTCCGGTTCTTCCTCCAAGACAGTGATGCCGAAGTGGTGATCACGGACGAGGTCTTCCTTCCCAAGGTCGTCGCCGCAGTGTCTGGGAGTCCGGTCTCTGTCTCTGTGATCTCGACCGGTCACGCCGAGCCAGGTGTGCTGTCGATGGCGGAGCTGCTGCATGCAGAATCGGGCGAGCTGCCGGTCGCGGCCACCCATCGCGATGACATGGCCTTCTGGCTGTACAGCTCTGGCTCGACGGGCAGACCCAAGGCGGTGGTGCATCTTCAGCATGACATCCCATGGACGTGTGAGACCGTCGGTCGTCAGGTTTTGCAGCTGCGTGAAGAGGACATCGTGTTTGCGCGCGTCCTGTTTCATGCCTACGGACTTGGCAATGCGCTCTCCTTTCCGCTGTCGGTGGGGGCCGCTGCCGTCCTGCATGCTGGGCCGGCCACTCCGCACAGTCTGCTCCAGACCATTGAGCGATTCCGTCCCACGCTGTTTTGCTCGGTGCCGACGCTCTTTAACGCCATTCTCAACGATCCCACGACTGCCCGTTACGATCTGTCTTCGCTGCGACTCTGTCTGTCCGCCGCAGAGGCGCTGCCGGCCCACACCTTCTGGCGCTGGAAGGAACGCTTTGGCTCCACGATTCTCGACGGAATTGGCTCCACCGAGCTGCTCCATATGTTCTGTTGCAATACCCTGACCGAGCATCGTCCTGGGTCCAGCGGCAAAGCCGTTCCTGGCTATGAGCTGCGACTCCTCAATCAGGAGGGACAGCCGGTGGCTCCGGGAGAAGTCGGTGACCTGCTGGTCCGCGGAGAGAGTGCGGCTCCGTATTACTGGCGACAACACGAGCGCAGCAAAAAGACCATGCTCGGTGAGTGGGTCGTCACCGGGGACCGCTACCGAGTCGATGCCGATGGATTCTATTTCTACGAAGGCCGGAGCGACGATCTGGTCAAGGTTGGTGGAGAGTGGGTGTCCCCAATTGAGATTGAGAACACGCTGCTCGAACATCCTGCGATTGATGAAGTCGCAGTGGTTGGGACTCACGTCGATGGACTCCAGCGGATCAAAGCAGTGGTGGTTGCTGCGGCGGGATATCACGGATCGGAGTCCCTCACGGCGGCGCTTCAGGAGTTTTGCAAGGTGCGGCTTCAGCGGTATCAGTTCCCTCATGTCATCGCGTTTGTGGATTCGCTCCCGAAGACCCAAAGCGGGAAGATCCAGCGCTTCCTGCTCCGCGATTCCTAAGCACCCGTGGGTCGAGGAACATTACTCCGATCAACGCGACGCTTCACCATTCGACTCCCTTCCTAACGCGCCCAAGTAAGGCGCTGTAGGGAGAGGCTTAAACTCCCTTTACGTCCGTCACAAACAGTCCGTAGGGGCGCGTCGAGGCATCGGTGCTGCCGCACAGCTTGAACAGACTGCCGCCCTGATTGATGCAGATGCTGACGTTGTTGTTGCTGTAGTTGGCGGTGACGATGTCGACTTTGCCGTCGCCATCCATGTCTGCCAGGGCCAGCTCGGAGGTGAGTCCGCCGACCGTGCGCACCGAGCCGGGAGTGAAGGCGCCGGTGCCATCTCCGATCAAAGGAAGGACGTTGGCGAGGGTCTGGGAGGAGACCGCCAGGTCGAGCTTGCCGTCGCCGCTGATGTCTCCTGCCGCGATCGAAACGCCTCCCGAAAAGCCGCCGCTGCTGGTGGCGATGACTCTGGAGCTGAACGACGTCCCACTGTTCAAAAAGATGGTGACGGTTCCGGTTCCGCCGCTGTTTACGGTCGCCAGATCGGGCTTGCCATCGCCGTTCAAATCAGCCACCAGCAGATCATTGGGAGTGGTGGGAGCACCGAGCGGATAGTTCGTTGACTGCGCCATCGGGAAGGTGCCATCGCCGGCTCCCAAGCGAACGGTGATCGAGTGGCCGATCTGATTGACCGAGGCCAGATCGGTCTTGCCATCGCCATTTACGTCTGCTGCGACCACTCGACGGGGATAGCTGCCGACCGGATAGTCGACCGGAGCGGCCCAGCCGACTCCTGAAGCCGAATAGGAAAACAGCTGCGAGCCGGTGCCACTCTTCTTGTCATCAGGATGGGTGACGATGATGTCTTGATATCCGCAGCTCCCGGCCTTGCCTGGCGCAGTACAGGTGATGCTGGTGGCAGAGACCACGGTGGCACTGCTGCATGGCTGACCACCGACGGTCACAGTTGCGCCGCTGCGGAATCCGGTGCCGGTGATGGTAAGTGGCGTGGCGACGTTGTTGACCGCGCTCGTGGGGGAGACGGCGGTCACGGTGGGAGCCGGAAAGGTCTGATCGACCGACGTCATGTCATTGAGAGGAGTCGGGTCGCCGGTTACGTCACCGCATGCGAAGACCAGCGCGATCACCGAAGCTCCGCAGAGCGAAGCGAGGGGTAGGGTGTGTTTGCTCAGACGAAGCATAGGGATCTCCTAAAGGTGATTGGACAAGGCTGCTTGGTGAGTGGTGCGCCTGTCAAGCGGAACGCGGGGGACGGCGACGCCACGGGCAGCCGCGCTTGGTTGCGGCCCGTGGGCTGCTGTAGGATGACAGTGATTGATGAGCGAGCTACCGATCACCAGCGGCGTCCGTTTTCTGCGATCCCACAAAGTGGCATTCAATCCGCATCTTTATGACTGGGAGGAGCACGGGGGAACGGCGCACTCCGCACAGAGTCTGGGAGTGGCTGAACATCAAGTGGTAAAGACCTTGGTCTTTGAGACCGAGGCCAAGAAGCCGCTGCTTGTTCTCATGCACGGTGACCGTGAGGTCTCGACCAAGAACCTGGCGCGCTTTCTCGGCTGCAAGACCGTGGCTCCCTGTTCGCCGCAGAATGTGACTCGCTTTACTGGCTATCAGGTAGGAGGCTGTAGTCCGTTTGGGACTCGCCAAGCTCTCCCGATCTATGTGGAGTCGTCGATTCTTCAGCTGCCGCGACTGTTCATAAATGGCGGCAAGCGTGGCTTCCTCGTCGAGCTGAGTCCCGCTGCGCTGGCGATTCTGTCCCCGACGCCGGTGCAGGTCGCGATTTCCTAGCCTGTAGGAAGGGGACTCCTGTGGGAATCGGAATTAGTAGCTGCGGAGGACGCGGGCCGGGTTGCCAGCGACGATGGTACGGGGCGGGACAGACTGCGTGACCACCGCGCCGGCGCCGACCTGGGCATTCCTTCCGATCGTGACTCCGGGCAGCAGGATCGCGCCGACTCCGATGTCGCAGCCGTCTTCGAGCGTAACTTTGGCGAAGTGCAAGGGGCGATGCAAGATCGGCTCGAGCGGGGTGTCCGGATTACTTGTGCCGTCGCTGGGTAGCTCGTGGGCGCTGGTCAGGATCATCACTTTGGGACCGATTCCTACTTCGCTGCCGATCGCGATTCCGCCTGCGGAGTGGAAGAAGACATCTTGGCCAATCCACGTCCCGCTGCCGACGCGCAGCTCGTTCTTGTAATAGCCCTTGAGGATGGCGCGGTGACCCACGTAGACGCGCTCGCCTAGGTAGACGTTCTCAGGATGGAAGATGAGGACTTCGGACTCGAGGATGACAGAGTCCGGACAGAGTCCCAAGGAGGAGCGGACAAACTCGCCGCTGCCGTGGCTGCGCGGCGGGGGACGCATCAGTACTGATAGCGCACGCCAAACTGTGCGCGGAAGGGAGTCTGGCGAGCCTGCACGGTGCCGAAGGTGGTGGCGATGTCGCGGCTCTCAAAGCCCGCTTGGTTGCTACCGCCGATCGGAGTCGACAGATCGAGGATGTTAAACAGATCGACGATCACCGAGATGTGCTGGCGAATCAGCTCGTGAAGGTCGTACTGGAGACGGACGCTTAACTCGACGAGGTCTGGACTGCGCAGCTCGGTCCACTTGCGCAGATCGTTGGGATCGGCAGCGGGATCGAGACCACGCCAGCTGTAGCGACCGAGGTAGCCGGCACTTGCTGGCTTGCCTTGGCGATAGATGCGGGTCGCCGGTGCGCCCGACAGATAGGTCATGTTGACGCCCCCGGTCAGGCCGTGGAACACGTAGCTCGACTGGAGCTTCAGCTGATGGCGATGATCGTCGGACAGATAGCCGTAGAAGCGCAGATCGCGCGGGATGTCGTTGCGCAGCTGGGTCATCTGATCGTCCGCCGTACCGTCGAGGAACGACAGCGTATAGGACGCGAAGACCGACCAGTTGGGACTGGGATTGCCCGAGACCACGAAGTCGACGCCGTTATAGCGACGGAAGGCCTCCTCGGTGGGGCGATAGGCAAAGACGTTGCCGTTGCGCGAGTCAGCGAAGCGGACGAACTTGCCACCGTCGAGTGCGCTGAGGGCGTTTAGCTCGACGCTTTCCCACATATACGAGACCTTGCGGTACGAGTAGGTGATGCCGCCGATCACGTTGGCAAACAGCTCGCGCTCGAGGGAGACGGTCACCGAATCGGAGTGCGGTGGGGTCAGGCTGAGCTTGGCGTTGCCGCATTCGAGCGAGCTTGTGCCATCGCCACAGCGGCCCCGCAGGTCGTAGCCGTTGCTGCCGCCCGAGGAGGTCACAAATTTATCGAAGCGGCCCGAGGTGCGGTTGTAGCCCCAGGTATTGGTCTGGTAGGTCGCGTCCGCCGAGAACGTCGGTAGCAGGCTCACCACTTCGTTGGCGCGTCCGTAGGCCGCCTTGAGTAGGGTCTTGCCGTCGCGGGTCAGGTCGATGTTCAGCCCGAGGCGTGGCCCGAAGCCCAGCAGGTTTTGGACCGTCTCGCCCCGCGAGTTCTGAGTCGTTCCATAGTCGACGCGCAGACCGGGCACCACCGTCAGCCAGCTCGTCGGCTTCCAGGTGTCTTGCAGGAACACACCGACGCCAAGTCCGTAACGAACCTGCGCCAGCGCCGGATCGAAGTTGCTCACCAGATAGCAGGGCGTAGCCGTCGATCCAGTCTTGGGATGGGGCTGGGTGACGACGCAGCCGGGTGAGCGCTCCGTCGATGTTGGGTCCCGCGCCAGCACAGATCCGTCCGCCGAGCTGTCGTCGGTGTAAGACGAGTTTCCCGGCGTCGAGGTGTACAGATAGTGGCGAATGAACTGACCCTGCACGCCTGCCTTGAAGGTGTGCTGTCCGAGCCAGCCCTTTTTGACCCAGGTGACGTTCGGGTCAAACTGCACGCGCCAGCGCTTGTCATCGACGAAGCGGGCCTCTCCGGCGTTGTTCCAGGCGATGCCATTGGCGGCGTCGATGTGCTGTGGTGAGATCTTGTCGCCACCGATCGGGTCGACGGAGATGTTGCTGTAGATGACGCCGGTCTGGAGGTTGAAGATGACGTTGTCGCTGGCGAACCAGTCGTAGTTTAGCGACGTGAAGGCGCCGCCCTGTTTCTGGATCGTCTCGGCCTCGTTGGCGTAGGCGTTCGACTGGATGGTGTTGTAGATCCAGGCCGGGTCGGCGTTAAACGACAGCTCGAGGCGGTGTCGCGTCGCTGGTGCCCAAGTCAGCTTCACTCTCGGATAGGCGCCGTAAAACTCGCGGGTCGCGTGCTGGCTGTTGAGCGGCGTACCGGGGACCAGCGCCGCCGCCGTGTAGCGCAGCTCCGTCGACAGATAGAACCACAGCTTCTGCTTCACCAGCGGGCCGCTCAGGTTCAGGTTGTACTGATACTGCGCGTTGGGCGGACGCGGGTCGCTCTGGTCGAGCAGCCGGCCTTCGTACAGCTGCGTGCCGGCGCGCGAGCCCGACGACAGCTTCTGGTGGTTTAGGTAAAAGCTGGTGTCGACGGCAAACTTGTCGGAGCCGCGCTTGGTGACCAGGTTGATGACGCCGCCGAGCGAGTTGTACTGCGCGTCGATGGCGAGCAGGCTGGTGTCAACCTGACCGATGGAGTCGAAGTTGAAGTTCGCCGAAAACGTGTTCGATACCGGGTCGGTGATGTCGAGGCCGTCGACGAGGTAGCGGTTGTGACGGAGCGAGCCACCGGCCATCACGGGATTGCCACCACCGACGACACCGGGGAGCTGCTGGACGATGTTTTGGTAGCTGCGACCAGTCGCGATCTTGCTCTGCTGCTCGGCGGTGAGCACTCGGCCCGTCGAGATCTTGTCGCTGTCGATGCGGGCGCGCTCCTCGAAGATCTTGGTGACCTCGCCCTGGCTCAGCTCGGCGGCGAAGTCGAGCTTGAGGGTGCGGGTCTCACCGAGGGAGAGCTTGACCCGCCGCTTCATCGGTTGCAGGCCCTCATATTCGATGGTCACGTCGTAGGTGCCGTGCGGAATCGACAGGAAGTCGAAGCGACCATCGTCGTCGGTGAGCACGGTCTTGCTGCCGCCGATCATTGCCTCCGAGCGCACGGTCACCTTGGCGCCAGGCATCGGCACGCCGGTGCCCGCTTCGAGGACCGTACCCTGAAGGCGCGCATTCTGTTCACCGACGGCGTGGGCCGCTTGCTTCGCCACCGTCGGGACGGCGATAAGAGCGGACAGCACAAGCAGGCGCTGCGCAAAGAGACGACGCATCCGCATTTAGTTCCCCGCCACTTGGCTTACCGAGAACGGACAGCTCAGCTCGATCGGAACACCGCTCGCATCGACCGTCTTGGTCAGACACGGCAGACAGCTTGCCAGCGCTCCGCTCGGCTTGGCCGCATTGTAAGCCGGGTCGTTGGCGTCAGGCGGCGGCGGCGTACTCTGACCGGCCAGGACGCGCTCCTCACAGATCGGCGAGTAGCCACCCGTCACAAGCTCGCTCGGCGTCCCCGGCACCACGATCTGCGTCGGCGTCGAGCTGGCCGTCGGTGTTGCCTCTTTGTAGACCTTGTACAGCGGCATCGTCAGGAAGGTCTTGCCGTCGGGTGAAAGCGGCACCGGCCCCATGTCGATGTACGGCACCACCAGCTGGTTAAAAAAGCCAAGCTGGACGGGCAGGGGAGCCGGCGGCGCCACACTTGGCGTCAGCGCCGGATCGACAATCTGGTAGAGCCGATACTCGCGCGACACCACCGTCAGATCCTTGTCGAGCCGATTGGTCGCGGTATCGAAGCGCTTGATCGACTGACACGGAAACGAGCCGGGCGTGCTCAGGTGGATGACCTCGACGACGGCGCTGTAGTTGGTCTTGCGACCGGGCTTGCCGTTGCTCGTCGACAGCACCTCGGGGATGTCGGCAAACACCGGATACTGACGGTCCCAGCGGATCAGATCGAGCCGCTCATCGAATGGCTCGCTGCGGGCCGGCGTGCAGCCGCCGTTCCAGACGTAGACCTGGCCGACGTTCGCCACGTCGAGCGGGCGCCGCTTGCCATCGGACCAAAACGGAGTGGTCGCAGTGATGGTCTTGCCGTCGGGGCCAGTGCTCGACACCTTGGCGGTGGTGTCGGCTGAGCGCGTGGTGGCGATCACCGTGTAGGGGATCTGCGGCCAGTCGCCTTTGCCCCGTCCGACGGCGCGCACGCGGTCGATGGTCTTCACCCCGGTGAGGAAGTTCTGGGCGTAAACGACACCGGCCAGAAACTCTCCATCGTCGGGATAGGGGCTACATGCGGCGGTAAAAGAGGCCAGCGCAGCGACGGAAAACAGTCGAGCGGTGGCGGGTAAGCGGAACAAGTCTGTCGAGACGACGGCTCGTTTGGGTGGCATAGCGGCGCGAATATTCCTGCGAGGGCCGCCGGCTTTCAAGCTTTTCCCGCAGCGACCGCCGCGCTGGCTGGGCAAGACCTGTCGACCATGGGCTCAGCGGGGCTCGAGTCGGACCGAGACGGCGGAGAGCTGGGCGACGTAGATGCCGCCTTGGCCGTAGCCGCCGGGCTCGCCGTGACTGTGCCGGCGGGCGCTGCGGATGTCGCGATCGGCGAACAGCATGCCAGTGACGCGGGCGCGGGTGCCACTGGGCAGTGGGTTGCTAAGCTTTCGTCCGAGTAGCTCGAGGCTGCGATCGACCCACACCCGTCCCAGCGACAGCGGGCCAAGTGGTCCGCGCTGCCAGGTGATCGCGCCGATGGTGGTGATGAAGCGGCCATGCCAGCGCTCGGGGTCAAGCTCAAGATCGACGAGACTGACCGAGACTGGGCCGCCGATCGCACGACGAAGATCGCGCTCCGGATCGGACAGGCAGGGCGCCGAGCCAGAACCGCCCTCACCCCACCCCATCGTCACCAGTCGACTGCGTCCTTCGAGCGGAACCACCGCGAGGACGCGCTTTAGCTCTGGCCGCGCCGCCGTCAACATACGGAAATAATTTGGCTCCGATCTTAGAATGACTTGGACGCGGTGGGCGACGACTTTCGGGCTTTTTTGCAAAACGCGTGTACGTTGTTTGTCCCATGGAGACTCTCACCGTTTTGATTACCGGCGCATCGAGTGGCATTGGTGCGGCGATGGCCAAAGAGTTTGCCAAGCGCGGCGCCCGGCTGGTGCTGGTGGCCCGTCGCACCGAGCGGCTAGAAGTGCTGGCCAGCGCGCTGCGGCAGTCGGGCAGTCAGGTGCTCGTCGTGACTGGCGATGTCACCCGCGACGGCGACCTCGAGCGAGCGACCGCAGAAGCGCTGCGGACCTTTGGCAGCCTCGATGTGGTCGTCGCCAATGCCGGCTTCGGCGTCCAAGGTCTGCTTAGCAACTTGTCGCTGGCCGACGTGCGTCGTCAGTTCGAGACCAATGTCTTCGGCGTGCTGCGGACCTTCTGGGCCACCCACCCGTCGCTCAAAGAGAGCCGCGGTCGCTTCGCCATCATCGGCAGCGTCTCCGGCTTCTATTGCGCGCCGGGCACCATTCCGTACTCCATGAGCAAGTTCGCGGTTCGAGCGCTGGCCGAGGGACTCGAGCAAGAGCTGGCGCGCGACGGGATCTCGTGTACCCATATCGCCCCCGGCTTCGTCGAGTCGGAGATTTCGATGGTCGACAACCAAGGCCAGCTCAAGGACGAGCCGCCGCGTCCCAAGGCGCCGCAGTTTCTGTTCATGAAGACGCCGGCTGCCGCCCAGCAGATCGTCGACGCGATCCTCAACCGCGAGCCGCTGCGGGTGATCACCGGGCACGGCAAGGCGATCGTCTCGATCAGTCGGCATGCGCCGCGGCTGTGGCGACATGCGATGAAGCTGGTGTCACGCAAAGTACCCAAGTTCAACCTCGAGTAGGCGCGTCGCCAGGAGCGGATTTTCGTCATGAGCGACGGCACAACTCCGACCGGCAGCCATCGGGTCATCAGCGCACGCAGCGACTTTCTGTCAGCCGAGCTGACCTCGACGGTGTTTGACGTGATCGTCGTCGGCAGTGGGGCGGGCGGGGCGATGCTGGCCAAGGAAGCGGCGCGGCTCGGGCTGCGTGTGCTCTGTCTGGAGGCGGGCAGTCAGCACCTGCCGGGGCAGCTCAACCAGCGCGAAGGCGATATGCTGCCGCGGCTGTTTTACGATGCCGGCGGGCGCAGCACCGACGATGGCGCGGTGATGATCCTCCACGGCAAGGGGATTGGCGGCTCGACGGTCCATAACACCAACCTGTGCAAGCGGGCGCCCGACGAGGTGCTGCGGCGCTGGGCGACGGAGTTCGACTGTCCTACCTGGACTCCGGAGCTGCTTGGCCCCGACTATGCCGCCGTCGAGAGTGAGCTTCACGTTACGCCGCTGCACGACGAAGACCTCAATCTCAACAATGCGATCATGCGGCGCGGCGTCGAAAAGCTCGGCTGGCGGGGTGGACTGCTCTCGCACAATCGCGTCGGCTGTCAGCGCTCGGGCTTCTGTGAGCTGGGCTGTTCCTACAATGCCAAAGAGAACGCCGCCAAGATCGTCATTCCCGAGGCGCTGCGCCTCGGCGCGCAGGTGCTGTGCGACGTCAAGGTGCGGCGGATCGAGCACGATGGCAAGCGCGTGCGGGGCGTCTCGGCGGTGATTGTGCGCGAGGATGGTACAGACGGGCCACCGCTTTTGTTCCAGGGGCAAGCCGTCGTGGTGGCGGCCAGTGCGGTGCTGTCGCCAGCGCTGCTTTTGCACAGTCAGGTTCCCGATCCCTACCAGCTGGCTGGGAAGTCGCTGCGGCTGCATCCTGGCGTCGCGGTCGGCGGTCGCTTTGCCGAGCGGATCGAGGCCTGGAAGGGCATCCCGCAGAGCTACGAGTGCACCGAAAAGCTCTCCTTTGTCGACGGAGCGGACCAGCGCTGCTGGCTGATTACGGCCTTTGCCCATCCCGGCGGTTATGCCGGTCTCCAGCCGGGCTTTGGGCAGGCGCATGCCCAAGCGATGCGCGACTATGCCCATACGGCGGTGGTCGCGGCGATGCTCCACGACGACAGCCGCGGCATTGTGCAGGCGAGCAGCGACGGTCAGGCGCAGATTCACTACACCTTGCACGAGCCCGATGCGCGGGCGCTACTGCGCGGCGTGCATGCGGCGGCTGAGATCCTGTTGGCGGCGGGCGCAAAGCAGGTGATGGTACCCCTCGGTAGGCCGCTTGTCGCACGGACGGTGAGTGAGCTTTCACCCCTTCTGTCGCATCGCTATCGGCCCCTCGATCCACTGCTCACGTCGGTGCATCCGATGGGGAGCCTGCCGATGGGCAGTGATCCCCGCCGCGCCGTGGTCGACGAGGGCGGGCGCCATCATCAGCTTGCCGGACTGTACGTGGCCGACGGCAGCCTATTCCCGACCTCGATCGGAGGTCCGCCACAGCTGACGATTTATGTCACCGGTCGACGGGTCGCTCGCACCGTTGCCGCCGATCTAAAGCAGCGTTAAGGTCGGCCCGCGATGCGCACAGTTGGGCTGGGTCTCTCTCTGCTGCTGCTTGCCTCGACGGGCTGCGCGGCCTGGCATGACCTGTTTCAGCGCGACAAGCCAAGCTCGCAGGTCTTCGCCGAGGCCCAGGCGCTGCCCAGACCCAAGGCCACCGATGTCGCCGTGGTGCTCGGCTGTCCCGCCAATCCCGACGGAACCCCGTCGCCGTGTCTGCGCTGTCGCATCACCGCTGCTCTGGCCGCCTACCATCGTGGTGAGGTACGCGCGGCCATCTTCGCCGGCGGCGCCGCCCACAACCGCTTCATCGAAGCTGCCGTCATGGCCCGCGAGGCCGCACGACTCGGCATGCCCAAAGACGCCATCTTCCTCGAGGGCGAGTCGCTGACCACCTGGCAGAACCTACGCTTCAGCAAGCGAATCATGGCCAGCCACCGCTTTCAGACCGCGCTGCTCATCTCGACCCGTGATCACCTGCCGAGGGCCCGTCGCTTCGCGGAATACTACGGCATCCCCGTCGCGCTCTCTGCCTGCGAAGATGCTCGTCAATATTAGTCGTTTGATATGACTAATATCTGGAATCGGACCCTCCGCTAACGGTCGGCAAGAGCGGTGGCCAGTGCGAGGATTGCCTCGGCTGAGCGCTGATTGCGCGCGGTCTGTTCCACTTTGATGTAACGCCGTAGCTTGGCTGCCAACACCGAACGGCCCAGTCCTTGCGGCGTATGCAGATAGAGCGCCCGGTCAGTCAGCGTAAGCGCTTCGCCCGCCGTGGCATGACTGCGTAGTCCAACAAGATCCGACCCGCTGGCCGGGCTGGCGAGAAACACAATATGTTTTTTTGCACCGTCGGCAGCGCCTTTTCAGTTGGTCACAAGTCCATTTTCCGACGAGACATTAGGCGTGGGCCGACCGGAGAGCCTTTTTCGGCGGGACCCTGCTTCCCGACTGAAAAGGCATCGAAGGGAAGGGGGACCCGCGCCGTGACAACCAAGTTGTGACCATCTGAAAGGCAGCGCCAATCTCTTGATAGGTATTTGATTCTAAAATATCGCGATAATTATCTAATTGAATCAGGAACAGAGCCGGCTGAAATCCAAAGCGTCTCTTCATGCCTTGATCGATTTTATCAGCCAAATCAACCACGCCCGGATCGCGGAATATTGCATTGCCGCTTTGCAAATGGGTCGCCACATCGCGCAGACCCAGCTCGGACAGCAGCTTACGCAACTCGGCCATCGGTACGCGGTGGGCCCCCGAGATATTCACTCCACGCAACAGCCGTGATACGCTGGATTCAGTGGCGGAACAGCGACCTCCGAGAATTAGCGGCCTCGATGCGACGCTCGCGGGAGGCGGGCCTCAAGCGGCTTCGGCAGAGTCGAAAGCGGACACGGTTTCCGCGAGTCAAGGGGGCGCCGCAGGTGAGCGGAAGGACTCTCTGGAGTTTGATGCGACGCTAGACGGTCAGTCCGCAGAGGCCGTCTCGGAACGGGACCTGGCCTACAGTTCGGGGGACTTCGACGGGCCAATGCGTCTACCGCTCGCGACCCCTGGCTTCCCGGTCGCAAACTGGGACCGCTACGAGTTCATTCGACTCCTCGGGCGTGGCGGCATGGGCTCGGTCTTCTTGGCCCGCGACCAGCGCTTGGGACGGCTGGTCGCCCTCAAGTTCATCACCAGCACCAACCCTGACACCACGGCGCGATTCATTCAGGAAGCCCGCGCGCAGTCCCGCATCGAACATCCCAACGTCTGCAAGGTCTACGAGGTGGGCACCGTCGAGGGCAAGCCCTACATCGCGATGCAGTTTGTAAACGGCGAGTCGCTCGATCAAGCCCGCCGCTCGCTCAGCCGGACGGAGAAAGTGCAGCTGG
>Ga0154020_10002586_pt1 | contig 22032 bp, 19 predicted proteins | sample Klosneuvirus_201_FD_109709 | JGI IMG/M metagenome (GOLD analysis project Ga0154020, IMG submission 109709) | Active sludge microbial communities from wastewater, Klosterneuburg, Austria - Klosneuvirus_20160825_MG | ecosystem: Engineered > WWTP > Aerobic digester > Activated sludge | place...
CCAGCAGTGCGGGTGTCAGTGCCGTGCTCCGTGCGAGAGGCGGCTTTAGGGCTGCGTACCAGGCACTTCCACGATCGCTGGTAGCGAAATTGGAGGCCTTGGATGGCGGTCGGCAGTCGGCCATAACCGGCCAGTCAAGGTAGTTTTCCTGTTTTCTCAGGTGAAACACCCACCGCCCTCGCTGGATGTCCGGTTTACGGTGAGCCAATTGAAGCCTGCACTGGCCCGACTCGGCCAAAAAAGCTGTTCAACCACAGAGTCTATGGCGAATGATCTTGCTCGTCATTGACAAGGTGGAATGCCTGTCGTTTTCGGACATGCTCATTAGTTAGCGGCGCGGAAGGGGATGCGCCTTGTCTTGCGGGTTACGGAGGGAATCATGCGGTCGCCGCCACCTGCGCAGTGAGGTGACAGGTCCGTGCGCAGCGCTGCGAGCAGTGCGTTGAGGCGGGCCTTGTTCCCCGGATCGGGAGGCGCGGGCCCATCGTCACGCAGGGCACGCGCCACGTGGGTAATAAGGTGGTCGAACGCGCGGTGTTCGGACCCGTCCTGGATGCACGCCGTCATCGTCACCACCACTCGCTGTTTCGGGAACACCGCGATTCGTTGTCCCTTCCAGCCGTTCGCCATGTGCCCGGTCCAGCCACGCCCGCCGTCGTAGGCCCACCAGAACCAGCCGTAGTTCGGGGCTCGCAGGTGCCCCGCGCTACGGTTCCAGGGTTGGAAGGAGCGCGCGACCCAGTCCCGGGAAACACGGCTGCGCTCGTGCCAAAGGCCGCCGTTCAGGTAATGGCAACTCCAACGGCAGGTAACTGAGTAATGCAGACTGTTAGCAACATCAGGCCGTTCAAGATCCTTCGTCGTTCAACTCGCTTTCCCAGCCCATCGGGACAGTCTCTGACTGAGCGCCCCCCGACCCCCGCGCTCTGCGGGGTTTTTCGTTACTACCACCGAACTTCGGTGCCCCACGCCAACCCGGTTTCTCGTTCTTACCGTCCATTTTTTCCCGAAACCTCCCGACTTCGCAATCTTGGTCCACGAACTCAATCGCCTCGGAGTAAGCCCGAACAAAGAGCAAAGTTGGCGTGTCCAATCAGGATTTCCGGTTGGATCGACGCCAAATGCCCATTGCCTCGGCGTCCTTGATCAACGAATCGCGGAAGTCCGGATGGGAGATGCTGATCAAAGCCTCGGCACGTTCCCATGCCGATTTGGCTTTCAACTGCACGTAGCCGAATTCGGTCACCACGTAATGGACCACCGAACGCGGGCAGGTGACGATCGTGCCGGGCGAGAGCGTCGGCACGATGCGCGAACCGATCGTACCGTCCTTCTTCTTGTAGGTCGAGTTGATGCAGATGAGGCCCTTGCCGCCTTCAGAGCGGTAGGCGCCGAAGATGAAGTCCAGTTGGCCGCCGGTGCCGGATATCTGGCGCGGCCCTGCGGCCTCGCTTGCCACTTGCGAGAACAGGTCGACCTCGATAGCGTTGTTGATGGCGACGACCTTCGGGTTGCGGCCGATCACGCAGGGGTCGTTTGTGTAGGACACCGGGAAGATCGAGGCCACCGGATTATTGTCGAGAAAGTCGTAGAGTTTCTTCGAACCTAGCGCAAAGGTATAGACCATCTTCCCGCGATCGATTCCCTTGCGCCGGCCGGTGATCCGCCCGGCCTCGTACATATCGACATACGAGTCGGCAAGCATCTCGGTATGGACGCCGATGTCCTTGAGATCGCTCTTTGCGATCATCGCACCGACGATGTTGGGCAGGCCGCCGATACCGAGTTGAATGGTGGAGCCATCCTCGATGAGGCCCATGACGTGGTTGGCGATGGCGCAGTCGGCATCGCTGGCCGGGATCTCGGGGAGCTGCACCAGGGGCGTGTTCGGGCCTTCCACAATCATGTCGACGTGGGAGACGTGGATCCCTTCGTCCATGCCCCCCAGGCAGCGCGGAACGTTCGTATTGACCTCGACGACGAGCTTCCTCGCCTTGCGGCAATAAGACGGAGTAATCGAACAACTAGTCGAGAAGTTGAAAAATCCGTTGCGGTCCATCGGAGTGACCTGCACGACAACGACATCCGGGGCCTCGTAGAGCTCGACGTTCTGCGGACCCTGGTGGTAGCAAAGCGGGATGTAGCTGGTCAGGCCCTTCTCGCCAAACTTGCGCCCCAGCCCGGAGAAATGCCAGTCGTTCCATATGAAGGACTCACGCGCCGGATCGGCCTCGACGCATTTCATGGGCCGCACGCGCGTCACCGTGACAAGAACGACATCCCTGAGTTCGCTCTTGCGCAGAGCCAGAGCTGCTTCCACGGCCTCGACGCCTTGCGCGAATTCACCGAGGAACACCTTGTCCCCGGACTTCACTAGGGCCGCAGCTTGCGCGGCCGTACCGAGTTTTTTCTTATATAGATCCAACACGAATTGTGACATGGCAAAGCCTCACGAAATATTCATTGTCATAACTGGACGAAAGTGCCTGGGGTTCAACGCATTCCTGGCCGTTTGTCAGGAACCGGCACCGCAGGACTGGAGCAATACTCACCGACGCCAGCCGCTTGTCGCACCCACATTCCTCAAATCCGTTCGTAGATCGTCGTAATCCCTTGTCCGCCGCCGATGCACATAGTAGCCATGCCATAGTGACCGCCGGTACGCAAAAGCTCATGCAACAACTTGGTTACGATAACGGCGCCACTGGCCCCCACGGGGTGGCCCAGCGCGATCGCACCGCCGTTCGGATTCGTCTTGCCTGCATCAAGCCCAAGCCCTTGCATCACCGCCAGCGATTGCGCAGCGAATGCTTCGTTCGATTCAACGACATCCATCTGGTCCAGCGTCAAGCCAGCTTTTTGGAGGGCAAGCTTGGATGATGGGATTGGGCCTTCGCCCATGATGTCATTGGGTACACCGGCGATGGCGTAAGCGACCAGACGGGCAATGGGTTTGCATCCTGACGCGGCAGCTTTGGCTGCATTTGCCATGATCAGAAACGAGCCAGCGTCGTTGACGCCTGATGCATTGCCGGCGGTGACCGTGCCGCCCTTCATGAAGGCAGGCCTCATCTTCGCGAGGGCTTCCAGGGTCGTGCTGGACTTGGGGTGCTCGTCGGTGTCGAAGGTGATGTCGCCCTTGCGGGTCTGGAACGTGATGGGGACGATTTGAGACTTGAAGCGACCGTCGGCGATCGCAGCGAGTGCGCGGTGCTGAGATTCGAGGGCAAACGCATCCTGCTGCTCGCGCGTGATTCCCCATTTGACGGCAAGATTTTCTGCGGTAATGCCCATATGCCCGGCTCCAAACGGGTCTGTCAGCGCGGCCACCATCATGTCAATCGCCGTCGAATCGCCCATGCGGGCACCACTGCGCAGCGCCGGAAGCATATAGCCTGCACGCGACATGACTTCGACACCGCCCGCCAGCGCGAAGTCCGCATCGCCAAGCATGACGGCTTGGGCGGAACTGACAATCGCCTGCTGCGACGAGCCACACAGACGGTTCACAGCAAAGGTCGTTGAACTCATCGACATGCCGCCTTGAACGGTAGAATTGCGTGCAACATAGGCGTAGCGAGAGTCGGTCGGGATACAGTTCCCGACCGCGGCGAACGTAACCTGTTCGGGATCGACACCCGAACGCGCGATCGCCTCCTTGACGACTAGGCCGCCGAGTTCGGCCGGTTCCATATCTTTCAAGGCCCCGCCGAATGTGCCGATCGCGCTCCGCACCGCACTCAGTACGACAACTTCGTTTATTGTCATTTCCTACTCCTTGTTATCACTGCGTTTGCCGAGAAACCGTTCAGTAGGCGAAGAAGCCGCGTCCCGTCTTTCGGCCGAGATACCCGGCTTCGACCATCTCGACTAGCAAGGGTGCGGGGCGGTACTTGGGGTCTTTGAAGCCGTCGAACAGTACCTGCATGACCGCAAGCTGGACGTCTAGGCCGATCATGTCGGTCAGAGCGAGTGGGCCGATGGGATGGTTTGCGCCGAGCTTCATCGCCTCGTCGATTTCCGTCGCTGTCGCCAGCCCTTCCCCGAGCGCAAAAATCGCCTCATTGAGCATGGGGCACAGCACGCGATTGACCACGAAGCCGGGACTATTCCTGACCTGAACCGGTGTCTTTCCGATCACGCGCGCCAACTCCTCGACTTGACGGTAGGTTGATTCGGATGTCTGAAGGCCACGAATCAACTCAACAAGCGACATCATCGGCACCGGGTTGAAGAAATGCATCCCGATCACCTTGTCGGGACGCTCGGTAAACGCGGCAATTCGGGTGATGGAGATAGAGGAGGTGTTGGTGGCCAAAATCGTCGCCGGAGCGGAGATCTTGTCGAGCTGCTGAAGAATCGCGCGCTTCAAGTCCACGCTTTCCGAAGCTGCTTCGATAATAAGTTCGCAATCCGCCATCGCCTGCAGATCGCCGGTGGTTGAAATCCTGGCGAATGCCGCCGACTTTTGATCGAGGGTCAATTTTTCTTTCTTGATCAGCCTATCCAGACTGCTGGAAATAGTTGCTAGGCCGCGCTGCAATTGGGCTTCGGCGATATCCGAAAGCACGACCTCGATTGCGGCCGTCGCCAATACTTGTGCAATGCCGCTGCCCATGGCGCCTGCCCCGACAATGCCAATCTTCTTGATATCCATATCGATTCCTTTCCAAATCCCGTCGTTGCCGCAATCACCACGCCTTGTTCGAACCAACTATTCGATCATCTGAACCGGTATTCAATTTCTTTGCGACATTTTCCAGTTGGGGCATCTACTTGAATCAGTTTCGCGCGCCCACCATCATGGTCGCGTCGCCGTCGACCACAACCTTGTCGCGGACGTAACAGGTGGTCTTGAGCGTCACCCGCTTCTTTTCCGGGACCACCACCGTCACTTCGCACACTGTCTTCACGGTGTCGCCGATCTTCACCGGCGCGAGGAACTTCAGGGACTGCGACATGTAGATGGAACCGGGGCCAGGCAGCTTTGTGCCGAGCACGGCGGAAATGAAGCCGGCGGAAAGCATTCCGTGGGCGATGCGCTCGTTGAACATGGTGCTGGCCGCCGCTTCGGCGTCGATGTGCACCGGATTGTTGTCACCGGTGACGCCGGCGAAGAGAATGATGTCGGCCTCGGTCACGGTCTTGGCGTAGGTACCGCGCATGCCGACCTGGATGTCCTCGATATCATGTCCGCCCATTGCGTTCATTGTTCTGTCCTTACATGGATTGGTAGATCGGCCCTTCGCCACCCTGGGGCACCACCCAGGTGATGTTCTGGGTCGGGTCCTTGATGTCGCAGGTCTTGCAATGCACGCAGTTCTGCGCATTGATCTGCAGGCGCGGATTACTGCCGTCCTCGTTGCGCACGATCTCGTAGACCCCGGCCGGGCAGTAGCGCTGCTCGGGAGCATCGTAGGTCGCAAGATTTGTCGCGATCGGCACCGCCTCATCGGTCAATCTCAGATGACAGGGCTGGTCTTCCTCATGGTTGGTGTTCGACAGGAAGACCGAGGACAGGCGGTCGAAGGTCAGCACCCCGTCCGGCTTGTCGTAGGTGATGGGCTTGCACTCCGCCGCCGGTTTTAGTTTGGCGTGGTCGGCGGTGTTGTGCATGGTCCAGGGCGCCTTGCCACGGAACAGCACCTGGTCGATGCCGAAGCCGATCGCGCCGCTCCACAGGCCCTTGGCCATCCAGGGCTTGAAGTTGCGCGCCTGGTGCAGTTCCTCGTGGAGCCAGGAAGTGCGGAATAGTTCGGGGTAGTCGGTCAGTTCATCGCTGGCGCGTCCGGCGGCAAGCGCCGTCGCCGTGGCTTCCGCCGCCAACATGCCGCTCTTGATGGCAGCGTGACTGCCCTTGATGCGCGAGGCGACCAGCATCCCGGCGTCGTCGCCGATCAGGGCGCCACCGGGGAAGCTGAGCTTCGGCAGCGACTGCAGGCCGCCGGCGGCCAGGGCCCGGGCGCCATAGGCCAGGCGCTTGCCACCCTTGAACAACGGGGCGATCTGCGGGTGGGTCTTGAGCCGCTGCATTTCCTCGAAGGGCGAGAGATGGGGGTTCTTGTAGCCCAGGCCGACCACCTGGCCGATCGAGACCAGGTTCTCGCCCAGGTGGTAGATGAAGCCGCCGCCATAGGTATCCGAGGCCATCGGCCAGCCGAAGGTATGCCAGACCAGCCCCTTCTCGTGCTGTTCGGGATCAACCTCCCAGAGTTCCTTGATGCCGAGGGCGTAGGTCTGCGGGTCTGAGTTCTCGCGCAGCCCGAACTTCGCCTCGACCTGTTTGCCGAGGTGGCCACGGCAGCCTTCGGCGAAAAGGGTGTACTTGGCCAGCAACTCCATGCCCGGCTGGTGGCCGGGACCCGGCTGGCCGTCACGCGTGAGACCCATGTCGCCGGTGGCAATACCCCTTACGGCGCCGTTCTCGTCGTAGAGCACCTCTGCGCCGGCAAAGCCGGGATAGACCTCGACACCGAGGGCTTCGGCCTGGGTGCCCAGCCAGCGGCAGACCTGGCCGAGGCTGATGATGTAGTTGCCGTGGTTCTTGAAGCAGCTCGGCAGGGCGAAGACGGGCAGGTCAACGAAACCGTGGCGGGTGAGGAAGGTCATGCGGTCGCGCGAGACGGCGGTCTCAAGCGGCGCCCCCTGTGCCTGCCAGTCGGGAAACAGTTCGGTAATGGCACGCGGGTCCATGACGGCGCCGGAGAGGATGTGCGCACCGATTTCGGAGCCCTTCTCGATCAGGCAGACATTGATGCCGGCATCGATCTGCTTGAGCCGGATCGCGGCGGCCAATCCCGCCGGGCCGCCGCCGACGATGACAACATCAAACTCCATGGACTCGCGCATCGCCGGCTCCGCGTCAGAAGAGGTTCTCGGCCAGCGCCAGCGTGGCCGCGCTGCCGCCCGTCACTTCCGCCGAATAGGCGTCTGCGAACGGCAGCTGGTGCGAGGCGAAGTAGGTGGCGGTGGCGATCTTGCCGGTGTAGAACGGGTCGCTGCTGCCGGCGGCAATCTGGCGCCGTGCCACCAGCGCCGACTTTGCCATTAGCCAGCCGCCGGCAACGATGCCGGTCAGCTTGAGGAAAGGCACGGCCCCGGCCAGTGCGGCCGCGGTGTCGGCTTCGTAATTGGCTATCAGCCAGTCGGTGGCGCTCGCCAGCGCTGCGGCACCGGCTTCCAGCTGGCCGCCGATGGCGGCGAGTTCCGCATCGGCCTTGAGTTCGGCCACGGTGGCGGCGATCTCGGCCAGCAGCGCACGCATTGCCACGCCGGGATTCTTTTCGCGCGCCAGCTTGCGGCCGATCAGGTCGTTGGCCTGGATGCCGGTGGTTCCTTCGTAGATCGTGGTGATGCGCGAATCGCGGTAGTACTGGCAAGCGCCCGTCTCCTCGATGAAGCCGAGGCCGCCGAAGACCTGCACGCCGGTAGAGGCAAGCTCGATGCCTTGCTCCGTGCTCCAGCCCTTGACCACCGGAGTCAGCAGGTCGACGCGGGCGCGCGACGCCTCGTTGCCGGCGTGGGCGCGGTCCATCTCGGCGGCGACGTAATAGGCCAGGGTGCGCATGGCTTCGGTGCGGGACTTCATGTCCATCAGCATGCGACGCACGTCCGGGTGATGCAGGATGGGTTTCTTGTCGGCGGGCGCGGTGCCGACCGGCGCGCCCTGCACGCGCTCGCGCGCATACGCCAGCGCATGCTGGAAGGAGCGCTCGGAGATGCCGACGCCTTCGAGGCCGACATTGACGCGGGCGTGGTTCATCATGGTGAACATGTAGCCGAGGCCCTTGTTTTCCTCGCCGATCACCCAACCCAGCGCGCCCTCGCCTTCGCCGAAGGCCATCACCGCCGTCGGGCTGCCATGAATGCCCATCTTGTGCTCCACCGAGGCGCAGACGAGATCGTTGCGCGCACCGAGCGACCCGTCGTCATTGACGAGGAACTTGGGCACCAGGAACAGCGAAATGCCTTTCACGCCGGGAGGCGCGTCTGGCAGGCGGCCCAGCACGAGATGCACGATGTTCTCGGTCATGTTGTGTTCACCCCAGGTGATGAAGATCTTCGTGCCGCTGATGCGGTAGCTGCCGTCACCGACCGGCAGGGCGCGCGTGCGGATCGCGGCCAGGTCGGAGCCCGCCGAGGGCTCGGTGAGGTTCATGGTCCCGGTCCAGCTGCCTTCGACCATCTTCGGCAGGTACTTGGCGCGCAGTTCCGGCGAGGCATGGTGGGCAATCGCCTCGATGGCGCCGCCGGTCAGCATCGGGCACAGGGCGAACGCCATGTTGGAGGATTTCCACATCTCGTTAACCGCCGTCGATACCAGCGTCGGCAGGCCCTGACCGCCGTATTCCGGCGAGCAGTGCAGCGAGTTCCAGCCGGTTTCGACGAAGAGTTGATAGGCCTCCTTGAAACCGGGTGTCGCGGTCACCACGCCGTCAGCACAGGTCGCGCCGTCGCGGTCACCCACGGCATTGATCGGATCGAGGACGCCAGTCGCAAACTTGGCTGCCTCTTCGAGGATCGACTCGACCAGTTCGACGGAACACTCCTCGTTGCCGGGCAATGCACACACCTCCTCCAAGCCGGCCACTTCGTTCATGATGAATTGCATGTCCCGCATTGGGGCGAGGTAGGTACTCATTTCATATTCCTTCTCGAGGGAGCGTGTTCAGCATTACGCCAATAGAAAGTGCGGCCGGACGGTCAATCCGCCCGGCCGCGAAAATGCCGGGAAAGGAGGAGGAGAACCCTTTCGGCATGGAGGAAGCTTCAAATTGCCGCGACCAGTTCCGGCACGGCGGCGAACAGGTCCGCTACGAGGCCGTAATCGGCGACCTGGAAGATCGGCGCGTCCGGATCCTTGTTGATCGCCACGATCACCTTGGAGTCCTTCATCCCGGCCAGGTGCTGGATGGCGCCGGAGATCCCTATCGCGATATAGAGCTGCGGTGCGACGATCTTGCCGGTCTGTCCGACCTGGTAGTCGTTGGGCACGAATCCAGCATCGACGGCGGCGCGCGTGGCGCCCATCGCCGCGCCCAGTTTGTCCGCCAGCGGCTCCAGCACCTTGTGGTAGTTCTCGCCGCTGCCCATGCCGCGGCCTCCGGAAACGATGATCTTGGCGGCGGTCAGCTCGGGGCGGGCACTCTTGGCGATATCGCGGCCGACCAGCGTGCATTGGCCGGTATCGGCAGCGGCACCGATGGCCTCGACCGCCGCGCTGCCGCCTTCGGCCGCAGCGGCGTCGAAGCCGGTGGTGCGCACGGTGATGACCTTGGTCGCATCGCTGCTCTTCACCGTCGCCAGAGCGTTTCCGGCGTAGATCGGGCGCACGAAGGTATCGGCATCCTCGACCGCGATGATGTCGGAAATCTGCGCCACGTCGAGCAGCGCGGCGACACGGGGCAGGGTGTTCTTGCCATGGCTGGTGGACGGAGCCAGGACGTGGGTGTAGCCCGACGCCGCATTGGCAACCTGGGCGACGATGAGGGCGGCGTGGTTCTCGGCGGTGAAATCCCCGTAATGGGCGGCATCCGCGAGCCTGACCTTGGCCACGCCCTGCACCCTGGCAGCGGCATCGGCGACGGCCCGGCAGTCGGAGCCGGCGACGAGGACGTGCACTTCCCCACCGATCTTCGCGGCAGCGGTAACGGTATTGAGGGTCGCCGCCTTGAGGCTGGCGTTGTCGTGTTCGGCAATGACGAGAATGGCCATGTCAGATCACCTTCGCTTCGTTTTTGAGTTTGTCGACCAGCTGGGCGACGTCGGCCACCTTGATGCCGGCGCTGCGCTTGGGCGGCTCAGACACCCTGACGGTCGTCAGGCGCGGCGATACATCGACGCCGAGCGCATCCGGCTTCAGCGTGTCGAGCGTCTTCTTCTTCGCCTTCATGATATTGGGCAGCGTGGCGTAGCGCGGTTCGTTCAGGCGCAGGTCGGTCGTCACCACCGCCGGCAGGGTCAGCGCGACGGTTTCCAGGCCGCCGTCGACCTCGCGGGTGACCGTCGCCTTGCCATCGGCGATCACGACCTTGGAAGCGAAGGTCGCTTGCGGCCAACCCAACAGCGCGGCGAGCATCTGGCCGACCTGGTTGGAATCGTCGTCGATGGCCTGCTTGCCGAGGATGACCAGCTGCGGCGACTCCTTGTCGGCCACCGCCTTGAGCAGCTTGGCCACCGCCAGCGGCTGCAATTCGGCGTCGCTCTCGACCAGCACGGCGCGGTCGGCGCCGATCGCCATCGCGGTACGCAGGGTTTCCTGGCAGGCGGCGACGCCGCATGAGACAGCGACCACCTCGGTCGCGGTGCCGGCTTCCTTGAGCCGCACCGCCTCCTCGACGGCGATCTCGTCAAACGGGTTCATCGACATCTTGACGTTGGCCAGATCCACTCCGGTGCCGTCAGACTTCACGCGCGCCTTGACGTTGTAGTCCATCACGCGCTTCACGGGGACGAGGACTTTCATGTCAGTTCAATCCTTAACGCTTAACCAGTGCCTGCAGCTCGCCGACGATACCGCGGCGGAACATCAGAACGCAGAGCACGAAGATGACGCCCATGATTACGGTGACCCATGAGCCGACCTTGTCCGCAAGTTCGTTCTGCAAGGTGACGATCACCGTGGCCCCTGCCAGCGGCCCGAATACCGTGGCGAGACCACCCAGCAGGGTCATCAGCACAACCTCGCCGGAGGTGTGCCAATGGACGTCGGTCAGCGAGGCCAACTGGAACACCAGGGTCTTGGTTGCGCCGGCCATGCCCGCCAGCGCGGCGGAAATGACGAAAGCGATCAACTTGAACTTGTCGACATCGTAGCCAAGCGAGATGGCGCGCGGCTCGTTCTCGCGGATCGCTTTCAGGATCTGTCCGAACGGGGAATGGATGGTGCGATGAATGACAAAGAAGCCGATACAGAACACGGCGAACACCAGGTAATACATTGCGATGTTATTGTTCATGTCGATCAGGCCGAACAGGTGGCCGCGCGGCACCCCCTGGAAGCCGTCCTCGCCACCGGTGGCCTTCATCTGCAGGGCGAGGAAGAACACCATCTGCGCCAGAGCCAGCGTGATCATCGCAAAGTAGATGCCGGTGCGGCGGATTGCCAACTTGCCGAAAACCCAGCCCAGAGAGGCCGCCGCCGCAGTACCGGCGACGATACCCAACTCTGGTGTTACGCCGGCATCGCGCACCATCATCCCGCATACGTAGCCTGCAACGCCGAGGAAGGCGGCATGGCCGAAGGAGAGCAGCCCGACGTAGCCCAGAAGCAGGTTGAACGCGCTGGCGAAAAGGCCGAAGCAAAGTGCCTTCATGAGGAAGGTCGGATAGACCGCGAAGGGAGCGACCAGGCCTAGCGCAAACAGCACCAGGAACACCGTGTTCGACCGGGTCGGCTTGACCAATTGCCCGTGCGAAGCGTGGGAGGCTTGCGTATTCATTCGTGGATTCCTTCTCTCTGTGCGTCAGGATTTGCCGAACAGTCCGGCCGGGCGGACCAGCAGCACGATGACCATGATGACGAAGACCACCACAGCGGAGGCTTCCGGATAGATCACCTTGGTCAGGCCCTCGATCAGCCCGAGACCGAGGCCGGTGACGATGGAGCCGAGGATCGAGCCCATGCCGCCGATGACGACGACGGCGAACACGACAATGATGAGATTGGACCCCATCACCGGGCTGACCTGGAATATCGGCGCCGCCAGGACGCCGGCAAACGCCGCCAGCGCCACGCCGTAACCGTAGGTGAAGGTAATCAACAGCGGGACGTTGACACCCAGTGCCTGAACGATCTGGGAATTCTCGGTACCAGCGCGCAAATAGGCGCCAAGTTTGGTGCGTTCGATCATGTACCAGGTGAAGAAGCACACCGCCAAGGCAGCGACCACCACCCAGCCGCGATAGATCGGCAGGAACATGAAGCCGAGGTTGACGCCGCCGGACAGAGCTTCTGGTACCTCGTAGGTCTGACCGGAAATTCCGTATTGGTCACGGAAGATGCCCTCGATGATCAGCGCCAGGCCGAAGGTCAGCAGCAGGCCGTACAGATGGTCCAGCTTGTACAGCTTGCGCAGCATGGTGCGTTCGAGGACGATGCCGAAGGCGCCGGTCAGGATAGGCGAAATCACCAGGGCCATCCAGTAGTCGACGCCGAACTTGGTCAGCGCGATCCATGCGACGAAAGCACCCATCATGTACTGTGCGCCGTGGGCGAAATTGATGATGTTGAGCAGACCGAAGATGATGGCCAGTCCCAGACTGAGAATGGCGTAGAACGATCCGTTGATCAGGCCGATCAACAGCTGGCTGCCCAGGAGGGCGGTCGGGATTCCGAAGACTTCCATGCTTGGCTCCTGATCCGGAGGGACGGCGCGCCGCCCCTCCGATTGCTTGCATTGGCAAACAGGGGATGGGACGGCGGGCTTACTTCTTGATCAGCGGGCAGCGCGAATCCTTCAGCGACTGGAACGCCTCGTCGCCGGGGATGGTGGCTTTAATCGTGTAGTAATCCCACGGATACTTCGAGTCGGCTGGCTTCTTGACCTGGGCGAGGTACATGTCATGCACCATGCGGCCATCATCGCGGATCTTGCCGTTCTTGGCGAAAAAATCGTTCACCGGGGTCTTCTTCATCTGCGTCATCACTTTCTGCGTGTCGTCCGAATTGACCGCCTTGACGGCTTTCAGGTAGTGATAGATGGACGAATACTGGCCGGCCTGGAGGCCGGTGGGCATCTTCTTCTGCTTGTCGTAGAAGCGCTTCGACCAGGCGCGGGTCTCGTCGTTCAGGTCCCAGTAGAACGAGTCGGTCAGGTACATCGACTGCGTCGTCTTGAGCCCAAGCGAATGCACATCGGTAATGAACATCAGGAGACCGGCGAGCGACTGCTTGGGCGTGATGCCAAACTCGGCGGCCTGCTTGATCGCGTTGGTGGTGTCGGCGCCCGCGTTGGCCAGGCCGATCACTTTCGCCCCGGATGACTGGGCCTTGAGCAGGAAGGAGGAAAAGTCCGATGCCGGGAACGGATGGCGGACCGAACCGACGACCTTGCCGCCGTTGGCGGTCACCACGTTCGCGGAATCCTTCTCCAGCGAATGGCCGAAGGCATAGTCGGCGGTGAGGAAGAACCAGCTGTCGCCACCCTGCTTGGTCACGGCCCTGGCGGTACCATTGGCCAACGCGTAGGTATCGTAGGTCCAATGCACGGTGATGTCGTTGCATTGCTCGTTGGTAATCGGCGTGGATGCAGCGCCACTGATCAGGGCGATACGGTTCTTTTCCTTGGCGATCTTCATTACGGCCAGGGCCACCGAGGTCGTCACCAATTCCGTCACGGTATCGACTTTATCGCGCTCGATCCACTCGCGCGCCTTGTTGGCGGCAATGTCACCCTTGTTCTGGTGATCGGAAGAGACCATTTCAATCTTGAACGACGGCTTCTCCTTGGCGATGAAGTCATCGATCGCCATCCGGGTGGCGAGCACGGCACCGGCGCCGGTCAGGTCCGAATAGGTGCCGGACATGTCCGTCAGCACGCCGATCTTGACGACGTTGTCGGAAATCTGGGCATGGGCGGAAGCCGACATGGCCACCAGGGCGGCGGCGCATGCGGCAGAAACAATGGTGTTGCGGGTCATTCGATTCTCCTCGGTTGAATGATGGGCCGGGCTAGACGCCGAGCACCTGGTGCAGCCAGTCCATCTTGCCGGCCAGCTCGGCCTGCGGAATGGTGGCAATGATTTCGCCGTGTTCGAGCACATGGTGCCGGTCGGCGAGCGGAGCGGCGAAGCGAAAGTTCTGCTCCACCAGCACGATGGTGAAGCCGCGCAGCTTGAGCAGTGTGATGACTTCACCGAGTTTCTTGACGATGACGGGGGCCAGACCCTCCGTGATTTCGTCCATGAGCAGCAGCTTTGCGCCGGTACGCAGGACACGGGCCATGGCAAGCATCTGCTGCTCGCCGCCGGAAAGTTTGGTACCCGGGCTATTCCGTCGCTCGTATAGATTGGGAAATAAATCGTAGATCTCATCCACACTCATGCCGCCGCTACTAACTAGCGGTGGCAGCATCAGGTTTTCCTCGGTGCTGAGCGAGGCAAAGATGGCCCGTTCCTCAGGCACGAAGCCGACGCCGAGGCGGGCCATGCGGTGCGTCGGCACGTTGATCACCTCGACACCGTCGACCATGATCGATCCGCTGCGCTTGCCGACCAGACCCAGGATCGACTTGAGCGTGGTGGAGCGGCCGGAGCCGTTGCGACCCAGCAGGGTGACGCATTCGCCCTGGTGCACGTTGATGTCGATGCCATGCAGGATGTGCGACTCGCCGTAGAACGAGTGCAGGTCGGTGATGCGCAGAATTTCCGGATGGGGACTGAAAGCACTGGTCATGTTGGCCTCGAATCAGTGATGGGCATCGTTCATGTCGTTCGACCCGACGTAAGCCTCCAGAACCTGCGGGTTCTTCGACACTTCGTCGTAGGTTCCCTCGGCAAGGACACTTCCGCGCTGCAGCACGGTGATCCGATCGCACAGGTTCGCCACCACCGAGAGGTTGTGCTCCACCATCACGATGGTGCGATTGGCGGACACCTTGCGGATCAGATCCACAACGCGGGCAATGTCTTCCTGCCCCATACCCTGAGTCGGCTCATCGAGCAACATCATCGCCGGATCGAGTGCGAGAGTGGTCGCGATCTCCAGGGCGCGCTTGCGTCCATAAGGCATCTCGCTTGTGATCGTGCCCGCGAACTGGGTCAGGTCGACATCGGCCAGCAGCTCCATGGCGCGGCTGTTGAGTACGTCCAGCGTCCTTTCCGGCTTCCAGAAGTGGAATTCGGTGCCCAGCTTGCGTTGCAGGCCGATGCGGACATTCTCAAGTACCGTCAGGTGTGGGAAGGTCGCCGAGATCTGGAATGATCGGACCAAGCCGCGCCGGGCCGTTGCAGCCGGTGCTTCGTGCGTGATGTCCTGTCCCTGGAACAGGATGCAGCCGCGGGTCGGCGGCAGGAACTTTGTCAGCAGGTTGAACACCGTCGTCTTGCCGGCTCCGTTCGGGCCGATCAGGGCGTGTATGTCGCCGCGACGGATGTTCAGGTTGACGTCGGAAACCGCGGCGAAGCCCTTGAACTCCTTGGTCAGGCCGGTGGTCTCGAGAATGTAGTCGCTCATGGAAATAGTCCGTTGGGAGGGTAGGTCGATCCGGATCACTCGATTGCGCTGGCCGACTTGACCTGCTGGCGCAGCACGAATTTCTGTATCTTTCCGGTCGATGTCTTGGGCAGCTCGCAGAACTCCACAGACTTCGGCACCTTGAAACGGGCGAGCATGGCGCGGCAGTGCTCGATGATCTCGGCCTCGGTCACGCTGGCGCCATCCTTGAGCTCGACGAAGGCGCACGGCACCTCGCCCCACTTTTCGTCTGGCTTGGCGACCACGGCGGCGACCATGACCGCCGGGTGGCGGTACAGTGCTTCTTCCACCTCGAGCGAGGAAATGTTCTCGCCGCCAGAGATGATCACGTCCTTGGAACGATCCTTGATCTTGACGTAGCCATCGGAATGCATCACGGCCAGGTCCCCGGTATGGAACCAGCCGCCGCGGAAGGATTCCTCAGTCGCGCTCGGATTCTTCAGGTAGCCTTTCATCACGATGTTCCCGCGGAACATGATCTCGCCCATCGTTTCGCCGTCGCGCGGCACGGTAAACATCGAATCCGGATCAAGGACCTTGATCGCTTCCTGCAAGTGATAAGGCACCCCCTGCCGCCCGTTGCGCTCGGCCCGCAGCGCGATCGGCAGCATGCTCCAGGCGTCGTGCTTGGCACACACCGACGCGGGTCCATATGTTTCTGTCAGGCCATAGACGTGAGTGATGTCGAAGCCGATCCGCTCCATACCCTCGATCACGGCAGCAGGCGGTGCAGCGCCGGCTACCAGGGCCTTTACTGTGTGCGCGATTCCCGCCCGCATAGCGTCGGGGGCATTGATCAGCATGTTGTGCACAATCGGCGCACCGCAGAAATGATCGACCTTGTGCTCGCGGATCAGGTCGAAGATCATCTGTACATCGACCCGGCGCAGGCAGACGTTGGTTCCCGCATTGGCGGCCATGGTCCAGGGAAAGCACCAACCGTTGCAATGAAACATCGGAAGCGTCCACAGATAGATGGCGTGGTGCGGCATCGCCCATGAGACGATGTTGCTGGTGGCGTTGAGGTAGGCGCCGCGGTGGTGGTAGACCACCCCCTTGGGATTCCCCGTGGTTCCGGAGGTGTAGTTGAGAGCAATGGCATCCCACTCGTCCGCAGGCAAATGCCAGTCGTATTCCGGGTCGCCGCCCACAATGAAGGTCTCGTACTCGATATCGCCAAGCGTCTTGCCGCCGGCGTACGATGGGTCGTCGACCTCGATCACCAGCGGCCGCGCGCCGGGCAGCATGGCAAGGGCTTGCTCGATCACCCCGGAAAACTCACGGTCGGTCAGCAGCACCTTGGCTTCGCCGTGCTGCAACATGAAGGCAATGGCCTCGGCATCCAGGCGCGTGTTCAGGGTATTGAGCACGGCACCGGTCATTGGCACACCGAAATGCGCTTCATACATGGCCGGCACATTCGGCAACATGGCGGCTACGGTGTCGCCGACACCGACTCCCCGCTGTGTCAAGGCCGATGCCAGACGACGGCAACGCTCGTATGTCTGCGCCCAGGTAAAGCGGTGCTCGTTATAGATGACCGCGACCTTTTCCGGATAGATGTACGCCGAACGGGCAATAAAGCTGAGCGGCGAGAGAGAAACAAAATTGGCGGGATTCTTGTCGAGTCCCATCTTGTACGGATTGTTGCGAGTCACCTGAGCCTCCAGTGCGGTTCGATCAGCTTGCTTGAGCCAGCACTTTGAAGGACCACCTTGTCCACATCATTTCGCGAATGTGACGAATGTTTGCAGGCGGAAATTTGGCGGCGCAGCATACTAAAATCGGCTCATATCCACAACGCGAATTCCTCCGGCGTGCCCTCCCAGAACTCTTCTCCGTCGACGGTCACTCCGATCCCGAGCGCTGAACTCGAGCGGCATCAGCACCTGCAGGCCGGGCTCGACCTGCTCGATCAGGGAATCACCGTAATCGACGCGAATCTGCGGATGATCGCTTGGAACCGGACCTTCCTCGCACTGCTCGACTTCCCGCCGGAGATGGCCTACGTCGGCGCACCGTTCGAGTCGTTCATTCGCTATAACGCCATCCGCGGCGAGTACGGCCCCGGCGAAGTCGAGGCCCAGGTGCGGGTACGGATCGAGGCTGCCCGCGCGTTCCAACCGCATCACACGGAGCGCCAGCGACCCGATGGCCGGACGCTGGCAATTCGAGGCGAGCCGATCGCCAACCACGGCTTCGTGACGCTGTACACAGACGTCACCGAGCAGCGCCGCTACGAGCGGCTAATCGAGGAACAGAACGTCGAACTCGACAACAAGGTCCGCGCGAGAACGCGCGAACTGGAAGTGGCGAACCACGATCTGCGCCACGCCTCCCGCGAGAACCTGCGCATCATCACCGCCCTGCGGCGCAGCGAAGAGCGCACGCGGATGATCACCGACAACGTCGGCGCGCTGATCGGCTATTTCGACCAGAACCAGATCTATACATTCGCCAATCGCCGTCATGCCGACTGGTTCGAACGTGACCGCGACTCCCTGCTCGGCAGCCACGTTTCCGACATTGTCGGCACCACGACCTACGCCCAGATCGAACCCTACATCCGGCGAGCCCTGGCCGGGGAGACGGTCAGCTTCGAGTATTCGACCCGGCAATCCGCCGGCGAGATTTTTCACGCACGTAGCACGCTGGTGCCGGAACGCGACTCCACCGGAAAAATACTCGGCTGCTACTTGCTGGCCATCGACCTGACCGAGCAGAAACGCGCCGAGGCCGCCGCGCGTGAGGCGCAGAAGATGCGGGCGATCGGGCAACTGTCCGGCGGTCTCGCCCATGACTTCAACAACATCCTCACGGTGATCATCGGCAACCTCGATGCTCTCGACCGCGCGCTGCCCGACAGCGACGTTGTCAAGCACCACACCGTTCCTGCGCTGCGGGCCGTGCAGCGCGGCGCCAACCTGGTGCGGCGGCTGCTCGCCATCGCCCGGCAGCAGCCGCTTGAGGCCCATCCGATCGACGTCGGCGCGCTCCTTCTCGGGATGGTGCCCCTGCTGCGCGGTTCGCTGCCGGAAAGCATCAGCATCCGGACGCGCCTCGGTTCCTCGCCTAACACGGCAGAGGTCTCGCTCTGGGCGCTCACCGACCCGGGACAGTTGGAAGATGCGCTGATCAACCTCGCCCTCAATGCGCGCGATGCCATGCCTGCCGGCGGCAATCTCGAGTTCGCCTGCGACCGGGTTTGCTTGGCGCCACGGGATGCCCGCTCCCACAATCTGCCCGCGGGGAATTACATCGAGATCCTGGTCACCGACGGCGGCCAGGGGATGGACGCCACCACCCGTGCGCGGGCTTTCGATCCCTTCTTCACGACCAAGCCCTTCGGCCAGGGAAGCGGCCTCGGGCTCGCCATGGTGCAGGGATTCGTCCATCAATCCGGAGGACAGGTCCAGATCGAAAGCATGCCCGGCAAGGGCACGTCGATTCGCCTGCTGCTGCCCGCCACCCTGCCGGCGAAGGCCGATTCTGCCGCTGACCCGGCCGAAACGGAAGTCGCGGCAGGCGGACTGGTGCTGCTGGTCGAAGACGACCCGGACGTGCGCGCCATCGTCCGCGACCAGATCAATGCTCTCGGGTATGCCGTGCTGGAAGCCGAGAACGGGCAGGAAGCCGTGCAGCTTGTGGAGCACATCAGTGCGGTCGAAGTCGTGGTCAGCGACATCGTCATGCCCGGGGACATCGACGGCTATTGCCTGGCCCGGATCGTAACCGAACGCTGGCCGGATATCGGCATCGTGCTTATGAGCGGCTATAAGGGCGAATCCCGCCATGAACCGCAGCCCGAGGGGAACACGCAGTTCCTCGGCAAGCCCTTCCTGCCCGCCGACCTGAAGGCCGCGATCCGGCGGTGCCGCATATGAATCCGTCCGGCGACTTCCTGTCGGGTGCCCGCATCGTCCTCGTTGAGGACGATGGCGACATCGCGCGCCTGATTGTGCAGACGCTCAGCGAGTTCGGCTTCCAGACAACATGGTGCAAGCGCGCCGCCGAGTTTCGCGCCCGGCTAAAGATCGAACTCCCGGATCTCGCTCTGATCGACCTCGGGCTGCCGGATGTCGACGGCATGGCGCTGGTGCGGGAACTGCGCGAAAGCGACGACTGCGGCATCATCGTCATCACCGGACGTAGCCACAGTGGCGACCGCATCATGGGCCTGGAGGATGGTGCCGACGACTACGTGACCAAGCCCTTCGACAGCCGAGAACTGGTGGCCCGAGTTCGCAGCGTGCTGCGCCGATATGCCCGCCGCACCGGCCTGGAGGCAGCCTCCCGTGAACGCTGGGCGGAATTCATCGGCTGGCGCTTCTTTCCCGCCACCAACCGCCTGGTCGCACCGGACGGAGACGAACACCAGTTATCCAACGCCGAAGCCAACCTGCTACAGGTCTTCCTGGAAAAGGCCAACCGCATCCTCACCCGCGAGCAATTGCTCGGCGAGCGCAACATCTCGCCATTCGACCGCAGTATCGACGTCCGCATCTCCCGCCTGCGTCGCAAGCTTGAATCCGACCCGCAGCACCCAAAGCTGATCAAGACTGTCTACGGTGCGGGCTACCTGTTCGCCGCTAGCGTAGTCTGGTCCGCTGATGCGTAATCTCAAACGCCCTTCAACCACAATCACACGCCGTGCGGGACGAGATCTGGGCTCGTTGTCGCCAACACTATATGCAACACTGCACAATTGGCTCGCGCGCCGGGGCGGACAATAGTTGCCAATTCGAAAACCTCATCGTTATCACCCGGATCGATTTCTGCACCAGTCTTCTTGATTCACTGCATCACGCGGGCAGACCAAGGCTGAAAGTGCGATTTGTGTGGGCATTGAAGTGAGTCGCCGCCGCTGATTTACCTCTGCCACTGAACGGCAGGTAATCGTCGCGTTGCCGACCGACAAAGACCACTGGGCAAGCGGCAGCAGTGACAGAGTAGTTTGACAGGCTCCGTCCGACAGTTTCCGATGTATTCTGTTGAAAAACTCGGTTTTATTTTGATGCGGCGGCGATCTGTCGGTCGGCAGTTGAAGTTCTGACGATGTTGGAAGAGAGATTTTGAAGGGCGAGTGCCTGCGATCTGCTCTTATGCAGGTACCTTCCTGGTTCCCGCTACTCTTGGCATAAGCCACTGCGCCATTCTTCGCAGATTTTGGGCGGTTGCCGCCAGCAAGAACTCATCTTTCGCTCCACTGAATCCTCGCAGTCGGAGCTTGTCCAGCTTCAAGATGCGCTTGAGATGGGCGAATAGCATCTCAACTTTCTTGCGTTGCTTGCTTGACCGTTCATATGCGCTGGTTGTGCCGATGCGCCGGGCCACGTCACGGGCATCTTCGTGAATGCTGCGGGCGATCTTGCGAATCGGTGTGTTCGGACAGCACCGGTTCTTCAAAGAGCACGCCGCGCAGTCGCGCTGGGTTGACCGGTAGACGATCGTATCTACCTTCGTAATGTGAGTGCGGGAATTCTTGAACGGACGCCAATTGGAGCGAAGTGCCTTGCCTGCCGGGCAGCGGTATTCGTTAGCCTGCTCATCCCACTCAAACTCGCTGGACGACAGCGTGCCATCATGGCGCTCCGTCTTGTCCCAGACCGGCACATGCGGTTCGATCTGCTTCTCATCAACCAGCCAACTGAGCAAAGCGGCCGATCCATAGTTGGTGTCACCAACCAGGCGTTTCGGCTTCAGGTCGAACTTATCTTCGACCCGATCTATCATCGTCCGGGTGGCCGCTACCTCGGCGGCCGAAGTGACGGCCGACGCTTCGACATCAACGATGATGCCGGCCTTGAGATCGATCAGATAGTTGGTCGAGTAGGCGAAGTAGGCCGGACCGCCACGAGTGGTCCAGGAGGCCGCCGGATCCGTCAATGAGACAGATTTGGTTGGTGCAGGGGGATCGTTCGCTTCCTCAAGCGCGGCCAGGTACTCGCGCACCGGCCTGCTCGCTGCGTCAGGGTCTCCCCAGTCAATCGGTTCATTTCCCGGTACGCCACGCTGGCGTTGCGCATCGGCCTTGATAATGCTGGCGTCGGTCGCAAAACCCTCGCCGCGTACCAGTCCTTCAACCATGCAGCGGGCAAGCACACTCTCGAACAATTGGCGAAACGCCTCGCTGTCACGAAAACGGCCGTGCCGATTCTTGGAGAACGTCGAGTGGTTCGGTACCGGATCTTCCAGGCCCAGACGACAGAACCAGCGGTAGGCCAGATTGAGATGGACTTCCTCACACAAGCGTCGTTCGGAACGAATCCCGAAGCAGTAACCGACGATCAACATACGGATCATCAGCTCCGGATCAATCGAAGGACGCCCGACGGAGCTGTAGAACGGTTCCATATGCAGTCGGAAGGAGCTCAGGTCGAGGAAGTGATGAATACCCCTGAGCAGATGACCCTCAGGCACATGATCTTCCATACTGAAGGTGTAGAACAGTTGCTCGCGACCCGTTGCTTGACGACCCATCATGGCAAGGCATCCTCCCAAACAATGCTATAATCATATCAGTAATGCATATGGCATGTAAAGGAGTTTTTCAACAGAATAGATGTGCACCGGCCGTTCAGATGGCGGCTATGTGGTGAGACCGAAGGTCGGCAGTTGGCCGGCAGGGTGAGGCCGCCAACGGCCGCTTCAGAGCACCCCAGTCCGTAGAACCTGGGCTTGGCTGACTGGCCGCTATCAGGAAATCGCTATGGCCGTTTTGGGCACACTGCTGACCTCGAGTTTGCCGGACAGCTGCCATACATTATGCATATCTGAACGGCAGCTTCGGAGCGGCAGAAATTTTGCTTCTACTCCTGGGTTCTACGCACTAATCC
>Ga0154020_10002587_pt1 | contig 22032 bp, 14 predicted proteins | sample Klosneuvirus_201_FD_109709 | JGI IMG/M metagenome (GOLD analysis project Ga0154020, IMG submission 109709) | Active sludge microbial communities from wastewater, Klosterneuburg, Austria - Klosneuvirus_20160825_MG | ecosystem: Engineered > WWTP > Aerobic digester > Activated sludge | place...
AGTGACGGTGCCGGCGCTGGCCTACATCATCGCCGGCCACTGGGAGCACCACCTAAAGGTGATTCGTGAACGATACTTGCCGTAGTTAAGCCTACCAGCGCATCAGGGCACTTGCCCAGGTGAATCCCGACCCGAAGGCTGCAAGGCACACGAGGTCACCGTCCTTGATTTTTCCGGCTTCCCATGCCTCGCACAGGGCAATGGGCACCGACGCAGCCGTGGTGTTGCCGAAGCGCTGGATATTGTTCCATACCTGATCGTCGCGGAGGCCGAGGCGTTTTTGCACAAATTGACTGATGCGCAGGTTGGCTTGGTGCGGGATGAGCATGTCAATGTCCGATGCCTGCAACCCTGCCGACTCCAGGGCTTCATGAATCACCTCCGGAAATTTTTGAACAGCCATCTTGAACACAAACTGACCTTCCATATTGGGGTAGTACATCCCCTCCTGCATCATCTTGGGCGTAAGGAAAATTTCGCCGTATGTATCCTCCGGCGGGTACCCGAAGTCGGCCTCCTCTCCCAGTTTTTTGAAATGGTAGCCGCCGTGGCAACCGGGGTTGATGAAGGCCAGTTTCTCGGCGTAGGTACCGTCGGCGTGCAGTTTGGTGGCCAGAATGCCGCGTTCCGGATCGTCGGAAGGTTGCAAAATGGCTGCCCCGGCGCCGTCGCCGAAAATGACGGTCACGTTGCGCCCGCGTGTGGTGAAGTCGAGGCCCATGGAGTGCATTTCCGACCCGACGACCAGCACGTTTTTGTACGTGCCCGTGCGCACAAACTGATCGGCAACGGACAGGGCGTACAAAAATCCGCTGCACTGATTGCGCACGTCCAGTGCGCCTACTTCCTTGTGGGTGATGCCGAGTTCGCGTTGCACCAGCACCCCGCAGCCTGGAAAATAGTAGTCGGGACTGAGGGTGGCAAACACGATGAAATCAATGTCCTCCGGGCTGATACCGGCGCGTTCGCACGCGATACGCGTGGCAACTGCCGCCATGCTGCTCGTGGTTTCTTCATGTTTGCGCCCGTAATGGCGTTCCTGAATGCCGGTGCGCTCCTGTATCCATTCGTCGGTGGTGTCCATGACACGCGTGAGTTCCTCGTTTTTCACGGTGCGTTCGGGGATGTAGTAGCCGATGCCGGCGATTTTGCTGCGGATGGTAGTCATTGCGTGGTTGCGTAAATGAGCGTTGTATATCGTGGAGCAAGAATACGGCGCTTTCCGGTAAAATGAAGCCTTGAATACGCCAGGGGTAGAGAAGTACCCGCACTCCCCTACCCCTGAGCGAAAAATTATCGAACAAATAACCGGCCCTACTGAATTTTCACCGGGAATGTCACCTCGGCGTCTACTTCGCCGGTCACATCGGGGTCGGCGGCATCCTTGTTCGGTTCGTGGCGCAGGGTGATTTTCACCGAACCGGTGGAGGCGGCGCCGGCTGTCCAGGTGGTTTGCAGACGGAATGGTTTGCCGTTGACATCGGTATCGGCAGCAGCAATATTCAGGTTTAGGCCCACGAGAACGGCGTACACGAGCAGGTGTTTCGTATCTTCTTCTTCCACCTCTTCCGTGATGTCTACGCCGGGTGTTTTGCTGAGGTCATAAAAATGCACGTGGCAATTGTACGACTTGTTCGGGTCCAGCACAATGTCGTCAATCACGGGCGCTTGGCCACCGTCGCCGTCGGGGTCGCTCCAGGTGAATTCCTCATTAAAACTGCCGTCGGTGGAGGTCAGGTGCACGAGCACAGTGGTGATGGTTTCCTGCTCGGTGGTGTCGTCTTTTTTGCAGGAGATAAGGCTCAGGGTCAGCAGCAAGAGCGCCAATGTTCCCATTTTCAATGTGTTGTTTTGCATACTTGTATTCGTTTTGAATGGTAAAAAAATTGGTTGGAGGGTTTCGGGTTAGAAGGTTAGAAGGTTTCGGGTTAGAAGGTTTCTGGTTAGAAGGTTTCTGGTTGGAGGGTTTACGAACCCGAAATCTTTTAACCCGAAACCTTCTAACCTTCTAACCGGAAACCTTCTAACCAGAAACCCTCCAACCCGAATCCTCAAAAACTCAGTTTCGCACGAAGCCCCACGTTGGTGCCGGGTTCGTCGGTGAAGAGGCGGAAAAAGTTGAGGTACTCGCGGTATCGGGTATTTCCGAGGTTTTGAATGGTCAGGCCGACTTCAAGCGATTGGCCGTCCGTACCCTTCCCCAAACGGAATGTGTGCCCGGCTTCCACGCTCCAGACGGTGAACGTCGGCGGAGCATCCTTCAGTAGCCCTTGCTCGGGTATGCGGGTCTGGCGAAGCGCGGTCATTGCCATAACTTTTATGTACGTCTTCTCTTCCTCCTCCGGCTCTTGTCCACCGCCCATCGTCCACCGCAGACCGTATTGAAAACGGTCGGCAGGCATGAGGGGCAGCCAGTCGCGATGCGTGGCCGTTTCGCCGGAGTCGCGCGCCAGCCGGTGCCCACGCAGGATGGATGCCCGTGCTTCGGCAGCAAAACCCCAGGCAATCGGAACCGTTGCGCCGGCATCCAGCCCTTGCAGCACCGCGTCGGCCTGGGCGTAAAAATAGGCTGGAAATGCCCCCCGGGAGGTCAGCACGAAACTGCGCTGCGGATCGAGGTAGATAAAGTTGCTGATTTGATTCCGGTACGCCGTCAGGGTCAGGTTTGCCGCGCCGGACTGATATTGCACCGTCAGGTTGGTGTTCCAGGCTTTTTCAGCAAGCAAATCCGGACGACCTTCCTCGTAGGTTCCGGCGCCGTGGTGTACCCCGCGCGCAAAGAGCTCGTTCACATGGGGCGGGCGCCAGGCGAGGCCGGTGTTCAGCGTGGCGGTGATGTTTTTGTGGATATGATACACGACCCCGATCGTACCCGACAAACTGCCAAACCGAACCAATGTGTCTACGTCGTGGAGGCTGCCCGTTGTGGTGGCATCCGTTTGGCGGTAGTCATAGCGCACGCCAAACTCGAACTCCAGCGGGTGCGGAAAGCGCCGCCAGCGCTCCAGTACCCATACCGAAGCTCCGAGGGTGTTGTAGTCGGGAATTAGGCCGCCACGCCCGACGAGGTTCATCTGCCGGATACCCTGCACGCCGATGCCGCCCTCCCAGTGGTTTATAGGGAAATGCTCCAGCGCGAGGTCGAGCGTATTGGTCCACAACTGAAACGACAACTGCGGCTTGTCGGCTGCACTGCCGCTTTGGCGCACCACATCGTACTCCTGCCGGTCGTTGAACTGGAAGGCGTATTGCCCCGACAGTTTCCATCGCTCCGACAGGCGATTCACGATGCGGTACCGGGCTGTGTAGTGCTGCACCTGCTGGTATGGGCGTTCGATGTCGTAAGAAAAAACATCGTCGTTGTTCAACGGCACCGGGCTTTCGATAGCCCGCTCCAGATCGGAGAGGTTGCCGATATGGGAAGCCCGCATAATCCCGATTTTTTGTCCGAATCGGCTTGCGGCTACCTCGTGCGTCCAGGCGCCTTTTTTCCAGCCTGCAAGTGCTGAAAAATGGAGTTCCGAAGCACCGGTGTTTCCGAGGTAGTAGTCGGGCGCCCACAGGTTTCCGCTGCGTTTGGCGGTCGCCTGAAGCCGTATGGCGAAAGTGCTGCCCGCAAGTTTCCAATCCACGGCGCCTGCCGCTACACCGGACCGGCCATTGGAAAACCCGCCCAGACTGAGCCAGCCACCAAAGCCGGCCTGCTCACGCAAGGGCGCGGGCTCCAGCACAATAGCGCCCGCCATAGCGCCCACCCCGTAGCGCACACCGGCTGCGCCCTTCACGACCGTGATCCGTTGAGCCGTGAACGGGTCTATCTCCGGAGCATGCTCGGCGCCCCACTGTTGGCCTTCGAGGGCCACGTTGTTGGCTACGATTGCGATGCGGTTGGAGTGCAAGCCCTGCACGACCGGCTTGGCTATGGTGGCCCCCGTGCTCAGGATCGTCACACCCGGAAGCCTCTTGAGCGCTTCTCCAAGGTTGATGCCCTGGGCAGCCGCCAGTTCGCTTCCAGAGGTGGCCACGGCGGCTTGTGCAGGTGCAGGTGCTACAGCCTTTTCGACCACCTGAACTTCTTCCAGGACGTGGTGGTGCAGGAAAAAATTCAGTTCCGTGTTCTCGATCAATCGGACGATCTGTGTCTGGTGCTCGCACTCGACGTGGCTGACGGTGACGGTATACGTAGTGCCCTCGCACAGGTTTGCAATGGCAAAAACTCCGGAGGCATCCGCGATGGCGCCACGTCCGGTACCCACGACCACCACGGTGGCGTAGGCCAAAGGCTCGCGCGTGTCGGCGTCCACGATTCTGCCGCGCAAGGCCAGATGGCAGTCCTGCGCAGACAAGGGTACGATAGACGTACAGACGAGCAAGCAAACACCCATAAGGCGCGCTTTGCCGGCATTCATTTTTTTCAATTTTAAAATGGAAGTAACTGCTTAACATGTGTCCCGGAACTCCGTTCCGGGCAGGAAAATCGCAAAATAGCGGGCGATTATTGATCAAATAGCCACTATCAGGACACCCGGAACTCTGTTCCGGGGCACGACTCAAACTCGGTGCTGCGGGCAGGGAGGGCCGCGAAGCCGCGTCGCGCAGTGCGTCAAGTACACGTGCGGAGCATGCGGAACAGGTGGGCAGTCCTTAACAAGCGATTGTATGTTTTTTAGGGATACCGAAACAGGTACCAGTTCCGGCGTGGCGAACAAAAAAGCACAAATGGAACAAGTATCGGGGTTGTACCGCTCGTCGTGCAAGTGCGTGCTTTTGCCCGCATGGGCCGCTTCGCAAACCGGTTTCGCAGGATGTTCATGGTGCAGCAGCAGTTGGTGCCCGCTCTTGAGCATCAACGATGCCAAAAGAACGATACCCAAGAGGGTGGTTTTAATTTGTACCTGTGCTTGCTGCATATCCGTGACTCAAAAGGAAACATGCAAATGTGCGAAAGGTTTTTAGGGGGTTGCTATGTGCAAAGACAAAAATGACCCCGGCGAGGCCCATCCACATCTCGTTTCAAACAGAGCCTGCGACGGTAAACCTCTCCGGGGTCAAGAACCATGACTTCCAAATCGTAAATTGTAAATCGTAAATCGTAAATCGTAAATCGTAAATCGTAAATCGTAAATCGTAAATCTCCTACTGTTTCACCACTTTCGCTACACTCCTGCCGATGCTGCTTTCTACCTGAATGATGTACAGTCCGGCGGGCAGGTTCTGGATGTCGAGCGGGAATACCTGGCCGGCATGTACGCTGTTGAGGCGCTGCTGGAGGGCTACGCGACCGTCGGCGCCCGTGAGCTGCACGTGTACAAGGCCTTCGGCAGACGCGCCGAACGACAAGGCAACAAGGTTGGTAGCCGGGTTGGGCTGTACGCGCAGGCCGAGCACATTATCGGTGGTAGGCTCGTCGGTACCCACCAGCATTCCGGGTTCTACGATCACGCCGCGCGCCGGGGCACGGGCGCAGGCCACGTCACCAGCATCGGAGCGGACGCAGGCTTCGGAGTCGTAGTTCAGCATGTCCATAACGTCTACCTGATCCACGTACCAGGCGCTGTTGGGCGGCGCGGTGTTGTCATCGGTACCGAAGCGGAACTGGAAGGTGATATCCTTGCCCGCATAATCGCTCATGTCAAAATAGGACTGGATCCATCCGTTGGAGTTGCCGAAAAAGCCGTTGAGGAACGGAATGGCGAATGTTCCGTACTGGACGCCGCCATTGTAGCCGTTGCGAAACACCTTTTCACGAGGAAAACGACGCCAGGTGGATTCGCCCACAATCTGAATTTCAAGGAAACCGGCATCGGCAAGCGGCTCGGTATCGTAGTTGTGCCAGAAACGCAATATCGGCTGCGTACCACTGATGGTCGTAGGGGCATAGTGCCACAAGACCTGATCTGTCTCGGTGATCGGTGCGGATGCTTTCCAGGCAAGGGAGCCAACTTTTACCGTCTGATCTTGCAGGGAAAAGAAGTTGCTACCCTTGTTCGTGAGTGAGACCCACACATCGCCCTCTTCCTCCATCTCGTCGCGGAAATACAACAGGGATTTGGAACCGGGGTCCGACTTGGCCGTGTAGGTCAGGGTAATTTCCTGCAAGGTGGGCATATCGCCGAGGTTCCAGGTGACTACGCCACCCACATTGGTGCCGCCGTTGGAGGCTGATACGAGCGTCAGGCCCGGAGGCAAAGGGTCGGAGACTACCACGCCCTCCGCCGTTTCGTCCTTGTGGTTGACCACTTTGATCGTAAATTCGGCATTTTCGCCGGCGGTTAAGGTCGGTGTGGACGTCTCTTTGGTGATTTTAAGTTCCTTGATACAGGTCGGGATCGCGTCGAAGTTTTCAACAGCGTCAAAGGCGTCATCGCTGTCGCCCTGGCTGGCATTCAAACCCATGCCGCGACGGGCAAAGACCGAGACGATCAGGCAGGTGTCCACCCCGTCGTAGTTCAGGAAGTCGGCGGCAATGATGGCATCGCGCCCGTCGAGGAAACCGGGGCTGCAGGGTTGCAGTTTCAAACCGTCCATCACCAACTGAATGGCGCGGTAGTTGCCGCTGTTGATATTGCTCCAGTCGGCGTCGTAGCCGTATTTTTCCACAAATGCCCAATACATATCCCAAACCACAGTAGCCCACACTTCGCCGATTTGGTGTACACGCCCTATGGAGTCGTGCAGGGCCACGGTGGCGAGCGTGTGCGGGTCAATGCTCATGTCGGTGCTGTACGGTACGCGGCGAATGCCTGTGCCGTCGTTGGGTTGGCGGAAAACAAAGGTGCCCATGCCGCGGCGTTGTTCGGCCACGTCGGAGGGCTTGACGGTGTTCACGAGCGCGAAAAAGTCGCTCCAGCCTTCGCCCATCTGCTCTTCGTTGTTCAAACAACTGGGGTTGCTGGGGCCGCCGGTGAGGCGACCGGAAATGCCATGCGCGTACTCGTGGGAAATGATGCCGTTGTCAAAATCGCCATCCAGCAGGTTCGGGCCGGAAGACGTTGGGCGTACAAGCGAGATGTTCAAGCCGTTTCCGGCGTACTGGCGGATTTTTTCGCATGCGGACAACGTCATCATGACCACCGGAATGGTCACCTGAGCGCCGACAGCGCCGGCGCCCATACTCAGGGTAGCATCCGCGAAGTTGCAGATGATACAGCCGACAGCGCCGTTTTGCTGGGCACGCAGGGCCTTGGCACCAAACTCGCAATTGCCGCGATCAATGATCGCAATTTTGCCTTGCAGGCTATTCACGGGCGGTTGGCAGTTCCAGCTGGCCTGGTCGGAACCACTACCGTCGTCGGTGACAACTGCTTCGCCCGTTATTGGAGTCGAAGTAATCTGCCCGCCAAAAGCGCCGGCTTGGGCGTAATAGGTACCCGTTACTGCGGTAGGGCCGTTCACCGTGACGATATTGCCGCTCTGGCCGCTCCACAGGTACATCTGCATGCGGCCGGCAGTGCCGTCGGGCACTTGTGTAAAGTTGGCGTTGTTTTCGCCGCCGCCGTCGAGGCCCTCGGCGCGCACGGCATCGTTGGCAAGGCCGCCACGGCCGTAGTTATTGTGCTGAAAATTGCCGGCCTGCTCGTTGAACCCGAAACGGTAGTAACGGTCGTGCATCGTGTTGTTCATGTAGAACAGGTTCGTGACGGCCGCTTCCAGATTGATTGCCGGCTCGCCATTCGGGTCGTATGGAAAATCAAATGTATAGTTTGTGCCGGTCACGTATTCGCTGAGCACCGGGGTGCCGTTGAAATCACGGTCTTCGTACGCCCGCACGTTGTTGCCACGGGTGTAGGTGTATTCCGGTCCGGTCTGGCCGTTTTCGTCGTGCCAGCCGTAGGGCGATGCGATGGGATCGGCGGGGTTCACCACAAGCGTACGGCCCCCGTGCACTGGGCTTTCGACAGGCAACGCGAACACGCGGTAGCTCTCGTCTACAGAACCGGTCAGGTTTTCAGTTTTGAGTGTTGAGTTTTGAGTTTTGAGTGCTGCGGACTGGGTCGTGGCAGCGGATTCTTCCTCAGAGCATACATCGCCTTCGCGGTGCAGGTGCCCGACCTTGCAGTACACGGTATGGTTGAACTGGTTGATGATCTGGCCGGTTTGTGCATCCACGGTGATCGTCCACATATCGGACGAGTTGGCCTGGTCAAGGAAGAGTTTCCACGCCAGGCGGGGTAATCCCTTCTTAGCGCGGTCATAGCAGGCCTCGACGGTGATTTCGGAGCGGGACACCTTGCCTGCCTCGAACACCCAGTTGCGGTCGTTGATCTTGCGGCTCACAGCGGGTGTCAGATCGGGCGAAAACCCGAGATGGGTCACGGCGATCTCCACCGCGCGGGTGGCGTTGAGGGACGGCAAGGTGGTGTTCACCTGCCGGCTCAGATCGGGCAGGAAGCGGTGGCCGAGGTGCAGCACCTCGCCGTTGGGCTTCACGTGCAGCCCGAACAGTGCGTTGTACACCGGAATGCCGGCGTGCTGTTGCTGCACCCAAACGTGCGTGACGCCGTTGTGCTCGGTCACATACGCATCCGTGATACGCACGTCGGACACATCTTGCCGGGTGAGGTTGAACTGCTCAGGGTTGTTTTGCAGGAAACGCAAGGCGGTTTCTTTGGCTTGCGCCAGGTCTTGCGCTTGCGCGGAAACGGCAAGGCCGATCAGGCCGATTGCCAATAGCCAAAGGCGGTGTAAAAAAGTTTGACGCATCGTACAGACAGTAGTGATTTAGTTAAGAAAACACGGAGACGGTTGCCATCGTGTTTTTTGAAAGCGGCCAAAGGTAGGACTTGCCCACCTTTGGCTGACTACGCCATTGGGGAAAATGTCTGATTTGGCGAAATCGTAGGTGAGCCGCGCGTAGGGTGATTGGACACGGATGCCACGGATCAGACACGGATTTGCACAGATTTTCTTGTTTGATCCGTGTCTGATCCGTGGCATCCGTGTCCAATCCTATCCCAAACGGCAAATCAAACCCAATCAATACGCCAGTTCCACCGCCTCTGTCGCTGCATACCCGATGCAGGTATTCACCAGGGCTCCCGGCCCTTCCAGCCGCGTTTGTTCCACGAAGGCTACCTCCACCGTCCCGCGCACACAACGCGCCAGGCAGGTAAGGCACACCCCGCTCTTGCAGGTGTACGGCAGTTCGATGCCCTGGCGCAGGGCGCCGTCGAGGATTGTTTCGCCGGAAAAAATCGGAAATTCCGAGCGGTGTCCGTCTCGATCCGTGATGGTAATACGGTGGGTTTTGGACGTATCCACGGTTCGCGGTTTGAGGCGGGTATCGGGCACGAAGGTCTCCTGCCGGATATGCTCGTCTGGAAAATCCAGCACCCGCAGGGTCATGCGTGCCATGCGCATAAGGGCCGTCGGGGCACACAGGAAAAAATGCGTGCCGAAGCGGTCGCGTGTCGTTATTTTTCCGCCAAACAGTTTCAACAGGTGTTTTTCAAATAGCCCGTTGTTCAGGTGGCCGAATACGGCATGAGGGGTGTTTTTTTCTCTGCTGAAAAAATACGTGCAGGAAAACCTGTCGGGAAATGCTTCGATCCAGCGGTCCAGTTCTTTTTTAAAAATCGTGCCGGCGCTGTCGCGGTTGGCATACAGCAGCGCTACCGGCACTTCGGGCCAGGCGTCCGTTTCGAGCAACGATTTCAGGTGGCTCATTACCGGCGTGATACCGCTGCCGGCAGCCAAATAAACCAGGCGGCGCGGCTTGTGCGCCGGCAACGCGAACCGCCCGGCAGGTGCAGCGGCGAGGATATGGTCGCCCGGCTCGGTCTGTTGCACGAGCCAGGTGGACACCGCACCGTTCGGCACCCGCTTCACCGTAATGGCGGGCCGGGCATCCACACCCGGGCAAGTGCTGAACGAGTACGCCCGGCGCTCCTCCTTTCCGCCGACCGCGCGAATCACCGGCAGGTACTGCCCCGGCTGATAGGTCACTGGGATATCGTCCTCTTGTTCCAGAACCAAGGTAACGGCATCGTAGGCCTCCCGGCGTTTTTCGATGATGCGCCAAAAATATTTTTTCTCCATGCTACTGCGCTGTCTGTTCATCGTTCATCACTCATCGCTCATCACGATCAAAACTTCCAGTATTTCATCAGCAATCCAGCGGCTTGGTGCAGGTACATCTCGTAGGTTTCCCAAATCCGCAGACCTGAGGTAGTGGGTGTTTCCGGGTGCGGCATCGGGTCGCCGTTGACCCCAGCGACGAAGTTGTGCACGCAGCCGGGCAGTTCCTCCACATTGTAGCCACCCTCCAGCACGCCGAAGACTTTTCCGGGAAATGTTTCCTGCAGCGTTTTACCGATCCAGTGGAAAAAATTGCCGGTGGCCCGAAGTTGCAGCAGCGGATCAAACTGGTGCGCGTCGAAACCGGCGGAAGCGGCCACCACATCGGGCTGGAATTGTATGGCTGCCGGCAGCATGTACTCCACGGCATGGCGAAAAATATCGTCGCCGCTGCCGCCGGGCAGGGGGCAGTTGATCGTAAAGCCCTTGCCTTTGCCTTCGCCGATTTCCACCGGCGAGCCGTTTCCGGGATAAGCCGGGTACTGATGCAAAGACCAGTACATGACCTGATCGGATTTGTAAAAAATATCCATCGTGCCGTCGCCGAGGTGCCCGTCGAAGTCGAGGATGAGTACACGTTTGCCCTCGTTCACGGCCTTTTGTGCAGCCACGGCCACGTTGTTGAACAGGCAAAAACCGTGCGCGGCATCGCGGTAAGCGTGGTGGCCGGGCGGGCGCACGAGGGCAAAATCGCCGCGTTCCATGGCCAAAACCGTAGTGCCTACAGCAGCAGCAGCAGCGCGGAAACTCCCGACCGAGGTGTTCGTGTCGCCGTCGAGCGGTTCGGCGGCGGCGCTGTGGCGGCGCACCGTTTCGATGTGATTTTTCGGATGCACGAGATGCAGGTACGGTTCGCCGTCGGGCAAGTCGGGCATGGGTGTCAGGTCGCCAAAGTCGAGGATGCGGCGGCGGTTTTCCGGGTGCGTGGCCCCGGTATCGTGGTCGAGTACGGACGGATGATAGAGAATGTTCATGGGCTGTTGGCCGTTGGCTATTGGCCGTTGGTTGTTGGCTGTTAGAGCATGTTGGGGGGGGGGGTTCTCACCGGGTCAAAAACGGTTCTTTTTCCGCCATTTTTCACCTTTTTTCAGTCACGTAGCCCCGGCTATGCTCCTTCAAAAACGCGAAAACTGACGAAAAAAGCCCTCGTTTTTGCCGCCGGCAGAAAACCCCAACATGCTCTTAGCCGGGTGCAAGGGCAAATGTAGGGTGACGAGAAAAAGGGCTGGAGAAAAAGTGCAGAGTCCCTGTACTTTTGCCGGGCCTACTACCACAAGGATATGGCTACGAAACGCTACACATTTCTCTTGACAACCTGCCTCTTCTTCGCCTGCGGAGACGGTACGGAGCGTATTGTGCAGGAAAAAGTAGCCGAGCAGGTAGCCGAATTCCGGAAAAAAGAGGCCCCCAAGTGCCAGGCCGCTCTGTTGGTCGAGGCCGGGCGTATCGCGGACTCCCTGCTGCTGTACGAGGCGCTCAACGAAGTGAACGACTCGTTGCGAAACCTGCACCCGTTCCGTCCGGTAAAACCGCCAAAAATTCTACCGATAGATTCCCTGATAGTAAAGCCGCTCTTCGAGGGCGACGGGAAATGAGCCAGGAGTTTTTCCTTGTCAGGCAACGCGGGACGCCTGCCGGGCGTCCGATTCGGGGCATGGGCGATTTCTTGATGCAATGGTTTTTGGGGACGCGTGGGACAACCCCACCCCCAACCCCACCCCCAATGGGGAAGGGGGCTAGATCGCGCGTTGCTGAAATTTCCGTGCCAGTTCCAGAAGAAAGGATTCCTGCCCGGGGTTCGTCTAAAAGTGACCGGGTGACTTCGAGTCACCCGGTCACTTTTCCTGCCGCTGTTGGCGTCCTCGCCAACAGCAACGGCGGAACTCCATATTCAACTTCGGCACCAGAACCCGGCGGTGTTGTTGGCGAGGACGCCAACAATGGCAAAACGAGCATTCCCTTTCGAAATTTCAAACGCATCCGCGTGCAAGCCCCCCTCCCCATTGGGGGAGTGGTTGGGGGTGGGGTTGTCGCACTCCTTCTCCTTCTCCTCCCCCTCTTCCTTCACGCCCAAGCCCCGCTCTCCAACCTCCGCACGCGCACCCTCGACGCCCGGCTGCCCGTGCAGGTGCTGGACACGCTCACCATTGCCTCACCCCTGATTTCCGCGACCGATTCGGCCACAGGCCAACCGCTCGATGCGGCATTTTTTTCTCTGGAAAACAACCGGCTGCGCATTGACACCGCCCGGCTGCGCCAAACGGCGCCGGCCGCCGAACAGCTTATCGTCGCCTACCGCGTCTTGCCCGCCGACCTCGCCGCGCCCTTGCGGCGGCTCGACACCACCGCCATCCGGCGGGCGATGGGCGACAACGACATCGCGTTCGACTACACGCCCTACTCCCCGGAAACCAAACCCTGGGAATCCTCGGGCCTGGTGTCTACCGGCGCCTACACCCGCGGCTTGAGTTTCGGCAACAACCAAAATCTCGCCTTCAACTCCAACCTCAACCTGCAACTCAACGGACGACTCGGCAACGACATCGAAATTACTGCCGCCTTGTCCGACAACTCCGTGCCCCTCCAACCCGACGGCACCACGCGGCAGTTGCAGGAGTTCGACCGCATCTTCATCCAACTCAAGCGGAAAAACCACGCACTCATCGCCGGCGACTTCGACCTGACCCGCCCCAACGGCTATTTTTCCAACTATTTCAAACGCGTGCAGGGCGGCATGCTGCTCTCCGAATTTTCCAACTCAACACTCAAAACCCAAAACTCAAAACTGAGAGCCGCCGCTTCCGTTTCGCGTGGCAAGTTCAACCGCCAGATCATCGCCGGGCAGGAAGGCAACCAGGGGCCGTACCGCCTGCAGGGCGCCGAGGGCGAGCGCTTCATCATCGTGTTGGCCGGCACCGAAAAGGTGTTTGTGGACGGCATGCTGCTGCGCCGCGGCCTCGACGACGACTATGTGATGGACTACAACCTCGGCGAACTGACGTTCACGCCCCGTCGGATGATTTCCAAAGACAGCCGCATCATCGTCGAGTTTGAATACGCCGTGCAGGCCTACCTGCGCGCTACTCTGCTCGCCGACGCCGAGCACCAGCGCGCCAACAGCCGTTTTTACCTGCACGCCTACTCCGAGCAGGACAGCCGCAGCGCAGGCGGTGCGCAAGACCTGAGTCCCGAACAGCGCCGCCGCCTTGCCGAGGTGGGCGACGACCTGCTCAGCGCCTACGCATCGGGCATAGACACCCTCGCCGCCGATGCCGTGCCCGATCCCGGGAGGGTGCTGTATCAGGCTCTGGACACCCTCGCTTGCGGCCTGCCGGTGTCGGTGCTCGTGTACTCGACCGACATGGAAAAAGCCCGCTACGCCGCGCGGTTTACCGAGGTACCGCAGGGGCAGGGCAACTACGTACAGGTGCTGTCGGGCGCCAACGGGCGGGTGTTCCGCTGGGTGGCGCCCGACCCGGCCACTTGCCAACCCACGGGAAATTTTGAGCCGGTGGTGCGGCTCGTGGCTCCCGAGGCGCGACAACTCTTTGCCGCCGGCGCCGAGTGGGCGCCCTCGAAACACAGCGCCCTGCGCGCCGAACTGGCCCTGAGCAACCGCGACCTCAACCGGTTTTCGCCGCTCGGCGATGCCGATAATGCGGGCCTTGGCGGGTTTTTCAGCCTGCGGCAAAACCTGTTTCCCGGCGCTGCCGCCAACGGCTGGGAGGTGCAGGCCAACGCCGGCTACGAATATGCCGGACAACGTTTTTCACCGCTCAACCCCTACCGCCCCGCCGAATTCGTGCGCGACTGGAACATCGGCACCGCCGACAGCGCCGCCACCGAACACTGGGGGAGGGGTGGTTTTTCCGTGCAGCGCAAAGATTGGGGTACTGCCCGCTACGAGTTCGGAACCTTCGTGCGCGAAGGCCGCTACGACGGCATCCGGCATTTGGCCCAACTGCGCGTCCAGCGCGGGGGATTCGATGTTTTGGCGGAAGCCAACATCCTGGGCTCCGACGGGCCGGCGGAAAACACGAACTTTTCCCGACCCAAGTTCGACGTGGGCAAAACGTTTTTCCGGACGGATAAAAAACCGCTGTTCAAGATCGGCATCTACGGCGAGCGGGAGCGCAACGAACGCCGATCCGGCAGCGCCGATACGCTGAATAAAGCCAGTTTTTGGTACGACCTGGGGCGCTTGTACTGGCAGACCGTCGAGGGCGCTCATCCCTGGAAATGGGGCGCCGGCTGGATGCACCGAAACGACTATGTGCCCAAGGGGCCGGATTTTTCGCAAAATACCTCTGTGGACGAAGTGAACCTGAACGGGGCCTGGACGGGCAACCCTGCCGGCGGCACAACGCAGTCGCTCGCCTGGAACGTCTCCTGGCGCCAACTCCGGGTGCTGGATTCGGAACTGACTACCCTCGCCCCGCAGGAAACCTATCTGGGGCGTGTGGACTACTCCGTGTCCGCCTGGAAAAACGCGGTGACGTTCACCACGGGTTACGAGATCAGTTCGGGCCAGACCCCGCGCGTGGAGTACAACTACCTGCGCGTCAACCCCGGCGAAGGCCAGTACACCTGGGTTGACCGCAACCAGGACAGCGTGCTGACCGTGGACGAGATGGAGATCGCCGTGTTTCAGGACCAGGCCGGTTATGTGCGCGTGGCGGTGACCACGCCCGACTATGTGCGCACCAACAACACCGCGCTGAACCAGAGCCTGCGCCTCGACCCGCGGGCACTATGGGTGCAGTCGAAAAAACCGTGGCAGCGGCTGCTGGCGCGGCTGTCCATCCAGAGCAACCTGCAGATCAACCGTCGGGTGCTGGCTACCGCCCGCGAGGAGTCGGCCTGGAACCCCTTCGACATCGCCGTAGCCGATACGGCGCTGGTGGCGGTGTCAGCCGTGACGCGCCACGTCGTGTACCTCAACCGCGCGAACCCGGCCTGGGACGCCTCCCTTGCCTGGGCCGACAACCGCAGCCGCTCGGCGCTCAGCACCGGCGCCGAGAGCCGCCGCTTAGCCGACTGGACGGTACACGGGCGTGTCAATTTTAGTCAGGCCTGGAGCGCCGAACTCGACCTCGTACGGGGACGGCGCGACAACGACAGCGAGCAGTTTAACACCCGCGACTACGCCGTCGGCTATTGGAAGGCCATTCCCAAACTGACCTGGCTGCCTACCCGCTCCTTCCGACTCGTGGCCGCCTACACCTGGCAGGACGGGCGCAACGCGCAACCCTCCGGCGAAACGGCCCGGCAAAACGACTGGAGCGCCGAACTGACCTGGAACCCGCCGGGCAAGGCCAACAGCAGCGGTTTCCGGGCCGTGACCTCCCTGCGCGCCCGGGCCAACTACGTGCAGGTGAACTACTCCGGCGCGCCCAATTCCCCTGTGGCGTACGCCATGCTGGACGGGCTGCAAAACGGCAAAAACTTTTTGTGGAGCCTGAACCTCGACCGGCAGTTGTCGCGTTCCGTGCAGCTCAGCCTGAACTACGAAGGGCGCCAAACGGGCGAAAACCGGACGGTGCATGTGGGGCGGGCGCAGGTAAGAGCGGTGTTTTAGTTTTGAGTTTTGAGTTTTGAGTTTTGAGTTGGAAGTGCGGTGTGTTATGAACAGTCTTTAGCCTTTCATCATATTCCGAAGCGCCTCAACGTTTGCTGCTTCTTCAAAAACCGCCTCGACGGGAATGGCAAAACCGGGGATCGCATAACTTTCGATGATGTGGCCGTACTGGTGAATTTTGGCAGGGAAATATTCCAGATCGCCCGCGGGCAGGATGTATTGTTCGATGCGCATTTTCGCCGGGTCAATGATCCAGTACTCGCGTATGCCGTGCAGCGCGTAGTCGCTTTTTTTGATGCCCCGGTCAATGGTCGCCGTTTTTCTGGAAATGATTTCGACCACGAAATCCGGTGCCGGAAACAGTATCTGGTCATCGGTGAACGCGGCGGCTTTTTCAGCAGAGAAAAAAACCAGGTCGGGCTCGTAGTCGTTGCGGGTAAGGGAGATCATGACTTTTTCGACACCCACGCTTCCCAGTTTATGTATGCGGGCATAAACACTGAGAATGCTTGACAACAAATCAGATACCTTCCAGTGCTTGCGCTTGACCGGAGAATGAATCACAATTTCTCCGTTGATAAATTCGGCTTTGGTATCCTCCTGAATCCATTCGTAAAACTCCTGGCGCCGCTCTTTTTCCTCGGCGAGCGTTTTTTGGATATGCTGAAATTGGAGCACCGCGTCGGGGCGCTCCAGTATTTGTTCCGCAAGGGAGAAGCCGGAATGATCCATTGAACTCGTGATTTACTTGCAAAGGTAAGCACTTGAAAAGAAAGATTTCCAGTATGTCCCGGCGGCACATGAGCGGACAAAAAACAACCGGGTTGATGCTAAAAACTTGGCAGCACGATGTTTAACTTTGCACGAACAAAGACGTACGCTATGGTAGACAAGAATGTAATAGCCAGGGCTGTAAAGGCCGAACTGCAACGCCTGTATGGTGACCGACTCGCCAAGGTGATCCTTTACGGCTCGTATGCCAGAGGCGACTACCCCGAGGAGTCGGATATTGACTTTTTGGTCGTCCTGAAAGATGAAGAAATTGATGTGGGGCAGGAACTCCGAACGATGAGTCATCCACTCTACAAGATTTCCTATGACAACGACATTTACATTTCCAAGCACCCGACTACCTTGAAACGCCTGCAAAACTCACAATTTTTATTCTTCAAAAATATCCGGCGGGAGGGGATTGAAGTATGAGTCCGGAACTCGAAAAAATACTTCTCACCATCGCCACACCACAAGACATCCCCGCGCTGCTGCCCCTCGTGAACAGTGCCTACCGCGGCGAGCCGTCCCGCCGGGGCTGGACCACCGAAGCCGACTTCCTCACGGGCGACATCCGCACCGACGCCGATGATATGGCCGCGCTTATGGCCCGGCCGGATGCCGTCATCCTGCAGGCTACTGACGCTGAAGGCGCCCTGATAGGTTGCGTTTTTCTGGAAAAACGCGGCGAACGGCTGTACCTCGGCATGTTGTCCGTGTGGCCGGAATTGCAGGGGAAGGGCATTGGAAAAGCGCTCTTGCAGGGCGCCGAGCAACGGGCCGAAACCCTGGGCTGCCGCGCCGTTTTTATGCGCGTGCTCTCGCCCCGGCACGAACTCTTAGCCTGGTACGAGCGGCAAGGCTACCACCCCACCGGCGAGCGCGAACCGTACAACGCCCCACCCAAGTACGGGGTGCCACAGGTGCCGCTGGATTTTGTGCTGCTGGAAAAAGCGCTTTAGCGCCCCATACTGCCGCTCACCCACCGACACCTGAAAAATTTTGTTATCCGTCGCGTGGCTCCGCCAAACACCTGTGCTACCTTTCACACGCCAAAACAAATACCAACGGGACAAAACCCGACGCTGCAATGATGATACAACCACTTCTAGCAAATTTTGAGCAATACCTTCCATTAGACTTGGAAGAAGCTCGTTTACTGGAAGGCAGGGTTTCGCAACGGAACATCAAACGCAGACAGTTTATTTTACAAGAAGGGGACGTGTGCAAACATTATTCATTCGTGGCAGAAGGTTGCTTCAAAATGTACGGTGTGGGTAAAAAAGGAACTGAACACAATATTCAATTCGCTGCGGAAAATGAGTGGATAGCCGACATCGGCAGTTTTCATTCCGAAAAACCAAGCAAGTTGTTTATCGAGGCAATAGAACCATCCCTGATATTGCAAATCCAAAAACAGGATTTGTTGTTTTTATACGTCAATCTGCCCAAGTTAGACCGCAATTTCAGGGTCATCATCGAGGACAAGTTTATTGAACTTCAAAACCACGTATTGCAAAATATTAGTTCTGCGGCGGAAGAAAGATATCTGGCTTTTCTTGATAAATATCCGAAACTCGCCTTGAGGCTGCCCAACACGCAAATCGCATCCTATTTGGGCATTACCCCCGAATTTTTGAGTAAAATCAGGAAAGACCTTTCCAAGAAATTAGACTACCCTTAAACTACCTTAAGCCCATTTCTTAAAATACATTATTGGTTGCGCTTTGCAAGTCAGTCCATCTTTGCGTTGTCATTTATTCAAAAAAAATTGCAAAAAATGAATATTACAACCGTACTCCTGGCAATGCTGTATTTCTTGACAGGTTGCCAAAGCAAAGTGGACAATCAAAATTCTTTCAACAATCAAAAAAGTATGGAAATGGAAAATGAAAAAGCCGCAATCGAGAAATTGCTTTTCTCCTACAGGGATGCCCTGAACACATCTACCACAGACAAAGTCTTGCCGCTTTATACGAAAAACGGCGTTTTTATGCCTTCCAATGCCCCTACGGCAGTAGGGCAAGACCAGGTTAAAGGTGCTTACGATTTTGTTTTCAAGAACATTCAATTGAAAATTGAATTTTTCATTGACGAAATTGAGGTACACGACAACATTGCGTTTGCCCGAACCACCTCAAAAGGAACAACTTTGATTCATGCCACAGGACAAACAGTTCCGGAGGAAAACAGAGAATTGTTTGTGCTACAAAAGGACAACGGGCAATGGAAAATGGCTCGATATATGTTTAACAAAATCAAGTAAACAGTGCCTACCGCCGACAAAAAATTTTTGTAATGAGGGCTGATGTGCTTAATTGAACATCAGCCCTTTTTATTTACATTTGTGCGAGGCTAAAAGTGAGGGTGAAAAGCAATGCCAAGCGGTAAGTCGGCGAGAGGAAAATAAATAATAAATGAAATGCCTCGAACTCTGCGTGGCTGCCAACCGCCCGCTATACGCGGCGGTATGGCAGTCACGTTCACGTTCGCTCAAAATCAAATACCCCACGCAACATCGTCATCATCTGCCCCATCAGCCGCTTGCGGGCGGCCTTGCCCGCAAGCGGCGGCGGCCTTCGCGCCGGGCTTCGACGCGGGCATGTACTGAAGGCCCCCTTCCGGCACAAGGAAAAATTCGCTCGGCGGCCGTTCAGAATCGGAAATAATCCCGAAAGCCATTCGTCCAATGCTTTCTCGTATTTTTGCTCGCAAAAGAACCTTCCATGGCGCTCCAGGACAAGTATATCAACCCGTTTACGGATTTCGGTTTCAAAAAGTTGTTCGGCTCCGAGCCGAACAAAGACCTGCTTATTGATTTTTTGAATCAGGTTCTGCCACGGCGACATAAAATCCAGGACCTCACTTACGCCCGCACGGAGCAACTCGGCAACTCGGAGGCAGACCGAAAAGCCATCTTCGACCTGTACTGCATTGGCGAGAACGGCGAGCGTTTCATCGTGGAAATGCAGAAAGCCAAGCAGAATTTTTTCAAGGATCGAAGCGTGTACTACTCCTCTTTCCCCATTCAGGAGCAGGCAAAGAAAGGGGATTGGAACTACCAGTTGGCAGCCGTGTACATGGTTGGAATTCTGGACTTTACGTTTTCAGAGGACGAGACGGAGCACGAGGTGCGCCACGAAGTGCAATTGAAAGATCAAAAATGTCGGGTGTTTTACGACAAACTGACGTACATCTACCTAGAGATGCCCAATTTCAGCAAAGCAGAAGGAGACTTGCAGACCAATTTTGACAAGTGGATGTATGTGCTGCAACAACTCCCCTATTTGCAAAATCGGCCGCAGGCGCTACAGGAACGGGTGTTTCAGAAATTGTTCGAGGCTGCCGAGATTGCCAAATTCACGCCAGACGAAAAGAATAAGTACGAGGAGAGTTTAAAGTACTACCGCGATTTGAAAAACGTGGTGGATACTTCGTTTGATGAAGGTAAAGCCGAGGGCAAAGCCGAGGGCAAAGTAGAAATCGCCCGCCAAATGAAGTCAAAAGGAATGGATTCCGACCTAATATCAGAAATAACCGGCCTCACAGCGGAGGAAATTGGAAGGCTGTAATACTCCCCGCATTCATGGCATGTTGTCATAACAGGCCCTCTCACCGTAGCACCGTCACCCCGCCGGACACCCGACCGACCGTGCCGTCCGAGTAAGCCACTTCCACAACATACGCGTACACACCCGGCGCCACGGCCTGCCCGCGCCAGGTACCGTCCCAGCCTAAGGCTTCCACATTCGGGGCGAAGCGCTCCCGCCGGAACACCAGCCCGCCCCAGCGGTCGTACACCTCCAGCCGCAGCACTTCCGCCACGTTGGCCCCGGCGTACACCGTGAAATGCCGGTTGGCGCCGGCGCCGTCGGGCATAAATGCGTTGGGCAGGTACACCTCGTTTTGCGGTTTTCGTACCACGTCAATCAGCATCTGATCGGTCGCCGTACAACCGGAGGCGTTGCTCACGGTCAGCGTGTACAGGGTGTTTTCGGCGGGAGCGGCCACGACTGCCGGGCAAGCGGTACAATCCAGTCCGGTAGCCGGTGACCAGGTGTACTGCACCACCCCACCCGTTGTTTCGGCCTGGATTTGGAGCGATTGCCCCTGTTCGATGAGCGTATCGCCCGGCAGCGAAACCGACACCATCGTGGGCGCCGCCAACGCAGCCGTTGTTTCCCACAGGCAGCCTTCCGGACTGCGCACGCGCAGGATGTGTGGGCCTGCGGCCAAACCGGTGTAGGTTCGCGTGGTGTCAAATGGCGCTCCATCGAGGCTGAACGCGGCCCCGGTCGGCGCAGATTCGATGCTCAGGCGGCCATCCGCCTGGCCAAAACAGGTGGGGTCGAGCCAAAGCAGATCGGCTTGCGGTTCCGGTACTACTTGCACGTTGACCGTCACCACGGAATCGCAGCCGCTGGCAGCCGGAAACGTTTGCGTGTACGTGCCCGCAGCGGAAATGTACTGCCCGAACACCAGCACCGAATCGCCGGCGCAGAGGATTTGGCTCTCGTTCGAGTACAGCGCCGGCAAAACCTGCACTGCAATGGTCACCACAGAATCGCAGCCACCCGCAGCCGGAAACGTTTGGATGAACGTGTCCGTACTGGAAACGTACTGCCCGAATACCAACACGGAATCGCCAGCGCAAACAACGAGGTTTTCATTTGTTTGCAAAACCGGCAGCACCGACAGCGCAATCTGGTGCACCGAGTCGCAGCCGTTGGCAGCCGAAAACGTCTGCGTGTACATGCCCGCGGCGGTTTCGTAGTTTCCAAAAATGAAGGCCGAGTCGCCCACGCAGATAGCGCGCTGCTCCGTGGTTTGGAACACCGGCAGCACCGCCAGCACGACCGAATGTACCGAGTCGCAGCCGTTGGCAGCCAAAAACGTTTGCGCGTATGTGCCCGCCGCGGTTTCGTAGTTTCCAAAAATCAACACCGAGTCGCCCGCACAAATCGTGCGTTGCTCCGAAGTTAGGAACACCGGCAATACCGACAGCGCGATTTGGTGTACCGAGTCGCAGCCGTTGCCGGCCGAAAACGTTTGCGCGTATGTGCCCGCCGCGGTTTCGTAGTTTCCAAAAATGAAGGCCGAGTCGCCCGCGCAGATCGCGCGCTGCTCCGAAGTTTGGAACACCGGCAGCACCGACAGCGCGATTTGGTGCACCGAGTCGCAGCCGTTCACAGCCGAAAACGTTTGCATGTACGTGCCTGCGGCGGTTTCGTAGTTTCCAAAAATCAGGGCCGAGTCGCCAGCACAGATCGCGCGGTACTCCGAAGTTTGGAACACCGGCAGCACCGACAGCGCGATTTGGTGTACCGAGTCACAGCCGTTCACAGCCGAAAACGTCTGCGCGTACATGCCCGCCGCGGTTTCGTAGTTTCCAAAAATCAACACCGAGTCGCCCACACAGATTGCGCGCTGCTCCGAAGTTAGGAACACCGGCAATACCGACAGCGCAATTTGGTGTACCGAGTCACAGCCGTTCACAGCCGAAAACGTCTGCGCGTATGTGCCCGCCGCGGTTTCGTAGTTTCCAAAAATCAGGGCCGAGTCGCCAGCACAGATCGCGCGGTACTCCGAAGTTTGGAACACCGGCA
>Ga0154020_10002588_pt1 | contig 22031 bp, 34 predicted proteins | sample Klosneuvirus_201_FD_109709 | JGI IMG/M metagenome (GOLD analysis project Ga0154020, IMG submission 109709) | Active sludge microbial communities from wastewater, Klosterneuburg, Austria - Klosneuvirus_20160825_MG | ecosystem: Engineered > WWTP > Aerobic digester > Activated sludge | place...
CTCATCGCTCAATCCTTCATCATCAGCCATTTCAGCATCTGCTTATAACTGGCTTTCTGGCCATAACTTAAGATGCCGATGCGGTAAATTTTGCCGGCGAGCCAGACAATACCGATGAAACTGGCGAACAGTATGGCGGCAGAGGTCAGCATTTCGGTCCACGACACATCAAATGGCAGGCGCACCATCATAACCACCGGCGACGTGAAGGGAATCATACTGCTCCATACAGCAAGACTGCTGTTAGGGTCTTTTATCACGGCTATCTGCGCGATTACCAGGCCAAAAATAAGCGGCATAGACACCGGAAACATGAATTGCTGGGTTTCGGTATCGCTGTCTACAGCGCTGCCGATGGCAGCAAAAAGCGAACTGTAGAGCAAGAATCCGCCAATGAAAAACAAAATAAATCCAACAATCAGTTTCGGGAAATTCAGACTGTTCAATTGTGCCAGTATTTCGCCCATTGCGCCCGGGTCTGCTTTTGAAAGCTGGTTCTGCGCTTCCTGTATGCTGCCGCTGTCTATAGTTTGTGCGCCAAAGGCCACGCCAAGCACCGTAAGCAGTATCCCCGAAAGCACAATCCAGGCCATGAACTGAGTTAGTCCCACCAAGGCGACCCCGAGTATTTTGCCCATCATCAGCTGAAACGGCTTAACGGCTGAAACTATGATTTCGACAATCCGGTTGTTTTTTTCTTCTGTTACGCCGCGCATAATCATTACCCCATACATAAAGATGAACAGATAAATGATAAATGCACCGATGTATCCAATACCCGATTTGATCTCGGTGGCGCTGCTTTCGCCACTGATCAGCTGATCGTGAATAACAACATTGTGTTTCAGGCTGTCAATCATGCCTTCAGACAATCCGCGCTTTGAAAGCGCATTGTTAAAATACTGAGCAGACAACAATGATTTAAGGGCCTGCTTATCGGTAAGGGATAAACTTTTTCGCGCGGTCAGATCGACAGAATCGCCTTTGCTGTTGCGTATGTCGAGAAAGATGTCCGTTTTTTCGGTGCTGATTTCACCCATGGCCGCAGCGGGGTCTTTGGTGAAATAGAATTCGAAATCGCCGGTATTGCCAATCTGTTCATTCAGCGATCCGGAAGGGTCGTAGATGGCCACTCGTTTGGAATCGGACTTGCTCATTTGTGTGTATGATATCAAGGCGATAGCACCGTAAAATACACCGATCAGAACCGGACCCAGCAGGGTCATAATGATGAATGATTTTTTACTGACCCGGGTTATGTATTCGTGTTTAAGTATGCGTAAAATGTTGTGCATAGATTCAGTTGTTTTGTTTAACCAGTTGGATAAAAATATCGTGAATGCCCGGTACCAGTTGTCTGAATGCAATCAGTTCAGACTGCTGCATGGCCAGTTTCAGGAAATCGTTGTGCGAAATGCCGTTCAGCCTCACAGTATTCTGCACATATCCCTCTTCGGTAATGGTTTCGCTGATGCGTTCAATCGTTTCGCCTTCGAAGATGAGGGGACTCAAGGATCGGATTTCGAAGGTGCCGTCGGAGAATTGTTTTTTGATGTCGCTGACCTTGCCGTCGAGTACCTTTTCAGACAAATGAATCATGGCCATATAATCGCAGAGTTGTTCTACACTTTCCATGCGGTGGGTAGAGAAGATTATGGTTGATCCGGCGGCTTTCAGTTCCAGAATCACAGCAGTCAGCAGATCTGCATTCACCGGGTCAAAGCCACTGAAGGGTTCGTCAAGTATCAGCAGTTCAGGGTTGTGGATTACGGCTACAATGAATTGAATCTTTTGTTGCATCCCTTTGCTGAGTTCTTCAATTTTTTTGTTTTTAACTTCCAGAAGATTCATCTTGCCGAGCCAGTATAATGCCTTTTCGCCCGCTTCTTTCCGGCTCAGACCGCGCAGTTCGGCAAAATAACGCAGCTGATCCATCACTTTAATCTTCTTATACAGGCCGCGTTCTTCAGGCAGGTAACCGATGCGGCGGATATGATCCCGGCTTAGTGGTTCACCGTTGAAAAGCACTTCGCCTTCATCGGCAATCGTAATCTGGTTAATGATGCGTATTAAAGACGTTTTACCGGCACCATTTGGCCCAAGCAGGCCATAAATGCAGCCTTTGGGTACGTCGATGCTGACCTTGCTGAGGGCTGTCTTTCCGGTGTAGAATTTAGAAACGCCCCGGATGCTGAGCAGAATGTGTTCCATGCAATTAGATAATCTGTCGCAAAAAAGCAACAAAGAAGCGCTGCTGATTCAGATTATCGATGATGGGTGTAAAAACAACGATTAGCGCTGAATTTCAAATGGGCAGGTTTGTATTTCCGTTGAGAATCAGTAGTTTTGTTTCACAAACCATGAGAACTTTACATGTACTGCTCATTTTGCTGGCCTGTTTCAGTCTGAATGCGCAAACCCCGGGCGGCTATAATGATTACAGGGCGCTTGTGTGCAGCGGACCTATACCCGAAGATTTCAGAACAGATCTGAACGGATGGATGCAGCAGATGTCACTGCCCAAAGGAGATGGTTCCGCAAAAGCGCTGGCGATGGAAGCGGAGTTTAGAGAATTATCCGCATATCAGCTGATGAACAAGCTGTACAACGGCGGTATTTTATATGGCGATAAGCTGAGTGCCTACGTTACCCGTGTTGCAGATTCTGCGCTCAGATCGGCCCCCGAACTCAGAAAACGCCTGCGTTTCTATGTGCTAAAAAGCACAGATTTTAACGCTTACTCCACGCAAAGCGGTGTCATATTTGTGAGCGTCGGACTTTTAGCCAGAATAGAAACAGAGGCTCAGCTGGCTTATATCCTGTGCCATGAAGCAGCACATTTTACCAACAACCACAACTACAAAGGTTTTGTGTTCCGCAAGCAGCAACAGGACGGTAAAGGTAAAACAGACCTGAAGCGAATCCGGCAGCGCATACTGGAACAAAGCAAAGCGGATGAACTGGAAGCAGACCGCGATGGCTTAAAGCTTTTCAGATCATCGCCCTATGCCACAGCTGATATTGATCGGATGTTTGGCATCATGCTGTATTCTTACCTTCCGTTTGCTGAAATTCCGTTTGATACGGCCTATTTTAATTCGGGCAGCGGCTACGTTTTGCCCCATAAAGTTTTTCCGGATAAAGCAGCGGCCATCAGCGCTGAAGAAGACGTGCCCGATTCCATGCGCACCCATCCCAACATACTGAAGCGCCGAACGGCGGTGCGACTTCTGCTGGCAAAAGACAGCTCAGGTCCGGGGCTTTCATTCGCCACAGACAGTTTGCTGTTTGATGAGATAAAACGCACGGCACGATACGAGATGCCCATGCTGTATATGGCAGAAGCGGAATATGAAGAAGCACTATACAGTGCCTTTCTGATCGGGCGGATTTACGGCAGAAGTCTGTATACCGATAAAATCATTGCCTCGGCGGTTTACCTGATGGCCAAACACAAAAACCACAAGACTGAACAGGAGCGCATGCCATACAACCGGGCAGGCAGCCGCAAAAAAATCAACGTAGACAATGCCTATTGGGAGAGCATTGAGGGCGAATCACAGGCCGTTTATTTCATGGCCGCACAGATGACGCCCCGCGAAATGAACATACTGGCTGCAAGGCATGCGTTTGCCATGTGGCAGCGTTACGGCGATGTTTTTTTTCTGAACCGCTTCAACGATCTGATGCCCGAATTGTATGAGCGCCACAAAATGAGTGCAGCAGATTTCTATGGTCCTGACAAAACGGAACTGGCCCCCTTATTGCCCTGCACAGACAGCATAGCCTGTAACGCGTATTTTAAGAAGCTGGACGAATCAGTCCTGCGCATTGGCAAAAACAGTGAAATATACAATTACAGCCGCAAGGCGTATTTTCTTTTCGCTTTCAGAGAATTTTATACCGACAGTTTATTTGCGGGCAGCCACAACATCGGTTTTTATACACTCAGATACGGTCATCCGGCTGAAGAGCCTGCTGTTATGGTGGATCCCGGCCCTGATTCGGCGCGCCGCATCCTCATGTTTTATCCGGATTACAACGCGTATACCATAAAATACATTTCAGCCGGCTTCAGTGTATACAATTACCGGGCAAGCAATCCGAAAGTTACACCGCTGGCCGAGATGAAACAGCGCGAAGTCCTCAGCCATTATTATACACTTCTGGCACTCGAAAACAGCATTCCGCTGCAATTTAGCGGTATTGGTACACAGAAGACCATGAACACCGAACAATTCAACCGCTATCAGCAGCTGCTGACCTGGTATTCTGAAAAAGCCCTGGCCGGCGAGCATTTTGCATATGTTTACAGTGACGAAACGGCCATGGCGCTTGCCGCATCGCACCGTTATCTGGTATACACCGTAATGAACAGTGTCGACAAGGGACTCGAAATGGTTTATGTATTGTTCGATTTAAAAACCGGAAAAATGGAGGTCCTCTACAGAGACAGTGAAGAAAAAGCAAGTCCCGACAGCAACAAGGCCAGGAACATGATGCGGAAAGCGCTTAAAGCATCCGTAACAGCCATCAAATGGCGTTAAACGGCAAGAGGGTTTAATGGCAAAGCGTTACTTCGCAAAACAGGCATTGTCCAGCAGCCCGTTGTAGTAGATTTGCATTTTAGCCTTCAATGTGCGTTCCATTTGTTTTTGCAAGAGCAGTTCTTCTGCCGTCAGATTGTAGCGTATCAGTTTGTTCGGGGTGTCCTTTGTCTGCACATGCATCCTGAACCTTCCGTCTGGGAACAGGCGCAGGCAGTATGGATACTGAATCAGCTGAGCGATGCCGTAATCTTTATGAATGGCGCTGTGTTTTCCGGAATCCAGTAAGTTGTGACCAAAGGCGAAAAAACGGTCTTTGATGCCCGTTAAGCCCATAATGGTGGGCAAAAGATCCGGGTGCGAAGCTGAAACGCTGTTTGCCTTTCCCTGTGGTATCAGAAATGGGGCATAAAGCAAAAGCGGAATTTCATATTTCCCTGTGGGGGTATAGAAGTACTCGTTCACACTGTGAGACGGGTGGTCGGCGGTAATAATAAACACCGTGTTTTTGAACCAGGCACTGGCGGAGGCTTTTTTAAAGAACAGGCGCAGCGCATGGTCTGTGTACTGAACCGCTTTGTATATCGGCAGCTGGCCACCTTTAAACGTGTTCCGGTATGCCGCCGGAATGGCATATGGGTCGTGTGAAGTGAGGGTAAAGACCGTGCTGAAAAAAGGCTCCCTTTTTCCGTTCAGTTCGCCGGCATAATAATTCAGGTAAGGTTCATCCCAGATGCCCCAGCTGCCGTCGTCATCCGTTTCCGGTCCGGTATACTCCCGTTTGCCGAAGTAATCGATTTTGCCTGTAATGTTCAGAAAATTATCGAAGCCCATAGAGCCGTTCGCTGCGCCGTAGTAGAAAGAACAGTCGTAGCCGGCACGCGGCAGGTAGTGGTGAATACCGTGCAGGGTATTGTTCTGGAAATTGCTGTTGATATAGGGCACTTCGAGCAGCGAAGGCATGGATGTAAAAATGGCCGGCAGGCTTTCCATAGACGTGGTGCCGCTGCTGTAGGCATTCGGGAAAACCAGCGCATGTTCAGACAAGCTGTCGAGAAAAGGAGTGAAGCGTTTTTCTTTGTTCAGGAAACCGCAATAATCGCGTCCTATGCTTTCCAGTATGATCAGCACCACATTGGGTTTGAAGCCGGATTTGAAATAAGGCCTTGCCGTTTGAAATGGGGCTGCAATGGCGGTGGCTTCAGTGGCCGACATGTAAGTAAGCGCCTTTGGTATCGAAGAACTGTAAGACGTTAAAAGCTGGGTAGGGGAGTTGATGGTGGCAGAAACCCATAAAGGATCCACATAGCGGGCGGCGTCAAAGCTGCGCAGGGGTTTAACCGACCAGCCTCCACGGGCGCCCAGAAACAGCAGGCCTGCGCAAAACAGGAAAAGCAAGAATGCCCGCAGCGGCAGAACAGGCCGTTTTTCGGCATCTGCGCCGGGGTAAAAGCGTATCATCGCCCATATGCCTGCCAGATACAACAACAAAAGCCACCAGTAATTCAGCAGATATGAAAGCACCGGATTGGAGCGGTCGCCCAGCAACTGAAACAATTCGGTGCCACTGCGTCTGGTTTTAATTTTAAAAAACTCAAGGTCTATGAAATTCAGCAGTATTCCGATTCCAAGGCCGACACAGAATAAAGCCTTTAGCAGCAGTTCCCGATTCCGCTTGCCGTTCCGGTATGGTATCAGGCTGATGAGGTGAAAGGGACCGAGCAAATAGGCTATGGCCTGTACATCAAATAGGACACCGCTGAGCATCACCATAGGCAATTGGGCCACCGGAGCACCTTTAAGGAAGGGAAAGAGGTAAATAATGAACAAAATTCTGCAGAAACTCAGAAACATCAGCCCGTAAAGGCAGCGGAAAAACCAGGTGCGGATGTAGCTCGGAGGCAGAAATTTCATTATGAACACTGCAAAAATGCAGAACCAGCGCCACATTTCTAAATTAATAAGAATTTTTTCCAGATATTATTTGCAGATTCAAATAAAACGCCTACTTTTGCAGTCCTTTTTACAAAAAAAGAACAGTTTATTAAATTATGCCAACCATACAACAATTGGTGAGAAAGGGGCGACAAACCTTAAAATTCAAGAGCAAATCTCCAGCTCTAGATTCTTGTCCGCAAAGGCGCGGTGTTTGCACTCGTGTATACACTACCACCCCTAAGAAACCAAATTCAGCAATGCGCAAAGTAGCGCGTGTACGTTTAACCAACGCCAAGGAAGTGAACGCTTATATCCCAGGAGAGGGTCACAATTTACAGGAGCACTCCATCGTATTAGTACGTGGCGGCAGAGTAAAAGACCTTCCGGGTGTACGTTATCACATCGTCCGTGGTGCATTGGATACGGCGGGTGTGGAAGGTAGAAACCAACGAAGAAGTAAATACGGTACCAAAAAGCCGAAAGCAAAAGTTGCAGGTGCACCTGATGCCAAAGGCAAAAAGAAATAAGGACAAGTATCAATGAGAAAAGCAAAAGCAAAACGCAGAATTTTATTACCCGATCCTAAGTTTAACGATGTGATGGTAACACGCTTCGTGAACAACATGATGTATGACGGTAAGAAAAGTGTAGCATTCAGAATTTTTTACGACGCCATTGACCTGGTGGAGAAAAAAATCACTGAGGAACCCGGAATTGAAACCTGGAAAAAGGCACTGAACAATGTAATGCCAATGGTAGAGGTAAAGGCGCGTCGCGTAGGCGGTGCAACTTTCCAGATCCCTACTGAGATCAACCCTGAAAGAAGGGCTGCTATGGGCATCAAATGGATTCTCAACTATTCCCGCAAACGGAATGAGAAGTCCATGGCTGAGAAACTGGCCGCTGAGTTCGTTGCTGCATCCAAAGGTGAAGGTGCCACAGTGAAAAAGAAGGATGATACGCACAAGATGGCGGAAGCCAACAAAGCGTTTGCTCACTTTAAAGCTTAAGGAGATTTAAATGGCACGCGATTTAAAATACACGAGAAACATTGGAATTGCTGCGCACATTGATGCGGGTAAGACTACAACCACCGAACGTATATTGTACTACGCCGGTGTGAACCATAAAATCGGTGAAGTGCACGATGGTGCCGCAACGATGGACTGGATGGCTCAGGAGCAGGAGAGAGGTATTACCATCACTTCAGCAGCCACCACCGTTTTCTGGAAATACAGAGACAACAATTACCACATCAACATCATTGATACCCCGGGTCACGTAGACTTTACCGTAGAGGTAAACCGCTCTTTGCGTGTACTGGACGGACTGGTGTTCCTGTTCAGCGCTGTTGACGGTGTTGAACCACAATCAGAAACCAACTGGAGACTTGCAAACAACTATAACGTTGCAAGAATCGGGTTTGTAAATAAAATGGACCGTTCAGGTGCAGATTTCCTGAAGGTTGTTAAGCAGGTAAGGGACATGCTCGGCAGCAACGCCGTGCCATTGCAACTGCCGATCGGCGCTGAAGACAACTTTAAAGGTGTTGTCGATCTGATCAACTTCAGAGGCATGGTCTGGAATGAGGAAGACAAAGGCATGACTTACAAAGAAGTGCCAATTCCTGAAGACATGGTTGAAGAAGCCACCGAATGGAGAGAAAAATTGCTTGAAGCAGTTTCTGAATACGACGACAAGCTGATGGAGAAGTTCTTTGAAGATCCGGCTTCCATCACTGAAAGAGAGATTTTGGATGCCCTGAGGGCCGCCTGTCTCGATATGAAGATTGTTCCAATGGTTTGCGGTTCATCTTTCAAAAACAAAGGTGTACAGACAATGCTAGACCTGGTAATGGAACTGATGCCAAGTCCGCTCGACAGAGAAGAGACCATCGGAACCAACCCGGATACAGATGAGGAAGTAAGACGTAAGCCTGACTACAACCAGCCATTCGCTGCGCTTGCATTCAAGATTGCTACCGACCCGTTTGTAGGACGTCTGGCATTCATGAGAGCTTATTCAGGTAAACTGGATGCAGGTTCTTATGTATTGAATACCAGAAGCGGCAACAAAGAGCGTATCTCACGTATCTTCCAGATGCACGCCAACAAACAGAACCCGATCGAATATCTTGGTGCCGGTGACATCGGTGCTGCTGTAGGATTCAAAGACATCAAAACCGGCGATACCCTCTGCGACGAGAAGCATCCGATCGTTCTGGAGTCTATGGTATTCCCTGAGCCGGTAATCGGTCTTGCAATCGAGCCTAAAACACAGGCCGATATTGACAAACTGGGTGTAGGTCTCGGAAAACTTTCCGAAGAAGATCCTACCTTCAGGGTAAAAACCGACGAAGAAACCGGACAAACCATTATCTCAGGTATGGGCGAACTGCACCTCGAGATTATTGTTGACCGTCTGAAACGTGAATTCAAAGTAGAAGTAAATCAGGGTGCACCTCAGGTGGCCTATAAAGAAGCCATCAAAGGTTCAGTTACACACAGGGAAACCTTTAAGAAACAAACCGGTGGCCGTGGTAAATTCGCTGACATTCAATTCGAGATGGGCCCTGCAGACGCAGATTGGGTAGGCGAAGGCCTTCAGTTTGTAAACGATGTGGTCGGTGGTTCAATTCCACGTGAATACATCCCGTCTGTTCAGAAGGGTTTTGCAGAGGCAATGAAGACAGGAGTACTGGCCGGATATCAGATCGACAAGATGAAAGTCAGGTTGTTCGACGGTTCATTCCACGCAGTTGACTCGGATTCACTCTCATTTGAGATCTGTGCCAAATCAGCCTTCAGAGAAGCCGCTCCAAAAGCAACTCCGATACTGCTTGAGCCGATCATGAAACTGGAAGTATTGACACCTGCAGATTATATGGGCGATGTTCAGGGCGATCTGAACAGAAGACGCGGTATGCTGGAAGGTATAGACGAAAGAGCCGGTTCTCAGGTAATCAAAGCCAAAGTGCCATTGTCAGAAATGTTCGGTTATGTAACCAGTTTACGTACCATCACTTCAGGCAGAGCCTCTTCAACAATGGAATTTGACCATTATGAAGAAGTACCGCGCTCAATGGCAGAGGAAGTAATCAAGAAAGTAAAAGGACAAAAAGCAAACGCATAATACAGTCATGGTAACACAAAAAATAAGAATCAAATTGCGTTCACACGACCACAACCTGATTGACAAATCAGCTGAAAAGATTGTGAAATCTGTAAAGGCAACCGGCGCCGTAGTAAGCGGTCCGATTCCATTGCCTACAAACAAAAAGATCTTCACCGTTCTGAGGTCGCCACACGTCAATAAGAAGGCAAGAGAGCAGTTCCAGCTGTGTTCTTACAAGCGTCTTCTGGATATTCACAGTTCTACTGCTAAAACAGTAGAGGCTTTGATGAAATTAGAGCTTCCAAGTGGGGTTGATGTAGAAATTAAAGTATAAAAGACATGGTAGGATTAATTGGTAAAAAAATAGGAATGACCAGCATCATTGATGCCAATGGTGCCAAGATCGGATGTACACTGGTACACGCCGAACCGAATATCATTTCCCAGGTTAAAACTGTGGAAAAAGAGGGTTACAATGCACTTCAGATTTCAGCCATTGAACTGAAGCCTAAGCATACCACCGCTTCAGCAGTGGGACACTTCAAAAAAGCCAACTCGGCTCCGATGAAAGTATCTCATGAGTTCAGGGTTGACGAAACCCAGGGCAGCATCGGCGACAAAGTGGATGTAACCATCTTTGCAGAAGGCGACTTCGTAGATGTTATCGGAACTTCTAAAGGTAAAGGTTTCCAGGGTGTTGTTAAAAGACACAACTTCAACGGAGTTGGTCCGGCCACACACGGTCAGCACGACAGACAAAGGGCTCCGGGTTCAGTGGGTTCATCTTCATACCCTTCCAAAGTATTCAAAGGTCTGAGAATGGCCGGCAGAATGGGCGGAAAGCGTGTTAAGAACATCAACGCTCAGATCCTGAAGGTATATCCTGAACAGAATTTATTGGTGATCAAAGGTGCAATTACCGGTCACAACGGTTCAATCGTAGTAATAGAAAAATAAGAAATGGAACTGAAAGTATTATCAAGCAATGGCAGTGAGACAGGTAAAACTGTTCAATTACCAAGTGACATATTCGGTGTAGCACCAAACGATCATGCGATCTATCTGGATGTGAAGCAATACCTGGCAAATCAGAGACAGGGTACGCACAAAACCAAAGACAAGTCTGAGGTGCACTACAGTACCAGAAAGATCAAGCGTCAGAAAGGTACAGGCGGAGCACGTGCAGGCAGTATCAAGTCGGGTGTATTTGTAGGTGGAGGTCGTATACACGGTCCACGTCCTAAAGATTACAATTTCAAGCTGAACAAAAAGCTGAAGAGACTGGCCAGAATTTCTGCACTGTCTTACAAAGCTTCCGGTAACAACATCGTTGTAATCGACAGCCTGAGCTTCGACAAGCCGAACACAAAATCATTCATCAGCCTGCTGAACAACCTGAAGCTGAATGATCAGAGGGTATTGTTGGTAACACCTGACAACGACAAGAATGTATACCTGAGCGGAAGAAACCTTCCGAAGGCGCACACCTTGCCTGCAGCAGAGATCAACACCTATCAGATACTGAAGGCGAAGACAATTGTTCTCCTGAACGAATCCATAGAAGTTATTAAACAAACATTGAATTAAGATTATGTCAGTACTGATCAAACCGCTGATAACAGAGAAGATGACCATGCTTACGGACAAAAGAAAGCAATACGGATTCGTATGCCTTCGTACCGCAAGTAAGGACGAAATAAAATCCGAGATTGAAAAAGTCTACGGTGTGGAAGTTGACTGGATCAACACCATCGTAACGACCCCGAAACGCAAGAAAAACAGGCGTACCGGTCAAACTACAGGACGAACCAATATTTATAAGAAAGCAATTTGTAAGTTGAAAGAAGGTCACGAGATCGACTTTTATGAAAATATTTAAAGAAAATGCCAGTTAAAAGACTTAGACCGACAACACCGGGAACAAGATTTAGAGTTGCAAATACCTTTGCAGAGCTTACAGCATCAGAGCCGGAAAAAAGCCTGACTGTATCGATTTCCAAATCCGGTGGAAGAAACAACCAGGGTAAGATGACCATGCGCTACATCGGCGGCGGTCACAAGAAGAAATACCGTATCATTGACTTTAAAAGAGACAAGAACGGTGTAGCTGCTGAGGTTAAGACCGTAGAATACGACCCTAACCGTTCCGCCTTCATTTCTCTGATCGAATACACCGACGGAGAAAAGCGATACATCCTTTGTCCGCATGGACTGAAGGTTGGTCAGAAGTTGAATTCAGGTACCGGTGTAACACCAGACCTGGGAAACACACTGCCATTGTCAGAGATTCCGCTGGGTTCTATCATACACAATATTGAAATGGCCCCGGGTCAGGGCGGCAAGATCTGCAGAAGTGCAGGATCATATGCTCAGCTGACTGCAAGGGATGGTAAATATGTGGTGGTAAAACTGCCTAGCGGTGAAACCAGACTTATCCTGAGCACCTGTTCAGCAACCATTGGTTCTGTATCCAACCCTGACCACAGTCTAGAAGTACTGGGTAAGGCCGGCAGAAGCAGATGGCTGGGAAGAAGACCAAGGACACGTCCTGCAGCGATGAACCCTGTCGATCACCCGATGGGTGGTGGTGAGGGAAGATCTAAAGGCGGACAGCCAAGATCGCGCAACGGTATCTACTCACAAGGTCAGAAAACCCGTGATACCAAGAAAGCTTCAAGCAAACACATCATAGAACGTAGAAAAGGTAAAAGAAACAAATAATGGCAAGGTCACTTAAAAAAGGTCCCTTCATCGACTGGAAACTTGACGAAAAAGTTTCCAAAATGAACGAAACCAAAAAGAAAGCGGTAGTTAAAACATGGAGCAGAAAATCCATGATATCACCTGATTTTGTTGGGCACACGTTTGCCGTGCACAACGGAAATAAATTCATCCCTGTTTACGTAACAGAAAACATGGTTGGTCATAAACTGGGTGAATTCGCACCTACCAGAACATTTAAAGGTCACGGAGGTAACAGCAAATAAATTATGGAATCAGTAGCAGTATTAAAGAATTGTCCTTTGTCTCCAAGAAAAATGAGACTTGTGGTTGATCAGATAAGAGGTCAGAAGGTTGATAAAGCCCTCAGCATCCTTCAGTTCAGCCAAAGGAAGTACTATGCACAGTACGTCGAGAAGCTTCTTAAATCCGCCATCAGCAACTGGGAACAAAAGAACCAGGGCAGCAAGGCAGAAGAAAGCAACATCGTTGTATCATCGGTTTTCGTTGACGGTGCTGTTGTGGCCAAACGTATGAGAACAGCTCCTCAGGGCCGTGCATACAGAATCCGCAAACGTTTCAGCCACGTAACCATAAAAGTTGACAGTGTAGTAAACAAGGTAGAAAACCAAAAAGCAGAAGCATAATTCATGGGACAAAAAATCAATCCAATAGCGTTTAGATTAGGCATCATCAGGGGATGGGAGAGCAACTGGTACGGTGGCAAGAATTTTGCTGACAAACTGGCTGAAGACGAAAAGATCCGCAAATACTTATATGTGCGTATCCCCAGGGGTGGCATGTCCAAGATTGTGATCGAGCGCACCATCAAAAGGATCATCATCACCATACATACTGCAAAACCAGGTATCGTAATCGGTAAAGGCGGAGCAGAGGTAGATAAGATTAAAGAGGAGTTGAAGAAGATCACCAAAAAAGATGTTCAGATCAACATTTTCGAAATCAAAAGACCGGAGCTGGATGCCAAACTGGTAGCCGAAACCATCTGTCAGCAGATAGAAGGACGTGTAAGCTACAAGAGAGCTGTAAAACAGGCCCTGGGCAACACTATGAGAATGGGCGCCGATGGTATCAAGGTACAGATTTCAGGCAGATTGAATGGTGCAGAGATAGCCCGTTCAGAGAAATATAAAGACGGAAGAACACCATTACACACATTGCGTTCTGATATCGATTACTCACTGGGCGAAGCACTCACCGTTTACGGTAAGATCGGTGTAAAGGTATGGATCTGCAGAGGTGAAGTATACGGTAAGCGCGACTTGTCATTGAACGCCGGTTCAGACCGCGGACCAAAGAGAGACGACAGACCATCATCTGATAACCGCAGAGGCGGCAGAGACAACAGAGGCGGCGGACGGGATAACCGTGGCGGCGGTCCAGGCGGCGACAGAAGGAGAAGAGAAAATTAATCGGGAGATAGAATAGAATTCAATCATTAAAAGAAAGAATCAGACATGTTAAGTCCAAAAAGAACCAAATTCAGAAAACAGCATAAAGGCAAAATCAAAGGTCTGGCCACAAGAGGTCACAGATTGAGCTTCGGTACTTTCGGTTTGAAAAGTATGGAAGAGTCTTGGATCACTGCCAGACAAATTGAAGCAGCCAGGGTTGCTCTCACCAGATTTATGAAGAGAGAAGGTCAGGTATGGATCAGGATTTTTCCTGACAAGCCGATCACCAAGAAACCAGCTGAGGTACGTATGGGTAAAGGTAAGGGAGCTCCGGAATACTGGGTTGCCATTGTAAAACCGGGAACCATCATGTTCGAAGTAACCGGTGTACCGGTAGCAGTAGCAGAAAGAGGTATGTACCTCGCTGCGCAGAAACTGCCGGTTGCCACCAAATTTGTCGTTAAACCTGATTATACAGAATAAGATAATGAAGCACAGGGAAATTAAAGATCTTACCACCAAAGAATTGGTTGAGAGATACAAAGAAGAAAAAGTGAGACTCACTAAGGTGAAGTTCAACAATGCGGTTGCCAGAATTGAACAACCTCACAAATTAAAAGAGTCGAGAAAAGTGATCGCCAGGATGTTAACTGAGATCAACTCTCGCAGAATTGATAATGAATTAAAAGCCGCTGATAAAGGGGAATAAAAATGGAACAAACCAGAAACTCAAGAAAAGAAATTATTGGTCGTGTTACCAGCAATGGCATGAACAAATCCATCGTGGTTGCTTTGGAAACCAAAGTTAAACACCCGAAGTATGGTAAATATTTCAAAAAGACCAAAAAGTTTTATGCTCATGATGAAAAGAATGAGTGTAACGTGAATGACATCGTAAAAATCATGGAGACAAGACCCCTGAGCAAATTAAAGTGCTGGAGACTTGTTGAAATCGTAGAAAGGGCAAAATAATGATACAAACAGAAAGTCGTTTAAAAGTAGCTGATAACAGCGGAGCAAAGGAAGTTCTTTGCATCAGGGTTCTGGGTGGTACCAAAAGGCGTTATGCGTCTGTAGGTGACAAGATCGTCGTGGCGATCAAAACAGCCCTCCCTTCAGGCGGTGTAAAAGCCGGAACCGTATCAAAAGCCGTCATTGTACGGGTTAAAAAAGAAATCAAAAGACCCGATGGTTCATACATCCGGTTCGACGAGAACTCATGCGTACTGCTGAACAATTCCGACGAACCAAGAGGAACGCGTATTTTCGGCCCGGTTGCAAGGGAATTACGTGAGAAGCAATTCATGAAAATCATATCACTGGCACCGGAAGTATTATAAATAGAAGAGCATGAAGACAAAGCATAACTCACACGAGACCGCTAAGATCCACATCAAAAAAGGGGATACTGTTGTACAGATAGCCGGTAAAATCGTCGATGACAAGAATACAGGTAAGGTTTTAAAGGTATACACCAAAACCTACAGAGCGTTGGTTGAAGGTCTGAACATTATTTCACGCCACACCAAGCCAAGTGCTACCAACCCGAATGGTGGTATCATAAAGAAAGAGGCTCCGATCCACATCTCTAACCTGATGCTGCTGGAAGGCGGTAAAGCTACCAGAGTGGGCAGAAAAGAAAACGAAAAAGGAAAATTGCAAAGGTACTCCGTGAAAACCGGAGAGTTTATCAGCTAATAACGTAAATCAATGTCGTACACACCAAATTTAAAAACGAGGTTCACAGAAGTTGTGGTTCCCGCAATGCAGCAAAAGTTTGCATACGAGAATGTTATGGAAATACCAAAACTTCAGAAGATATGCTTAAACCAGGGCGTTGGAGATGCCGTCAATGACAAGAAACTGATAGACAATGCCATCGATGAGATGAGCAGAATATCAGGTCAGAAAGCGCAGGCCACCATGTCCAAGAAAGACATCAGTAACTTTAAACTGAGGGCTAAAATGCCAATCGGAGCCAGAGTAACGCTTCGTCAGGATACCATGTATGAATTTCTGGAAAGACTTATTTCTATCGCTTTACCGCGTGTAAGAGACTTTCAGGGTCTTGAGGTAAAAGGTTTTGACGGAAGGGGTAACTACACCATGGGCATCACCGAGCAGATCATTTTCCCGGAGATTGACATCGACAAGACCAACCGTATTTCAGGTATGGACATTACATTCGTAACCAGTGCCAAGACAGATGAAGAGTGTCTTGAAATGTTGAGGGCTTTTGGTTTACCATTTAAAAAATAATACAAAAACATCATGGCAAGAGAAGCAATAAAAGCAAGAGAGCTCAAAAAAGAGAGACTGGTTGCAAAATATGCAGAAAGACGCAAACAGCTGAAAGAAGCCGGTGACAGCATCGGTCTTCAGAAACTCCCAAGGAGTTCATCAAAAGTACGTCTTCGCAACAGGTGCAAATTAACAGGTAAACCGAGAGGTTACATGAATGTGTTTGGTCTTTGCAGAAATCAGTTCCGCGAACTGGCGTCAGCAGGTAAGATTCCAGGCGTAACAAAATCAAGTTGGTAATATAAAACAAGAATACAATGACTGATCCAATAGCAGATTACTTAACCCGTTTAAGAAACGCTTTGCAAGCAAAACACAGAATCGTTGAGATCCCGGCTTCCAACATAAAGAAAGCCCTGACCAAAGTTCTGTTCGAGAAAGGATACATCCTGAACTATAAGTTTGAAGAGACTGAAAACAAACAGGGCGTCATCAAACTCGCACTGAAATACGACCCGGTTACCAGACAGCCTGCTATCAGGGATCTGAAACGTGTCAGTAAGCCAGGTTTAAGGAAATACGCTCCGGCTGACAACCTGCCAAGGGTAATAAACGGTCTGGGTATCGCCATCCTTTCAACATCCAAAGGCGTTATTTCAGATAAAGAAGCAAGAACAATGAACGTAGGCGGCGAAGTGCTGTGTTACGTATCGTAAACCAATAAAAGAATAAGAACATGTCAAGAATAGGTAAAGCGCTTATCAATATCCCAGCAGGTGTAGAAGTGAAAGTATCTGCGGATAATGTAGTCACGGTTAAAGGCCCCAAAGGCGAGCTGCATCAGCCGATACAGGCCGGTTTCATCATCAAGATTGAAAACGGAATACTGACCGTTGAGCGCCCGAATGAGGAGAAGCAGAGCAAAGCACTGCACGGTTTATACCGTTCACTGCTGAACAACAACGTGAAAGGTGTAACTGTTGGTCACGCTACCAAGCAGGAGCTTGTTGGTGTGGGTTACAAAGCCACCAACGCCGGTCAGATACTCGATCTTTCGATCGGATATTCACACCGCATCATGCTTGAAGTTCCCGCCGAAATTAAACTGACCACAGTTACAGAAAAGGGACAGAATCCAACCATCATAATGGAAAGTGCCGACAAGCAGCTTTTGGGTCAGGTAGCAGCCAAAATACGCGGTTTCCGCAAGCCTGAGCCATACAAAGGAAAAGGTATCCGTTTTGCCGGTGAACAATTGAGAAGAAAAGCAGGTAAATCAGCGTCCAAAAAATAATTAACAGGAAAATGAGCCAAGTAAAATCACAAAGAAGACTGAAAATTAAGCGCAGGGTTTCCGGCAGAGTATCAGCTTCACAAGAGCGTCCCCGTCTGGTTGTGTTTCGCAGCAATGCAGAAATATATGCACAGATCGTTGACGTAAACAACAATACAGTTTGTGCTGCTTCAAGTCGCGAGAAAGACCTCGTAGAACTGAAAGAGACCAATACAGCAAAAGCAGCCATCGTTGGAAAACGCATCGCTGAAAAAGCAAAAGGTCTTGGCATAGAGAAAGTCGTATTCGACAGAAACGGATTCCTCTACCACGGCAGAATCAAGAGTCTGGCAGAAGGTGCCAGAGAAGGGGGCTTACAATTTTAATTTTAAAAGAGAATCATGTCAAACAGCAATATTAAACGCGTCAGACAATCTGAGCTGGAACTGAAAGAGAAAGTAGTTGCAGTAAACCGTGTGGCCAAAGTAACCAAAGGTGGCCGTACCTTTACCTTCACCGCTATTGTGGTGGTAGGAGACGGACACGGCATAGTCGGTAACGGACTCGGCAAAGCCGGTGAGGTAACCGACGCCATACAGAAAGCCATTGAAGACGCTAAGAAAAACCTGATCAAGGTGCCTATCCTGCACGGAACGGTTCCGCATGAACAGATCGGAAAATTCGGAGGCGGCAATGTGTTTATCAAACCAGCTTCTCACGGAACAGGTGTAATTGCAGGCGGTGCTATGCGTGCCGTACTTGAAAGCGCCGGTGTACATGATGTACTTGCAAAATCAAAAGGTTCTTCTAACCCGCACAACGTGGTAAAAGCAACCCTGGATGCGCTCTCAAAACTGAGAGATCCGTACGCCATTTCCAAACAGAGGAATATCAATTTGAAAAAAGTATTTAACGGATAAGATTATGTCTAAAATCAGAATCACAAAAGTTCGCAGCACAATAGGTCAGTCTGAGCGCGTTGAAAGAAATATGGAAGCACTTGGTCTTAAAAAGATCAACAGCTCCAACGAGCTGACCCTAACGCCACAGATTGAAGGCATCATCAGAAAAGTGAATCACCTAGTAAAAGTAGAAAATATTTAAGATGGAACTGAATACTTTAAAACCTGCAGAAGGTTCAACAAAAAACGGTAAGCGTATAGGTAGAGGACAAGGTTCCGGAAGAGGTGGAACATCCACAAAAGGACACAAAGGTGCCCAGTCACGTAGCGGTTACTCACGCAAAAAAGGTTTCGAAGGCGGCCAGATGCCGTTGCAGAGACGTATTCCAAAAGGTGGTTTCAAAAACTTTAACCGTGTGGAACTTGCCAGCATCAATCTGGATGTTCTGCAGAGACTTGCAGACAGCAAAGGTCTGACGGTTATCAACCACGAAACCATGGTAAGCAATCACCTGGTAGGCAAAAGAGAATATTACAAGATACTCGGACGGGGTGAACTTAAAGCGACGCTTGAAGTACACGCGCACGGATTTTCTGAAACCGCAAAGAACGCCATTGAAGCAAAAGGTGGCTCTGTCAACCTTATAACCATTTACTGAGAATGAAGAAATTTATTCAGAAACTGAAAGAAATCTGGAGCATAGAAGAACTGAGGTCTAAGATCAAGAATACCCTCCTGTTTCTTCTGATCTACAGAGTCGGAACATTTATCATTCTGCCGGGCATCGATGGCAGTGTCCTCATGGGCGCGCTTAAGAGTCAGACAGACGGTATACTCGGTTTGGTGAATATTTTCGCGGGAGGTGCCTTCGGAAGGGGCGCCATTTTCGCATTGGGTATTATGCCCTATATCTCGGCTTCCATCGTAGTTCAGTTGCTCACCATTGCTGTACCATCTTTCCAGAGGTTGCAGAAAGAAGGTGAGGACGGAAGACGTAAAATTAACCAGTACACCCGTTTTCTGACCATCGCCATAACCATGGTGCAGGCGGTAGCTTATCTTTATAACATTACCGGAAAATCGGACAACTGGGGTGCACTCCTGTTCAAAACCAATCCTGAACTGATGTCTGAGACATTGTTCATGGTTATAAACGTCAGTATGCTTGTGGCCGGCACCATGTTTACCATGTGGCTTGGCGAACGCATCACCGACAAAGGCCTTGGAAACGGTATCTCATTGATCATTATGATCGGTATCATTGACAGACTGCCTGAAGCACTCGGTTTTGAGCTCGATCAGCGCATATCCAAAGGCGGATTGCCGTTGTTCATAGTTGAAATCGTCTTCTGGCTCGGGGTAATTGTTTCTACAATACTGTTGATACAGGGTGTACGCAAGATCAGTGTCAACTATGCCAAACGGGTAGAAGGCAGCAGAATGCTGGGCGGTGCGCGTCAGTATATTCCGCTAAAGGTAAATGCCGCCGGTGTAATGCCGATCATTTTTGCCCAGGCCATCATGTTTATACCGCCAACAATTGCTCAGAGTGTTGAGAATCCTGGTTCTTTTTTAAGATCCATGAGCGACTACGGATCTTTCTCATACAACCTGGTATTTGCCATACTGATTATAGCATTCACATACTTTTATACGGCTATAACCGTCAATCCCAATCAGATGGCTGAGGAAATGAAGAAAAGTGGTGGTTTTATACCCGGCATTAAACCCGGTAAAAAAACCAGTGAGTACATAGATGAAATCATGTCCAGAATAACCTTTCCGGGCTCCCTGTTCCTGGCGCTGATCGCAATATTGCCTTCAATCGCCATGGTATTCGGTGTCAGCCAGAACTTTGCACAGTTCTTCGGAGGTACATCTCTGCTGATTATGGTAGGTGTGGTACTGGATACATTACAACAAATTGAGAGTCACCTGCTGATGCGTCATTACGACGGTTTGATGAAATCCGGAAGGATTAAAGGACGCACAGGAACAATGGCTGCACAATCCATTTGATAAATTAAAATAAAAGTATTAAATTTGCACCCCCCGAAAAATGGCCAAACAGGATTCAATTAAACAAGACGGTACAATTGTAGAAGCATTGTCTAATGCAATGTTCCGTGTGAAATTGGCCAATGGTCACGAGATCATAGCAACCATTTCAGGGAAGATGCGGATGAAATACATCAGGGTATTACCGGGCGACAGAGTACAAGTTGAGATGAGCCCGTATGACCTGAGCAGAGGCAGAATTTCGTACAGATACAAATAATATATTATGAAAGTCAGAACTTCAGTGAAGAAACGCAGCGTAGACTGCAAACTGGTAAAAAGAAAAGGAAAACTTTTTGTGATTTGCAAAAAGAACCCAAAATTTAAACAAAGACAAGGATAATCATAAACAATGGCAAGGATAGCTGGTATAGATTTACCTAAAAACAAAAGAGGCGTCATAGGTTTAACCTACGTATTCGGTATTGGTTCAAGCAGAGCCAAATCAATATTGAATGAGGCCAACATAGACCACGATAAAAAAGTGGCTGAATGGAACGATGATGAACTGACTTCGATCAGGAATATCATTTCTTCCTCATTCAAAACGGAAGGCGAACTTCGTTCAGAGGTTCAGCTTAACATCAAGCGTCTTATGGACATTGGCTGTTACCGTGGTACCCGTCACCGTAAAGGCTTGCCTTTGAGAGGACAAAGTACCAAGAACAACGCCCGTACCAGAAAAGGTAAGCGCAAGACCGTTGCAAACAAGAAGAAAGTTACTAAATAACAGATAAATGAGTACTGTAAAAAACAAAAAGAAAGTCAAAGTTGATCCGGTGGGTCAGGTGCACATCAAAGCATCCTTTAACAATATCATTGTTTCTGTAACCAATGCCAACGGCGACGTGATTTCATGGTCATCGGCCGGTAAAATGGGTTTCAGAGGTTCCAAGAAGAACACACCATACGCGGCTCAGCTTGCCAGTCAGGATTGCGGTAAAGTAGCTTATGATCTTGGTCTCAGAAAAGTGGATGTTTTTGTGAAAGGACCTGGTTCAGGCAGAGATTCTGCGATCAGGAATCTGGCTGCATGCGGCATAGAAGTGCTTTCTATAAACGACACTACACCGCTTCCGCACAACGGTTGCCGTCCACCAAAACGCAGACGTATATAATCTTTAAATCATCAAGAAGTAAACAACAATGGCAAGATATACAGGTCCAAAATCCAAAATCGCACGCAGGTTTAAAGAGGCCATTTTCGGTCCGGATAAAACATTAGAAAAAAAGCCTTACGGTCCAGGAATGCATGGAAATGCAAGAAGAAGAGGTAAGCAATCAGAGTACGCCATACAGCTGATGGAAAAACAGAAGGCCAAATACACTTATGGTGTGCTTGAGCGTCAGTTTGCCAAAACCTTCAAGCTGGCTGCTACCAAACGCGGTATCACCGGTGAAAACCTCCTGAAGTTTCTCGAATCAAGACTTGACAACACAGTATTCAGGCTTGGTATAGCACCAACCAGAAGCGGTGCAAGACAGCTGGTATCACACAACCACATTCTGGTTAACGGCGAAGTGGTAAACATTCCGTCTTATTTCCTGAAACCTGGCGATACTGTAGCCGTTCGTGAGAAATCAAAGTCTCTCGAAACCATCACCACCTCTTTAAGTTCAGGCAGAAAGCGCTTCAGCTGGCTCGACTGGAATGAAAAGGAAATGAAAGGTACTTTCCTGAATCAACCCGACAGGGCTGAGATTCCTGAAAACATCAAAGAACAGTTAATCGTAGAGTTGTACTCTAAATAAACCCAACAATAATCCATAAACAAATGCCGATATTAGCATTCCAAAAACCCGAAAGAGTGATTATGCATA
>Ga0154020_10002590_pt1 | contig 22024 bp, 22 predicted proteins | sample Klosneuvirus_201_FD_109709 | JGI IMG/M metagenome (GOLD analysis project Ga0154020, IMG submission 109709) | Active sludge microbial communities from wastewater, Klosterneuburg, Austria - Klosneuvirus_20160825_MG | ecosystem: Engineered > WWTP > Aerobic digester > Activated sludge | place...
AGCATCGCCGGTAACAACGGTCTTTGTGGTCCCTGGCCGACATCCGGGCAGGCTGTTCATAAGGAGGAACGCGCCTCCTATAACGCCCAGCATGGTGCCGGTAAAGATCAGTGGTCGTTTCATGGTTTGGTTCGGGTTGGTTCAGTTCAAAGGGTTCTTTGGAATTCAAGCACCTCGCGGCCTTCTTCTTTGGTAAGACCTTGGTTCGGCATTCGTACCAAGCATTCCTCCAAGGCTTTCTGAGCTTCAGGATCGCTCTCTAGCATTACATCAATATTCAGGATCATGTTCATGATCCATTCCGGCTTGCGGCGTTCAGTAACCCCTTTCCAACCGGGTCCTACGATCCTGTTGGGACCCGTGCTGTGGCACGCTTGGCACTTCACGTCGTAGATCGCTTTGCCTTTTTCCACCATGGCTGGATCGATATCTCCCAGGGTTATATCAGCGGCGGTGTACATGCCTGAAAGGTCCTTGCTTTCTGTTGGCGCGGTCTCTGCAGCACTGGGCACGGCACCGGGCGGCGTTGAAGATTTCTTCTCTTCCCCGCCACAAGCTGCGAGACCAGCAAGCAATGTCAGTGTGGCGATGGTGATGGACTTCTTAGCGATCATGATCTCTAGATTTGTGGTGATTGTTGAACGTGACAAATGTCAGCGGGTAAATGTATCCAAAACATGATGTTTGTCAGCGAAATCGATGATCATTGCCATGAACACGGAAAAGACCACAACGACCAAGGTCGATCAGACGCGCCGATCAGGTTATAGGACCTGGTTCTTCATAGCCATGTTCGATCTGTTCGCAGCCGCGATCATTGGTGTGCTGTTGCGGGCAATGTATTTCGTGGAGATCCCCTTTGTCACATTCCGTCCATGGCTGCATGGGCACTCCCACACCGCGTTGCTGGGCTGGCTGTTCATTGGAACCGTAGTGTGCCTGCTGCATGATGGTGGTCTTGGTCGCTTCACCCCGCGTATGCGCTGGTTGCTGATCGGCTTGCAGATCGCGGTGGTTGGCATGTTGATCGGCTTTCCCTTGTGGAGCTACAATGTCATTACGATCACCGCTTCTTCGATCCACATGGTGCTTGCCTTCATGGCGCTGGCCACTGTATGGCGCGTGAGCCGCTCGTGGCCGAAGCAGGGGAGCGGTTCGCTAACGCGTGCGGCGGTGGTCATGTTCATCCTCTCCACTTTGGGCGTTCTGGCGATCGGACCGATCATCGCCACCGGCAACCAGGGCAAAGAGATCTATTACTGGGCGGTGCAATTCTTCCTGCATTTCCAATTCAACGGTTGGTTCTGGTTCGCGGCCATGGCCTTGGGTGCGCGTTGGGCCGAACGGCAAGGTTTCGCCTTGACCATCGATCGGCTCACGATGGCCTTGTGGGTCGTTTCCGCAGTACTCACCTATGCGTTGGCGATATCGTGGAGTGAACCTCGGCCGGCCGTGTTCGCAACGGTCGCCGTGGCCGTGGCGCTGCAAGTATGGGCCGCATGGCGAACCTTCGGGATAATGAAGCGGATGCGCAACGTGGCCTATGAACGGATCCCGCGAGCCGCACGTATCCTGATCGGCGTGGCCTTGGTGAGCATGGCCATGAAGGTGTTGGTCCAAGCCTCGGTGGCGATCCCATCGGTAGCGATCATGGCACTGACCATTCGCCACTTCGTAATGGGATTCGTACACATGAACACGTTGGGTGTTATGACGATGCTGTTGTGCAGCTACGCGATCCTAAGCGGTTGGTTCGATCTCAAACGAGGATCCATCCGGTGGGGTCTTGGGCTCTTGGTCGCAGGCATCATCACGAGCGAACTGCTCCTCTTCGTCCAAGGCAGCTTCTTCTGGATCGGTCTAGGGATGATCCCCGGTCACTACGTGCATCTGTTCGCTGCATCGTTGCTGATGCCGATCGGCGTGTTGCTGCTGCTTGTAGGGAGTTTGAAGAAGTGACCGCTTGAATGGCCAAGGATGAATGCGTTGGCAACTTCACTACTTCACCTTCTTGGCCGCCAATCCTACAGCCACCGTTACGAAGCCGACGACACTAACGGAACTCAAAGGCATCAATATCGCTGCAAAGAGCGGCGTGAGTTCTCCGGCGACGGCGAACGAAACGCCAACAAGGTTGTAGCAGAGGGAGATCCCCAAGCTGGCCAAGACGATACGCCGTGATCGCCGGGCCAACCGCAAGAACTCAGGCAGTCGCGTAACGGCCTGGGCATCCATTATCGCATCGCTCGCTGGGGTTAGTGCAGCGGTGGTCTCCGTAACCGTGATCCCGACGTCGCTTTGGGACAAGGCACCCGCATCGTTCAAGCCATCGCCCACCATCAGCACACGGTGACCACCTTGTTGTTCGTGAACGATCGCATGGGTCTTGTCCACGGGGCTACAATGCGTTCTTACTGTCGCATCTTTGAAGGCATCAGCGAGTTCGGCATCCACTTGGGCGTCGCCGGTAAGCAAAGCCACACGTGTGCGTTCACGCAGCTGTTCCACGGCATGTGCAATGCCCGTACGTGCGCGTTTGCGGATCGCGAAATGGCCCAACCAAACGCCATCGATCGTTACGTGGACATGCGCTTCACCATTTGACCGATCGGCTTCCGTTCCGCCGCAAAATGAAGCAGATCCAATACGCACCGCGTGTGGGTCGATCGTTCCTTGAATACCAGCACCGGCGGTTTCTGCTACGTCCGTGGTCGACATGCTGTCCGCCGGTTTTACCAGCCGAAGTTCTTGCGCGAGGACTGCGCTTAACGGGTGCGTACTGTTTCGCGACAATGCATGCACGAGTGCCTGTTGTTCAACGGTCAGTTCCCGGCCATGCCAGCGTACCTCATGCGCTTCGCGGGCGGTCAAGGTCCCGGTCTTGTCGAACACTACGGTATCCACATGCGCCATGCGTTCCACCACCTCGGCATCGCGCAGGAACAGACCCTTCTTTCCCATCAGCCGGATGGTATGGCCATAGGCGAACGGCATGCTCAGCGCCAACGCACAAGGGCATGCAACGATCAGCACAGCTGTGACCACCGTCCATATTTGTGCAGGGTCCTTGCCCCACCAGAACAGCGCGGCACCAACGGCGATCAGCAGCACTGCGATGGTGAAGCGGCGTGCCACTTCATCGATCAACTTCGGCATCGCCGGCCGGTCCTGTACCGAAGCCTGTTCTGCCCACAGCCGTTTCAAACGGCTATCTGCGAACGTGCGCAATACCTCAAGTTCGATCGCCGCTCCGCGTTGTCGACCACCGGCCTTCACGGTATCACCGACGTTCTTCCGTGTAGGCAATGGTTCACCCGTAATGAAACTGTTATCAATATGTCCCGTGCCTTCGCACAGCATCGCATCCACCGGAACAAGCTCCTGATCGCGCACCACGATACGATCGCCGGGCACGAGGTCGGCCACCTTCACGGGTACTTCACCAGCTGCCGTTTTGCGCAACACCACCAGTGGAAGGAAATCCTCCAAGGCACGATCGAAGCGCAACGCGCGGTACGTGTATGCTTGGTACCAACGACCGATCAATAGGAAGAAGAGCAGGCCCGCGAGCGAATCGAAATAGCCGGGACCATGGTCAGTAGCCACCTCCCACAAACTGCGTGTCCACAGCGCCACAATGCCAAGGGCGATAGGCTGATCGATATTCACCGCACGCGATCGGATACCCGCCCACGCACTGCGGAAGAAATCGGTACTGAGGAAGAACACCACCGGCAAGGAGAACAGGATGGTGAGCCACTGGAAACCCGTGCGCAATCCGGCTTCGGTGTTCGATCCCAGGTATTCCGGGAAGCTGAACATCATGGTGTTGCCGAAGATGAAACCGGCCACGCCCAAACGGATGTAGAGCATGCGCGGCACCTGCCCGCTCTTGGGTGCGGATGCCGTGAGCTGCGGGCCGTAACCGATCCGTCGCATCAGCTTCACAAGCTGCCCAAGCGGGAGATGCGGCTCGCGGAAGGTGATGGAGACTTCCTTATTGGAGAAGGACACGCGCGAACGGAGGATCGCAGGTTCCATGCGGTGCAGGTTCTCCAGCAGCCAAATGCATGAACTGCAGTGCATTTGCGGCACGTGGAAGCGCACTCGTGTAATGCCTGATTCGCTGAATTCCACAATGCGTTCGCGCACTTCCGCGAGTTCGAACAGCTCCGTGCGTTGCTCGTCCACGGAGTTGCGTTGCTTCACGCCCGGCTTACTTTCCAAGGCGTAGTAGTCGCAAAGCCCAGCTTCATTCAGCAGGTCGTAGACCACTTCGCAACCCTGGCAACAAAAGTCCTTGGCGTCATGAACACGGTGGTCTTCCACACACGGATCTCCGCAATGGTAACAGTTGACCTTGGTCAGTTCACGCACGGACATGGCTCAAAATTCCAGCTGAATTGAAGGATGGGAACTGATCATCATCATTTGGCACGATCGACGGCAGGATCACGAGATGAACAGAGGGGATCAATTGTTCGCCACGCGCTCCAACCGCGACCGATCCACGATGCGGATATCCCTTGCTTCGCTGGCGATCAATCCTTCGTCCTTCATTTCGGTAAGGCATCGGATCAAGGATTCTGTTGCTGTGCCTACGATGGAGGCCAGGTCCTCGCGACTGATCTTCACTCCCAAACCCGCACCATCGCCGGCGTATCGGTCGTGTACGCGCAACAGTGCTTGGGCCACACGTTGGCGCACACTGGCGTATGCAAGTTGTAGGAGATGCTGCTCCTTTTCCTTCACGTCGTGGGCCAACATCTTTATGAATCGTATGCTCACGTCACGATCCCTGTACATCAATTTCAAAAGATCCTCTTGTGGGATCATGACCACCTCGCAGGGTTCCATGGCCACGGCGGTATCCTGTGCTTCGCCGTTCTCCAGCAGCCCCATGTACCCCAATAGGTCGCCAGCGGTGTGCAGGCCGGTCACGAATTCCTTGCCATCGTTGTTGATCTTGAAGGTACGCACCTTACCCTTCACCAGATAAGGAACACTTCGCAGTTCATCCCCTTCGTGGAAGAGCGCTTCCTTGGCTGCGACCTTGCGCACTTTGCGATCCAGGCTCAGGTCCTTCAAGGCGTCGATCCCGCGTGCTTGGTCAAGGAATGCGTTGAATCCTTCATACCCTTTGTCAAAGCCTTTTCGGAAGAGTTCGCTGCGTTTCAAACGACTTTCGATCGCGTTCAAGAGCTCACTTTCCTCAAAGGGCTTGGTCAGATAGTCATCTGCACCAAGCTCCATTCCCCTGCGTACGTCGCTGCGTTCGGCCTTCGCACTGAAGAAGATGAAGGGGACATCGGCAGTGGCCGGGTCGCGACCGAGCAGATGCAGAACGCCGTACCCGTCCAATTCGGGCATCATGATGTCGCAAAGCACGAGGTCCGGGGTGTTCTTCCGGGCAAGTTCCACACCGCGTCTGCCGTTCTCGGCCTTAACAACACCGTACCCGGCGATCTCCAGGATCTCTGCGGTGTTGTCGCGCATATCGGCGTCGTCTTCGATCAATAGTATGGTGTTCAATCGTTCCATGGGTCGGTCGTGATCGTGGTGTGTTTTGGAAGGGTTGCAATAAAGACCGTGTGGCCGGGCTCGCTGGTGAAGGAGAAACTTCCACCGAGCAGTTCAAGGTATCGTTTCACAATGTTCAGCCCCAGTCCGGTTCCCTGAATGGTCATCACATTCCCACCGCGGAAAAAGCGTTCAAACAAAAGTTGCTGGTCCTCGGCCGGAATGCCCATACCATGGTCTTCAACAGTGATCTCCAAGTTCTGCGCATTGATGTGGGTGCGCAAACTAATGGAACGGTGTTCGGGCGAGTACTTCACGGCGTTGGTGACCAAGTTGGTGATCACGTTGCCGAGCATGGCGCGATCCGTGGAGACCAAGCGCTCGTCACCCGAATGGCCGTATTCGATGGATTGGCCGGTTTTGGCCAGCCCACGCAATTCTTCGATCTGTTCAATGCAATGGTCCACGATATCGAATTCGCTCGGCTTGATCTGTATGGCACCTTGGTCGATTCGTTCCAGGGAGAGGAACTCGTTCAACATGGCGGTCAGTTCCCGCACTTTGGATCGGATGCGTACCACGTGCTTTTCCACCTTTTCATCGCCTTCGGTGTAACGGCCGATCAGGTCCACACTGCTCATGATCGTACTTAAAGGCGTGCGGAACTCATGGCTCGCCATGGCCACAAAACGACCTTTCAATGCATGCAGCTCACGTTCCTTGATCAATGCGGCTCGAACACTCTGTTCCGCGGCGAGCAACTCTGCCGTACGCAGTTCCACACGCTGTTCAAGTTCTTCGTTGATCCGTTGCAGGTCCTTCTCCGCTTTGTGCCGCAGTGTGATGTCCGTCACCAGGCCCATCACGTACAATTTTCCATCCACCTTGAAGTGGTTCAAGCTCACCTCTACTGGGAATGTGCTCCCATCCTTGCGCGAAGCCCTCAGGTCCAACCCTCTGCCCATGCTTCGTTGGACGGGTTTGTGCGCGTAGTCGGAACGGTGCTGTGCATGCCGATGCCGCAACGCCTCGGGCAGTAATTCCTCAACTGAACAGCCGGTCAACTCATGACCCTCATAGCCGAACATCTCCATCAACCGTGGGTTGCATAGGAGTATGCTTCCTGTTGTATCCACCACAACCAAGCCTTCCGCCGCGGCGGTGAAAAGCATTTGGAAAATACGGGAGAGGTCGGTGCTGCCAAAACCACTTTGCTCAGGTGCCATGCGCGCCAAGTTACCAGCAAAGGGGATCATGCCACCGGACCGACGGGTGCGAAATACGAATGTCCAGTGCGCTCATCGTAGATCCGCCACCGGCTCATTGGCTTGGTATAGAGGTTCAACGTGATCGCCCGCCCCGGACCATAATTGATGAAACGATGGATGGGGTCATTGGACGTGAACTGGACCATCTGTCCCGCAGGACGATGTATCTCAGCTGTTCGATCAAGACTTCCATTCGGCAGGTGGATGAACCGTTCCTCGACCACTTCCCCCTGAACAGGTTTGATGAACGCGATTTGGCTGTCGTAATCATGGATGCTGGTACACTGGCCGATCTCAAAACAGACCACGAGTAATTCGAACTGTTCGTTGCGGTGGATGCACGTACGCGTGTAATGCCGCTCGTTCCAATTGCAATACGGCTCCAGGTCACGACCCGGCTTCTCATAACGCTGGAGGATGGTGCCGAACGAAGCACCATCGCGATCGCGCAGGAGTTCCTGGACCAGGTTATGGATGGTCGGGATAGCGGTGGGGGTCATGGCGGTCCAAGCGACAACGAATGGACAAACCTATTGGTGGGGCTGGGTTGGGGAACTGACGATCGTCAGGGGTGGGAGCTACATCTGGCTATTCCAGCAACAAATGCTTCCGATCACGCTAAACACCACCAAGAAGGTATAGGACCGCTCCAATTGCGATCGCCAAATCCCATTTGGCGATCGCGCAGCACGCTGAAGCGACCAACTCTGACCACAATGCGATCAAGAGCCTCACTGCCGCGTTCGCGAATGCCTGGGTAGTGATCGCTCATACGTCATGGGCCATTGCCTTACCACCCTAGGCCATTGCTGAACAACCCGAGGCCATTGCCGAGCAATAGGGGGCGAATGAAGTGTTATGGACCACGATCGTACATGCATGCAAAGCAATGGTGAAAACCAAGTGCGCAAAAGCGCAGCAACTGAGCGCATTCGAAGTGAGGTGCACTGCAAAGGCAAGCGCTCGATCCACGATCGCTCAACCACACTTTGTAACCGCCGGACCCGAACGGTCGTATCACAGACATCTTAACAAATGGTTATATGAAACTCGTAAAGACCGACCTCCGTGGTCTCAGTTCATTCCAGATACTAACGCGCGGACGTGTAACATTGCTTGGCATGACCGGCAATCCGCACTTTCCGGACCCGAGACCAAGCTTGGGCGAATTGGAAACGGCCTGCGAAGAGTTGCAGGAGGTGCTCGCCGCTGTCTACGAGGGTGGCAGCAAGTTGGACTATACCCGGAAACAATTGCGTACGGAGAAGGTGGCTGATACACTAAAGGCACTTGCTTCCTATGTCTCCTTCATTGCACAGGGAGATCCGGCCATTGTACTGAGCGCTGGCTTTGAGCAACGAAAGCCGTCACGGAAGATCAGCGCCATGGAAGCACCACGCTTTCCCAAGTCCAAGACCAGCAACTATCCGTGTACCATAGATCTACGCTGGACCCCTGTGCATGGTGCTCGTATGTACAAGGTCTACGGCACCAAAAGCAATACGAACAACACAGGCTTCGAAGTAATGCTGGAAACCAGCAACAGCCGCTGCACCGTTGAGGGTTTGGAGCCCATGGAGTATTACACGTTCCGGATAGAGGCGATCGGCGCACATACCGTAAGCCCGTTAAGCCAGATCACTACGGCGGTGTCCATTGGGCAGCGGGCGGCGTGATCAATTCCTCCAACACCGTGCTCGCGGTATACGGGCAGAATGCTCCTCGTCCGCCTTTCGCGTGCATGCCGGTTTACACACCGAAGATCCTCCAACGACATGTGACCCTTCACTGCGACTGGTACGCTCGTGCTGTTCTTCACTGGCCCATTTGTGTAGGCGACAACAGCGCGCTTGTTCGTAACCATATGTACAACATGGTACTTGTGCATGCCGGGTGATGCAACTTAGCATACCCTTATGGCGCCACCCACATGCGCCGCAATGGGTGGGCACATGGATGATGAAGAGCCTCGTTCCATTTGTGTTGGCAACGGCAGCCCATTCTCATTGGGCCCCCTAGCGCGTATAGACCTCGATCCCGTAGCCTATAAACTGCTTTACCCAGAAAAGGAGGATCCCGGTCTGGATAAACGAGAACACCTGTTGGGCCGAATAACCCCAGGCGAAATGGTGTACATAACCTACGCTTGCTTGCACCCCGAGCAAACCGATGCCGAGATCAGTTGCGCGCTGGTCTTGCGGGAAAGTACCGTGCAGGCCTACTACAACCATTTGCACAGGAATTTCAACGTGCGCACACTTTCGGAACTCCGGTTCTGGGCGAACAATAGAAACTTGGTACCCGATGATGAACCGGAGGTGGGCAAGCCCGACGAAACTCCACCTGACTTGGGGTTTGATCCGTGGGCAAGGTGGTACTAGGGGAGGCTTTCCTGCGGATCGGCGCGGTGCATTCAATGCGATACAGAGGAGTATCCTTGCGGTAGTTCACTTGGGAGGCCAACAGGATCGGTCGCGTCAGTGTTCTACACGAACCAGATGATCGTGGACCGGCTTACACGCTCTACAAAACGAGCAACCGCTCCATTTCAAATTCTTTCCTCCGGCCTGTGGGACATTCCGCAGAACTTGGGATTTGTGGCAACGATCTTGTGGTGCATCGGCATCTCACGAAACAATGGACCGCAAACAATTCATCCTCCGCACAGTTCAGTTCACCGCCGGAAGTTTTCTGGCACGAACCCTCCTCGCGGAACAAACCCAACAACCCATGTCAGAACCACTGATCGACGGAAACCCCACCTTGGCCACCACCTTCGCTTTCGGCCAAGTGAAACTGCCTTATGCCTACGATGCACTGGAGCCGCATATCGATGCGAAGACCATGGAGATCCACTACACCAAGCACCACGCTGCTTATGTCAAGAAGGTGACCGAGGCCATCGCGGCCGAGAACATCACCGCTAATTCCGCCAAGGAGTTCTTCTCCAAGGTGAGCACCTACAGCGCCAACGCACGCAACAACGGCGGCGGTGCATGGAACCACAACCTCTACTGGGAGGTAATGAAGCCCAACGGAGGTGGCGCACCCACCGGGAAACTGTTGGATGCCATCAACGGAACCTTCGACAGCTTCGACAACTTCAAGAAGCAATTCACCGAAATGGGCATGAAGCGCTTCGGAAGCGGCTGGGCGTGGCTGGTAACCAACAACGGCAAACTGGAAGTGGGTTCCACACCCAACCAGGATAACCCGCTAATGGATGTCGGTGACTTCCACGGCACACCGCTGCTGGGCATGGATGTATGGGAACACGCCTACTACCTGAAGTACCAGAACAAGCGCGACGAGTACATCCAGAATTGGTGGGATGTCGTGAACTGGGATGCGGTTACTGAGCGGCTTGGATAGGGAAGGACTTCATGGAATTCTAAAGGTCCCCGCAGGTTGCTTTATGGTAAACTGCGGGGATCTTTTCTTTAAGCCTTTGTCTCTTGTCTTTCAGGACCCAGCAATATCTGTTCTCTGATCCATGTCCAGATCAAATGCGCTAGCGCAGGAGCAGGGGCGCCTAAGAAGGAAGACCCTGCGCGGGTTTAAAGACGGAAGACCCTGCGCGGGTTTACAAACGCTAGGGTCTCCTGAGGAACAAAGGGTCCATGGCACGGTGTGGACCAAGTTCTTTGTCAACCGCGTTCAAGACATCTTCTTCATTATTCCTGCGTTGATGCCGCATTGTTGTCCAAGGTGCGGTCGGAACGGATCTCGCATCTTCGAGCGCTACAATGCGCACCGCCATCCTAACCGTTCTTTTTCCGACCATGCTTTTCGCACAAGGTGAGCGGGTCGCGTGGATCGAACAACAGGTACAAGGGATCGATAGCGACCATACCTTGGTGGTGGATACGATCGATGCCACTACCATTTACAATGTGGACTTCGACGGTGGGGGTGTGGTACACTACGGGTACCGCAGAAAGGAATTGGTGAAGATCCACCAAGAACTAGGCCTAAGCTGGGGAAGGAGTACCAAGGAATATTACTTCCTGAACGATACGATCATGCTGCTTCGCGAGCGTGAGGAGCTATTCCCTTTGAATGCGGATAGCACGGGCTTTGATCATACAAGTCTGTTCACGAACTACGAGGCCAAGCACTATTTATGGACCTGGCGCATAGTGCTGCAGGTGTCGGCACTAGGCAGCCCCACTTGGGTAGGACCACCGGATGAAGCGGAGATCGACCTTATGAAGTTGCTGCTCTTTCGAAAGCGGGAATGAGCATTTTCAGGCTTCCGCAGGGTCAGGTCGGTTTAAGCCTTCGCCGGGTCTGTCGCGCTCTGGCGACGACCCTGCGACCTCGAATCCGTGCTTGCTGATTCTCCGCAGTGTTTAAACCTCGTTAGGATCATCTGAGGAACGATGTGAGCCTAGCGCTCTATGCACCAAGTCCTTTATAAACCTGGTCCATAACGGATCATAAAGCATATCCACCGCAACTCAAGTCCTCTCACGAGGGCACCGTATTCAGGCTTGCTGATACTACGGGATCATCACCTTGCCCGCTAAGACCTCCGCTCCGCTTTGCAAGCGTACCAGATAAACGCCAGCCTCCGCCTTCGGGTGAAAGCGAATGAAGGTATTGGACGTGGCCTTGATGGACTGGTGGTACACGAGCTGGCCGGCCGCGGAATACACAGCCAATGCGGTGGCGTCGTGCAGGGCCTGCGCATCGATCACCACTTCGCCACTTTGCTGGTCATAGTAGAGGTGCAGGGCCTCGCTTTCCGTGGCATCCGCAATTCCCACGGTCAATTCCGCATTCAGACGAATAAGGTTGTTGTACTGCATTTCGCCATCGCAGGCACCGAACATGCCGCCCACGAGGATCCGGCCATCGGGCTGCACGGCCATGTCCTTGATGAAGGATGTACTCGCGGAATCCGGCGTGAATCCGGTTTCCAGCGGGAAGGTGCTGTCCCAACTGCCATCGGAGTTAAGGCGCACGAAGCGGGCCGGTGCGGCAGAGAATGGCCAGTAGAAGCCGTTGGTGAATTCGCCCCCGGCCAGGATCTTTCCATCAGGCAACACTTTTACTGCGTTGACCGTGGCCCACTGAGAGAACGGTGACGCGAAGCTCTGATCACGGCTACCGTCCGTGTTCAGGCGGATGAGGTCGTTGGCCGGGGCGTTGTTATGGTGCGAGAAGGAGCCTGCAATGAGGATCTTACCATCCGGCTGGATGTCTACCGACCTACCGTTCGCCAATGTGCCTGCCAGACCAGGATCCGCGATGAACGTGGTGTCGTAGGTTCCGTCGGAATTGAGGCGGGCCATGTACCTACAGTTGGTGGTATCGAACAGGATGAAATCACCCACAGCCAGGATACGCATATCGGGCATCACCTTCAAGCCCCGCACCGTGGCGTAGAACCCGATGCCGATGTTGAAGGTCGTATCCAGCGATCCATCATAGTTGAAACGGGCGATGTGGGGCTGACTGATATCATAACAGTGCTGGAATTCACCGGCGGCCACCACCTTACCATCCATGTGCAGTTCCAGTTGAAGCACCGAACCGTTGATGGTACCGAAAGGCACCATGAAGGAGGCATCCCGCGTTCCATCAGGATTTAACCGCACGAGGTTGCCGCAGTTTACCCCGTTGTAGCTGATGATGAAGCCACCGATCATGATCTTCCCATCGGGCATCAGCTCCATGTCGTTGACGGTTCCGTTGAGACCGAACGCACCGGGATTCCACGTGTTATCCAACGTGCCATCGGGATGCAAGCGCACGAGGCATTGTACCTGCGTGCCAGCGTAGTTGTAAAAAGCGCCACCTACCAGGATCTTGCCATCAGGCAATACAAGGATCTTGTTCACCACCCCGTTCGGCGCAGCAGCTTGGAAAGTGTAGTCGATGCTTGCGACTTGCGCCTCTGCCATTAAGCAAGAGCCTATAAGTGCGGCGATGAGAAGTGTTTTCATGGATATGATGGATACGGGTCTTGACGGTTACTGGGCCACGAACGTTGTCCAGCAAGGCATAAAGATGATGACCAGCGGAGGAACTACTTTCTCTACTTCGGCCAGTTCTCTAGTGGCACAACTGGGAGTTGCTGCTCTCGGCACCTAGGTTCAGGTGAAAGCGTCACCCTAACTTGCCCACCCAATAGCCGATCACTAGAAGCACCACTCAATGCATCCCGAACTACGCACCGTCCAAGTAACCCGCTACATCACGCCTTTGCGTGAAGGTGGTTCGTTGCCTGCATTGGCCGAGGCGGACGATGGCATCAAGTACGTGCTGAAGTTCGTTGGCAATGGCCACGGTCCGAAAGCCTTGATCGCCGAATTGATCGGTGGGGAAGTGGCGCGTGCGTTGGGCCTACGCATGCCGGAGCTCGTCTTCGCGGAATTGGACGAAGGCTTCGGGCGCACCGAAGGCGATGAGGAGATCCAGGAACTGTTGCAGAAGAGCAAAGGCCTCAACCTCGGGCTGCACTACCTCAGCGGCGCCATCACCTTCGATCCGGTGGTGACCACGGTGGATGCTGACCTCGCTTCGAGGATCGTTTGGCTGGATGCCTTCTTGACCAACATCGACCGCACAGCGCGCAACACCAACATGCTGATGTGGCACAAAGAGCTGTGGCTTATCGACCACGGATCCTGCCTGTACTTCCACCACAGTTGGACCAATTGGGAAAAGCACGCCAAAGGCCCGTTCGAATTGATCAAGGACCATGTGCTACTGCCGCAAGCCACCCGCATGGACGAGGCCGATGCGCACAGCCGTGAAAGGTTGAGCGAAGAACTCCTGACCAACATCGTAGCACTGATCCCCGATGCTTGGTTGCAGTGGGACGACACCGACGAAAGCCCTGAAGCCATCCGTGCCATCTACCTGCGCTTCCTGCTCACGCGGCTGGCACATTCTTCCGTATTCACCACCGAAGCAAAGCATGCACGGCAAGCACTTGTATGAGTACGCCGTGATCCGGGTGGTACCGGCCGTGCACCGCGAGGAGTTCCTCAACGCGGGCATTCTGCTCTTCAGCAAAAGGGCGGACCTCATCAAGGTACGCATCGCACTGAACGAGGAGAAGCTGAACTGTATGGCCGGCGATGTGGATCATGAGCAAGTGCGCTTGAACCTGCGCTCCTTCGAACGCATCGCCTTGGGTAGCCCCGACGGTGGCCCCATCGCTCGCCTCGATGCACCATCGCGTTTCCGGTGGCTCACCGCGGTGCGCAGTTCCTCCATCCAGACGTCGCGTCCGCACCCCGGCTATTGCGATGATCTTGAGGGAACTGCGGAAAGGTTGTTTGCGGAGTTGGTGGGGTGAGTGGGGTGATCATGGTCTGGACACACAGATGTGGGTACGAGAATATCCGTTTAGCTGTGGAGTAAATTCCCGCATGTTCTGATCGTGATCGTCGCGATCTTTGCGACATGCACGAAACACGCCCAAGCCATACGGCCGAGATGGTGGCCATGCGTCGCGCGGCGCATCAGGTCTTCGATGAAGAGCCCAAGGTCTTCGCCGATCCGTTGGCGTTGCGGGTCATCGGCCCCGAAGCGGAGGCCCGTATGCGCACCATGCAGCAGAAGACGTCCTTCGCTAAAGTGGGTCGTGCGTTCATTGTGGTGCGCAGTCGTTTTGCGGAGGAGGAATTGGCGCAAGCGGTGCAACGGGGCGTGATGCAATACGTGGTATTGGGCGCCGGACTGGACACCTTCGCATACCGCAACCCTTATCCCGCGCTCCGTATCTTCGAGGTGGACCATCCCGCCACACAAGCCTGGAAGAAAGAGCGGCTGGCCGCTGCTGATATCGAAATACCGTCGAACGTGACCCATGTTCCTGTGAACTTCGAGCGAGAAATACTTGCCGATGCGCTGCGCGCGGCCGGGCTCGATGAGCAACGCCCGGTCTTCTTCGCATGGCTGGGTGTCACCATGTACCTCACGGACGAGGCGATCAACACTACGTTGCGTTACATCGGCGCGCGGCCCTCCGGCTCCGGCCTGGTGCTGGACTACAGCCTGCCGTCCGCATCGCTCAACTGGGTCGAGCGTATCTTCCGTTACATGCTGGCGCGGCGGGTAGCGAAAGCTGGCGAGCCCTTCATCAACTTCTTTACGCCCGAACGGATGAAGGCCACGCTGGAGGCCGCTAGTCTGCACCGACTCAATGACCTGGATGCCACTGCAATGGACGCGCGCTACTTCCAAGGTCGCACCGATCAGTTGGCGATCACGGGGCGCTCGTTGCATGTGGTGAGTGCACGGGTGTGAAGTAGGCGATGCGAATGGGTCGGACCCGTTCATGGTGGCGAGAAGGAAACGGCATATATCACAAGCTATCCGTGCCATCTACCTGCGCTTCCTGCTCACGCGCTTGGCGCATTCTTCTGTATTCACCACCGAAGCGCAACATGCACGGCAAGCACTTGTATGAGTACGCCGTGATCCGGGTGGTACCGGCCATGCACCGCGAGGAGTTCCTCAACGCGGGCATCCTGCTGTTCTGCAAAAGCGCGGACCTGATCCACGTGCGCATCGCGTTGAACGAAGAAAAGCTCCGCAGCTTAGCAGGCGACGCTGACCCTGAACAAGTGAGGTTGAACCTGCGCTCTTTCGAACGTATCGCCATGGGCACCGACGATGGTGGTCCCATAGCACGCCTCGATGCACCATCGCGTTTCCGCTGGCTCACCGCGGTGCGCAGTTCCTCCATCCAAACCTCGCGCTCGCACCCCGGCTATTGCGATGATCTGGAGGGTACTGCGGAGAGGTTGTTCGCGGAGTTAGTGGGGTTAGGGTAGGTCGTGCAGAGGTACCGGAAGTTCCGCCTGCACGGCGTGAGAGAATATCCTTGCTAGATGGGATTTCCATCCTTATCAACCACAACTATTCTGAGCTGCTCCACGTCAGGTTCAACGAAGAGACCATTCGCCTCTATTCTGGCAATTGTCGAATCGCTTAGCGGGTCGCAGCTGATGTACATGTAATAGTCGTATCCAAATTTGACTTCGATCCCGTTCGAATTGAGGAGCATCCAGACGGTTTCTCTTAAGATCAAGCGAATGACCTTATCCAATTCACTAACAGACAGCTTTTTGCCATTCTGAAGAGTGCGGACATCGGAATCGAATTCCACAGGGAGGTCCCTTAAGTGACTGGTTCTTGCGAGGTCGGCAAAGTCTCTTTCAGAATTGTGTGATTCGAGTCCAGCAATGGTCAGACCATCGATCTCATGTTCTTCAAGTACCAATAGAACAGCAGCAACGTAAGCGGATTCTGTTGATTCGTACTCCTCGTACGAAGGACTCCTGAACTTCGGATTTCCAATGTCAGTGATAGAGGTCCATTCCGAATCATCCGAATAGCTGCCATCGCTATTCCTCTTTGATGGGTCGTACTTGGTGATCCTGTAACTGGTCATTTTCCGATCATGAGTAGGGCTAAAAGTACTGTCCCGCATTGCTAGATCTTAAAGGTCACCCTTTCAGAAATGCTGACGCCTCTGAGGATCCGATCGACGGTCCGTTTTTAAGACTGGATCATACAGACCTCGCGTCCGCACCCCGGCTATTGCGATCAGGAAAGGAATTTTGCGAGGTACCCAACCTGCTGAAGGGATCTCTCGTGTATGTCAATGACCGTCGGCCATTTTGCCGGAGAACCAAACCCATCAGTCCATCATGAAACAGGCAACCGGATCTTTTCTCGCAGTCCTTTCGTTCTCCTTGTTGATCACCGCGTGTAAGAAGGACGAACACCATGTTGCAGTTGGCCCGCATGTGCCTTCGGCGAGCAACCCTTTGGGGGCGCTATTTCAAAGCCACGTTACCGATGCCACGCAGTCCTTCACGCTACAAGCTTCCTCGGGTGCGAGCCTTCAGGGGGCGAAGGGTACGCAAGTCCACATCGGCTCGAATGCGTTCAAAGATCAGAATGGCCAACTGGTCACAGGTTTGGTGAGCGTGGAGTTGATCGAAGCATTGGACGTGTCCGATATGTTGTGGCTGAACAAACAGACCGTAGGCATGGATAATGGAACACCGCGGCAGTTGGTCAGTGGTGGACAGATCTACTTGAATGCTACACAATCGGGGCAGCAATTGGCGTTGGTCCCTGGCAGAACGAACGTCTCCATTCCCGCAGCGAACCCTGATCCGGCAATGCAATTGTTCAGTGGCAGGGTCGATGACTTTGGTGTGATCTTCTGGGTCCCGATCGGTCAGAACCCAATTGCCCTGGGCTCGGACAGTGCTTCCTATGATTTTCCGAATGATTCCTTGGGCTGGATCAACTGCGATTACTTCGCCGATTGGGGTGGCCCACTTACCTCGATCAGGGTGGAAGTACCGAGTCCATACAATGGATCGAACACGCGGGTCTGGGTCGTGTTCTCGAGCATCAATTCATTGACGAACTTAGAACCAAGCGGAACGAGCGGCGTATTCCTGACCTACTCTTCCTACGCGGCGCCAGTCGGAATGGATGTTGTGGTCGTCGCGTTGTCCGAGGTCGCTGGTGTCTATTATTCCTCGTTCACCAACACGACCTTGGTGCCCGACCATAACGAGTCGATCACCTTCCAGCCGACCACCGAAGCCCAGTTCATGCTGGACGTGCAAGGTTTGTAAGTGGGCCGCGCGAAGGTGCCGTCCAATTAGGCCGATCGATGACTGTGATGCTTGAGGTGAGGATCCAGGATCATTTCCCAGATGCGGGGTCTACATGACCAAGTGCACTTGAACCTGCGCTCCTTCGAACGCACGCCTTGGGCAATTCCGACGGGACCCATCGCTCGCCTCGATGCACCTTCGCGTTTCCGCTGGCTCACCGCAGTGCGCAGTTCCTCCATCCAAACCTCCCGCCCATACCCCGGCTATTGTGAACACCTAGAAGGGACTGCGGAAAGGTTCTTTGTGGAGTTGGTGGGGTGAGTGGGCGTGATCGCAGCGTATGGCGCTATGTGCCATACATCCTGTTCGGATAGTTTGGAGACCGTCGATCGGTACGATGGAGCACGCTAAGCGCGTTCAACAAGCAATGCCGGATCTCCACTTCCCGGGTGCCACGACAAGGCAATTATTGCCAAGGCATCTAACTTGACACCCCATACGTCTTATGGTCGATCCACTATGGTCGCTTCACGTCCATACAACATGCGGTACTGCTTTCTTGTTGTTGCCCAGTGGCTCGTGTTCGGTGCATGGGCGCAGGACCCGATCACGGTTACCAGCCAGTGCCTTGGCCAGGTAGCATCCGAACATCACAGTCTGGCCATGGGTCCGGTCGGCGCCTCTTGGTTCGGGCCTATCGTAAAGGCACTTCCTCTTGCTGATGGTGGATCCGTGGCCATGTATCGTTACATCGCCGGGCCCGATACCGGTGTGCAGGTTACCCGTTTCGATGCCATGGGCGGTGCGGTCTGGAACTACAGCTTTACCGATCCAGGGGTGCCCTTTCTGATCCCTACCACTATTTGCCAAGCGAATGACATGGGTTACCTGATCGGTGGCCAAACGGCGGGCTACACCAACGTGTGGGACCCGTTCATACTGAAGCTGGACGCTGCTGGCAACTTCGTTTGGTTCAAGACCTACACCTGCAACCGCAACCTGTTCATCAACGACATCGCTCAAAGCCCAAGTGGCAACATCTGTATGGTGGGAGGCGACTATTTCCTGTTGACCGCCTTCTGGGCCAGCCCTTGGAACATCGGTTTCGCAGCCGATGCCAATGCAGCGGTTGTGCTCGTTACGGATGTTGCCGGTGCACCGCTCAGCTTCACGCCATACTCCTTCCACTTCGGTGGGGTGGATCGCAAATGGGAGAACTTCTGTGATGTGGAGGACATGCCGGACGGCTCGTTCCTGATCGCAGGGAACAGCGGCCACAACTGGGACTATTTCGCTGCCACGGCGCTGCACATCGATGCGGGTGGTGGCATGCTCTGGTGTCGCAATTGGCTGTGTACCCAGTTCGGCGGGACCTGGAGCAGCGATGTGGCACAAAGCGTGATAGGTGGTGTCACGCCGGGAACCGCGTTCATCTCCGGTTATGTGAGCGATCACAACCAATACGGCACAGGGTGGAGCTACCATGATGCTTACGCGACGCAACTCGACCTGGCCACCGGCGATCTGCTTTTCAGCAAGCGCTATCCCACAACGGCGGCCAACATCACGGATTCCGAATTGTCCAATGGGAGGCTTCTGATCGCCGGTATGCAATACACGAACGCAGGCCTTAGTGGCGGTGCGCTCTACGATGTCGATGCGGCCACTGGAGCGCTGGGCCCAATGCGCACCTACCACTACGGCACATCTGTGGGAACGTCCATTTCGTGCATCGATGCCTTCGCGAATGGAGATCTGCTGCTGGCCGGAAACACCGGTGAGAACGGTTTCCGGCAGGCCATGGTACTGAAGACCGATGCGGATGGCGCCGCGAGCTGCACCGACAGCCTGTGGGCAACGCCAGCGGATATCGATCTGGTGTGGACCGAGAAGTTCATGAGCATCAACGACCCCGGTGGACAGAACCCCAGCCCCCTGACCACCATACCCGCCGTTGCCGTGGAGCGCACGCTTATCCGCAATTGTGTTTGCCTCAAGGTTTCCACGTTCTGTCCGCTTCCATTGGATACGCTCTTCACGCTGGACAAGGACACGCTTGCATGCACTGGTGACACATTGCACATCGCCTCCGACCTGGAAGAGACCCTTCAATGTGGTAACCCGCTATACACCTATGCTTGGGAGTACTTCTCGGATGGGGTAGTGGTTGACAATGACATTATTGGCGGAACATCCTTCGCTACTTCCTCGGAAGCATCACCACCGGGCTTGACCGCACCGGATGGATCGGTTTCTGTGCAGGTTCAGCTGCGTGTGATCGATTGCGCCGGCGATACGATCTGCAAGGTTGCGGCCTCCGTGGGAATTGGTGGCTTCCAGTCCTTTGATGAGGTGCTGGCAGCAGATACGGTCTTCTGTGGTGCGGCTTTGCAATTGGGGCCGGGTTCCACGGATCCTGATGCAACGTTCTCCTGGTATGCTACCACCTTGGGTGGCGATCTGGCACAAGCCCAAGCTGGAGGGATCGTCAGCACCGATCCACTTTACAGCGCTGGATCCACGGGTACTTATTTCCTGCTCAGCAATGTGCACGGTTGCATCAGCATGGATTCCATTCTGGTGGATATGGACCGCCTGTGGATCGATCTGCCGGATAGTGCTTGGTTCTGTAAGAATGACGACGTGCTATTGGATGCCACCTGGCCAGGAGGTACGGGCTATCTGTGGAGCGGGGTGGCCAGTGGTGATAGCGCGACCGTGCTGGCGAACACCGCAGGCAACGCCATCGTATTGGTACAGGTCGCGAATTGCGTAGGGACGGATACCATCGCGGTGGTAGAGCATCCTTTGCCCGTATTCAACCTACCGGATGCAGTGCCGTTGTGCATTGATACCCGCATCGCGCATTTGGTGATATCCGATCCGCACGATAGCACGTTGTGGAGCACGGGGGAAACAAGCTCGTGGATCACCGCCACGCAAGTGGGCTATGTCTCGGCCAACATCTTCGTGAACGGATGCCGCTCAGCAACGGACAGCACCCTGCTGTACTGGGAAGATTGCAGCTGCACGCTCTACGTGCCCAACAGCTTCACCCCGGATGGTGACGGCATCAACGATGCGTGGGCACCCGTAATGGATTGCGACCTGCGCTACATGGACCTGCTGGTCTTCAACCGCTGGGGCGAACTCATCGCCGAGTTGAAGGAGCCCGGCGACCGTTGGGATGGTACTTACCGAGGCCAGCAATGTCCCATTGGTGTGTACCCCTATGAACTGCGCTATACCAGCGCACGATCGGATCAGGAACAGACCGAACGGTCCGATGTGTTCGGACATGTTTCTTTGTTGAGGTAGGGTAGTGGTTGGTGCTGGGCCGTTGGTGTTCAACCCGTAGTTAGGCAGTCGCTTTCTCCTTCTTCGTTATCGTCTTCTCCACCTTGGCAATGGCCCGTCGCCTCTTTAGCGATCTATCCGAAGCGATCCAGGTGAAGAAGTCAGAGCAGGTCTTCTTTGTCGATACCCGCTTGCTTCAAGATCGATAGCAAGGTGCCCTTCGGAAGATCACGTTTGTGCATGGGCACGATCGTCATCTTACCATTCGTTCGGTTCTTGAAGATCTGGTGTGAGCCTTTGGCACGTACGAATTCGAAGCCGTGTTTTCGCAAGTGCTTGATGAGTTCATCAGGCGTAAGTGAAGGTGTACCGGACATCGAACTAAAGTCCAACGACCAAAGAATATTCCAAGGTCTTACTGTCGTCCGGAATCGGGTCTCCTTCGGCTTTTAGCGTGGCAACGTACAATTCAATGGCCTCTTGCGCCATGCTCATGGCATGATCGATACTTTCACCGTACGTAACACAGCCTGGCAAGGCTGGCACGTTCACGGTGTAACCACCTTCTGGTTCTTGGGTGAGGAGAATGCGATATGTGCGCTGCGCCATGACCTGTGCTGTTCAACGCGAAGTTACGCAGTCGTAGTCTCCTTCTTCTCCGCGATCGACTTCTCCACCTCAGCAATAGCCCGCTTGGTCTTCAACAATGAATCCGGAGTAACACTGATCGAATCGATCCCCAGTTCAACCAAGAACTGCGCAAAATCAGGGAAGTCACTAGGACCTTGGCCACAGATGCCGACTTTGGTGCCTGTGCGTTTGGCGGTCTCGATGAGCATTTTCAGCATGCGCTTTACGGCCGGGTTACGCTCGTCGTAAAGGTGTGATACCAGTGCGCTGTCACGATCAAGACCGAGGGTAAGCTGCGTAAGATCATTGCTACCGATGGAGAACCCGTCGATGTGCTCACTGAACTCTTCGGCCATAATGATGTTGCTTGGGATCTCGGCCATCAGGAAAAGCTCCAAGCCTTCCTTGCCGCGCTCCAAACCATACTCTTTCATTACGCCTTTTACAAGGACAAGCTCTTCCACCGTGCGGCAGAAAGGTACCATCACCACCACGTTCTTCAGGCCCATTTTCTCGCGCACACGGCGAATGGCCTTACACTCCAGACCGAAGGCTTCTTTGTACACTTCGCTATAGTAGCGGCTTGCACCGCGCCAGCCGATCATCGGGTTCTCCTCGTCCGGCTCGAAATGTTCGCCGCCCAAGAGGTTCTTGTACTCGTTGCTCTTGAAGTCGCTGAACCGCACGATCACCTTGTTAGGGTAG
>Ga0154020_10002591_pt1 | contig 22020 bp, 16 predicted proteins | sample Klosneuvirus_201_FD_109709 | JGI IMG/M metagenome (GOLD analysis project Ga0154020, IMG submission 109709) | Active sludge microbial communities from wastewater, Klosterneuburg, Austria - Klosneuvirus_20160825_MG | ecosystem: Engineered > WWTP > Aerobic digester > Activated sludge | place...
ATTTTCAGTAAAGTAAACTAATTTTGTGTGAACGTAAAATAGCTTTTCTAGGCACCTTGGGATGACATAGATAAAGTGACGTCAAACTTGACAAGGAAAGGGCGGGCGTGGTAGGAGACGGGTGGTAGGTAAATAAACGGGCGTTTATTTCACGTCTCTTTTCTCAGTACTGTACGAATATCCATTGCTCTATAACAAGGACGCTGCCATGCTTCTCGGATACATGCGCATTTCCAAATCGGATGGTTCACAAACCACAAACCCCCAATTCGATGCTCTTGTCCAAGCGGGTATCTCCCCAGAATACATTTACGAAGACCAAGCATCCGGCAAAGACGAACACCGACCCGGTCTGGAGGCTTGTCTGAAAGCTTTGCGTGAAGGGGACACTCTCGTCGTATGGAAACTGGATCGATTGGGGCGCTCCCTTCAACATCTCATCAAGATCGCAGAAGATTTAAGAAAGAGAGAGATTGGATTAAAGGTGCTCACTGGACACGGCGCATTTGTCGATACAACGACACCGTCAGGAAAACTTGTTTTCAATATCTTTGCGGCACTTGCGGAGTTTGAGCGTGAACTGATCATCGAACGAACAAAAGCAGGACTTGCTGCTGCTCGTGCTCGTGGTCGAAATGGCGGTCCCCCTCACAAGATGACCCCTTCCAAACTGAGGCTTGCGCAAGCCGCGATGGAAAAGCGGCAGACCAGCGTCTCCGATCTTTGTAAGGAGTTGGGCATCACAAGGCAGACATTATACCGATACGTTGGTCCAGATGGACAGCTACGAGAAGAAGGGAAGAAACTTCTTGGCCGTTGACCAATATAGGATAGGGGTTTTTCTTTTTGCTTCTTGTCACGCATCCAAATTGACCCTTGTCCTCGAATCGGTATGAATGCCTGATCATGTTCCATTAGAGTCTTTTTCGCGCTCTCAAAAGCTTTTATCTTTGGAAAAACACTTCAGTCCACCACATCTCCACCCCTATCTCCGATTTTTATTCTGTACGTGCAAGTTCACACTAAAAAATATGAACTTGATGCTGCTTGGTGTCGTTACCAGATCATCACACAAGAAAGCCTCCCTTGTCAGGAAGACGACAAAGAGATCGCTTTCGAGAGATCATTCTCCAACAAGAGGATTCGCGTGATGATTGAAGTTCTGGTTGGCCAAACATGGATGGGAAAGCCCCATCTTTACGGAAGAGAGATCCGCATTACCGGGATCGACGGCGAATGGTTACAGTTCGTTGTTGAGTCAAATACTTTTGGCGTGAAAAGGTCGACTTCTGGGGGCTTTATGCATAGGACAAGCTTGCTGAGAAACTACGAACTCAGTTTTACGCTATGACAGGGGAAAGGCACTTATCGAGTCTATACGTGTAAACTCACGCATCGGCCTATTGACAAAAATGATCCAGAGATGGATATCTACCGATGGAAATGTTTCTCTGTTGGGGATGAGATATGAACCCTGTACTTTATAAACGGATCACCGCGAAAGATCGTCGCTTAGATGAGAGGCTCGACGCAGAGTCATATGTTTTTGCTCCCACCGAACGGGGGGCTTGGGTGGCTTTGCAAGATTCGAAGCTCCGTTTCAAGGAAGGTGATCGCATCACTTCGGAGGAAGCCAAGCAGCAAGGCTACTTTCGTCCCTCATCCATCACCAATCTTCGCTTGGATCATCGAGGACTTGCTCCTTTCCCTGACACTGAAGGGCACCGAATCGTTGGTATTGGTGATGTTGTGTTGTCCAAGTGTCTTCCCCCAAAGGCCGCCTGGGTTACATCCTCCACCTCACGCCGTCCTATTGATCAAAACTGCATCAGAATCGTTGGCTTGAAGCAGGCCGAGGGCTTTTGGGTTGCTAATGTTTTGGAGCATCCCAACTTCCAAGAGCTTTTGGCTAAACGTTCGACCTCTTCGTTCATCCCCCGCTTGGGGCTAGGGGACCTAAAATCACTTCGCGTACCTGAAACACCTGTGGAGGCAGAGGGTTTGGCAGAGGGTTGGAGCCAAGCAACGGAGAAGTTATTTGCTGCCGAAGATAGGCTCGCTACCCTGCAAGAGGAAGTGGAGACATATGTCGCGACAGAGGCTCCCCCCTTTACTGCTCAACAGCCGCAGCTTTACCCGGCTGCATCGTTTCCTGACATCTGGACGCCTTCATATGCGGGGCTAAAGCGGTTTCAGGCGCAAGTGAGAGCGCAGGGCTGGGAGCCAATTGGTCGTTATCTATCCGACAACACCGACCGTTTGCGAGAGGAGGTCACCGAACCTGTGCGCGTTCTCCATCTTCGCGATGCTGATGGGATATTTGGCTTTTGCACTCCTGAACCAGACGAGCTTCGACAAGCCACTTTCCGCTTGTTTATCATGCCGTTGCAAGAAGATGAGGTGTTGCTTTCGGTCCTTGGCTCTGCCCCCAAGGTCGTTTTTCACTATCCTACATCGCCTGCGCGGATTCTTCTTTCGGACCAGTGGGTACGTTTGGAGTCGCCCACTGCACCAGGTGCGCTTGCGTTGTTGTTGAGTGCCCGGTCTACATCCTGGCAACTGAGTCTTGCTACCATCGGCATGGTGCAGCAATTCGTACCAAAATCAGAGTTCGAGCACATCCACATCCCACAGTTGCCTGTGTCTATGGCAGAACGATGGGATTGGCAGCTGCGAGACTATCTTGAAGACGTGAAGAACTTACACCAACAACGCAACGACATCCAGACTGAAGTTCGCCGGCTCATCAGCCTATGTACGGGAGAAACCGATGACACCTGAAATCATCCATCAGCTCCTCGACAGAATGCAGAGCCAACTTCGTCCCTTGGATGAGCTGCACAAAGCAGCGATGGCAGCAGGGAGTCCCTGGAGTCAAGACCAGGTGGCATTGTTGCTAGATTGTATCCCTAATGTGTCTGAGGATGATGGCGTCTACACCGTCGCATCCCAAGAAGAGGAAGACCCGGCAACCAAGGCGCTTCTTGGGCTGGCTACATCAACGCCGATGCCAGCGGCGTCATTCATCCGAAAGATGCCAAAAGGAGTGGTGGTGACCCCACCTGCTCTTTGCGAGATTGCCCGAAATCACTCGAAACTTGAGCTGGTAGGCTCGAATCGAATCCGACTCAAATAAAAAGAGAACAGACCATTGACCAACTTGAGCTTATTTGACTTCAAACCACAGGATGAAAAGATGTCTGAACTTGAGACTCGACTGGAAGCCCTAAAAAAGGAAGCAAAAGAGCTTGGTTACACCGAGATGCTCGATTTCAAAACGGATCGTGGCGATACCGCGCGGGCAGCCGTTTGTTGGGGCATTGACCAAGGTGCACCAACGGCCCGCCTCCTTCTCATCGCTTTACCAGATGGGACGTTGCAAGACACTGCTGCTGACGACCTGCTTAGGTTTGCCTACCAAGCTCCCACGGAAGGTGCCTCCGAACCCGTCGCAGCGATGGTGGATGCTGGCGGCGGTGTCCGCTACTTTGACCTTGACCCCTTTGCGCCTCATGAGGTCGATAAACTCCCTCCACCAGAGCGCATCTCCGAGCTAAAGCGCCTCGCCCGAGAAGAGACCTTTGAGTGGTCGTTGAAGGTCTATGAACGGTTGCAACAGGGTTTCGACGATTTTCATGAACAGGTCTATAGCTCTGTGCGTGACACTGTAGATGGAAAGAACGATATCATCGATGAGACCGCAAAATTTATCTTCCTAGAATTATATCGCTTGACGCACAACGAAAGTGAAAAGCTCTTTGATTTTGATGGCCAAAAGCTTTCGCTTGACGATGTATTTTGCACAGCACCCTTTTCAACAAAAGACAAAAAAGCTGGAACACTGGCCGTTGAGAAGCTCAAGGCTGCTTTTGAGATATTTAAGAAGCACGGAGATTACATCACAACCTCCGATGACGGCGAGGAGATTCCTATCTTCCCGGACGATGTTCACCTGAAACTCTCCGTTCCGCAGAACTACGCAACCTTGATTGGTCTTTTGCAAGACCTACCACCTCTGACTGACAACAACGGTCGCTCTCTCGGAAGAAAGGGAACGTTGGCAGATGTTTCAGGGGACGTGCTTGGTCGGGCTTTTGATGTGTTCCTTCGGCACAAATTCGAGAAGGAAGGGGTTGGGATTTACCTGACGCCTAAGCCCGTCAAGCAGGCGATGGTTGAGATGGTTCTTCACGACATTGAAACCCATGACTACGGGATCTTGACAGCACGGGATGCAGAAGGTCGTCCGACTTTTCGTGCTGGAGATCCAGCGGGTGGTTCGCTCGGATTTCTTGTCGCGCTGATTCCCCCGTTGCGACGGTTGCTTGAGCGAATGAATCTTTCGGATGAAGAGCGCGAAGCACTTTGGGCAGGAATGTTGGAACATTCTTTCATTGCAGCAGATAGTTCGCCTCGGATGGTGCGTTTGGGACGCCTGAACATGGCGCTACAAGGGGCATTACGCGCCAAGGTTTACAATACCGCCAACAGCCTGATCACACCGCGGCTTAAGCCTTGCACGTTTGATTTGATCCTCGCAAATCCGCCCTTTGGAACACCACAGGCCAAGAAAACCGATGAAAAGAAGCGCGTCGCAGAGTTGATGGCGCATTTTCGTTCGGATATCGACTTCGATGCTGCCAAAACCAAGGGCAAAGGTCTGATGACCCCGTCGCCTGCGGGACTTGCGATGGGTGCAAAACCTGAGAAGAAGGGCTTGTGGTCTGAAGTTGATTCTGGTGTGGATCTGTCTGTGCTTTTCCTTGATCGCTGCTTGCAATTGCTCAAACCCGGTGGTCGCTTGGTGATGGTTGTGCCTGACAGTTTGCTTTGTAATGCAAACACCCGATACGTCCGAGAATATCTGATTGGAAATAAGGATGAGGAGACAGGCCAGTTCCACGGGGGAAAGGCGATTGTGAAAGCCGTTGTCAGCCTTCCCGCCGACACCTTCAAACTCTCGGGTACGGGGGCAAAAACAAGCATCCTTTATGTGCAAAAGCGAAAAGCGAATCCTGAAGAGACCAAGCGCTTCTTGGATGAACCCCAAACGGATGTATTCATGGCGGTTGCGGACACGCTTGGCTACGCAGTGAAGGGCAACCAAGAGGTGTATACAGAGGGCGGCAAATTCATTCCCAATGATCTTGTTCCGATCGTTGGTGCATACAAGAGGGGAGAGTAATGTTTGCCTATCGTATTCCCAGCAACAAACTACACACAGCACGATTGGATACTGATTATTACAATCCTGAAGCCCTCCATGCAGAGGATGAATTAGAAAATATAGAGACTATTAAGTTAGAAAGTGCTGGAGAAGTATGGAATTTTGGTGCGTATGAGTTATGTAACTTAATCGAACAGAGCAAAGAACCTGACGCTCCCGTTTTTATTGCAATCACCAACATTGATGAGCCCTTCATTGAATTGAGCCAATGCCAAAGAGTTACAGACAAAACTCTAGAAGTGTTACATGTTGCCGCTGTCTCTCCCGGAGATATTCTTGTGAGTATAGCAGGTTCTATCGGCAAATGCGGAATGGTTCCCCACCACAATCAAAGAGGAGCATGCGCCAATCAAGCCATCGCCAAGTTTCGTTGCAAGGTTGGAGATAAACATTTCGCCTTGGCATACTTCATGTCTAAACAATTCAAACTCTTACTAGGAAGACAAGCGGGCGGTGCTGTTCAAAAGAACTTATACCTTCACAATTTTTTGAAATTGCCTCTGCTAAAACCCCACCCAGATGCCCAAGCCTACATCGGCAACAAGGTCCGCCAGGCCGAGGCGCTGCGGGCGCGGGCGCGTGAGTTACAGAACAGCATCACACAACAACTCCAGCAAGCCTTTCAGCCAGAGGCAATGATAGGAACTCGACTGTATTCTCGGACTCTTCCAGAAGAAATTGGTCATCGCTTGGATCCGAAATACTACGGCCCTATTCCTCAAAACATAAGGAGGAGTTTACGCGGGAACTCGACTAAGATAGCGGGCCTCCAACCAGAAGTCAGCAACGGATTCGAGTGCCGAGAGTTTGTACCAACAGGTCGTCCGTATATCACAGTGGGAGACGTTTCCAGCGGACGCCTTGAGTTACAAAATGCGCCGATGATCTCGTGGAGTGTTTCTGTTCCAGACAAGGCAACTATCAACGAACGTTGTGTTCTGGTGGTTCGCACAGGCTCTATTGGCACAGCAATACAGCCATTACCAGAAGATAGCAACGCAGCAATTAGCAGCCACTTGGTTCGACTTATTTTTCCGTCTCAAGAGATTGCTGCCGCTGTGGCTGTATTTCTCTCATCACAAGAAGGCAAGCTGTTGCAACTTGCTTGCTCGTACGGAGCGGTTCAACCTCAGATCTCCCAAGATGAGTTGGTTGAGATACCCATTCCAAACGAAGTTTTAGCATTGGGCGGTGTGATCTTCGCAACCAAAAGACGGTTTGAACATACAACTCGGTATGCCTCTTCTCTTACATCCGCAGCAAAATACCTTGTTGAAGCACTCATCGAAAGAAAAGTCACGGAGGCCGAACTTATCGCTGCCAACAACGACCCATCCGCCGACCGCGAGTTGATGAAAAAGCTCACAGTCGATGGTTTCGATGTTTCGGGTGCTGCACCTCTCTTTGATGATTTGGATCGTCTCCAGGAGCTACTCGACGAAGCCAATTCAGCGGGAGGCTCCGATGAAGTTTGAGGGCCTTCTGGACAACATCATCCAGCTTCACCTTGCATCCCAGCAAGCAGCAGGACAGACGCTCCTCCATCTCATGAACCTTCGTAACTGGCTGGTGGGTGCTTGGATCGTGGAATACGAGCAAGGCGGCGAAGACCGAGCAGAATACGGCAAGAAGCTGATGCCGAACCTCGCCGAAAGTCTCTCATTGCAAGGGATTCAGGGATTCTCTGCCAGCAACCTCAAAAACTTCAGGCAGGTGGCTCTTGCGTATCCGGGCTTTGACCCGAGTAGCAGCGCCTCGCCGCTTGGTCTCTCCAGTCTCATAAGCCCCTTACTACCCACAGGGAGCAGCGAGGAGGCAGAGATTCGCCAGACGTCTGGCGAATTGGAATCCGAGAAACGACAGGCATCTGGCGGGTTGTTCTTGGCCTTTCCTTCCTTGCAACGACGCGCACAAGCAGAAGCAGATCTGGAATGGAAAGATACAGACTGGTTGCGCCGACTCTTTCGCGCCCTGAGCTTCTCTCATCTTCTGGAGCTAAGTCGCGTCGAAAACCCCTTGCAACGGGCATTCTACGAACTTCACTGCCTGAAAGAAGGATGGTCCATACGCGAACTCAAGCGACAAAAAGGCTCTCTGCTTTACGAGCGGGCTGGCCTTTCCAAAGACAAAGAGGGGCTGATGGCGTTGGCCAGAGAAGGCAAACTGCTGGAGACACCCCAAACCATCATCCGCGACCCTTATGTTCTCGAATTTCTGGGGGTAGCCTCCCAAACCTACCTGACAGAAAGCGAGCTAGAGCAAGGACTGTTGGAACAGCTCCAATCGTTTCTATTTGAATTGGGTTCGGGCTTTTGCCTGATGGGGCGGCAGTACCGTATCACCATGGGAACCAACCATTATTTTCTGGATCTGCTCTTCTATCATCGGGATCTGCGCTGCCTCGTCGCCATCGACCTCAAGGTGGAGCCTTTTCGCCACGAACACGCGGGGCAGATGAATTTTTACGTCAACTATCTGGCTGAAAATGTCGCTCGCCCCGATGAAAATCCTCCCATCGGTATCCTCCTCTGCACCGATAAAGACGCCGCCGAAGTGCATTATGCGACAGGCCACATGGAGCAATCAGTCTTTGTGTCTCGCTATCTGGTCCAGCTACCTTCAGAAGAGCGATTGGCCCAATGGCTACAAGAAGAGAGGATGCTTTTAGAGGCTCGCGAGGAGAACCACCATGGCTGAGCCTTCTCTTTCTAGCTTGAGCCAGCTTTTTGAACAGGGCCATACCCGGATTCTCGAAAGTTGGGCGTTGCGAAGTCCAGCGGAGACAGGGTTGTGGTGGAGAAGTAGCAACGCTGAAGCTATCGCAACACCAGCGTTGCTTCGACTGGCACAGGCTTTTTCCTCTCCACAAGAACGAGTCGGATTATTTCTTGCGGCAGAATCACGCTTTCGAGAGCCTTGGCTGAGTCTCCAAGCAACCCGCCTGAAGGGGCTTGGTGAGCGGCGGGATTGGGAGAGCCTCTGCAGGCACATTACGCAGCTTGGGGCAGCATCGGCCGCACTCACAAAGAAGCTTCCCGATGCCTCAATCCAAGCGACGAATCACGCAACTTTGGAGTTAGGGATCTTTGGCGCACCAGCAGACCAACCCGCCGCAGCACCCGGACTTCTACGTGTTCTTGGCGCCACGGCAGCTCTCATCGAAGGCAAGCAGGGAAGGCCAGCCTCTTCTCTCGTCGATGTGGACCCACACAACGTCGAACAAAACTGGGTGATAGGACGATTGCTGCAAGCGCCCCATCCGGAAGCGATGCCGCATCCTGCTGTCTTGAGCGGGAGGGTGGAGGCTTGCACCGAGGATTCTATGCAATGGGTGTTGGAGACTCCCTGGGCAACGCTCCTTGGTGTGCTTGTGTTTACGATGGAAGCTTGGGCATCGGAGCGAAAGGGAGGGCTACAACTTGAGCTTCCCGAGATGTACGTCCAACAATATGCACGACCTCCCCAAGTACAGATCATCGTCACGTTGGCGGATGGACAGGAGATCCTTTGTGGTTCGCTAGGAGCTTACTGTCTCCGTGTACTGGAGGCGCTGGGAATGGCGTTGGTGCCATCGTTAAAAGCCGAACAGCTCGACCAACGCCTTAGCGATGTAATCGCAAGGCTCCTGCAAGCCAAGGTTTGGACTTGGAAACCAGAAGCTCGCACGCGTTATTTTGTAGGTGATCGCTTTGGCTTCGACTGCTATCGGGGGGATGGGCACCGATATATCTACCTAGGCGCAGAAAAATTCTCCCAAACTCTCCGTGGTGTCGCTGTCTCTTGGGCCAAAGAACGAGTAAAACAATCGAGTGGTGAGGTTTGGGCATGAAATGGTTTCTCCACACACCGTCGTTTTGGCCCGAACAACGAGACCCTTGGGCTTGGCAACGTGTGCTTCGATTGTTGGCAAAACACACACCACTGCCCGCTCCTTGGCCTTGTTGGGAAGAACATCTCAAAGGGCTGATCTCTCGACGTGCTGTGCCGGGCTTGTATGGCTTGAAAGAAGCTCCTACCCCCCCAACCCTCCTAGGCGCGGGCTTCTTGGTGGCAACAAGTGAAGGATGGGTGCTGGAGGACGCAACACAAGCTCTTTTAGAGGCCGATAGAGAGGGCTTTCAGGAAGAGCTTGCAGACTGGTTGGTTCGCCGCTCTGCTTGGCTAAGACTGGCTCTACGTGGCATTGCTGCGGGAAGTTGGAGCTTTCCGATGGGGTTTGAGATGCTGCGATCCTATCGACATCTCCGCATCGAAACCGACTTGCGGATCCCGAAGAATGCGTTGGATGTATTGCCTTCGCCCAACGTGCTTTTGGGTGAACTCGCGGCTGAAGATGTACAAGTCATCGAGACAAAGGCTTCTTTGACCTCATTGTCTGCGCTTCATTCGCCGTTGTATCTGCTTCATTCGTTGGGCTGGTTGACAAAGGAGGGGCGACTTTCCCTACCAGACCGCCTAGCAGAGACTCTTTCGATTGAATCTCCGGCTTCTATCTTGCGGCGCATCACCAAAGAAGCCGCCGATAGGGCGGGTTTTGTGGCCTTCCATCAAGTGTTGCATCGTTTCTGGTCTGCATGGCATGGGAGCAAACCCAACGGAACCATTGGCAGTTGGGGAGATCGAATCTTTCAGCAGGCTTTCGATTCAGGAAGCATCGAAGTGGAGGCTTGGTTACCAGGACAACCACGCCACGGTCGGGGATTTTTAGGGGATCGTGAACGCAAGTTGGTGCGATGGATCATCCACGATGACTTTACACTCACACAAACAAATGACCCCGAAACAGAGAGAAGATCATGAACACACAACAACTCCACAAGTGGGAGCCTACGGGTGTCACGGGGTATCCGATCACACATCCTATCGTGGGCCAAACCGACTTTTACAACAAGTTCAAACACTGGTTGCCATTGGTAGGCGGCGATCAATTCGCCCATGTTTTCGCAGTTGTTGCGCCTTGGGGGGTGGGGAAATCGCGTTTGGGATACGAGATTGTTGCCCAGATTAACGATGTCTCCAAAGGTTGGAAAGTGCGTGGCTCTGATGGAAAACTTACAAACGCACAAATCTTCGACTCGCCGAAAGAACGAGAACAATACTTGGCGCTTTATATCCGCTATTCGCAGGTCGCCAATCGCCAACTCAACCTCGATAACTGGTTTGCCCCTGCCGTTTACAAGGCACTGGCTCCCTTGGCTCGTGCCCAGTTCGACGCTTCGATTCAGCACCAAATTGCCCGCCAGGCTCTGAATCGTCTAGAAGCAGAAGGCTTTGACCCGGTCGCATTGGCCAAGGCGATGGAAGTGGATCAACACGGCGATCATATCTATACGGATACAGCCCTCGCTACGAGACTTTGCAACGCCGCCTTTGATGTATTAAAGCCTTTCGGAATCAATCATGTGGTTGTTGTTCTCGATGAGTTGGAGACTGCTGCTGAACGTGCCACAGGAGGTATGGAGGCAGAAGAAGCCCGTGCAATGGATGGAAAGTCCATTACGATGCTGCGTAAAGCGGTTGAGCTTCTTGGACGCGAAGAGATCGAGATGATGAGCAAAGCGGTAAAAGAGGAAGATGCACGGGCACGCTTCCCTTGGTTGCGCTTTGTAGCTCTGTGTTCGCCAGCTATCGGAGATGAACTCAAGGAAGTCCAATCCACCGACCGTCGCTTTGAGATTGTGGACCTTTCACGCAACGCCTTCTCTGATGTCAGCACTTTTGTCCAAAGCCTCCAGACAGAAGGACGTCTTCTGCGCTCCTATCCTTCGGGTCTTGTCGAAGCGGCCTATATGATGAGCGACGCAAACTTCGGTTGGTTCAACGTTGTTATGGCGGTGGTGGACCAAGTGTTGCGAAATGCCCCCGACGACAAAGCTTCTGACCTTGCTTGGATTTTTCAGCGAGCCATTGAGATTCAGGAGCGCATCGGTCGGTACGTTCTCGACCATAGAGCGCTAGATGAGATCTCCATCGAAGTCAGCGCGAAGGAAAAACTTTCCAAATTGATCTTTGGACAACAGCCCCGTGCTTTGGAAGTTTTCAGCGAAGTGGCTCCCTCTTTCCTCTCCACAAAAAACGCGAATGGCGAGGAAGTTGCGCTTCGTTTTCACAAAGTCTCGTGGAAAAAACAAGAGTGTATGCAGGTACTTACAAAGAACCGCTTTCAGCGCCAGAGCGGAACATCCAAGTACACGGCGCCAGGTATTCCTGAAGCCATCGATCTAGAGCGGCTGCTCGATGACCTTGCAACGCTCGCAGTTCACGAAGGTTACGAACAAGGCAAAGAGGGTGTCTATCATCTACTCATTCCTGAGAAGCTTTCCGATTTCCTCGATTTGCTCGACCTGATTCATCCTCATCCTGCCGCAGAAGAGACAGGACGAACACTTTGGATGAATCTAATTGGTCCCAAAGATACACTTCAAGACGAGGCTACACACATTGGCCCATCAGTGAAGATGTTGCGCCGTTTGGATATCCGCCTTCGCAAAGCCAGCGTGGGAGCTGTTCTTCGAGAACCCAATGAGAACGATGCGTTTTCAAAAGTTCAGGAAAATGCCCGCTTTGACGGAGAACAGCGAGCCCAACGTGTGCTTACGGGAGCATTTCGCCTGATGGATCAGAGTTGGGATTATGACTTTGAACCAGCGGGTCTTGGCGACAAGACGATTGCTCTACGAACCCCAAAGAACGGTCTTGTGGAATACAAAGCCTTCTGGCTACATCCCAAAGGCCAAGCTGTGTTTGCCTGGATCGGTGGCGATGAAGCATTGCGCGAACTGGCGCAGGCCGTCGCAAGCGACCATCGCAAACATGGTCGTTATCCTGTCATCGCCTTCACAATGGATTATGGTTTGCCCGAACGATTCGAAAAGTCGGGCGATGCCATCTTCAAAAAAGCCCGTCACTCTATCGTTGTGGCGCATCTAAACTCGGGGGAAGAAGCAGCTCTCTTTTCTATCGGTTTCCCTACCAAAGAATGGACAGGGTTTCGACTACGCAAAGAAGGCTTCACCACGCGATTTAGTGAACGACTCAACCGCATCCGTGGACCCATCGAAAAACGCGTTCGTGAATGGCGGCAAGAGGTGAGCGGTCGAGGTGAGATAGCTTGGCCCATCCGACCGAATGGAACGCTCAAGGATGAGTCTTTAAAGAAGTTGACCGACGGTTGGCGCACCGTGATGTTAGAACACGATGGAAAGTCCTTAAACAACGTAGGTTCGACCACAGGCCTTGATTACGCAGGCATTCTTCAGGAACTCGGTAAACAGGGGCTAAGTCCAGCAGCCATCCCCAAAGGATACAGTCCAGATGAAGACGTTGCTCGGTTTTGGACAGGGGAAGGACCAGATGCAAGGCCCGAAGTTCCGCCTTTTTTTCTTAAATCCATCGCATTGCAACTGTTCAATCATCCCGATCTTCCACTCACCATCGAGAGCGTGAAGTCCGATTGGTTCTGGGGTTACACCTGGGACAACAACAAGACAACAGACATCTTTCGGCAATGGATGACCATCGCCTGTGACCTCGGATGGGCAGAACCTGACACCAGCGAAAAACGGAAGACTCCTTATACCTTCGTTCCACGAGAGAGCCTTCGTGGAGAATGGAACGCGGCTAATAACTGGCTTCATGATGACGATAAATACGCACGTATCGTCAGAGAACTCTCCGAACTGCTCGGTCATGGGCTGATTGACCAGTGGTTTAGTCCGGGTAAAGGTTCGAAGTACCAGAGCGCTGCGAAGAAGCTCGAAGAAGCCGGGAAGATGCTCGATGAGTTGGATACTTTGGAATCGAATCCACCTGAAGTAGAAGGTGACACTGCAACAAACTGGTTTGTGGATGTAACACGCCTTCGCTTGAAAGCAAAAGAGGCTATTCGCCAAGTTTTCTCCAAACAAGAGTATGAAGAGCTCCCGGAAGACCTCGATAGAGCGACCCTTCAACTTAATGAAGAAGAGCGACCGTTGTGGGAGCGCATTCGTCAGGCTGAATATTTTGGCAAGGCTGTGCGGCGAATCGCCAAACAAATACGAGAGCGCATTCCATCTTTGGGTGGGGAAATGCGGACTGCGGTCGCGGAGATTCCTTCATTTCCCATGGCTCTATTTATACGACCTCTTGCGAAGATCAAAAGCATCGTTGATGCCGGACTCACTGGCGAAGACCCCAGTAGCACGACCGAACGGGTACAACATGCCAAGCCGGATACTCTCGCCTATTACCTGAAAGAGATGAAGATCAACGATGCGATGGGCGCTTTGTTGTCACTGGCTCGTGAAGTCGGTGTGGGAGAACGGCCCTCTGACGCTGTGGGTTTCGATGAGATCCAAGGAGAGATTGTTTCCGGGTTCCGCGACCTCAAAAAAAGATATGGAAAAGCCCGAGGTGAATTGATGTCGCTCACCGAACGATTGCAGGCTCTGGATACGGCGCTCAGCAACGCTCCACCCAACTTCAAGACTCCCAGCGGTGCATCTTTTGACGAACTCAAAGACCGACCTGAGTTGATTGAAGGCGAACTCGACGCGTCTTTGGAATATGATGTTGAGGATTTGCTTCAACGCCACGACGCGGAGATGAATCTCGGAAAGTTCGGACCATTGATGCGCGAAGCAAGGAAGATTCTTTTGGATTCTGTCGAGCAATCTCTCAAAGGCTTAGAGGGAAAAGTTCGCACTCTCGAAAACACGGTGACAGCGTACCGACAGGATTTGTTAAAGAATGAGAAACTGCACTTTTATCGCGATGGCTTGAATGCCCTGCGAAGTGTCAAGGGCATCGCCAAAGTCGAAATTCCCGTACTTTCCGATTTGGAAAAACGTTCCCTTCATGATGGACGGATTCATATCAACGGTCTTGCCGCAACCTGGGCACAGGAAGGCGAAGCGGCGCTGTCCGAAGCAGGAGTTTCCTTTGCGGAGTGGCTGGATGTTTACAGTGCTGTGAAAAAACAGGAAGACCCGAAGCTCACACCCGAGCAAATCGAAGTGTTGGTGAAGCTGGGCTATCTCCGAAGGGTGTATGCCATCGGAGGCGCACCATGAGTCCATGGAAATCCGTTCTCCTCGGAGAACTCAGCTCCCATGCCAGAGGGAAGACGCTAGCGAAAGCATTTGGGGCAGTGGCAGGACACGAACTCCCCGACAGCGGGGCAGTCTTTGTCTTTGGTCGTCAACTCCAACAAGATGCGGAGGCTGCTTCTTCTTGGCTCGATTGGTCCTCTGCACCAGGTCGATTGCTTGTCGTGGTTCCGCCGTTTGAGCGGGTCGTTTGTCCTGTGCCCGTGGACTGGGAGGCCAAAAGAGTGGAACCCCTCGCCGGTGGAGAAACAGCGTTGGGGAAACTGCTTGCTGGTGAACGCAGACATGAAATTCGAGGGCAGCTCCTCCCCATCGAGCGCATCGCGGGCCATGTTGTCACGGCAGGTTGGCGAAAACATCCAAACGCAGGCCTCATCGTACTTACGACTCTTCCCTTATGGTCGCTCACGATCTTGGATCACAAGGATGATTGCAAAACCTGGCTGGACGATTTGGTCTCACAAGCAGGCAAGCCTCCCGAGAAAGCCCCTGAACAGCCGACGCATGAGGCTCATGCATCGCGTGACCTGGTGCAAGATGAGTGGATAATGATGCTTCACCTCTGCACTGGCCCATACCCAACGGCGAAAGATGTGTTGTTGGCTCTAGAGAAGTCACAGGTACATCGCTTGGAGTCGGCGTCTGCGGAAGAAGCTCTCTCAGAGCTTACAGGACTAGGGCTTGTTGCATCAGGTTCTCTTACGGAGCGGGGGCAAGATCTGCTGCTGGGGAGTCGGTACGCAACCTTTGCAAGAGCGCTTTGGAGGCAGTATGGCAACGCCTGAACATGAAACGAATGTGCCCCTGGTTCGGAATCTCGCGGTTATTACACAACTTCATCTTCCCGGAACCGCAGGCCGACTCTCGCAACAGATTCGGGACTTGGAAGCTGCGGCTCCCATTTTCACGCAGGCAGGCCTGATTCGCAAAATCCAGCGACCGACACCCTTCAATGTTTTGGCGGCCGGTATCGCGACAGAAACGCCGCCCCGCGAACGTATTATGGGAGGCTTCCTCTACGCGGCAGGCGCAGTCAAACTCGACCTTATCGTGGAGAACAACCGAATCGCCACAGGAACGCAAGATTCAATCTGCGAAGTGGACGACATCGATCACGAAGACCAGCTTCTGCGTTTGGCTTTGATCTCGATGCGTCAGGCCTATGAGATGGCTGATACAACGCTGAAAGACGGCACGCATCGAGACTTGATTGTGCTGGATACGCCGCTTTTGTTATCGCGTTCCATGACACTTCCTCACGAGAGCAGCCTCCACCGAGGACACAGAGAAGATTACGAGGCGACAAGCCAGCGGGCCAAGCAGTTCTGGCAAGAGCATCGCCATAGACTATTTCCCTGGGATGAAAATGGGACTGTTGTCCTCAGCGTTGGCTCTGGTCGTTATGGTGCTGTCCTCCAACTTGCACAACAAGACCTCCGAACCGCCGAAGGCAGGCAGCTCATTCTGCCCGATGAAAAGCTCAACGAAGATGCCCTCAAGAATGTCGAGAGTATGGAGCGGGCGATTCTCAGCATTGGAGCCCAACGCTTTGTCCAAGGTTTGTTGGGGCCATTCACGCGCACAGCGGCCTACCGCTTGAATATCCAATCGCCAAGGATGGAGCCTGCTGAACTCGCCAATGAAGGGGTGGTTGGCTTCCACTTCAAGGGCGCACAAGGAACATCGACTCGCTTTGCCCATGTCTTGGGACCTGCGGAGAAGTGGACAGCTCGAAAGCTCGATGAGATAGCAGGCTTGTTGATGGCAATGACCGCCATCGGAGGGCAAACAGCTGAGCCTCTCCCGCTTCTTCTCGCACGCCGTGAGCTGAGGCCACTCAAAGGCTTCTTGAAACAATACACAATGGAGGTTCGCCACCTGCTCAGAAGTCGAGAGATCGAATCTGGCTGGTTGGAAGGCCTGGATGAACTCGATTGATAAGAAGGTTGAGGTAACACAATCAAGGTCAACGACCCACCCCGAAAGGGGCGGGCTTGCTTTTGGTAAGCCCACGTTGACCAGACGACGAACAGAGGAAGTGACGAAAGTCAGAGTGGTTCGTCAACGATAGACAGCATGTAGACACCCTCGAATGCCGCCTCAGTTCGAGGCTCTGTCGTGGCTCTGTAAACATCTGCTTGGGTGAGCGGAAGTCAACCACAACGCGAAGGCTGTCTATCCCGTCGAGAGGATGCCGGATTCTGTGCTTGCCTCAAAAGTACAGATACGCACGACCTGAAAAGGAAAAACGTCATGTTCGTTTTTGTTCAAAACCAACACGGTTCTCCCTTGATGCCTTGCACACCCGCCAAGGCGCGCCGTCTGCTCAATGCTGGCAAAGCCAAGGTGCTCCGAAGAACCCCCTTTACGCTCAAACTGTTGTACGGCTGTTCGGGATACAAACAGTCTGTGGTTGCAGGCATGGATACGGGAACACATACCCTTGGGTGCGCGGCGGTCGCCAACGGCCAAGTCGTGTACCAGTCCGAGGTCTCGCTCCGAACTGACATCTCTCAAAAGATGCAACAAAGGGCGATGTATCGGCGGACTCGGCGAGGGCGCAAAACCCGTTATCGCAAGCCCCGTGGGCGCAATCGTGCGAGTATGCGCAAGAAAGGCCGCATCGCACCGTCTGTGCGCTCCAAGATCGAGAGCCACTTGCGCGAGAAAAAGCAGGTGGAGTCCATACTTCCCGTCACGTTATGGAAAGTCGAGACCGCCAGTTTCGACACACACAAGCTCACGAACCCCGACGTGTCGTCTTTGGGCTATCAGGAAGGCGCTCAAAAGGGATTTTACAACGTGAAAGCCTACGTAATCGACCGAGACGGGTACCGTTGCCAATCGAGGCAAAAAGTCGAACACGACAAGGTGTTGCAAGTCCATCACAAGGTGTTTCGCTCGCAGGGCGGGACAAATACGCCCGACAATCTGGTCACATTATGCCGAAGGTGTCACGAGGACTTGCACGCTGGAATGTTTGCACTCAAAGCGAGAAAAAGCAAAACGAAACAGGCGACGGAAGTCGGTATCGTGAAAGCGCAGTTGAAAAAACGCTGGCGGTTTGAAGAGACGTATGGTTACGAGACAAAGTACAAGCGAGAGCAGTGTCTGGGCTTGCCGAAGAGCCATGCCAACGATGCGGTGGCGATCTGTTGCAGGGACGGGGAAAGGGTGCGGTTGGATGATGTCTTGTACTTGAAACGGCACGTAGCGGCAGGGGACTACCAACAAACCAAAGGGGTACGCTCCGAAAAACGCATACCCACAGGAAAACTGTTTGGATTACGCAAACACGACTTGGTGAGAACAGAAAAAGGCACTGGATGGGTCAAAGGCAAGCGCAGCACTGGCTTTTTCGCACTCGAAACCATCGACGGCGAAACCCTCACGACTTCCGTCAACGTCAAGAAGGCCACCACCCGACTGGCCGCACGAACCACCACCCTCACACAAAGAAAGGGCGGCGCTTCCTCCCCCCTCTAAAGAAGGGGGTCTCCGCGCCTTAAAAAACCGATGAAACACCAAGTTCTCGGAAGACTGGTCGGCAATACAGGCGATCCCTCCAATCTATCAATGGCGATGAACTCTTCTTTTGCTGGGCGTCGAGGTGAGTTTGTTCGCATCAGCCATCAGGAAAGAAAAGACGAACCCTTTACCGATGTGCTTGGACGAATCGTTAGTATTCATCGAAGCAACGTCCTCTATAACTCAGGTATGGGAAGTGCTGTCACAGATCTTGAGCTGATGCCAGGAGCGCAGATAACGGGAGAGAATCTCTACGCTAGACTTGAGCTTGTGGGTTACAAAGACCGTTCAACGGGTCGCATACGTATGCCTCGTCGTCCTCTGGATCCTGGAGCAAACGTCGAGACTGTGGATTTTCACTTCCTATCAGATTTTTATGACTTCAACGAAGCGACAAGTCTCCACCTTGGCAACTTGATTGGCTACGACCGAGGAGAGAACGTCGTTCCTGTGTATCTCGATGTCACAAACCTTGCGACCGAACACCTTGCCGTCCTCGCAATGACAGGGGCAGGGAAATCTTACACGGTGGGGCGTATCATTGAGCGTCTTGTGGCCCTCCATAACGCGACAGTTGTGGTTTTTGACCCCCACGGTGAATATGGTCGGGCGTTGGCGGGTGGAAAGCTGCAATTCAATGACTTCAGCGAAAACGAAGATCCAAGGGACGAACGCTCCTTGCCCCAAATCCAGGACTTGTTGAAGAGACTCACCGATGCCGGAGCGGGCATAAAAGTATACACTCCCCAGGACACGACCTTCAGACACAAGTATGCAGGCGAAAACATCGAGCTTGCGATGCAGTTTGACAAGTTCGAGATGGACGACATCTCCGAAGTCCTGCCTGGTCTGACCGAACCCCAACAACGTGTGCTTGATGTGGCAATCCGCTACTGGCGCAAGATCGAGAAAGAGCCTCGCGACATCAACAGGCTTCGCGACCTTCTTGGAGATGGCCTGGATGAGCTGCGAGAGTGGGACCAGATCACCGAAGCCGAATCACGAGCCCTCAATGGTCGTAGTGCTGCTGTTGCCTCCATCAAACTCAGACGGATTCTCTTGGAAGCGAAGGCTTTCTATCACCCCTCTTTGCAAGCTCCCACTAATATCCATCGGATGGTTGGGCGTCTTGGTGAAAAGAAAGGCCGTCTCATCATTGTTGACTTGCAGGGTTTGTCCGACACAGCAAAACAGATTCTCACGGCTCTTGTGAGTAGCGAGATTCTGCGAGCTGCCTCAAGCAAAACCGACCCCATTCGCCCTGTGTTCATGGTGTACGAGGAAGGCCACACATTCGCACCCTCCGGAGAGCAGGCTATCAGCCTCAGGATTATCAAAAAGATTGCTGGAGAAGGACGAAAGTTCGGAGTTGGATTTGCCATCGTGAGCCAGCGTCCCTCGAAACTCGATCCTGATGTGACTTCACAGTGTAACACTATCATAGCGATGCGCTTGAAAAACCCGGACGATCAACGCTTTATCCTTCGAGTCTCGGATATGTTTAGTAAGGCTGATGTGGATGAGCTTCCAGGATTGTCCACAGGGGAGGCTCTTGTGTCAGGGCGTTCCATCCCTGCGCCGTTGCTGGTCAAGGTTGGAACAAAAGCCCTTGTGCATGGTGGAGAATCACCCAAAGTCCTTGATATGTGGGGATCTTTCGATGGTTGAGTTGTTGCAAGGGCTACGGAGCGAGTTTTCCTCGCTGGAAATAGCTCGGGAACAATTCCCTATGTGGACCTCATGGGGGCTAGAGGATGAGTCTGTCGCGGTTCATAGCCTTGGACTAACCTATCTAACCACCGTTGGGCAACGTCTTGGATTCACATGTTGTTGTGAGTTTCCTGTTGCAGGACATAAGGTTCGAGCTGACTCGGTTTGGTGGGATCGGGAAACTCGCGATGTCGCCGCTATGTTCGAGTTTGAAAGGTACAAGGGCGGAGATGAACTTCGGGATAAAGTGAGAAATCTTTTGCTGGCGTATCATCGTTCTAAAAAAACCCCACTCCTCTTGGCTCTGGTTTTATGGACGAAGAATTTTTACCCTCTCGAACATACCGAGTTACATGCCTTATGGCGGATCTTTGAAAGGGGCTTTGATGCAGAGGACCGTTCGCGAATACCAGCGGCATCGCCAAACCTGTTGAGGATATTTGAATGCACACATCACAGCACGGACTCAGGGACTTTTATTCTCAAGAGCATTACCGAGCGGAGCAGGCGATGAAAACCTGGCACAACGACAAGTCCGCCCGAGCACTTAACCGCCTGTTTCAACTTGTCCCCCAAGGGACGTTGGGAAACCGATATCGTCTCGACCAATGCCTAGGGGATGGAACGTATGGCTTTGTGTGGAAAGCCGAGCGTTTGGAAGACCACCAACTCGTTGCAATCAAAATCCCCAAAGAACAAGGTGGTAAAAACAGCGACTTGGAAGAGGGAAAGCATCTGATAGACGCTCCGAGTCATTCGAATGTCATCCAGGTATATTGGATGGGACGCGTACCTCCAGAACGAGAGGTCTACGCCATCGAGATGGAGTATTTCAACAGCCACACCCTCGCGTTTCTTCTTGATGGCAGGGATGAGCGGCTGGTTGCAAGCTATAAGCACGTTTTGTCGCTTTACGAGCAAGTGCTTGATGGTGTTTGTCATCTGCACTCACTTGGGCTGACACATGGCGACATCAAGCCTCAAAACATCCTGGTGCAAGGTGACCTGGTCAAGCTAACAGACTTTGGCAGTAGCCTGACGACACAAGATTTTTATGTGCGAAGCCGAGAAAACGGCGGAACCATTCTGTACTCGCCCCCAGAGTTTGCCGGGCTTACAACGCAAAAGAGAAACGGCCAACTTGCCATCTCGCATGATGTTTACAGCCTGGGTGTGCTGCTTTATCAGCTCCTTACAGGTCAGTTCCCACATGACACTCTAGCTCAGGTAGTGAGGCACACGCCGTTTCCAAAACCACGCGAGATTAGCAAGTCAATTGCACCTGAATTGGAGCAGGTGGTGCTAAAAGCGCTAGAGTTGGAGCCACAGGACAGGTGGGTGTCTGTTCATGAGATGAGGCAGGCTTTCAAACGAGCCTTTGCTGCACAGATGTCCTACCGAATGGAGCGAGAGCCACTCATCGCTCCACCTCCAACGACTGACTGGTCCACACAGGTTTTGGAGCTAATGGATGAGCAGGCATGGTCAGACGCAGAGGTAACAGCCAAAGCGGAGTTCCAACGGTCGCAGGATGGACATGCGTTTCTGTTGATGCTTCGAGCTGCCATACGGGACGAACGCTACTTCGACGCCCTGCAAATCTTGGAGACATCCCCGCAGATGCTGGAAACAGATTCTCCTGTGATAGGAGATGTGGAACAGCTCGCGCTCAATGCCTACATCAAGACAGAGCGGATCCGAGAAGCCCTTGATATGGTGGGTCGTTGCATCCAGAGACAGGGCGAGCTACCTGGTTTACTCCTTCGCAAAGCCTCACTGCTTGGGGTACAGGCTCGTTACAAGGAAGCCGCAGAACTTCTCATGCAACTCAACCGTCTTTTACCTAGACGCTACGCCATCCTCAAGCGGTTGGTGATGGTATTCGAGCAGATGCGGGATTGGGAAAAAGCCAAATCTTTCAATCGTGTTCTTTCAAGGCTGTAGTGAGACTCCCTGTGGTCGTCTTGGGTTAGGGAGCCTCAAAAGAGAGGCAACTCCCAAGCAACGTGGCTCCGCTCACAAGGAACACGACTGGCACAAACGCCAGATACTTTGGTTTGGTTTGTTTTTCGACAATCGAAGGGGTGAAGGACACGAACGGACGGGGGGTACATGCCCCCGACTTGGTTGTGGCTGTGCTTTGACCAGATGTTCGAGGCTCCCACCACATCCCGATGTCCCACAAATCCGCAGACTTCGTTTGCACAGCGGTACACTCGCCCCTTGGGTTTATGTTTCTGCCCACACTTCGGGCAAGTTTGACTGGTGTACGCTTCGCTCACCAACACCACCGCGATACCATACCGCGCTGCTTTGTATGTGATGTACGACCGTATCCGTCCGTGTGACCATTGGCTGATCTTTTGCTGGCTTTTCGCGTTCAGTCGCTTGCCGTCTCCGATGTTTCTTACATCGCCGAGCGCAATCACCTTCACGCCTTGCCTGACCGCCTCCTCCACCACGCCA
>Ga0154020_10002592_pt1 | contig 22018 bp, 23 predicted proteins | sample Klosneuvirus_201_FD_109709 | JGI IMG/M metagenome (GOLD analysis project Ga0154020, IMG submission 109709) | Active sludge microbial communities from wastewater, Klosterneuburg, Austria - Klosneuvirus_20160825_MG | ecosystem: Engineered > WWTP > Aerobic digester > Activated sludge | place...
CCCTGACCGAGCTGGGCCGCCTGATCGCGCGCGTGCACAACGTGGCCGGCGCCATGCCCTTGCAGCACCGCCCCGCGCTGTCACCCGCGACCTACGGCCGCGCCGCCCTGGCCACCCTGACCGCACCCGGCGGCCCCGCCATGGCGCCCGGCGTCGGCGCCCGCTACCAGAGCGTCGCCGACCGCATCTGCACCGTCGCCGAGGCGCGCTGGCAGGGCCTGGCCACGCAGACCATCCACGCCGACTGGCATCGCGGCAACTTGCTGCGCGGCAGCCGCGGCTGGGTGGTGCTCGACTTCGACGACATGGCCACCGGCCCCGCGGTGCAGGATCTCTGGCTGATCCTGCCCGCGCGCGTCGCCGAGTGCCCGCGCGAGGTCGCCGCCCTGCTCAAGGGCTATGAGCAGCTGCGCGACTTCGACGACCGCGAGCTCCGCCTCATCGAGGCCCTGCGCGCGCTGCGCTACCTGCGCTACGCGGCCTGGATCGCGGCGCGCTGGACCGATCCCGCCTTCCAGCGCGCCTTCCCGCACTTCGCCAGCGACGCCTACTGGGAGGGCCAGACCGCAGATCTCGCGGATCAGCTGCGCGTGCTCGAAACCTAGAAGTCCGGCCGCACCAGGCCGAGAACCGTCATGCAAACGGGAGGTTAGCCAGCGAGACCAGGGGGCCTCTGCCATGCGTATGCAGGCTTCATGAGCCTCGTCAGTGAAGACCTCGCGGTGCTGCGTGTCAGGATCTGGGATCGCATCGATCGGCGCGTGCTGGCCACCCTGGTGGTGAGCGCCGCCGCCCATATCGCCTTCATTGCCTGGGCGCGCAGCGCCGAGGCCGCGCATGACAGCGCGCCGGTGGTCAGCTTCGGCGACAGCGATCGCTTCGCCGACCCGGTGGTGCGCCTGCCGCCCACCGCGCTGCCGGCGCCGCTGCCGACCACCACGCCGGGCACTGACCCCGGCACCAGCAAGCCGGGCACCGCGACGCCGAGCGCCAACCCGTCGCACACCGGCGGCCCCCGGACGGGTCCCGCGCGGGTGACCGACGACGGCGCGCGCACCGATCGCTTCCTCGACCTGCTCGGGCGTCGCACCCTCGACGGCCGCGGCACGCTCAGCCCAGGCGACGACCGCAACGTCGACTTCGACCGCGCGCTCGACCCCGACGCCAAGATCAACCGCGACGGCTGGGATCCCTCGAGCTCGCGCGGTGACGACGGCACCGCCATCAGCGCGGGTGATCGCAAGGTCACCATCGGCGGCCCCGGCGACGTCGACACCGGCGACAAGGGCGACGAAGACCTGCCGGTGCGCAAGCCGCGCCCCGGTGACCAGCCCGACCAGCCCACCGTGAGCGCGGGCGGCGAGGACATCGCGCGCACCATCCGCAAGCGCTACATGGCCGGCTTCACGCGCTGCTATGAGCACGTGTTCTCGCCCAAGAACGCCGCCGCCGGCGGCCGCATGGAGGCCGAGATCGAGGTCAACGCCCTGGGCGCGGTGTCGGACATCTCCATCTCGCTGCCCGACGCGCTCGATGACAGCGCGTTCGAGAACTGCCTGGAGCAGCACATCCACAGCTTCCGCTTCGGCGCCCGCAGCAAGCCCGCGACCGTGAGCTTCCCCTTCCTCTTCATCGCCACCCGGTAGGCGCCTCAGTCGAGCGGGTTCTCCAGCCGCCCCAGCGCGGCGTCCACACCCATGCTGTCGACCTGCAGCAGCTCGGCCAGCCTGGTCAGGACGGTGTGCTCGCTGTCGTCGACCTTCTTGTCGGCCAGCGCGATGACGCACAGATCCTCGAGCAGCTTGCGGCGGCGCAGCCCCGACAGGTGCACCGTCAGGGGCTCGGCCAGCTCGCGCAGGCGCTCGCCGCGCTTCTTGCCTGACCAGGACATGACCTTGTCGACCGACTCGGCCAGCTGGCCCTCGCTGCAGATGCGCCGCGCCGCCTGCAGCTCGGCCTCCTTGACGCGACCGTCGGCGGCCGCGACCTCGAGCGCACCCAGGGCCAGGAACTCGCGCACCTCGGCGCGACAGGGCGCGCGCTCCGACAGGCAGGCCGGGTTCATCATCTCCATGATGGCGGCGACCTCGCGCTCCAGCGCGGCCTCCGACAGCTTGCCGCCAGACGCGTGGCCACGCAGCTCGTGGTAGGTCGTGGACTGGTGGAACAGGTCGAGGGCGCGGATGCGCAGCGGGCTGTAGGGGTGGGTCGCGAACCAGTCCTGGTCGCTGGCCTCGAGCTCTTCGGCGGCCAGCGCGGTGAACTGCGTCGCGGCCTCGCGCAGGTCACCGACCTGGAGTGGGTCACACAGCCCGCTGGCGATCTTGAACTCCGCCGCCAGCGCCACGCCATAGTCGTCGCAGCACAAGAGGCCCACGCGGTCGGCGGTCAGCTCGGCGTAGCGCATCCAGGCGTAGACCCGCATGGCGTCGACCGGGGCCAGCCGCTCGTCGCCGTCGAACGACAGCAGCGGATACAGCTCGAAGTGATCGAACAGCACATGGCCGAGCTCGTGGCCGATGACGCTGGCCAGCTCGCCGTCGCTGAGCTTCTCGATGGTCGCCGAGGTGATGCCGAGGACCAGGCGGCCATCCTCGGGCGGCACCGCGAAGGCGTTGAGCCGCGCGTCCTGCATCACGAAGACGTCGATGGGCGCGGTCACGCCCAGCACCTTGCGACAGTGATCGATCTGCTTCCACAGTCGCGGCGCCAGCGCCGGGGTCAGGCGCACCGCGGTCTTGAGCAGCTGCTTGCGCTCGTCACGCGGCGCCGACGCGCCCGGCATGGCAGCGCCGCCCCGGCCCGTGGTCAGCGCCTCGGGCTCGGCGGCGTCGCGCAGCAGCGCCACCAGCTCGCGGCGCTCCAGGATGGCGGCGCGCAGCTCGCGGTCACCGTCGAAGATGACGCGGGCCTTGTCGAGCGTGGTCTCGATGCGGGGTCGCAGCTTCGCCATGGCCGCAGTGTACATCCGGGCGCAGCGCGACCTCGCACTGCGCGTCAGTGCACGCGGCGACCGCCGATGGGGTCCTTGGGATGCTTGCGCGGCTTGAGCTTGTCGGCCAGGTAGTCGAGCACCACCCGGCTGCGCGTGGGCAGGAAGTCGTTGACCAGCGCATCCGAGATGCGGAAGCGGATGCCGTCGCCCACGACCTCGGTGTCGCGCTCGCTGACGTGGACGAAGCCGAGCGCGCTCGGTGCGATGACGCCGCCGCCGAGGGCGTGGCCGGCGCTGAGCCGGTGGCAGCCGGCGCAGGACAGGAACTGGGCGCGCTCGACGATGTCTTCCGGTGTCAGCGGGCTGCCGAGCGCGCCCAGCCGGGCCGCGATGGCGGCGTGGAAGTCGGGCGGGGCGCTCTGGAACTGGACCACATAGCTGTTCTCGCCGGCGGCGCTGGCCTGGCTCTGGGCGGTGGTGAAGGGCCCGGCGAGATCGAGGCCGAGGTCGGCCAGGGTGCCCCCGGTCAGGTCGGGCACGGCGTCGAGGAAGGCGGCCTGGAACGCGGCGCTCTGCGGGTGTGCATCGTCGCCCAGCAGCCCGCCGAAGATGGTATTGCGCACCGGAACGGGGACCAGCTGCATGGCGCTGCAGGCGTTGCCGCTGCAGGTGCGCCGGAGCTTGAACTCGCGCAGCGACCAGACCTGGCCAGGCACTCCGTCGGCCATGAACTGGTTGGTGCGCACCTGTCCTACACCGGTGGGCCCGGCGCCCAGGTGATCGATGTGGATGACTGGGGCCACGCTGGGCAGGCCATCGAAGTAGAAGTCCTCCAGCAGGTCGGCGCGCGCGGCGCTGTCCGAGATGCTGCCGAGGCCGACCCAGAAGTTGACGATCTTGCGGCAGCCCTTGAGACCCTGCTGCGGGTGCGGATTGGCCAGCGCGGCCTCGATGATGACCAGGCTGCGATCACGTGGGTTGCCGATGCCGGCCCGGCGCGCATAGACGATGCGGTACTCGCCGCAGTGCGAGCCGTCGGCGGGCGTCAGGTCGAAGCGGTTGAAGAGGCCGATGGCAACGTACTCGTTGGGGTTCTGCCCCGGGTCGGTGAAGGGATCGACGCTGGCCTGCGCGCCCTCACCAGGGGCCGGCCGACAGCTGTAGGGAAAGCCGTTGAGGCTGGGGTTGCTGCTGGCGTCGAGCTGGTCGTCGCAGTGCGGTCCAAGGCCGAGGCCGGGGCCCGGGTTCTGGGTGTCCCACCACTGCTGGAACAGCGCCAGCGAGGTCAGACCGGGGACGTCACTCTGCGCGACCAGCTGATCGAGCACGCGGCGCAGCGGGAAGCGCGCCAGGATGACCTGCTCGGTGACGGCCAGCGAGCGGCGTGGGTCGATGCTGGGGGGCGCGGCGGCGGCGGCGCTGTGCTGCCCCGGTGGGGCGGCCACCTCCTCGGAGGGCTGCACACATGCCGCGGCCAGGCCGGCCAGGCAGGTGAGGCAGGCGAAGCGGTGCAGTGTCGGCAGCGACAGGGGCTTCCACGTCATGGCAGATCACGACCCTTCCCGGTCACGGCGCGGCCATGACCGATACGACCGCGCCCCTTGCGTGACGGCACGCCACGCAACCGAAGCGCTCATCGTGAATCGTCGATTCCGCGGCGCCAATCAATGAAGTTGTCGACTGTCGCTGCCGTTACGGACGGATTTTCGGGAGCGCTGTGGCGGCAAGGCGCGCGGGCCTCGGCGCGGCGCGCCGCGCTACGCGGCGGTGGCGGCGGCCGTCCCGGCGCGGGCCAGGATCCAGCTGGTGACCCGGGCCAGGACCTGCTCGCGCTCGGGCTCGTTGAAGAGCTCGTGGTACAGGCCGGGCAGGATCTCCAGCGTCTTGTCGGCGTGGCTGAGGCCGGCGAACAGCTCGGTCGAGGCCGACGGATGCACCAGGGCGTCATCGGCGCCGTGCAGGGTCAGGGTCGGGAGGTCGATGCGGTGGGCGTCGGCCAGCGCGGCGTCCATGGCTCGCATCGAGGCGATGCCGAAGCCGGTGGTCAGGTTCTTGTGCACCAGCGGGTCGCTGGTGTAGCGGCGCACGACCTCGGGGTCGCGACAGATCTTGTCGACCGGCACCAGCCCGGGCAGCGGCGTGCGCGAGTACAGCTTGTTGATCTGCTGCAGCATGAAGAACACCGGCGCCGGCGGCTTCAGCGTGGCCTTGAGCGCGGCGCCCGAGGTCACCAGGCCGCGCAGGCGACCCGCCAGCGGACGCCGGGTCTGCGCCCAGCGCACCGCGATGAGGCCGCCCAGCGAGTGGCCGATCATGAACAGCGGCACGCCGTGGCGCTCGGCGCGCGCGACCAGCTTGTCGAGGTCGCCGAGGTAGTCGTCGAAGCTGTCGACGTGGACGCGGGTGCCCTCGCTCTGGCCATGGCCGCGCAGGTCCATCATCGAGAAGCCGATGTTGGCCTGGGCCAGGCGCTGCTCGACCCAGCGGTAGCGGCCGTAGTGTTCCGACACGCCGTGCACGACGACCGCGTGCGCCTGCGCGCCGGGCAGCACGCGCTCGCGGAAGTACAGGCTGAGGCCGTCGTCGCTGTCGAGGTAGCCGTCGGTCATGCGCGCATCTTAACCGGACTTGCTTTACCGTAGCGCCATGAGCACAGGCGATGGTCCGTATCGCAACGCCAACATGGTGCTGGCACAGGGGCCGCGGACGGTGCCCTTCGCGCTGAAGGCGCGCCTGTACAACTTCAACCTGATGTCGATCCTGGGCTGGAGCCTGATCTCGTTCGGGATGATCTTCGTGTGGGTGTTCGCGATGCAGTCCGACGTCGCGTCGCTGTGGCAGTGGGACGGCCCGCTCGAGCGCACGCCCGCGCGGATCGTGTCGTCGCGCGCCACCTCGAACAAGATCAACAAGAGCTACGTGTACGAGTTCACCTATGTGTTCACCGGGCCCGACGGCGCCGAGCACGGCGGGCGCTCGTACCAGACCGGCGGCTATGTGCGGGGCAACCCCGAGGCCGAGTTCCCCAGCGGCAACCCGGGGCGCTCGCGCCTGCGCGGCATGCGCACCTCGGTGTGGGGCCCGTGGGGCAGCCTGCTCGGGCTGATCCCGATCGTGGGCGTGTTCTTCGTGAGCTTCGGGCTGCTGCGCGGGCGACGCGCGGTGACCCTGCTGTCACGCGGCAAGGTCGCGCGCGGCAAGCTGGTGCGGCGCGCGCCGACCAACGTGCGCGTCAACGGACAGCGGGTCATGAGGCTCACCTTCATGTTCCAGTCCGACGACGGTCGTAGCTGGGAGGCCGAGGCGAAGACGCATCAGACCCACCTGCTGATGGACGACGCCGAGGAGCAGCTGCTCTATCACCCGGTCGATCCGCGCTATTCGACGCTGATGGATCACCTGCCGGGTGGACCGCGGGTGGGCGCCGATGGCCAGCTGGAGATGCACGGTGGCAACGCCGGTGGGCTGCTGGCGCTGGCGCTGCCGCTGTTGGCGCTGGGGCCGCACCTGATCGTGTATCTCGCGCTGTTCGCGTAGCGTCGCGTCCGCCGCCTGCCCTCAGAGGCTGGGCAGCGTGGCGCGCAGGCGGCCGCGGCGGAACACCCACAGCGAGCCGGGCACGCCGGCGGTCCACTGCTCGTCGCGGGTCAGCGGCGCGGTGCTGATGACGGCGACGCGGTCGCGCGGCGTGGTGACCTCGGCGAAGTCGACGGTGAGGTCCTCGTCGGCCAGCGTGGCGTTCTTGAACGGCGCCTTGCGGATGATGTAGTGCAGCTTGGTGGCGCAGCGCGCGAACAGGTGGTCACCGTCGGCGAGCAGGAAGTTGAACGAGCCGCGCTTGCCGATGTCGCCGCCGATCCGGGCCACGGCGTTCCACAGCTCGGGGGTGGCGCCGGGGTAGCGCGGGAAGCGGCGCTCCAGGCGGTGCAGCAGGGCGCAGAAGGCGTGCTCGCTGTCGGTGCTGCCGACGGGTTCGAAGCGACCCACGGCCAGGTTGCGCGCGCCGCGCACGGTGCCGTTGTGGGCGAACACCAGCTGGCGGCCCCACAGCACGCGCACGAAGGGGTGGGTGTTGGCCAGGGTGACCGGGCCGCGGGTGCGCTTGCGCACGTGAGCCACCGCGAGCAGCGTCTTGATGGGGTTCTCGCGGATGTAGCGCGCCAGCGGCGAGTGCGCGGCGGCGGTCGGCTCCAGGAACAGGCGGGCGGCGCGGCCGTCGTACAGCGCCAGGCCCCAGCCGTCGGCGTGTGGACCCTTGAGGCCGCCGCGCAGGGCCAGGCCGGAGAAGGAGAACACGATGTCGGTCGGAACGTTGCACTCCATCCCGAGCAGTTCGCACATCGGCCCAGCCAGAGGACCACGGCGGTGGCCGGGTTGTAAAGCGGCGGCGCGGGGCAGGGCGAGGTCGTAGAATCGGTGCGTGCGCGGGCTGGCGGTGATCGGCGTGGTGGTCGGCGTTCTCGGGGCTGCCGCGGCGGCGCCGGTGCCGAGCCCGAGCACGAGCACGACCACGAGCACGAGCACGAGCACGAGCACGAGGTTCGGCGTGCCGCTGCTGCCCGAGGACGCCCCGCGCTACGGCGACGAAGACCTGCTCGCCGATGCGCTGCGGGTCGCCGACCTGGTCGTCATCGGCACACCCAGCAAGGACCAGCTCAGCATCACCAGCATCCTCGCCGGCACCCCGCTGGCGGCGCTGCAGCCGCGCGACGGCGTCGTGCGCATCGTCGGGCCGCGCTTCCTGCCCGGCACCGGCGTCTGGCTGCTTTTGTCCACTGCCGGCGGCTACTACGCGCTCAACCCTCACGCCAGCGCCCTGCCCGCGACCGACGGGCCCGCGCTGGCCGCCCGTATCCCGACCCCACGACCCGCGGTGGTGGCCCACTTCGCGGGCGACCTCGCGCTGCACCTGCTGGAAGACGGCCGGCCCACCCTGCTGCTCGGCTTCGACGCCGGTGGCGCCCTGGTGCGCGTGCGCCGCGCCCCGCCCAGCGGCCCCGGCCTGGACCTCGACCTCGCGGACGGTCGCCTGCGCAGCTTTGCCCACTTGCGTGCGGGGCTGCGCCACGGCCGCCATCGCGCCTGGGACGACGGCAAGCTCGCCCTCGACGCGCGCTACCAGGACAACCTGCGCCTGCCCATCGTGCGTGCGCCGCGCGAGCGCCGCGCCGCCGCCCCCGCCGCCGTCACCCTGACCCGCGGGGAGCATGGCAACCGCTACGAGGTCCCGGCCGCGCTGCGCGTCCGCCTCCGCGTCGGCATGACCGCTGCCGCGGTGGCCCGGCTGCTCGGGGTCGACTTCTCGTTGCCCGACGGCCTCGACATCGTGAACGTCACCTGCGAGACCGACCTGCACGTCGGCTTCGCCCGTGGCCGCATCGTCAGCCTGGAGCAGCGTCAGAATGGCAGGCACTGCAGCACGCTCGATTGACGACTTCGCCTCGGAAATCTGAGGGGGCCCCTCGCGATCTCACGGGGTTGCATCGCGAAATCGGCTGGCCCATCGCTTGCTCTAGCAGCGCCCATGCGTATCGTTCGCCTGCTCCCGCTCGTGCTCCTGGCCCTCCCGGGCTGCTTCTTCATCGGTACCGGCAGCGGTGAGGATGGCGGCCTGGCCGTCAGCGCCGAGATCGCGTCGGTCTCGCTGGCCAACGACTGCCCCACCAGCGGTCTGACCGACAGCGCCGCGCCGGGCCTGGTCGCGGGCGACTGCGCCATCGCGGCCACCAACTGCGGCTTCTGCCAGCAGTCGACCCTGCAGCTCGACTTCAAGGCCGGCGCTGCGCGACCCAATTCAAGCGACGCCGCGGTGGTCGAAGTGGTGACCGTGCGCATCCTCGACGCCAGCACCAACCGCGTCCTCGACGAGGTCAGCGCGCGCGCGCCGACCCAGTTCGTCAATGACCGCTTCCAGGCCTGGAACGAGCAGGTGGCGGCGGGGCGGCAGGTTCGTGCAAGCTACAAGCTGGAGGCTCCAGATTGGACCAAGATCGGCAGTGGCGAGGCGTTCCGTACCCGCAGCATGCCGCTGCGCGTGGAGGTCGTGCTGCGCATCGACGGCGTCCTGCGCACGCTGCGCTCGGGCGAGATCACGCGCGAGCCCGAGGTCGTGACCTGAGCCGAGGCCCCGCCGCCGTCCTGCTGGCGCTCGGCGCCGCCCTCGCTCTGGCCTCGTCGCTCCCTGCCTGCAAGAAAGCCCCGCGCAAGCTCGCTCCCGATGGCGCCGCGCTGACCCCGTGGTCGGACGCCTGGCTGGCCGATCAGGGCCAGCGCTTCATCGAGGACACCGCGTGGCGCCGCCAGGCCCTGCTCGACTCGCTGACCAACCACAAGAACTCGTACTCGCGCCAGCGCCTGGGTTCGTACGCGCTGGGTGACCGCGGCTGGGACTCGCTGCCGGTGTGGAACCCGCGCAGCCGCGCCCTCGACGCCGCGCTGGCCAGCAGCGTCACCGCCACGCTGACGGCGGGCAACCAGCTGGCGATGCCGCCGGGCACGCCGCCGCTGTGGGACGGCCAGCGCCCCAGCAACCAGGCCGAGTGGATCGAGCTCGGGCGCCGGGTCTTCTTCGAGTTCCCGCTGCGCGCCGAGGTCTTCATGGAGTTCGCGCTGCCGCGCCCCGAGCTGCAGGCTGCGGTCGGCGTCGAGCACACCCCCGCGGGTGACTACCCCGGCCTGGTGCTGTTCGACGACGTCGACGGACGCACCCGCGTCGGCATCACCTGCGCGGTGTGCCACACCATCGTCGAGGACGGCCGCCTGATCATCGGAGCGGCGCGGCGCAAGTTCGACTACGGCAAGCTGCGCATCGCCTACCACAACGAGACCCACGAGCCGGTCGAGGCCGAGCTGATGCGGCGCATGGCGACCTGGGGCCCCGGTCGCGCCGACGTGACAGAGGATCTCGACGAGGATCCGGTCGCCATCCCCGACCTGTGGGGGCTGCGTGACCAGAGCGTGCTGACCCAGGCCGGCACCATCCGCCACATCGGACCGGCGGCGCTGGCCATCCGGCAGGAGACCCAGCTCCTCCACGCCAACCACCAGCGCATCCGCCCCCCGCGCGAGCTGGCCTGGGCGCTGGCGATGTACCTCTACTCGCTGGCGCCGCCCCCGCGTGAGAGTCCGGTGACCGCCGAGGTCACGCGTGGGCGGGCGCTGTTCGACGACGGCTGTCGCAAGTGTCACGACAACGCGTCCTATGGCGGCCAGCCGGTACCGGCGGCGCGCGTCGGCACCGATCGCGCGCTGGCCGACGGCGGCGCGCGCGGCACCGGGACCTACCGGCCGGCGCCGCTGCTGCGCATCTTCGCGGCGGCGCCGTATTTTCACCATGGCGCGGTGCCGACGCTGGAGGACGTGCTGTCACCCGAGCGGCTGCAGCCTGGCTATACCCGCGGCTCCATACGCCCCGGCCCGGTGCCCGGTCACGAGTACGGCACCGACCTGTCGGCCGACGATCGTGCGGCGCTGGTGGCGTTCCTGCGCACCCTGTGACTCAGTTTTCTGAGGAGTTGGGCGCGCCAGGCTTGATCGATCGCACGGTTGCGCGTGGCACGTGCGTTGCTGTCTGATGAGGGTATGCGCACAACCTGGCTGCTGCTCGCTGTCCTGATTGCTGGCTGTGGCGACGAGTTCAGTGTGCCGCCGCGCGACGACGGGGGTGGCGGCGGGTGCAGCGGCCTCAGCCTGACGGCGTGCGCGGAAAGCACCCAGTGCAAGGTGCAGCCGGGTTGCTGCGGCGGCGCGGCCAGCTGTGTCGACAAGGACAGGCCCGCGGTGGCGTGCATCTGCCTGCAGCCATGCAGCGACCTCGGTGAGGCCGACTGTCGCGCCCGCACCGACTGCAAGGCCGACACCTGCATCCAGTGCAGCTGCACCCCGACCTTCATCGGCTGTCGCGGCAAGACGGCGGCGGCGCTGGCGTGTCCCGATGTCGAGTGTGTGCAGCCGTCGTGCTGCAGCACCAGCGCCGACTGCAACAGCAGCGCAGGGTCGTACTGCGCCACGCCCGGGGCGCGCATCTGTGGCGGCGCCTGCATGCTGCCGGAGCCGTGCATGGTCGATCTCGACTGCAAGAACAGCGGGCTGCCCAATCCGATCTGCGACCCGGTGCCGTGCTCGTGTGGCAGCGGCAGCGGCTGCCAGCCTGGCTGCGCCGCCAACGACGACTGCGCCGAGGGCCAGACCTGCGACGCCACCCACCGCTGCGTCGCCAAGGTCTGCGTCGGGGGCGCCGGGTGCCCGGCCAACTTCGACTGCGTCCCGGTCGGCCCGACCGAGCTGTGCCGGCGCCGCAGCTGCACCAGCGCGGCGAACTGCGACGGCAGCGGCAGCTGTGTCAATGGCAGCTGCTACAAGAGCCTGGGCATGTGCGAGTTCCCGCGGCCGTAGCTGTCAGGGTTTCCTGGCGCGGAGCAGGGCGATCTTGGTCGAGTGTGAGAACGGGGATGGGTCGGCGGGTGGCGGGGTCACGCGGGTGTCGGGGGTGCCGGCGCTGTCGAGGGGCACCTCGATGCGGCCGGTCAGCTCGAGGTAGCCGGTCTTGCACAGCTCGGCGAGCGCGGCCAACCAGTCGGCGCCGCTGACGAAGAGGGCGTTGTTGATGGCGATGAGCTCGCCGCCGTCGCGCAGCAGCGGGCGCACCTTGTTGAGGACCTTGTGCGATTCGCGCACCAGATCGACGGTGCCGCCGCGGGTGCTGGAGAAGAACGGCGGATCGACGATGACGGTGTCGAACTGCTCGCCGACGCGGCGCAGCTCGGCCACGCGCTTGAAGAAGTCGCCCACCATGAAGTCGGCGCGGCGCACCGGCAGCCCGTTCATGGCGTACGACTGCTTGCCGAGGTCGAGGTGGTCCTGCTCGAGATCGAGCTGCACCACGCGGCGCGCGCCGCCGGCCGCGGCGGCCAGGCCCAGGCTGCCGGTGTACGCGAAGGTGTTGAGCACGTCGCGTCCGGCCGAGGTCTGCTTGAGGTGCAGGCGCAGCGCGCGGGTGTCGAGGTACAGGCTGGCGTCCAGGCTGCGCGTCCAGTCCAGCGCATAGGCGACATCGTGCTCGCGCACGCGGCGATCGGGGCGCCCGCGCGTGGCCACCCCGCGGCGCAGGGTGACGTCGGGTGAGCGCCGCGTCTTGACCACCACGCTGGTCAGCCAGGGCAGGCGCGCCAGCGCGGCGTCGATGGCGACCTGGGGATCGCGCGCGCTGGAGCCCGCGGGATCGCGGTGATCGTTGACCAGCAGGGTGCGGCCGTAGACGTCCAGGGTCAGCTGCGGCCAGCCCTCGAGGTGGCCGGCCAGCAGGCGCAGCGCGCCGGTGTGGCCGGGATCGGCCGCCAGCAGCGGGGCGCGCGCGGCGAGGGCACGAAGCAGGACGGCCAGGGACTCCACGCGCGCAGCCTACAACCATCGCGCCGTCCCTGGTACAAGGGGTCCATCATGGCGCGCCCGCCCCGTCGTCCGCCCCCTCGTGCCGCCGCCCCGGCCGCGCGCCCCCTGCGTCCGCCCCGGCCTGGCGAGCCCGGTGGTGAGGACGAAGGCGAGCGCACGCCGCGTCGCCCCCCGCCGCAGGGGCCCGAGGGCCAGCGTCTGTACGGCATCGCCGCCGCCCTGGCGGTGCTGGCGCGCCGTCCGCAGGCCATCCTGGCGGTCGATCACACCCGCGATGCCGCCGCGGCGCTGGCGCCGCTGCTGGCGCACGCCGCCGCGCGCAAGCTGCCGGTGCAGGAGCGCAGCGCCGAGGTGCTGGCCCGGCTGGCCGGCGCGCTGCACCACGAGGGCGTCTGTCTGACCGTGAAGCCGCTGCCGCTGCTGTCCCTGCGCGCGCTGACCGAGCACCTGCACGCCGGCGCGGGCGGGCGCCCCGCCGGGGCGGCGCTGGCGCTGGACGGCGTCGGCAACCCACACAACCTGGGCGCCATCCTGCGCAGCGCGGCCTACTTCGGCGTGCGCGCGCTGATCCTGGCCGACGACGACAAGCAGGCCCAGCTGACCCCCGCGGCCATGCGCATCGCCGAGGGCGGCGCCGAATACGTCCCCATCGCGCGGGTGCCGTCGCTGGCGCCCGCGCTGCTGCACCTGGCCGACAGCGGCGTGACCATCATCGGCACCGACGCCCGCGCCGGCGCCGCGCTGGGCCCGGCCTGGCCGCGTCCCTGTGTGGTCGTCCTCGGCAGCGAGCGCCACGGCATGACGCCCGCGGTGCGCGCCGCATGCAGCCAGCTGGTGGCCATCCCGGGGGCGGGTGTGATCGATTCGCTCAACGTGTCGGTGGCTGCCGGGATCCTGCTGGCGCACCTGGCCCAGGGCGCGAAGCGGGCATGAGGTCGCGCGCCGTCGCGCTGGCGGCGCTGGCGCTGGTCGGGCTGTCGGCGCTGGCCGCGACGCCGGCCGCGGCGCGCTCGCGCAGCGCCGAGGTCATGCAGCGGCGGCTGCGCAAGCTGTGTGGCGGCGGCAGCGCGCGCTTCGGCTTCGGCTATGGCCGCGTCCTCGATGGCGACCGCGCCGGCGGCGTCGGCCACCTGGGCACCTTCGGGGTCGGCGCGCGCGGGGCGCTGGGCTGGCGCCTGGCCTGGGGCCCGGCCATCGATGCCAGCGTGGGCTGGAGCCATCGCTCGGCCTTCGCGTACGAGTTCAACCTGCTGCCCGTCGCGGTCGCGGTGCGGCTGGGAGCGCGCGGCATGCTCGGCCTCGCCGCGGGCGGCGGGCTGTCGGCGGCCTACGATCGCATCCCGTTCAGCTGGCAGGTCCCGGCCGAACTCTGGCTCGAGCAGGATCTCGGCAGCCGGGTGCGCGTCGCGCTGTCGGCGCGCGCCAGCTGGCTCGGCGATGACGCGCGGCAGGACGGCAGCCGCTTCGATCGCCTCGCGGTCGACGAGCTGTCGGCGCAGCTCGGGCTGCGCTTCGGGCGGCGCTATCGCATGATGAACACCCTGGTCGGCTCGGGCTACCAGGTCAGCCTGGGCTACCGCGAGCTCATGGGCACCCGCATGCTGCTGCTCGGCTTCGGCTTCCACCTGTCGGGCGCCACGCCGTAGCGCTACCGGTCGTCGAACCCGATGCGGCCCTCGCCGAACGGCACCAGCAGCGCGGGCGGCCAGATGTCGACCCCGATGGTCAGCGCGAACAGGTGCAGCTGCACGCCCTCGGTGAAGCCGATCTTCAGCCCTAGCAGCGGGGTCTCCAGCTGCGCGCCGGTCTGCCCGGCGTTCCACGACGCCCCGATTGTGCCGCGATAGTCCTTGCCCACCGCGGTGGCCGGCAGCTCGGCGTCGAGCAGACAGCGGCGCAGCAGCCAGTCGATGAAGGTGTTCGAGTTCGGCCCCGGCCACGGGATGTAGCTGTTCCTGTCGGGATACTGCGGCGACTCGCGCCGGATGCAGGCGATGGCCTTGTGCGCCCGCGCCCCGCGCCACACCGCGTGCAGCGCCGGCCGCCCCGCCAGGTCCCAGCGTAGCGGATCGCGCTTGCGCCGCACCACGTAGCCCCACTGCTCGTCGCCGTGGTTCCAGACCTCCCAGCGCTCCCACTCGGTCTCGCCCTGGCCGCGCACCGCCAGCCAGGAGTGGCGCGCGATCTGTGACATCGGCGGCGCCAGCGCGCCGCTCAGCAGCAGCACCGCGGGAGCGTCACCGCTGGGCAGCACGACCTTGCGTCGGGCCAGCACGCAGCCGCTGCCCAGCGCCGCAGCGCAGGCACAGGCGACCAGCAGCAGCGCTGCGCGCACGGGGTGGACGACGACGACTAGGTGGGGATGGCGGGCTCGACCATGATCTCGGGGCCCTCGACGGTGGCCTCCGCGGTGCTCTCCAGGCTGCCCATCTTGACCGTGACCACGACGCGGAAGCTCAGGCCCTGGGCGTTCCACTTGCCGCCGATGACGCTCCAGTCGGGCGCCGACAGCTTGTACATGGTCTTGAGCTGCTGGCCCGGGCCGATCATGCCGTCCCAGGTCTGGTAGGCGCCCGCGGCGTCGGCCCAGGCCTGCGGATCCCGCGCCGTCATGGTGCCCATCGACTTGCCGCCGATCTTCTCGAACAGCTCGACCTTGGTGATCTGGATGTCGGTGCGCGCGCTCTTGCCGCTGGCCGCCAGCATGAGCTGCATCGTGGTCTGCTCGCAGCGCCGCCGGCTGGGCGCGGCGCCGGGCACCATCGAGGCCGGCGCGTCGGCCGGCACCTTGGCCGGCGCTGCCGGGGTGGCCGGAGCCTCGGCGCTGGCGCAGTCGTCGGCCAGCGTCACCGAGGCCAGCGTCAGCGCGACCTCGGGCCCGGCCACCGGTCCAGCCGTCGGGCTGGGCTTGACCGGTTCGCCGCCGTTCTGACGTTCGTGCTTGGTACAGCTGGCGGTCAGCGCCAGCATCGCAGTGGCAAGAGTCGCAAGGCGCATCGACATCTCCTAGGTCACGACGTGGGGTTCGACGATCAGGGGCGCCGACTGCACCATGCGGTCGACCGCCGACTCCTGGCCGCCGATGCGCAGGGTCACGCGCATGAGGAAGCTCTTGCCGGCGGCGGCGGCGCGGCTGCCGGCCAGCTTGCTCCAGTCGGGCGCGCTCAGCTTGTAGCTGACGTTGAGGCCTTCGCTGGCGAGGATGTGGCCGTCCCAGGGCTGGTACTGGCCGCCGCTGCGCCAGACGTTGGGCTCGCGCGCGGTCAGCTCGCCCAGGCTGGCCTTGGTGCCCTCATCGAGCAGCTCGATCTTGACCACCTCGACGCTGGTCGGGGGCAGCTTGTCGGGCGCCGTCAGCGTCAGCTGCATGGTGGTCTGCTGGCAGGCGCGCGGGCGGTTGAAGTTGCAGTTGGGGCCGGCGCACTTGCCACGCGCGGCGCCGGCGGCGATGTCCATGTCGCCCTTGGCGACCCGGTTGGCGGGCGGCTTGACCATGGTGGCCGAAGCCGCCCTGGCGGGCTCCTGGGCCGCCTCGGCGCTGGCGACCGCCGCGCCGCCGGCTGGCGGCGTCACCGCGGCGTGCTGCCCGCAGTCATCCGCCAGCGTGGCCGAGGCCAGCTCGGCGACGACCGAGGGCGCCACCGGTGACGGCGACGGCGAACCCGACGGCGACGCCGAGCCGCTGCCGCCTCCGCCCCCGCTGCGCGCCTTCTTGTCGCAGCCGGCGCCCAGCAGCAGCGCTCCGGTGATCCCGGCCACCAGCAGCGCCCGCATCAGGTCACCACCGGGGGCTCGATCATGATCTCGGGCGACTCGACGGTCTTCTCGACCGTGCTCTCGGCGCCGCCGATGCTCAGCGTGACCTTGAGGACGAAGGTCTTGTTCATGGCGTTCCAGCGCCCGCCGACCTTGCCCCAGTCGGGGCTGCCCAGGGCGAACATCACCTGCAGCTTGTTGCCCGCGCTGATGCTGCCGTCCCAGGTCTTGTAGCCACCCTCGGCCTCGACGAACAGCATCGGATCGCGCGACTGCATCACGCCCAGCGACCCGCCACCCTTCTCGGTCAGCTCGACGCGCATGACCTTCACCGTGGTCGGCGCGCTGCCCGCGGCCGCGTCCAGCGTCAGCTGCATGGTGGTCTGCTGGCACGGCATGCCGCAGTTGGGGCCGGCGCAGTCACCGGCGACGGCGCCCTGGGCCACGCTGGGCGCGGCGCGCTCGGCGGCCGCCGCCGCATCCGCATGCGCGCAGTCATCCGCCAGCGTCACCGCGGTGACCGTGGCGGTCACCTGCGGCGTCGGCACCGGCGGCGCGGTCGGCTTGACGGGCCCGCCCCCACCACCCCCGCGCCCTTCCTTGGTACAGCCCAACGCAAGCACCAGCATCGCAGCGCAGCCAAACCCGAGTCGCATCATTTCCTCCTGATGGCTCTCATACGCACCACCGGCTTTCTCGCGTCAGCGCTGCGAAAACCCGTGTGGAAATTCACGATATCACAGCGCGGCCAGCACCGCGTCGACGTGACCCGCCACCTTCACCTTGGGGAAGATCTGCTTCACCTTGCCGTCTACGCCGACGATCACGGTGCTCCTGATGATGCCCATCATCTTCTTGCCGTACATGTTCTTCTCGCCCCAGGCGCCGTAGGCGTCGATGACCTTGCCGTCGGGATCGCTGAGCAGCGCGAAGTTCAGCTGCTCCTTGTCGGCGAACTTGCAGTGCGACGCGATGGAGTCCTTGCTGATGCCGAGCACGACGGCGCCCTTCTTGGCCAGCTGCTTGGCGGCGTCGCGGAAGTCGCGCGCCTCCACCGTGCAGCCCGGCGTCGAGTCGCGCGGGTAGAAGTAGATCACCACCTGCTTGCCCTTGAAGTCCGCGAGCGAGACCTCACCCGTGACACCACCCTGCGCCGACGCCAGCTTGAACGCCGGCGCCTTCTTTCCAACCTCGAGTCCTGGCATTCGACGACCTCCTTGGTCGCGTGCATGATAGCCAAATGGCGCACTCGCTGCTGGCCCTGCTGGGTGACCCGGTGCGCTGTCTGTGCGACTGCCACCGTGCGCTGGCCGAGCCGGCGCGTGCGCAGGGCATCCGCGCGCTGTACCGCTTCGACGACGCCATGCGCGGCTGGGGCTACCACCCGGTGTACGTGCTGGCGGCGACCTCGCTGTTCCGCGCCCAGCAGGCCGCGGGCGACCCGGCCTATCGCGGCGTCGCGGTCGGGGACAGCGCGTGCTCGTACGGGCGCCTGCTCGGCTTCGCGCTGCACGAGGCGCTGCACGCCCTGATGGGCGACGTCAGCCAGGCCAACTATGGCACCCCGCTGGGGGCGCCCTATGGCGTCCCGCGCGAGGTCGAACCCGATCGCGCCGCCGAGCAGGCCTGCCTCGATCCGTTCAACTTCCAGGAGGCGGTCGCCTTCGTGGGCGTGGGCCCGCTGGCGCGCGCGCTGTTCGACATCGACTGGGCGCTGTACACGGTGATGGACGTCGGCACCTACGGCTTCGTGGGCGGCAACGCCGTGGTCCCGGTGCCGGCCGGGTTTCGCCCCGTGGTGCACATCGATTCACACCACGATCCAGAGGGCTATCGTGCGCGGGCGCGGCCGCTGGAGGCGCGCGCCCGCGACTGGCTGACGCCGGACAAGCTGGCCGAGCTGGTGGCGCGCTTCTCGGCGGCCGAGGCGGTCGGCGCCGGTCGGCGTGGGGCGGCGTGGCCCGACCCGGCGCGCTTCGTCAAGCTGTCGCCGCGCAACCTGTCGCGCAACGATCCCTGCCTGTGTGGCTCGGGCAAGAAGGTCAAGGCCTGCCACGGCCTGGGCTGACCAGGGCGTCGCCGTCGAGCTGCCAGGGCAGGGTCACGGCCCAGCGCGCGACCTCGACCTGGCTGCGCGGGTCGAGCGCGACGTCCCAGCGTGACAGCGTGCGCGTCTCGTTGGCGACGTAGAGGTGCTGTCCGCCGGCGCCCCAGGCCAGCGCCAGCGGGTGCGCGCCGACCTGGAGGCTGCCCAGGTGCTGGTAGTTCGAGGCGTTCCACAGGTGCACCAGGCCGCCATAGCTGGCGGTCGCGATCCGGGTGCCGTCGGGGCTGAAGGCGACCGCGAAGACCGGGCCGCCGGGGCGGCTGAGGCGAGACAGCTCGCGGCCGCCGAGGTCGAACACGCGCACGATGCCGTCGAGGCCGCCGGCCACCAGCTGGTCACCAGCGGGGCTGAAGGCGACGGCATAGGCGGCGGCGTCGAGCCGCCCCAGCTGGCGCGGCGCCCCGCCATCGCGGTCGCGCAGCTCGATGCCGCCGTCCATCAGCGCCAGCGCGAGCAGCGCGCCGTCGGGGCTGTAGGTCGCCATGTGCACGCCGGCGGCCGGGGTGACCTCGCCGAGCCGGGCGCCGCTGTCGGCGGACCACAGCACCAGGCTGCCGGCCCAGGTCACGACGTCGCGGCTGTCGGGGCTGAAGGCGACGCCGAGCGCCTGCTGACTCTCGGTGAAGTGCGCCAGCTCGGCGAGGATGGCGCCGTCGGCCCGCCGCACCAGCCGCACGGTGCCGCTCCAGCACGCGTGTGCCAGCAGGTGGCCGTCGGGGGAGGCGACCAGGCTCGAGGACATGGCCGCGGCGCAGGACAGCGGCGTGGTGGGCGGAGTCAGCATCTCGGCGCCGTCGGGGCCGCTGACCAGGAGCTCGCCGCCGGGGCCCAGCGCGATCGTGAAGGCGCTGCGGCCGAGCTCACGGTTGTGCGCCGGCGCGGTGCCGGCCAGCGCCGCGGTGGCGCGCGCCAGCAGGTAGCGCACCGTGATGTCGTGCTCGCCGCCGGGCGCCAGGTAGGCGGCGGCCAGCCAGGCCGCGGCGCGCGCGGGGTCGCCACGGTCGAGCGCGTGACGCCCCCGCTGGGTCAGCTCGGGCAGCGCGAGCTCGCTGGGTGGCGGCAGCCGGCGCGGCGGCGTCATCAGGTCATGCGCGACCTTGCTGCTGCCGACCACGGTGGCGGCGGCGGCCAGCGCGCACACCAGGGCCAGCGCCACGTTGCCCCGGCCGGCGCTGCGCGGCGGGCGCGTCGGCGACGGCGGCACCGGCTCGGCGGCTGCGCGGAACTCGTGCACACCAGGACTACGCCGGCGCGCGTGGCGCGATTCCGCGAGGGGTCAGGCCCCGGCCCCGGTGTGGTCGGCGGCCAGCAGCGCGGCCAGCCCGGCGGCGGCGACCAGGCGGCGTGACCGCGAGGTCGCGGCCAGCGTGCGCGCGGCGCCCAGCGCGACCAGCGCGCGGGTGGCCCGGAGCAACGTCAGTGTCAGCGAGAGCGAGGCGTTCGTCGTGCGCTTCATGCAGTGATGGAGAGGCCCCTTCGGCCAACCGGGTCACGCCGGGGCGGGTGGCGTCACCCCGGTCGCGCGCCGCGTGCAGGCAGGGCAGGGGTGGCGCCACCCCTGCGCTCCCAGCGGGATCGCCAGGTTGGCCGCGGCACGCGGCGCGAAATACCCCCGAGCATGACCAGCAATCGCAACCATGGTTCACAGCCCCGCTTCACTCGCACCGCTCAGGTGTCTCTCGAGCACGCCGCCGCCAGCCATGTCGGCCGGCGCGACAACAACGAGGACGCCCTGTGCGTGGCACCCGAGCATGGCCTGTTCGCGGTCGCCGACGGCATGGGCGGCTATGCCGGCGGCGAGGTCGCCAGCTCGATCGTCGCGCACACGCTGCAGCGCTACTTCAGCAGCGCGCTCGCTGGCACCGGCACCGGGGCCGGCACCGGCGCCGACTGCGGCGACGACTCCGGTGCCCAGCTCATCACCCTGGCGGTGCGCCAGGCCCACGACGACGTGCGCGCAAGGAAGGTCGGCGCGCTGGCGGAGATGGGCTCGACCGTGGCCGCCCTGGTGGTGCGCGACGGCCACGCCGTCATCGCGCACGTCGGCGACAGCCGGGTGTACCGGCTGCGCGATGGGGCGCTGGCGCAGCTGACCTGCGATCACTCGCTGGCCGAGGAGATGCGCGCCGCCGGCGGCCACGTCGGCGCCGACTTCCCCTATCGCAACGTCATCACGCGCGCCATCGGCATGCGCGAGGGCGCCCGCGTCGACGTCGTGGTCAGCTCGCTGGAGGCCGGCGACGTCTTCCTGCTGTGCACCGACGGCCTCACCGAGGGGCTCGACGACGACGACCTCGCCGCCCTGCTGACCGCGCCGCCGGCGACCGCCGCGCCCGCCCTGGTGCGCGCGGCCTACGACGCCGGCGGGCGCGACAACATCACCGCGGTCGTGGTGCGGGTGCGCGCGGTATGATCGCGCCGTGCGCGCCCCGTTCAGCTTCAGCCATCGCCTGCGTGTCCGCTGGTCGGAGGTCGACCGCCAGGACATCGTCTTCAACCCGCACTACTTCACCTACTTCGACGTCGCGGTGACCGAGTACTGGCGCGCGCTGGGCTTCGACTACCCGGCCGCGCTGGCCGCTGCGGGCACCGACATCTATGCGCTCGAGTCGGGCGCCCAGTACCACGCCTCGGCCGGCTATGACGACCAGCTCGACATCCACGTGCGCTGCAGCCACCTGGGCCGCTCGTCGATGCACCTCGGCTTCGCCATCTACCGCGGCGAGCAGCACCTCACCAGCGGCCGCCTGGTCTATGTCCACGCCGAGGTCGCCACCCGCCAGGCCGCGCCCTGGCCCGAGGCCCTGCGCGAGGCCATCTTCCGCTTCGAACGCACGCCCCCCGAGCCACCACCCGCGCGCTGATCTACTCCTCGGGGTCGGGGTCGGGGTCGGGCTCCGGGGTCGCGATGAGGCCGTGGCGGCGGCACAGGGTGCGCAGGTGCTTGCGGTCGAGGCCCGACTCGCGCGAGGCGGCGGTCAGGTTGCCGTCCACGCGCTCGAGGATGTCGCCCAGGTAGCGGCGCTCGAAGGCGGTCAGCACGGCCTGCTTGGCCTCGGCGTAGGGGATGTCGGTGCGCAGCGGCAGCGGCTCGCCGGCGTCGCCAGCGCCAGCGCCAGCGCCAGCACCGCCCGCAGCGCCCGCACCGGGCAGCTGGAAGCGCAGCTCCTCGAAGCTGCGCGCGCCCGGGGCCAGCGCGATGGCGCGGTCGACCACGTTGCGCAGCTCGCGCACGTTGCCGGGCCAGCCGTGCGCCCCCAGGCGCGCCAGCGCCGGTCCGCGCGGTCGCTCGTCGCCCAGGCCGCGCAAGCGCAGGAGCTCGCGCACGATGGGCCCGATGTCCTCGCGCCGCGCCCTGAGCGGCGGCAGCACCACCCGCACCACCGACAGCCGGTAGTACAGATCGGGCCGAAACTCGCCCTCGGTCACGCGCGCCGCCAGATCCAGGCGCGACGCCGCGATCAGGCGCACATCCAGCGCGCGCTCCTGGTCCGACCCCACCGGCCGCACCTTGCGCTCCTCGATCACCCTGAGCAGGCGCGCCTGCACGGCCGTCGGCACCCCGGCCAGCTCGTCGAGCAGCAGGGTGCCGCCATGCGCGCGCGCGAACGCCCCCGCGCGCGTCGTGCTGGCGCCGGTGAAGGCCCCGCGCACATGGCCGAACAGCTCGCTCTCCAGCAGGCTGTCGGGCAGCGCGCCGCAGTCGACGGCCACGAACGGCCCGCGCCGCCGCGCGCTGGCCTCGTGCAGCGCGCGCGCCGCCAGCTCCTTGCCGGTGCCGGTCTCGCCCTCCAGCAGCACGGTGACGTCGGACTGCGCCGCCAGCTCCA
>Ga0154020_10002596_pt1 | contig 22006 bp, 14 predicted proteins | sample Klosneuvirus_201_FD_109709 | JGI IMG/M metagenome (GOLD analysis project Ga0154020, IMG submission 109709) | Active sludge microbial communities from wastewater, Klosterneuburg, Austria - Klosneuvirus_20160825_MG | ecosystem: Engineered > WWTP > Aerobic digester > Activated sludge | place...
CGCCTGTGAATGCCAATCTTGTCACAAGTAACAATCAACTGGAGAGCCGGATGCGGGAGATCCGCCAGTCCGGTTCGGCGGGAGGGGAGACTCAAATCAATGAGCCTTCCCTACCCCTATCTTGAATCGCCGCCAGGCCACCGGCTCGCCGCTGGTGGGATACTTCAGAGACTTGGCTCTGATCCGAGACTTAAGGCGGCGAACTGTTCGACAGCGCGATACATCGCGAGGGGCGCGACTGGTTTGGAGACGTAATCATCCATGCCGACTTCAAGACAGATTTCCCGGTCACCCTTGAGTGCCTCAGCCGTCATAGCGACGATTGGAATATGACCGCCGGTTTGCTGTTCGCGTTGGCGAATCACCCTGGTCGCTTCGTACCCATCCATGACCGGCATTTGCATGTCCATCAGGATGACGTCGAATTTCTTTTCGGCGCTCAGGTTGACCGCTTCCAGCCCGTTCATCACGACAACCACCTGGTGACCGCGCGAGCGGAGCAGGCCAATCGCGACGCGGCGGTTGATTTCGTTGTCCTCGGCGAGCAGCACGCGGCGCGGCTGAACGCTCGAAGAGGTTATCACCTTTGCGACTGATTTCGCCTCGATTACGCCGGGTTGGCTGAACTGATTCAGAATTTCGTCGAGCAATTCGGAGGCGATGACCGGTTTTGACATCATTCGTCGAATTCCAATTTGCTGACAATGATCTGTATCCGTGGGCAGCATCCCGGACGAGATCAGGATGATGGGACATTGTTCATGTCCCGGACGATGCTGGATGCTCTCCGCAAAGTGAAGGCCATCTTCGACGGGCATGTGGTGGTCAAGCAGAATCAGTCGAATTGGATGGTGTGACTCTTCCGCTTCCTGAAGAGCCCGTCGCGCGGCGACAGCCGAATCGGCCAGCACCGGTCGCATGTGCCAGTGCGCGAGCAGTTCGTTTAACACACGACGATTGGTGGCATTGTCATCGACGATCAAAACCGGAAGTTCATTCAGCTCGCTGAATTCGGCCGGTGTATGGCCCTTCTGCTGCGGCGAAATGCCAAGCTCGACTGTGAAGTGAAACGTTGAACCTTTTCCCGGTTCGCTTTCGGCTCACATCCGACCGTGCATGAGTCCGACCAGCTGTCGGGAAATCGTCAGCCCCAGTCCGCTGCCACCGAATCGGCGCGTTGTCGATGATTCAGCCTGTTCGAACGGCAGGAAGATTTTTTCGAGCTTCTCTGCCGGAATGCCGATGCCCGTATCTGTGACCGAAGCGTGCAGGCGAATGTTCTCCGGTTTGATCGATTCGACATCGAAATTGACAAAGATCTCGCCTTCTTCGGTGAACTTGTGGGCGTTGCCCAGGAGATTGACCAGAACCTGCTGCAGTCGTCCGGGATCACCCTGGAGATAGTGCGGAATTTCCGGTGCCACGCGGCAGGCGACCTCCAGCCCTTTCTCGGCGGCGCGCAGCGACAAGAGCTGCGCGGCCCGTGCCACGCAGTTCGACAGATGGAAATCAACACATTCCAGTTCGAGTTTGCCCGCCTCGATCTTGGAGAAATCGAGGATGTCATTCAGCAGCCGCAGCAGAATGTGCGCAGATTCGTTGATCGTCGCGAGGTCGTCCTGCTGATGCGACCGCAGTTCTGTCTGTGACAATAACTGGGCCATACCAATTATGCCGTTCATTGGCGTGCGAATTTCGTGGCTCATGTTTGCCAGAAACGAACTCTTCGCCCGATTTGCCGACTCAGCAGCCTCCCTCGCGGTTTTCAGTTCCGCCTCCATTTGTTTGCGGGCCGTGATGTCCGAGACCACTCCCAGCAACCTGATCGGCTCTTTCTGATCGTTGTGATAAACGCGGCCCTGAGCGCTGATCCAGCGAATTTCCTGATCCAAACGAACGATGCGGCATTCGAGATTCATTTGCCCGGTGCCCAGCGCCTCGAAAAAAATCGTCTGCATCCTTTCCCGGTCTTCAGGCAGGACATGGTTTATGAACTGCTCAAAGCCCCATTCCTTCTGCAACTTCGAGTAGCCAAAAATTTCGTCATGCGCGAGTGTGCGCCACGTGGCATCGCTGGGGAGGTCAATATCGAACGCCCCCATCTCTGCGGAGTCCAAAGCGAGGTTTAGGCGTTCTTCACTGGCCCGCACAGCCTCCTCGGCCTGTTTGAGATCGGTGGCGTCCCAGCAGACTCCTGTCATCCGCACCGGTTGACCCGCCGCATCGCGATACAGCTTACCGCGCGAACCAAGCCAGTGCAGGCTGCCGTCCGGCCAAATGACTCGGTACTCCGTTTCATAGGTGGCACTTTTTTCAAGGGTCCGCACCACCTCGCGAAAAACACGGTCCTGATCCTCGGGATCTAACATCGCCAGAAAGTCGTCGTACTTTCCTGAAAACGTGCCGGGCGTCAGGCCAAAAAGTGGATGAATATAGTCATCCCAGACGATCAGGTCATCGACGGCACTCCAATTCCAGGTACCGACGCCCGAAGATTTGAGCGCCAGGTTCAGACGCTCCTCGCTTGCGTGCGCAGCTTCCTCTGCAATCCGACGATCAGTAACGTCCCAGTTCACACCGGTCATTTGAATCGGGTTGCCGCTCGCATCGCGGTAGACCTTGCCTCGCCCCGCAGCGAAGTGCATACTGCCGTCCGGCCAGATGACTCTGAATTCAGTGTCGAATTCCGCTTTTCCTTCAACCGCGCGCATCACTTCTTCAGCGACGCGTTTTCGATCCTCCGGAACCAGCATTTTTTCAAAGGACGCATAATCACCGCCAAACGTCCCTGGTTTCATGCCGAACACTGCGTGAACATATTCATCCCAGACGACCGTGCCGTCCGCCATATTCCAGTCCCACGTGCCGACAAGGGACGACTTCAACGCCAAATCCATCTGCTCTCGGCTTGCCGTCAGTTCCGCAGTCCGTTTCTGGATGCGTCGCTCCAGTTCGTCATGTCCGAGTCGCAACTCCTTCTCTGCCTCAACTCGCAGCGTCTGGAAACGTTCCCGGCAGATGAACGCGATGACCCAGATGGCGAACACCGACAATCCACAGTTCGCGATCGATCCCCAAAATTCGCTGCCCGGCGGGGAGAGAAACGTGCCGACGATGATCAGCACCGAGCAGCCGATTGCGATGATCGGTATCAGTTGAGGCCGTTCGGAACGGCAGACCAGGAGCAGGACTGCCACATACCCAACGCCAACTGCGACACCGTGCCCGGTCATGATATCGATAGCGAAGATTACCGCCGACATGGCGACGCCGACCACCACGAACAATGGCTCACGCAAACGTTTATTGAACATTTTGCTGGTGACTTTTTTGATCGCGATTGCCGAGTGATCCGCAGCCGCGATAAAAACTTGTGACAGCTTGACGTCTGCTATTCAGTCATTGAAGAACTCCCGTGACTACGAAAATTCCGCCACACTAATGCACACATCCGCGTTCAGTGTAGCTTCAGGAGATCTGCTGAAAACCGTGAAAATGCTCAAAAACGAAAAGGGGGCGAACTCAAATGCAACATGCCGGAATTCCTGGACCACCACCAGGGAAGCTACATCAAGGCGTTTGAGTCACATCGCGTCCATGAAAATGAGCTCTCGTCACTCAGCGGCGACCGCGACGGTCTTTCCGATGGACGAATTTGATCGTTGATTTTTTTTTTCCGCCCGGGACATGCGGTCGGTCGCAACATGGTACTGAGGATCTTCCGACACGTTCACCTCAACCAAATCCCCTGCGCGATCAAGTAAATCGCGGCATTCCGGACTCAGGTGAGTCAGATGCAGTCGTTTACCCTGCTGCTCATATTTTTCCGCAAGCGAATTAATCGCTTCCAGTCCGGACTGGTCGTAAACCCGCGTGTAGTAAAAATCGATTTCGATTGCACGGTCTGCTGTTGCAGCGGCTGTCGCATTTGACACCAGCATGTCACGCACGGTCAGCACGACGCGACTTTGATTTTCGGCGGCGTAGCGGGAATCCAGCGATGAATTCAGCACGACGGAAAGAGCCGTCACAAAAAGGATCGCGATGAGTGACGCGGGTAGCGCTCGCGTGAACTTTGGCAGCAGCCAAATGATGGACATCGTCAAGCCGATCAGAGTCAGCATGATCCACAACGCCGGGCCACTGATAAAAGCCAGCTGCCCAAGCCCATTGATCGACTTGAAGCTGCCAAACTGAGCTGTAAAAATGACGATCGCGAGACCATTCACAAAGCCCAGCATCACCGGGTGCGGCACCATCCGGATCAGCATCCCAAGACGACAGAGCCCGACGATGATCTGCAGAGCTCCCGCCAGAATAACAGCAGGAAACAAGTATTCGATTCCATATTGCGCGACGAGGGTGACGACAACAACGGCCATCGCTCCGGTCGCACCAGATATCATCCCCGGACGACCACCAAAAATCGCAGTCACAAAACCAAGAAAGAACGCCGAATACAATCCAATGACGGGTGAAACGCCGGCGACAAATGCGAACGCAACTGATTCAGGAACGAGAGCCAGAGCCACAGTGATCCCGGACAGGACATCGTTCTTGATGTTCTGGTCCTGAGACGCAAACAAATTGAGCATGAAGGGATCTTTTTGAAAAAACGGGGACGGCGATTCGCCGATGAACGGCAAACCCAATGACCGTGCGGTGGAGCGAAACTTCCATCAGATGAGACAGGATGCAATTCACATCACATTCAGGTCGGAATGCGAGCGAGCATCAACTGGAGGAAGCGACTGGCAACATTAGCGTTCTTGACCGGACTTTAGGTGCCAACTCTATCAGGGGCAAGAAGGATGTATACTTCACGCGGTTAAAAATGATGCTGTGAACTTTCTTGCGATTGTCCCCTCTCCCCCGCAGTTGATTTTCCCACTTTACACGTTTTCCACGGGGGGAGAGGGCTAGGGCTAGGGTGAGGGGGAATAATCAACTGTTTTCTGGTTCATCATATTAACTCCAAGTCGGCCCCCTCATCCGGCCTGTCGGCCACCTTCTCCCCCTTGCCAGGGGGAGAAGGGACATGGAAAACGTTCTCTTTGAAAGTATCTCAATCTGCTCCGCGTGAGGCATAATAACGCTGCCTCAAATGCGAAAGCTGAGAACGCGGAGCATCCACATTCACTGCATAAATTGGCCATCAACTACTCCGCAGCCGCCCTGATTCACGGATTCAAAGTCTTGTCAGCATTGACCTCTGTTGCCGCCTCTCTTAGCAATTCCAGAGCTGCCTGGACGATCATTTCCCCGGAACCCGGCATCGTGGTGGAGTTCGTGACTTCGTAGCTGCCTCCGGCATAGGCAGCTCGGGTGGGGACGTAGATTGTTTCCACACAGTTTGCCAGCTCGATGAGAAGCGTGGTCCGAAATGGCGACGCCTGTTTGATGGCCAGTCCCAGTTCGACGAAGCATTCTCCCGGAAGAGCAACGATCGCGATGTCGGTACCAAGTGTGATCACAGTAATATCGGCTGGCAGAGTCTCTCCGATTCCGGCCAGCGATCGGCTCAGACCCCACGTAATATGTTCCGCAGTGTTCGCGTGCGGCTGCTTATGCCGCATCTGGTCGATGATGAGCTTCTTGTAAGCAGTGACGTGTTCGAGAAACTCGACGGGCTCCTTGCGTTTTACTTTGTTCAAAATCTCGATCGAGTGATCGATTTCGTCTTTTGTCGCGTCTTGGAGCGGCAACTGCAACGTACGCGACTTTACGACGAGTTTCTGCTCGTTCAACAGTTGCAGCGAAGGAAGATCGCGAGCGATGGAATCGGCAATTGATTGCCCGATGACACTTGCACTGTTGCGGTCGCGGCTGCGGGGGTTGACATGGTTGATGTCTCCGCAGCATCCTGTGCCGAAGATTGAGATAATCGGGGATCCCGTCGTCTGCTGCAACGATCGCTCAATAAAGAACGGATAATCGGCGCTCCACTTCATTCCTCCGACTGTATCGAGGTGCAGCGCGAAGTTACTGAGGATGCCGCGTGGAGTGCCAGCCTCATCACGAATCATGACGAGTCCGATCTGAGGATCGATCGGTCCGGCTGAGCGCACAAAGTCGGGATTGTCGGCTGGCAGCCAGGTTCTTACGCTGCCGTCACGGGTAACCGAGCGGCGGTTGAACGACACGGGATCTTGCTGCATCGCGACTCCCGATTCAATGATCACGGGTTTGGCCGATGCATCGGCTTCGCAGATGGCGTCCACAGGTCCGCTGATCAACTTGTCGATGTAGGTAGCTCGCAGCGATTCCTGCGGCTCGTTGCCTAATCGCAGATAAAGTTCCTTCATGTAGTCCGGAGCTGTATGCGAGTGCGTTGCCGAAATCGCAATATTGCTCTCTGGAATCCCTGTCTTCCTGGAGGCCCGCTGCCGGACCTGGTTCTTCAGGTCTGTCGAGACTCCGATCAGGTCGCACACGACAAGAGCTCCGGAAGTGTGCTCGTCCCGGAAGACGATCGCCTTTGCTTTTAATGGATCGATCTCGCCTTCGGCCAGCCGCTCATGATAGTAGCCAGCCATCGGAAAACCGGCTGGCGGAGTGATGTCCGCTTCGCCGACACCGACTCGAAGCGTACTCTTCGAAGTCGGAGACACCGGCTCCTCGCCGCAGGCCGATCCGTGTATTGGAGCGAGAATCGCCATCAGCATCACCGGAAGTCCAAAGCTACTTTTCAACACTAACAATTTCTCTGGCATTTGAGCACCGTTTCATTTTTGGAGATTTGGTTTTGCGGACTTATACTTCACGGGGTCAGAAATGGTGCAGTGGATTTTCTTGCGATTGTCAGGGGAGAAGGGACATGGAAAACGCTGCCTTTGAAAGTGCCTCCGTCTGCACCGCGTGAAGTATATCAATTGTCGATCCGAGGTTCATGCGGGTCAATGACACGTACCTGAGGCCGTTGCAATTCGTCCGGAGAGGCATTGCTTCCAGACATGGACTCCGGCGGCACAGAACTTACCCAGACCGAACCGCGAACGTGCGTTGCAACGCTCGTCACGAATCGCTTTTGCAGCCAAGTCGTAATCGCCGATCGAGCGGGCGGAAACAGCAGCAGGAAACCGACAGAATCTGTCAACAAGCCCGGTGCCAGCAGCATTGCTCCGGCCACCAAAATGAGAACTCCCGAGACGATCGCGCGGGACGGCGACTGTCCAGCCGCAAGCTGCCGCTGAATCTCCTTCCACGTGTTGATGCCCTGCCACTTCACCAGGCTCATCCCAACCGTCGCCGTCGTTAGCACGACCGCAATGGTGACCCACAGACTGGTAAGTTTTGTGAGTTCCAGCAGCAGGCCGAGTTCAATCAGCGGCACAAAGACAATCAACAGCAGAAATCTACCCAACACCAGCCTCCCGAATGCGATGCCGTTCGACTACTGCTTCTGCAGAAGTTGTTCAAGAACGAGGCGATTGGCCTCGGGAAACTGAAGCGACGCAAGCTTCTCAAACTTGATCCAGCGAAACGGATTGACGGGTGCTGCAAGATCGGGCAACCCGGGACTCAGCGCGCAACGCCAGAAATGCAGTTCCACATCGCCGTGAGGATAGGAGTGTTCGATGGTGGCAAGGTGCTCACGAGGAATCACGATGAGGCCGGTTTCTTCCTGACACTCGCGGACAGCGCACGAACGAGGAGTTTCATCACTTTCGCACTTTCCGCCCGGAAACTCGGCGAGTCCCGGCAGCGGTGAGTTGGGGGATCTTTTGCCGACGAGGATTCGCCCTGCCGATTCAACAACCGCGATGCCAATTTTTACTGCCGATGTCATCAGGACTTTGCTCTTCGATGAGTGAGATGTTCTGACCAAATGTGGCAGGGAGATTAGCGATTCTCGGTGCTCAGCGAAAGTTCGGACTCGGGATTTGCACACGTCACGGCGGACAGTAATTCCTCGCCGTGCTGATTCAGCATCCGGCGAGCTTCACGCAGTACCGGCAAACAGTCGTCTTCCAGCGGTGCGAGCTTGACGCGCTGCATTACCTGGTTGAGTCGTCTCAATAGCCGCACGTCGTCTGCGTAATCATACAGAAACCGCACTGATCGGAATCGACGCACGAATTCCGCAAGATTCTCCGTCGTGCGAGTCGCGACGATATTGACAGCTCGTTCAATCTGAATCGCGGAGACCTGCGACAGTGACTCATAGTAATCGTCCAGCACTGTCGGGATCTGTTCCGCAATGAAAGCATCGAGCAACAACTCAATTACGATGTGACCTAGTAGCGGAGGACGATGATCAAAGCGATCCGGCATGATCCGGCAAAACCGTGATGAGAGTTCCGACTCGAGCAGGATGAAACGCGTGCTGCGATGAAAAAGATCGTCGTCCTTCAGATGCTGCAACATGCCCTCGGCGATGGCGCGGTGATCTGACTCCAGAGAATCCAGATGCTCATAAATCCTGCGACTCCGCACCCGCACGCGCCGATCCACAACGCTAAGCCAGTCCGGGACGGCGGTGCCGGCGACAATCAGAGGGGAGTCAAGGAAACGAAAACCATGCGCAAGATAATTCATAGGGGAATTTGAATGCTTTGCGATGATTTCGGAAAGGCCGATCTTGTGAAAAATCGACAGTGGAGTTGAAGCTATACTTCACGCGGTCAGGATTGAAGCTGTGGATTTTCTTGCGATTGTCCCCTCTCCCCCCCGCAATTGATTTTCCCACTTGACACGTTTTCCACGGGGGAGAGGGCTAGGGTGAGGGGGAGCAGGGACATGCAAAACGTTGATTTTGAAAGTACCTCCGTCTGCTCCGCGTGAAGTATAACGCTCTTTCACCGCTGGAATACGGGATCGGGTGGCCGGGGTTGGACTGAGCGAAGCGAAGGAAACCCCGGGGTTTCGAGCTATCGCTCTCCAACCCCGGCCACCCATTAATGCATGTGTGACAGAGTCCTGCTCATCTCACCGCAACGCATCAGCCAGAATTCGCTTAACGACAGCGTCGAAGCTCAGCCCTGCTTCCGCAACAGCGGCGGCAAATCCGGCATCGGGCGAAAGGCAGGGATTGGCATTGACCTCCAGAATCCACGGTTGCCCGTCAGCATCCACTCGAAAGTCGACCCGGGCGTATCCTCGCAGTCCGAAAACTTCCCAGCAGCGCCGCGCCAAAGACTCCAATTCATCAATCAGTGCCTGATTGCTGGCGGGAAAACTGAAGCTGCGCGGCGTGTTGAGGTATTCCGATGTAGCTTCGTTCCATTTGGCATCATGCCCGACGATTCTGGGTTTTCCGACCGGAAAGTCTGTGAATTGAATTTCGGCTGGCGGCAAGACTTCTGGACCGAAATCATTGGCCAGCACACTGAGATTGAACTCCCGGCCTTCGATATAGGCTTCCGCAAAATGCGGTGTGTCGAATTCGGCTGTCTGGTCGGCGATCCGCCGAGCAAGTCCGGCGATCGACAGGCCCTCACATCGCACGACGCTGTCGTCAGTGATTCCCAGTGACGAATGTTCCGCAACGGCCTTGATGATGGCCAATTCCGGAGGGATGTGTGAGTCCGCAAGGCCACGCCAGGCGGAATCCTGTCCCGTCAGCCATGCTGGTGTCGGCAGCCCGAATTCTGTGAAATGTCGTTTGGCGTCAAGTTTCTGCGTCGTCCCGAGCATGGCCAGAGTCGAAGCACCGGTGAAGGGCAGCCCCATTGATTCCAGCAGGACCGTCGCCAGCGGCATCAACTGGTCAGTGCCACCGAGTGATTCCACGAGGTTGAAGACAACGTCCGCTTGAGTCGCCTGAAGCGATCGTCGGACTTCCGCCAGATTCAGGTCACACGCCAGGCGTTCTGATGTATGACCAATTGCTGCGAGCGACTGTTCGACGGCGACAACTTGCTTGAGAACATCCAGGTCGCCCGCAGTGTCGTTCAGTGAGACGCGGTTATAGAGAACGACAACGTGCATGAAAAATGAATCAAATACTGTGGAAAGGTGTCTAATGATCGAGCGAGAAATAACTGGCGATCCCTGGGGCGTAGGACAGGCTTCCAGCTTGTCTTTTGCAAACAGACAGGCTGGAAGCCTGTCCTACTTATTTTTCGACCGATCCTTACCGATTAACTTCCTGCGTAGGCCTCAAGCTTTTCCTGACCGCTGCGAGTACAGAAGTCTCCGAAGGATTCCTGACCATTCCTGTTCGCCGTGAAGGCACTCAGCAAAGGCGTCAGAGTCGAGACAATGTCCTCCAGCGGAACCATGTCTTTGTAGATGAACCCGAGTCGAGTGCCTTCCGGATTGCCCCCAAGAAACATTGTGTACTTACCAGCCGCTTTGCCGACGAGACCAATGTCCGGCGTGTAAGGCCTGGCGCAGCCATTGGGACAACCTGTCATGTGAACGGCAATCTTGTGAGACTGGATACCAAGCTTTGCGATGAGAGTATCAAGTTCATCGAGAACTTCAGGCAGCACTCGCTCGGCTTCTGTGATCGACAATCCACAGGTCGGAAACGCCGGGCAGGCAATCGCGTAGCGGCGGAGAAGCGACAATTCATCCGCCCCCTTGATGCCATGCTCGGCCATCATTCGATTGATCTCCGCCTTGTCTTTCGGATCGATGTCGCACAGGATCACGCTCTGCAGGGCGGTCAGCCGAGTGTTCATGCCGAAGCGACGCAGAATGGCGCGGAGGCCGGACTTGATTCGCAGGTCTCCTTCGTCTTTGATGCGACCGTTTTCGATATTGATCCCAAGGAACAGTTTCCCGTCGCCCTGTTCGTGCCAGCCGATGTGATCGTCGACGCCGGTGACGTCAGTCGGATGCGGATCGGGCAATCCCTTGCCGTAGTATTGTTCCACCATCGCCTTGAATTTTGGCACGCCCCAGTTGGCGACAAGATACTTGAGACGAGCAACCTTGCGATCTTCACGGTTTCCAAAGTCTCGCTGCACCTTCACAATGGCTTCGCAAACAGCCACGACCTGATCAGCGGACACGTAAGCAATTCGCTGAGCCAGCGCCGGAAACGTTTTTTCTGCACTGGGAGTTCGTCCCATTCCGCCGCCCGCGAGCAGGTTGTAGCCCACGATCAAACCGTTCTCGACAATCGCCATCAGACCGATGTCATGCGAGTACAGATCGATGCAGTTATCTTCCGGCAGCGCGATCCCAATTTTGAACTTGCGCGGCAGGTAATGCGCCCCGTAAATGGGTTCTTCGACAGGCTTGAATTCTGTCGCGTCGATTTCTTCACCCTGCTCATCCTTCAGCCAGAGATCAAAATAAGCAGTGGTCTTTGGTTTGAAGTGTTGAGCAAGTTCCTGCGACAGTGATTGAATTTGATCATGCACCGCCGTCTTGTATGGAGCCGGGCAGGCCATCACGTTGCGGTTGACGTCACCGCAGGCCGCAAGTGTTGTTAACTGAATGTGATTGATCGTACGTATGGCTTCCCTGAGGTCGCCCTTTAACACACCATGCAGCTGAAATCCCTGACGGGTCGTGATTCGCAACGATCCGTTCGCCAGCTTCTCACTGAGATCGAGTTCCGCCAGAAATTGTGCCCCAGTCACCCGACCGCCCGGAACTCGAGTCCGGACCATACAGGAATACTGTTTGGCAAGCCTGTGCCCATCCGCGTCTTTGGCTTTTCGCGCGTCCCGGTCATCCTGCAGATACGACCCGTGATGTTTCAGTAACGAGGAGGCATCGTCCGAGAATTCCGGTTTGTCGTTCCGGAGTTCCTCCGCCAAAGTGCCTCGCAACTGATGAGACGCTCCTTTGAGAAATTCGAATTTGCTGATTTTGTTCACTTCCGACATTTGACAACTGTTCCAGTCCGCTGGAAATTGAATACCAACAACGGGTTTGACCCGCACTTTTGCGAGTATAGGGCGAGGGCTTTTCCTTGAACAGGTGTTCTCAGAATTCTCAGGAACACACGTGAATGATGCCTCGGCAGAAATCTGGCAGATCGTCGGGTTTCCGACTGCTGACGAAATTGCGATCCACGACGACGGATGCATCTTCAAAGACAGCACCCGCGTTGATCAGGTCGTCCTTGATGCCCGGCGAACCGGTGACTTTTACTCCATCGTAAATTTTGGCCGAAATCGGAATCCAGCCGCCATGACAAATCGCGGCGACCAGTTTCCCGGCTGCGGCAAATTCCCGCGTGATTCGCAGTACTTCCGGATCACGACGCAGCTTGTCCGGCATCCAGCCGCCGGCGCAAATCAGTCCGTGATACGGGACCGTGTCGATACCCTGGATCGCAATATCCGACACGCAGGGGTAGCCATTCTTGCCCAGATACTTCTCGCCGGCCTTCTGACCAGCCACGACGAACCGGGCACCGGCTTCGATCAGTCGATGCTTCGGATACCAGAGTTCCAGATCTTCATAGTCTTCGCCCACGAAACACAAGAACGACTTCCCACTCAAAACACGTGGAGATGACTGTTCGGCAAAATTGGGCATGGGTTCACAATTCCTTTCAAATTATATGTCACGCGGTCAGAAACGAGGCTGTCAATCCGCGTTCCAGGGCTCCAGCCCTGGAACGCAACGCACTGGAGGCTCCTGCCTCCAGCGAGAATCACGGGAGGCAGGAGCCTCCGGAGCAGCGTGTTCCGAGGCTGGAGCCTCGGAACAAGGACATTCCCCTCTCCCCCGCAGCTGATTTTCCAACCTGACACGTTTTCCACGGGGGGAGAGGGCTAGGGTGAGGGGGAAGAATCCACTGTTTTCTGGTTCATCATATTAACTCCAGGTCAGCCCCCTCATCCGGCCTGTCGGCCACCTTCTCCCCCTTGCCAGGGGGAGAAGGGACATGCAAAACGTTGACTTTGAAAGTGCCGCAGTCGGCACTGTGTGAAGCAGAGTTCTCTGGAGCCTCAGACGGGCAATGCGTCCGTCGATTCCGAATCGTCAACCGTCCGGAAGCCAGTAGCCGAATGGCTTCCGGGTACGTCAGCTTTTCCTGTTCGAAGACCAGACCTGATAATTCATCAGCCGTACAGCCGTCCGGCACCGCAACTGTTTTCTGCAAAATGATCGGTCCGTGGTCATATTCGTTGTCGGCAAAATGAACCGTACAGCCACTCACCTTCACTCCGCGCTGAATTGCAGCCTCGTGAACGTGATGGCCAAAAAATCCATGCCCGCAAAACGCCGGAATGAGCGACGGGTGAATGTTGATCACGCGCCAGAGAAAATCATTGGGGATTTGCAGCAGACTCAGGAAACCCGCCAGCGTTACCAGATCCACTTTCCGGCTGCGAAGTTCACGAAACACGGCTTCGCTAAAATCGCCGACGCTGCCAAAATCACGAGGTCGCAACACCAGACATTCCAGACCCGCCGCGCGGGCGCGTTCGACCCCTTTGCAGGTCTTCTGACTGGCAATGACGAGCGGTATTTCGGCCAACAGCTGGCCGCTTTGGATCTGATCGACGAAATTTAGCAGCGTTGTACCGCCGCCACTGATCAGAACCCCCAGCCGGATCGGGCGATCGGTGAACGGAGCAAAAGGTACGATGGAAGTTGTCGCATCGACGGCCGAAGAGATCATCCGCGAGTTGGCTCGAATCTGGAATCAGCGAAGGGACCGGAATACATGTCCTGCGAAGTCTGACGAAAATCCGGCCGTTCGTCCACCAGCATCAACAAACGTCGGCGTTCACGTCGATCACGTTGAACTCGCCCCCAAACAGTCATCGTGGCCAACAGCGCGACAAATCCAGCCAGCAGTACCATCGTTTCACTGATTGGATTTCCGGAGTTGGCTTTCGCTGTCGCCAGCAAACGCGAATCGGCCGCGAGATGCCCCGCCTTTCCCAGCATCAGAATCTGGTCGGTGGTCGGATTCCATTCAACTCGGCCCGCCAGCAGCAGAGGGGCAACGCGATTCGTATCCTGAGATTTGTAGACATACATCTTGAAGAGACAGCCGGTGACCGTCACAGAATCCACGATGTCCGCGCCGCGAGGGAACTCTGCAGGCAAAGACGGCGTCACAATCACTGCCGGATTCTGTTGAGAGTCATCCGTATAAAGCCAAAGTTCATGCAGCGGCTGACCGTCAAAAAAGCCTGGATCGCCTTCATGCGTCGTGACCCGCCGGACGTGGCCACGCATCGTCACCAAATGCCCCTGCCAAAGTTCAGGGTGCTGAAATACGTCCACAAAGACGGGAAACGCTTCCGGTTTTTGTTGGTATTCCCGATAACGATTGAGCCTCTGCTCCATTTGTCGCTCAAGCCGCGTCAGACGCCCTTGGTACGACTTGTTATTCTGCGGATCGACGTCTCCCAGTGTGCCTTTTCGCAGCGCATTATCCAACGACTGCTTGTCCGACGCCACTTTCTTCCGAGTCTCTCGCATCAGCTCTTCCACACGCATTTGCTGTTCGGCCAGTGCCAGCCCCGCCTGAACTTTGGCACTGGTGATCTGAAGCTGCCGCAGGGTTTCGTAATACAGCCAGCTTTCATCGCCCGTCACGCGTCGTCGGTTTCGGACATAGTCCCGGATGTATTGATCATAGGGACGCGGAGTCAGCACTCGCACAACATCGCAGTACACCAGCGGCTGGCCTCCCATCACCTTCACGAACCAGCCCTTCACCAATACCGGAAAACTGATCCCCTCACCGGTCGGCCACGCCTCGATCGCGCGCTTCTGCGAATCGAAATCGACATAGCTCTCAGCATCCACCAACGCGACTTCGGTTCCCGTCAAAAAGTTCTTCAGGAAACCGCGTTGCAGTTTGTAGACGCTTTTTTCGCCCTCCAACGTCTGTCTCGCCTGGAGTTGATTGATCACCGAAGGCGTGAACAGGCCGTACAGCACAACTGGACGGCCCACGAAGTCCTGCGGATGCGACTGCATGTCCACAGTGACCGAATACGATTTCAATTCCGTCGGTGCAGGAATCCGGTCTGTTGTGGATACCAGGGATCGGTCAAATGGACTTGTGAATTGGCTGGCGCGTGGCTGCAACAACAATGTCCCGTTTTGCCATGCCTGACTGCGCACTTCGGCAAAGCGATAGAAAGCGGATTCCCACGCACTTGTCAGATTGACGTCGTCCGGCAAATACAATCCAAGTGCGATCCTGCGATCCTTCGCCGCTCGGATCAACCGAACATAGTCTTCAGATTCGGCCTCCGTAAGACCCGGTTTCGTGTGATCGAAAGCCCAGGGATGCCCGACATCCAGATCCACAAGCGTGACAGGTTGCTGAGACCAGTCGAATTCGTCCGACAACGAATCTTCCGCCGGAAAATTCAAGTCAGCGGGGGCTTGTGGCTGACGCACATCAGGTCGCAGGAGGGGATCGGGGCGCAGAAAAGGACTCCGCAACGGCAGGCCACCATCACTGACCGGCGGCAGGTCTTCTGGAAAATCAGCTTGACCTGAATTGCCACCGCCACCATTTGCCGACGAGCGGCCGGAACGCCCAATGTCCGCTGGATCACGCCCTTTTGGATCACGCCCGTTTGGATTTCGACTTCGCCACGGAACAGCGCCGTTGTCCGGATCTGCCACTGGCGGTAACGCGGATCCCCCTTTAACTCCGGGGGGCAACAGAGGCTTCAATTCGAATTCCGGAAAATCGTCGGAACCTTTCCCGCTCGACTGTGCCTGGCATTCGTTTGCAAATACGGGCGCAAAGATGATCAGCAACAATGCAGCCATCACCCAACCCATTGAGGTTCGCGGTGCTAAACCAGGGTTACTTTGAAAAGCAGAGTTTCTGTCCTTGTTCCGAGGCTCCTGCCTCGGAACACACTGCCCCCGAGGCTCCTGCCTCGCGAGTTTGTCGGCGGAGGCAGGAGCCTCCAACGCAGTGCGTTCCAGGGCTGGAGCCCTGGAACGAGAATTGACAGCCCCATTCCAAGCCGCGTAGCGTATACTTTGAAAAGCAGAGTTTCGTCCCAGGGGTGTCCTGGGCTGGACTGGGCGGAGCGAAGGAAGCCCCGGGGTTTCGAGCTGTCGCTCTCCAACCCCGGCCACCCGAAAACCACAGTTCTCATTTTGAACCTGGTTTAGATCCGTGCGTCGTGTAGGAGATTGGTCAGACTGTGTGGACGAATTCATGGCTGAGGTTTTCCGTTTCGCAAAATGCCAGTTCTGCAAAGTCTAGGTGCTTTACGCCATGTTTTGCCAGTGTGGAATCCGGGTTGAGTGAGAAGTAGGGCCAGGAATGTCAAATCTGCCGTCCGTCGCAAAGGAACGACCAAGAAGTAGAAGTAAGGCGAGAGCGGCAGGAAAGGATTTACCATCGGCGAGTCTTAAGGCCGAGCGGACCCGTGCGACTGATCCACGCCAAAGGAAGCAGATCTGAGGACAGATCTGCCTACGTAGTCCGACCTGTCTCAGGTCGGATTCCCTGGGCGACGCGATATCTCTGGTAATTCTGTTTCTTCCGCTCGCCTAAGTCAGCCTTTCCTGGCTGACATGGAAACACGACCGGTCAGCCTGGAAGGCCTGACGTACTTTCGGCAGTGATTCTCCGCTCGTTGCCAACCGGCGGTTACTGCCGCGCCGCCTCGCAGTACGGCAATTCAAGGCAATGGTGCAACGAACGGTCAAAACTTGACCAGTCACCGAGAACGCCGCAGCCAGCGGAGCCACAAACTGGAGTGGACGCAAATTGGCATCAAAGTTAAGAGGGAATCTGACTTAAAACAGAATTTTCAGTCCCCAGGACGGGTCTCAATTTGAGCCTGGCCTAGCCTCTGACTCGCTTCAGGAAGTTGCACGTGTCAGCAAATCGAAATACAGCATCAGCGACTGCGCCTCATTTCGTCTCGGCTGTCCGCGTTCAAGAACGGTCCGTTTCGGGAATCGGAATGTTCCTGGGGCTCGCCGCCACGGTCGTTTTTTATCTGCTTGCGCCGCGCATTGCGAGTTTCTTCACAGGCGGCCCGCAGTTTGTGCAGCGATACTTCTGCGGGCATCCGCTGGAATACGTCACATCCGTCCTGTTCTTCGTCGGACTCGGAATTCTGTTCATGAAATTGAAGCAACTGCCGAGCGAGCGCGCGGCGATTGCATCGGTGATGGAACTGACGGCACATCCAGACTGGTCGGACCGGGCGGGAGCACCGGGAGTCGATGAGATTCTGTCAGCATGGCAGGCAAGTTTACAGGCGGAGGCCGTGAAATCGACATCAATGTGGCGTCGTATCCAGGACGTTTTGCACTACGTCAACGCAGGTCGAACAGGCGGACTTGAAGATCACCTCAAATACCTTGCTGACCTTTCTGTCGATCGACTGGCTCAAAGCTATTCACTGATTCGCACTGTCACCTGGGCCGTTCCCATCATGGGATTTCTGGGTACCGTGATCGGGATTACGATGGCGATCGCAAACGTGACTCCGGAGCAGCTTGATTCCTCACTCCCGGAAGTCACCGCTGGACTCGCTGTGGCGTTTGATACCACGGCCCAGGCGCTCACAATGTCCATGATGCTGGTCTTCGCCACGTTTCTCGTCGAGCGCGGCGAGCAATCAGTGTTGAACGATGTCGAGCAGTTTGGAATCGATTCACTTGTCCCGTTCATCGGAAAATCTGCCGACGATTCCTCGGAGCCTAAGACTGGAATGCCCGCGCTGGCCGACTGGACCAGCGACATGCTGGCGCAGCAAACTGAATCCTGGCATCGGCATCTGAACGCCATGCAAACCGGCTGGGCCGAAGCGCTGAACTCGCAGACCCAGTCTCTCTCTCAGTCTCTTGCCAGCGAAACCGAAGCGACGTTACATTCGCACCGTATCGCTGCAGACACAGCCCGTGATCAATACGCCGCGACACTGCATCAGAGTTCGCAGATGTTCATGCAGCAGATGCAGCAGACTCTGGTCACCTTCATTGATCGAGTGGACTTGTGGCAAAACGCGATGCGAGAAAGTTCGCTCGCAGCCGCCGGACAGGCTGAGGAACTGCATCGCCTTGGCCGAACCATGCTGCAACTGACTGAATCCGAACAGAAACTCGTTCAGCTTCAGCAAAGTCTGAACAGCAATCTCCAGACGCTGGAACTCGTGGCGACTCTGGAGCAGACCGTGCAAAGCCTGAACGCGGCCGTCAGCATCATGACCTCGAAGACATCCATGCGAGTGGCGGCGTGACCCGGAAACGGCACCAAAATTCAATTTCACTGTTCCCGTTCCTGGCCGTGCTGGTCTGCGCGATGGGAGCGTTGATTCTGTTGCTGCTGGTGATGACGCGCAAGATTCGGCACGAACAATTCGGCGATCAGATTCCACCGACAGTTACTGTCGCACCGAAGGTAGTTCTGCCGGATCGCGGCGAGGAGATCGCCGCCCTGGAATCCGCACGACAAGTGGTGACCAAAACCCTGCAACAGTTGCAACAACAAGTGGACGAACTGCAACTGGCGGTCACTCGACACGAAGCCGATGTCGCGGCTCTGCGGCAACAGATGACAGAGCTCGAAGGGACGCTGCAGTCTGCGGAATCAACACCGGACGAATCGGACATCGCGGGTTTGCAGAAGCGCATCGCCCAATTGCGTACGCAACACAGGGTTCTGCGCCGCAAACTGGATGAAGAGGAAAAACAACTGCTGGCGAAACAACAACTGCTGACCAACGCGAGGGCAAATGCGGTCGAGGCGCAACAGAAGCTGATCACCATGAATTCCACCATCCTCGCCCTGCGGAAGCAGATCGAACTGGCAGAACAGACTAAGCCTTCGGCGGGTGTGGAAACCGTCGTGGATTTCACAAACACCACCGGCACGACTCGCACGCCGATCATGGTTGAGGTTACAAAGGACGGCTACAAGATAATGCCTGCCGGAATTGTGATTCAGCCCAAAGACCTCGACGGCTTCCCAATGAACGACACGCCACTGATGGCGGCGATCCTCGCGGTACATCGCGAACGGTCCAGGAGATCGGTGACATCAAATCCGTATGTTCTGTTGCTGGTCCGTCCATCCGGCAGTGAGGCGTTTTATCCGGCGCAGGGCATCCTCGCGAATGAAAAGATCCACTTCGGCTATGAGTTGATTGACGACGAACAGAAAATTGCGGCTGGCGAGCCCGATCCCGCCGAGGTTGACGCCGCTCAAGTCGCCATGCAGGAAGCTTATCTACGCCGCGACAAGCTCCACGCCAACCTGCGAATGCTGGCTCAGAGTCTTGGGCCGGGTCGCATGGCACCCGGTTCGAATGGCAACGGTCATACACCAGATCCAACGACTCGCGGTCTGTCGTTTCGCGCAGATGGAACGGTCGGTTCAGAATCAAAAATCACCAGTCGCGGGATGAGCAGCCGCAACTATGCCGGCGGTGTCGCGCCGCCGCCCGGATTTTATGAAAACCGCAAGTCGGTGAATGAATTCACGCCGGGCACTCACGAGACCTCTGAGCCAGACTCCTCCAGTGATCAGGTTGCGAATCAATTTGCGGAACACTATGCTCGCAGTGCGACGGCGGACAATTCAGGTCGCGGCGAGGTGTCAGCACCAAAGTCGACTCCATCCGGGCCGTTTCCACAGTCGCAACCCGGCGGCGATTCGCCTCTGATGCCACAGGCGCAATTCGCCCAGCAAGGCAAGGACACTGCTACTGATATCCCCGGCACCCAATCCACTGGACGGCCTGCGGCACTTGGTTCCAGCGAGCGTGCGGAATCCGTCCTGTTCAACAACAATGCCACAGCCCCGGTTGTTGCCAACGGACGTCCTGCGGAAGCCCCGTGGTCCTCCAGCGCAGGCTCAGGGAAAACCGCCAGTGATGGCGAGCCGACACTGACGGCTGAAGAGCAGTATGCTGCGATGATGGGTGGGAAGCCAGCGCCCAATTCGCAGGCGGCACAACCGCGCCACCTTCAGACGCCTTCCAGTTCCGGAGCATCGGGTTCCGGAGCATCCACTGCCTCGGCGGCAAGCGGCGAACCTCAATCCGGCGCTCCCGCAAGTCCACTCATCGACCTGACTCGCGTTGACAAAGATCTGCTCCAGCGACTGCCATCGACGAAGAAAGGCCCCAAAGTTTACGCCACTCCAGTCGGGGTTACCGTCTTTTTGGATGGGAATCACATGACCGTTGGCCAGCACCCGGCGGTCGTCGTCACGCCGGAAACGCTCAACACGGCTCTCACCGACTTGCTCCGAGGCATCGACACAGAAGTCACCGATGCTAAAAAATCGCCTCATGAAAAAATGATGCCGGTCGTCAAATTCATCGTCAGTCCCGGCGGCGAGCGGTGGCGAATTCCACTGGCGGGTTCGCTGAAGGATATCGGAATTCCATCCGCCAGCGTGTATGAACTGTCGCCGCATATTGAAATGACGGCAGCTCCGGGGAGGGCTCGGTACTAATGGGACGCAGAGCAAAAGCACCCGAGCTTGAATTCGGATCCGACTCCTTTCTGGACGTGATCTGCAACATCGTGGGAATCCTGATCATCCTGATCGTGATCGTTTCCGTCAAAGTGGAACGGCAGCCGATGGGGCAGTCCGAATCCGCAGCTGAAGAAATCAGCGAACCAACCGCACCGGATCGCGAATCTGAGTTCACTCAGCGACAGTCGGAAGTGGAAGAAGTCACGCAGCAGCACGCGGCTCTGGCTTTGCGACTGAAGGAACTCGCCGATCGTCGCGAATCACTGCTGCGCGAACGGCGTCTTGTGCAGGAAGAAATCCAGGCAATGCAGCAGCAGATTGCCGAACGGAATGCCTCGACTCAACAGCATCGGGTCACTCGATCCGCCGCTCAAAAGGAAGCTGGAAAACTGGCGGATGAAGTGGATCGATTACTGAGGATGCTGAAAGACAAAGAAAATGCTCTCGCGAAGGCCATCAGCGTCGTCCAGCAGGAAGAGTCCGTCGCCAGTGCTGCGGAAGAAAAAATGCGGCTGACGATCGTCGAAACCGCCCGCCTGCGCGAAGTTCTGGAATCAACCGCTAAGCCCGCCGCTCAGACCGATCACCTGGTCCACCGCATCCTTCCCGTCAGTCGGAGGACCGACGGTGAAGAGGTCATGTTTCGGCTTGCAGAAGGCAAAGTCAGCGAAGTCCCGCTTCAGGAGCTGATGAAACTTGCCGTCGATCGAGTCCGCAAACGTGTCGCCATGCTGCAGCGATTCGGCCGTCTGGACGACGTGATCGGTCCGATCGGAGGTTACAAGATGAACTTTACGATTGAAATGAACGCATTCAACTCACTGGAGTATTTGCAATTCGGAGGTGACGGCAACCGTTTCACCGCGTTAAAGCAAACCATCGTGCCCGATGAATCCCTCGTGGCTGAACCTGTCGCCATCGCGATCAGACCCGGCTCAGCGTTTCGCGAAAAACTCGAATCCATGCCCGCCGACAGCGCGATGACGATTTTCGTGTATGAAGATTCCTTCCACGACTTCACCGCCCTCCGCGAAGTCGCCCACGGCCTCCAGATCCGCGTCGCCGCCCGTCCGCTCCCCAAATCCGCCGACATCACCATCAGCGCCCAGGGCAGCGCATCGCGAGCACAATAGTGTCGTGACTTTACGCAATCTGACGCTGCCCAACTATACTTCACGCGGTGCAGACTGAGGTACTTTCAAAGGGAACGTTTTCCATCTGGTGATTGAAGAGCTTATTCAGCATCTCCTGCACGGGAGCACGCAGGTCGGCTGTGTCGCTCCATGATTTCAGGTCGGCCATTTGCGAATTGAATTCGGCAGCGGCCTCAGCGTGATAGACGTTCCAGATTCGCTGGTGAAGGTCGTGATGCTTGCGGCAACGGTCGCGGATTTTCAGAAATCTGTGCAGAAAGCACAGGATCAGGACAACCGTTGGAAACAATCCGGCGAACGCCGCGCGAGTGGCCTTCCAGCCGTCTGTGTTGGCGGTCTGTGGCTGCCAGTCCGGCGCGAGATTGTGTGCTTCTTTTTTGCCTCGTCAGCAGAATCTGTGGGTAGATTCTGGTTCCGGAAGTTTGCCGAGTTGGTGAAACAGGGCGATTTGAATGTTTTCGAACGTCTTAAAGCCATAGGCTTTTCTCATGGTCAGTTTCGC
>Ga0154020_10002597_pt1 | contig 22003 bp, 22 predicted proteins | sample Klosneuvirus_201_FD_109709 | JGI IMG/M metagenome (GOLD analysis project Ga0154020, IMG submission 109709) | Active sludge microbial communities from wastewater, Klosterneuburg, Austria - Klosneuvirus_20160825_MG | ecosystem: Engineered > WWTP > Aerobic digester > Activated sludge | place...
GGAATAAGTAAAAGACGTAATATCTACAGCTATTCCTGGATATTGATTATCGCGCCAAGTGCCACCAATTTCAGTGGCACGTTCTAAAATTAAAAAAGAGAAACCGGCATTTTTCAGCTCTATACCTGCACCAATGCCAGCAAAACCGGAACCAATGACAATTACTTCTGCATCTATTTTACTATTCATGATTAAAAATAAAATAGAAATTTAGAAAATCTGCTTTACTTATGTAAGAAAAAAAGTGCCGATAAAAATCAGATTAAATGGAATTAAACAGCATTTAAACTTAAACTTCCGCTAAATTATTCAGGCGATAGTAATTTTTAACTTCTTTTATGGTATTGTGTTGGTTAATGTATGCTTCAAACTCTGGGCGAAAATGACGAATGGCTGCGGCTACCGGCCAAGCGGCGGCTTCTCCTAACGGACAAATTGTTTTACCTTCAATTTTAGATTGCACATCCCACAATAAATCTATATCAGAAATTTTTCCATTTCCATCTAAGATGCGTTTAATTAGTTTCTCCATCCAACTGGTGCCTTCGCGACAAGGTGAACATTGTCCGCAACTTTCATGGCGATAGAAACGTGCGAACGTAAATAAATTTTTCACAATGGACGTATCTTCATCCATCACAATAAATCCGCCGGAACCCAACATCGTTCCTGTAGCAAAACCACCATCACTCAAGGATTCATACGTCATTAAACGAGGTTCGCCTTTGGCTGTTTTTAATATTAATTCAGTTGGCAAAATAGGAACGGATGAGCCACCTGCTACTACTGCTTTTAATTTTTTTCCATTTTTAATTCCACCACAATATGCATCGCTATAAATAAATTCCTCAACTGGAACACCTAATTCAATTTCATATACGCCAGGTTTGTTTATATGTCCGGATGCTGAAATCAATTTTGTACCGGTTGATTTTCCTACTCCTATTTTTGCATAAGCTTCGCCACCATCATTAATAATTGGGACTACTGCTGCAATGGTTTCAACATTATTTACCACTGTTGGACAACCCCATAAACCAGCTACTGCCGGAAATGGAGGCTTTATTCTTGGATTTCCTCTTTTTCCTTCTAATGATTCTAATAAAGCTGTTTCTTCTCCACATATATAGGCACCTCCACCAGGTTGTACATATAAATCCAAATCATATCCTGAACCTAAAATATTTTTACCCAAAAGGCCGGCGGCATAAGCTTCTTTAATGGCATTTTGTAAAATTTTGATGATATAAAAATACTCACCACGAACATATATATAGGATGTTTTGGCACCTAATGCAAAACTGGAGACAATCATTCCTTCAATGAGTAAATGTGGAATGCGTTCCATTAAATATCTGTCTTTAAATGTTCCAGGTTCGGATTCATCTGCGTTGCATACTAAGTAACGTGGTACGCCTTCCGGTTTAGCTAAGAAACTCCATTTCATGCCTGTTGGGAAACCAGCACCACCTCGACCACGTAAGCCGGACTTTTTCACTTCTTCCAATACTTCATCCGGTTGCATGGATTTTAAGGCTTTCTCTAATGCACTGTATCCTTCGTGTTTTCTATAAACATCCAATGCTTGGATGCCTGGAATATGGTCGTATTTTAATAATAATTTTTTGCTCATCATTCTAAGTTACTATGCGTTTTTAATCACATAAATTAAACATAAGTACTTCTTTTATTTTCATTTCTCAATTCCTCTAAAATGGAATCAATTTTTTCGAATGTCAAATTTTCGTAATACTTATCTCCTATTTGAAACATGGGTGCTGTACCACAAGATCCTAAGCATTCCACACGTTTTAATTGAAACATACCATCCTTTGTAATTTGACCGGTTTTTATTTCTAATTTATTTTCTAAATAGTGGATGATGTCTTCTGCGCCACATAACCAACAAGAACTCGTTTGGCAAATTTCTATCAAATATTTACCTGTTGGTTTCAGATTAAACATGGAATAGAAAGTTGCTACTTCATATACTTCAATAGGTTGAACATTTAATATCGATGCGACATAATCCATCACTGATGGCGACAGCCAACCGTCAAATTCTGCTTGAGCTAAATGTAGCAAAGGCAGCATCGCCGATTTTTGTTTTCCTTCGGGATATTGAGCTAATATTTCTTGCACTTTATGTTGTGCAGCATCGTTAAATTTTATTTCTTCTGTTGTCATTCCTTCAATTCTACTAACTAATTTCTAATTCATATTGAATTTATATACGTAAATTATGCATCTAATTCGCCAGCAATCACATTCATGCTACTCATGGTTAAAATGGCATCACTTAGCATTGCTCCTTTTATCATTTCTGGATAGGCTTGATAATAAATAAAACAAGGTCGTCGGAAATGTAATCTAAAAGGTTGACGACCACCATCACTAATTATATAAAAACCTAATTCGCCATTTCCACCTTCCACACAATGATATACTTCACCTTTTGGAATTTCTGTTTCGCCCATGACGATTTTAAATTGATAGATCAATTGTTCCATTTTACTGTACACTTCCTGTTTTGGAGGCAAGTAAAAGTCGGGTAAATCTGCATGAAAACTACCATCTGGTAATTCTTTGATAGCTTGATTGATGATGCGTAAACTTTGCCACATTTCTTCCATACGAACCATGTATCTGTCGAACGTATCGCCGCTTGTTCCCACTGGAATATCAAATTCAAAATCTTGGTATGATGAGTATGGATTTGCTACACGCACATCGTAATCAATACCTGTAGCACGAAGGTTTGGACCTGTAAAGCCGTAGTTTAAGGCATTTTCAGCACTAATGGCTCCTACGTTAATCGTTCTATCCATAAAAATTCTATTTCTATCAATTAACTTTTGAAATTCAGTTAATTTTTTAGGGAATTCCTTCATGAAATCATCAATTTTACTCCATACTTTAGGAGAGAAATCGCGTTCTAAACCACCGATTCGACCAATATTTGTAGTTAAACGAGCGCCACATATTTCTTCAAAAATCTCATAAATCCATTCTCTACTTTGAAATAGGTGTAAAAATCCGGTCATTGCACCTGTATCCACAGCAATTACTGTATCACACACAATATGGTCGGCTATGCGTGATAGCTCCATGATAATAACGCGCAAATATTGAGCTCGTTTGGGTATTTCTGCGCCAATTAATTTTTCAACCGACATGTGCCAACCCATATTATTAATAGGCGATGAACAGTAGTTCATTCTATCTGTAAGCGTTGTAATTTGATTAAAAGGTCGGTGTTCTGCTAATTTTTCAAATGCTCGATGTATATAACCAATAGTAGGAACTGCATCTACAATAAATTCGCCATCCAAAGTTAAAACATTTTGGAATATACCATGCGTTGCAGGATGTGTTGGTCCTAAATTTAAGGTAGTATATTGCTTTTCGTTATATGTAGAATCAGGATTTGTCATTTTCGTTCAATTAATTTTATCGTCCAAACATCTTATCATCTTTATCTTCCCGCGACATATCTTCTAATGGATATTCTTTTCTCAAGGGAAAATAATTCATTTCATCCATATTTAGGATTCTTGTTAAATTGGGATGTCCAACAAAATTAAATCCGAAGAAATCATATTCTTGTCGTTCCATCCAATTCGCTGTTTTCCATAAATCTGTTATAGTAGGTACATCTAAATTTGTTTTAGGCATAAATATTTTAACCCGAATACGCCAGTTTTTAGGCATATTGTGCAATTGATACATGATGCCAAATTCTGAATCTTTCTCATTGTCTGGGAAGTGAGTTCCACACAAAGTAGTTAAGAAATGGAAATTTAAATCTTTGTCGTTTTTCAAGAGTGACAATACATTTTTCACTTGTTCTTTTTGCACTACAAATACAGGAAAATCATAATTCATTTCAAATGACAATAAGGCATCTGTAAATTTTTCTTGTATTTTTTTTTGTATTATTTCTACTACTTCGTTCATTTTTCATTTGAATTGAATGCGTTATCAGCGAGGTTATTCAATACCATATTGAGCCAATAATTTTTTATACTCTGGAGATTCACGTCTTCTGCGAGTTTCACTTTCGGCTAATTTTTGAATTTGTAAAATTCCATCCAACACCTGTTCTGGCCGTGGTGCGCAACCAGGAATATAGACATCCACTGGAATTATTTTATCAATGCCTTGTAAAACGCTATAGGTATCAAAAATTCCACCACTGCTAGCACATGCACCCATACAAAGCACCCATTTCGGTTCTGCCATTTGCTCATATACTTGGCGTAATATAGGTCCCATTTTTTTGGAAATTGTTCCCATAACCATTAATAAATCAGCTTGTCGAGGTGAGAAACTCAATCGTTCAGAACCAAAGCGAGCTAAATCGTAGTGTGCGCCCATGGTTGCCATAAATTCAATTCCACAGCAAGAGGTGGCGAACGGCAATGGCCATAATGAATTGGCACGAGCCAATCCAACTACTTTATCTAATGAGGTAGCAAAAAAGCCTTGGCCTTCAATGCCTTCTGGTTGGTATGCCGGATTAATATCTATTGCAATGGCACTCATCTTTTATTTATTTAATTATCACTATTAAAAAAAAACAAAAATAGTTACGCTTTTAGGCTTCTATTCCCATTTTAAGGCACCTTTTTTTATGATATAAAAAAAACCAACTAAAAAAATGGAAATAAACGTAAACATTTCAATAATTCCCATTAGACCTAATTGTTTAAAATTCACTGCCCAAGGATACATAAATATTACTTCCACATCAAACAAAACAAATAAAATGGCAACTAGGAAATATTTTACAGAAAATGGTGAACGTGCATTACCTTGCACATCAATACCACATTCAAATGTTTCTAATTTAGTTTTGGAACTTAGTTTTGGACCTAGCCAATGCGTTAATCCCATTACCATGCCTACAAAGCCTATTGCAACAATAAACATCATGACAACGGGAAGAAATATAAATATTTGATTAGCGGAAAGTATCATACACATTTAACGCACAAAGATACTATTAAGTTTATTAAATCAACAAGTGATTTTTATCAGCTTTAAATTTAATGTTGATAATATTTTCAAATATAACTTATTGTTTTTCAATGTAAATGTAAAAAAAACAACATTTCTGTATGGAAAATTAATAAAAATTGACTCTTTATTTCAAGAATGAAAATTAAACTACATAAATTTGAACAAATGAACTACGCTGAACCGCTTGATGACAAACAACAGCTTGCTACTGAATTTATTTTAAAGACAGCTGTTAATGTATTTGTAACTGGAAAAGCTGGAACCGGAAAAACTACTTTTTTACGAAATATTCAACACAATACACTTAAAAAAACTGCTGTGGCTGCACCAACAGGTGTGGCCGCTATTAATGCTGGTGGAATGACTTTACATTCACTCTTTCAATTGCCGTTCCAAGCTTTTATTCCAAGTAAACAACGTGCTCCTTCTAATTTTGTAAATCAACATACACTTTTTGAAAAATTTAAATTTAGCAAACCTAAAATTGAATTAATTAGAGAATTAGAATTATTAATTATTGATGAAGTAAGTATGTTGCGTGCGGATACTTTAGATTGTATTGATTTTACATTACGCACGATTCGAAAAAACCAGCTGGATGCTTTTGGAGGTGTTCAAGTTTTATTTATTGGTGATTTATTTCAATTGCCTCCAGTGGTGAAAGATGAAGAGTGGCATTTTTTAAAAGAGTTTTATGATTCACCATTTTTTTTTCATGCGAAAGTGATTCAAGAAGCACAATTTTTCAATATTGAATTCGATAAGATATATAGACAAAATGAAGAGAAATTTATTCAATTGTTGAATAAAGTTCGCAATAATGAAATGATTGAAGAGGATTATTATTTATTGAATGAGCGATACCAACCTGAACTTATTCCTGACTTAGAAGATTACATTACACTAACTACGCACAACTATAAAGCCGACAAAATTAACCAAGCTCAATTACAAAAAATAGAAGAAGATATTACTAAATATGAAGCACAAATTTCGGGTGATTTTTATGAAAACTCATATCCTACTGAGTTAACCTTACAACTCAAACGTGGTGCACAAATTATGTTTATTAGAAATGACAGTAATCCTGAGAAAAAATATTACAATGGGAAATTGGCTACTGTTGTAAACTTTACGGATGACGGAATTGTTGTACAATTTTTAGACAATGGAGAAGAATATACATTAGGCACTGAAACCTGGGAAAATATTCGCTATTCATACAATTCATCAACTGATAAAATTGAAGAAGAAAAATTAGGTAGTTTTACTCAATTTCCAGTTCGATTGGCTTGGGCTATAACCATACATAAAAGTCAAGGTTTAACTTTTGACAAAGCGATTATTGATGCAGGACAAGCATTTGCACCAGGGCAAGTATATGTGGCACTAAGTAGATGCACCACACTTCAGGGTTTATATTTAATGACTCAAATTTTTGGTGGAGCAATAAAAAGTGATGAACGCATCATTGACTTTACAGAAAGCAATATAGCTGGTGAAGATGAACTCATTCGCCAACTACCATTTCACAAAATTGAATTTGCTAAAGCACAATTAATCAAAGCATTTGACTGGAATAAGTTAACTTCATTAATGTCTGTTCTTGTGGAAATAACTGAAGAAAAAAGTTTTGCCGATAAAGATACGGCTATGCTGTTGTTTAAAAGTTCAGAAAAACAAATCCGAGATTTACATCTGACTGCACAAAAATTTTCGACTCAATTACAAGAAATACTAAATCAAATTGAACAACCCAATCAACAAGAATTACTTCAAGAACGTGTATTAAAATCCATCCTCTACTTTGGTGAAAATTTATCAAAAAAAATTATTGAGCCTATGCATGATTTCATCCACCAACATCAAAACAAAAAAGGCATGAAAGGATATTTGAAAAAAGTGGATGAAGTCAACCAAGCTTTTCTCACAAAATTACATCAATTAGAGAAATTACAGTTTGGTGATACTTTTTTTTACGTTGGTCAATCTTTTTTCAAAATTGACCATAAATCTATCTGTCAAAAAATAAACCAAAAGACAGAAAAAGGAGAATCACACCGAGAAAGCTTACGAATGTATCAAGACGGAAAAAGTATTGAAGAAATTGCACATGCTCGTAATTTGGCAATAACAACTATCGAATCTCATATCTCACAATATATTAAAAGTGGCGAAGTGGATATTTTTAAGTTTATTAACGAACAAGATGCAAAAGACATTCAATCATTTTTAAAAGAAATGGATGGCACTCAGTTATCGCCACTCAAACAACACTTCGGCGAGCGATTTACCTTTGGACAATTAAAAATGGCGGTAGCCTATTTAACTTAAAAAAACATTTACGCTAATGGAATAAATTGACACAACAAAAAATTATTTCTATATTTGTTAAGTGAAAATTTTTGTTTTCGTTTATAGCATCTACATTTTGGCACTTTCTATAATGCCTTGTAGTGATATTAAAAATGAATGCAATACTGCTTCTAAAAAAGAACAACATTCATCACATCAACACAATCAAGACAAGGATGACAATTGTACTCCTTTTTGTTCTTGCACTTGTTGTGTTTCAGGAATTTCTGCATCGTTTCCAAAACATTCAGTTACTACAAATTTAATTACGCATCAATCGATAGGAAATATTCCAAATTACAATTCACAATTTATTTCCCATTTTTATGGAAACATTTGGCAACCACCAAAAATTTAAGCTTTTTATTTTATTCAACCAAAATTAGTATTCACATATTTTATTGTGTCATCCTAATTGTCGTATCTCAGTTATTATTTAAAAAATAAAACGTTTAAACGTGTTAAACCAGATTATAAAATTTAGCATTCACAATAAAATAATTATTGGCATTTTTACCATATTACTCATCATTTGGGGAATTTGGAGTGCTACAAAATTACCGATTGATGCCTTGCCGGACATCACCAACAATCAAGTTCAAATCATTACCGTTTGTCCAACGTTAGCTGGTCAAGAAGTGGAGCAGCTAATCACTTTCCCAATAGAGCAAAGCATTGCTAATGTTCCAGATATTGAAGAAACTCGTAGTATTTCACGATTTGGATTATCCGTAATTACAGTGGTTTTCAAAGAAAGTGTAGATATTTATTTTGCGCGACAACTTATTACTGAAAAAATAAATGAAGCAAAAGAAAATATGCCTACTGGAATAGGCACGCCTGCATTAGCACCCATCAGCACTGGTTTAGGAGAAGTCTATCAATACATCTTACATCCTAAAAAAGGAAGTAAAAACAATTATTCTTCTATGGAATTACGCACCATGCAAGATTGGATGGTAGCTCGACAATTGTATGGCATTCCAGGAATTGCGGAAGTAAACAGTTTTGGTGGTCAATTAAAACAATACGAAGTATCTGTAAATCCACAACGATTGCGAGCAATGGGCGTAACGATTCCAGAAATATTTGAAACCTTGCAAAAAAACAATCAAAATACGGGCGGCGCATACATCGACGACAAGCCAAACTCTTATTTTATACGTGGCATTGGGAGAATCAACTCCATTGAAGATATAAAAAACATTGTTGTAAGGAGCAATGCATCAAGTGTACCTATTTTTATTAGAGATGTTGCTGATGTAAAATTTGGAAGTGCCGTACGATATGGTGCCATGACATACAACGGCGATATGGACGCTGTCGGCGGTGTAGTGATGATGTTAAAAGGAGAAAACAGCAATGAAGTAGTCAATAGAATTAAAGAAAAAATACCGACTATTCAAAAATCATTGCCGGATGATGTAGTTATTGAACCATTTTTAGATAGAACGGAACTCGTAGATAGAGCCATTGGAACAGTAGAAAAAAACTTACTTGAAGGTGCTTTAATTGTAATTTTTGTGCTCGTTCTTTTTCTTGGAAATTTTCGAGCCGGATTGATTGTAGCATCTGCTATACCATTATCCTTATTGTTTGCATTGGGTATGATGAATGTGTTTGGAGTAAGCGCCAACCTCATGAGTTTAGGAGCTATTGATTTTGGTTTAATTGTAGATGGTGCCGTTATTATTGTAGAAGCTACCATGCATCATTTAGGCTTGAGAAAATCAACACAACTACTCACACAACAAGAAATGGATGAAGAAGTTTATGTATCAGCCTCCAAAATAAGAAACAGTGCGGCATTTGGTGAAATCATTATTTTAATTGTATATATTCCTATTTTAACGCTCATTGGCATTGAAGGAAAAATGTTTGGACCGATGGCTAAAACAGTAGGGTTTGCCATTTTAGGTGCTTTAATTTTATCCTTAACCTACATCCCGACGATGTGTGCATTATTCTTACCCAAAAGCACAAAAAATCATTTTTCATTTTCTGATAAAATGATGATTTTCTTTCAAAAAATATATCAACCATTATTAGAAAGAGCCATACGTTTTAAGTTCATTTTGGTAGGAACAACAGTAGTCTTATTTGCCTTTTCAATATTTTTATTTAGCAGAATGGGTGGCGAATTTATACCCACATTAAACGAAGGAGATTTTGCATTTCACTGCATTTTACCGCAAGGCGCTTCTTTAAGTCAAAGTATTGAAACATCAATGCAAGCATCACGCATTCTAAAACAATTTGAAGAAGTAAAAATGGTAGTGGGAAAAACAGGAAGCGCCGAAGTGCCAACAGACCCAATGCCACCAGAAGCAAGTGATATCATGATAATTTTAAAGCCAAAATCAGCATGGAAAAACAATAAATCCTACGAAGAACTTGGCGATGAAATGATGGAAAAATTAGAAGTTATTCCTGGAGTATTCTTTGAGAAAAATCAACCCATACAAATGCGATTTAATGAATTGATGACCGGTGTTCGACAAGATGTAGCGGTGAAAATTTTCGGTGAAAATTTAGATTCGTTAAATATATATGCAGAAAAAACAGGAAAGCTATTACAGACAATCGAAGGAATTAGTGTTCCACAAATTGAGCGTGTGAGTGGATTACCACAAATTAATATAGAATACGACAGAAACCGAATGGCAAATTATGGTTTAAACATAGAAGATGTGAATACGATTATCAGTACAGCATTTGCTGGTAGTTCCGCTGGAGTTATTTATGAAAATGAACGAAAATTTGATTTGGTCGTTCGATTAGATAGTACATCAAGAGGTAGTATTGATGATGTAAAAAACATACTCATTCCAACTACATTTGGTTCGCAAATTCCATTATCACAAATTGCCAATATATCTTATAAATTAGGTGCTGCGCAAATCAGCAGAGAAGCAGGAAAGAGAAGAATTGTAATTGGATTTAATGCCAAAAATAGAGATGTAAAAAGTATTGTACATGAAATACAAGAAAAATTAAATGCACAAATAAAATTGCCTGTCGGTTATTATTTTTCGTATGGTGGAACTTTTGAAAATTTGGAAAAAGCCAGTAACCGATTAATGATTGCGGTGCCTTTGTCATTATTATTAATTTTTATTTTATTATTTATGACTTTTAATTCTATATCTCAAGCAACACTTATATTTACTGCCATTCCTATGAGTGCAATTGGTGGAGTTTTAGCATTATATTTAAGAGATATGCCCTTTAGTATTTCTGCTGGAGTTGGGTTTATTGCACTTTTTGGAGTAGCTGTTTTAAATGGAATTGTTCTTATTGGCACTTTCAATCAATTGGAAAATGAAGGTATGCACGACATTGTTCAACGTGTAATTGAAGGAACCAAAATAAGATTACGTCCAGTGCTAATGACCGCAACGGTTGCCTCTTTAGGGTTTCTACCAATGGCAATTAGTCAAAGTGCTGGCGCTGAAGTGCAAAAGCCATTAGCTACTGTAGTTATTGGTGGTTTAGCAAGTGCCACACTCTTAACGTTATTTGTTTTACCTCTATTATACATCCTTTTAAATTCTATTTTTAAAAAAATAAAAATTAATCTATCGGCAAATATTATTGTTATTTTCTTGATTGGATGTACATTTTCTAATGTTGGATTTGCCCAAGATAGCAGAACCATTACTATTAACCAAGCATTGGAAATGGTAGAGAAAAACAATTTAGAACTTAAAGCAAAAAAAATAGAGATACAAACCACACAAAGCAAATTAAAAACTGCAAATGATTTACCAAAATTGGAAATAAACACTCAATTTGGACAATATAGTAGTATTAAATTTGACAATGCTTTTAGTATTTCTCAAACCATCCCTTTTCCTAGTATTTTTGCTGCAAAAAAACAACTCGTTCAAGCAGAAATAAATGAGAAAGAATGGCAAAAGAAAATGACATTAAACGAACTAAATTATCAAGTTAAAATACTGTTTAATCAATTGGCATTTTTAAATCATCAACAGAAAAAGATAACATACTTAGATAGTTTATATCAAGTGTTTATACAAACTGCCAACGCTAGATTTAAAGCAGGTGAAGGGAAAAAACTAGAAATCAGCAATGCTGAAACAAAGCGTGGTGAAATACAGCTACTACTACAGCAAAATAAAACAGACAGTATCATTGCATACCAATCTTTAAAAAATGTTTTAAACAGTACTGAGTATTTTTCAATTGTATTAGATGCTAATTATGAACTATTGGAAATTACTTCATCATTTGATTCAACACACATTAATACACATCCAATAATTCAATTACTAAACGAACAAGCAAACATTGCGGAGCAAACTAAGAAAGTAGAAAAAGCGAAAGCATTGCCCGATTTTACGATTGGATATACCAACCAATCACTCATTGGATTTCAAACAATTGACCAACAAGAAAAATATTTTAATGCAGGAAAACGTTTTCATATTGGGAATTTAAGTATCCATATTCCGGTTTCTATTGGTGCTACTAAAGCACAAATAAAATCATTAGAATATCAAAAACAAGCTACGCAAGCGATTGCTACCTATCAACAAACCAACCTATTAAACCAATACAATAATGCTGTTACTCAACAGGAGCAACAGTTACAAGAATATATGTACTTAAAGAACAAAGCCATTCCGAATGCTAATGAAATGATTCAAGTTGCACAAGCAGGATATCGCTCCGGAGACATTAATTACATAGAGTATTTAATGGCACTTCAAAATGCTGGTGATGTACATCTAAATTATCTAAAGAAAATTTTACAACTCAATGAGTCAATAATTTTTATAAATACGATCCTTCAACCTTAAAAAAATAAACATGAATTCATTTAAAATAAATACGCAAATTTTTATTTTTATCTTCTCCATAATCTTTTTTATTAGTGCATGCTCCACACATTCACATGATGAAAAGGATGCACATGAGCATGAAGAAGAAAATACATCTGCTACTGAAATAGTTACCATTACTTCGCTTCACGAAGAACAAATAAAAGCAGTGGAAATTCAATTAGGTAAAATTGAGAATAAACAACTTACAGCCACATTAAAACTAAATGGAAATTTGAATGTTCCTAACAACAATAAAGCCAATGCTACTTCATTATATGGTGGTGTAATTACTTCAATTTTTGTACAATTGGGAACAGCCGTAAAAAAAGGACAAGTAATTGCAAGAATTTCTAATCCACAATTTATCCAATTGCAAGAAGAATATTTAAATGTAGGCAATAAAATTATATTTGCTGAACAAGAATTAAACAGACAAAAGCAATTGAATGCAGAAAATGCTGGTGCTTATAAAAATTATCAAAGTGCGGATGCAGAACTCAATACCTTAAAGACACGAAAAGCTTCGCTACATCAGCAAATACTGCTAATGGGAATTCAACCAAACTCCGTGAGTAATACAAATTTAAAATCGGCATTAACTGTAACAAGTCCAATTAATGGAACCATTAGTGCACTATTTTTAAAAATAGGTTCTTATGTTGATGTAGCTTCACCAGTAGCAGAAATTGTGGACAACAACCAACTCCATTTAGATTTACAAATTTTTGAAAAAGATTTACCTTTAATAAAAGTTGGACAACAAATTCATTTTACTTTAACCAACAATCCTATTCACGAATACGATGCTGAAGTATCTAGCATCGGTACCGCTTTTGAATCTGAAAGCAAAACGATTGCAGTACATTGTAGAGTATCTGGAAACAAAACAGGATTAATTGATGGCATGAATATTTCTGCCATTGTAAGTTTAAACAATGCTGTGTTGCCAGCCGTTCCAACAGATGCCATTGTAAATGCTGATGGAAAAGATTACATTTTTATAGTCACCAATAAAAAACCTAAACTTGAAGATGAACATCGTGAAACGCAAAAAACATCCAATAGCATTAACTTTGAAAAAATTGAAGTAATTAAAGGTGTTTCTGAAGTAGGATATACCGCAATAACGCCTATTGTTGATTTAGCAAATGAAACAAAAATTGCGGTAAAAGGTGCCTATTTTATTAATGCAAAAATGAATAAACCGGAAGGTCATGCTCACTAAAAATAAACGAAATAAAATGAAAACAAATACACTAATATTCAATCTTCTATTGTGTACATTCTTTTCTTTTTCAGGAATTAAAAATAGTATTTCAAAAGAGGAAGCATTGACAAAAGCAGTTATAAAAACAGCTATTTATTGCGACCATTGTCAAGTTTGTGAATCATGTGGTGGAAAATTTGAAGTAGAAATGGCGAAAATACAAGGTTTAAAAAAATATACTTTAGTAGATTCTAAAAACTACATTATTGTATATTACGACAATAAAAAAACGAATATTACAACCATTAGGAATGCCATTTCTAAAATGGGATTTGATGCCGATATGGTAAAGGCAAATAAAAAGGCATATCTACAATTAGATGCTTGTTGTAAAAAACGAGATTAATGTACGCTGTTACATCTCATATTGGTCAACAATTTCAATTGTTGCACCATCTAAATCAGGTGTCATTAAAAGTTGGCAAGACAAGCTAATTGTATCATCCTTTATACCTTTTTTTGCTAACGTAACAGGTTCATTTCTATCTTTGCATTGTGAAATTCCTTTTATATTATCCACTCGAACCATGCAGGTGGCACATCTTCCTATTCCACCACATTCGCCAAAATTATCAATAAAGAGTTTATCTCGTAAAAGCACCATTAAATTTCTATACTCTCCATAATAGGATTGAACAGTATAGCGCTGTCCATATTCAATTACATCAAAACTAAATTTTACTTGAGACATGAGACAAACAAATATAGAAGAAAAAAAGTATTCTAAACATAAAAAAAGTCCTCGATTTCTCGAGGACTTTGCTGTCCGGACGGGAGCGTATGCCCTACTCCAAACCATTTGTTTTTATTGGTATCTCGAAACAATCCTTTGTTTTGGGGGTAAGAATAGGGGTTTATTTTGTTTAATTCTTCTTTCAGAAATTTAGTTTAAAATACGGCGTATATACTGTATCTACAAAGAATACGATTGAATTCCTTTGAATTCTATTCCTCTCCCAACCTTAATAATGATTGCATATAAATTCATTTGAATTGAGGCTAATTTAATTGATAAATACTTTTATATAAATTATTTTGTTTTATTCATAACTATTTGATGATTAAGTAGTTACTTAGTACTGAAATACTTAACAATTCCTTAATCGAATTTAGGGGTAAAAAATTGAAGTGTTTTTAGCAAACCTACTATAACCAATATGATAGCGAATTAAAAACAAGAAAAGTTTTGTAAAAATGGTAAGAAATAAAATAAGCATTAGCTTAATCCTAAGAAAAGATAAGAAACGACAAGTTGGAGATTGTCCTATTTATTATCTTGTTTTATTTAATGGAAAACAAATTAAGATACCTACTGGAAAGTATGTATTTGAAAAAGATTGGGATAATTCTAAAAGAAGAATTAAATCGAGCATATCAATAAGTAATAATTTATCAGGTCGGATAACTGAATTTAATTCATTTGTTTCGCAAATGGAATTAGCTGGTAAATCTATAACTCCAGAAACTATTAAAGACTTCTTTAAAGGTGCAGATACAAATGATTTTTATGCATTCTATGAAAAATATATAAAAAGAAGAAGAAAAGAATTCAGCGATGGTACTTATGATAAATATCTTACTACCTTAAAGATTTTAAAAGAGTATAAACCAACCTTATCCTTTTCGGAGATTAATTACAAATTTGTTTTAGGTTTTGATAGTTTTTTAAGTAACGTAAGAAAAAACGTAAATGGAAAATTTAATCGCCATAAGAATTTAAAGACTGTAATATTAGAAGCAATTAGACAAGAACATAGCTTGGAAAATCCATATCTAAAATTTAAGCAAAAATATGAAACTCCGTCAACTACTTTTATAACCTTAGATGAGATATTAAAGTTGGAAGATATTGAATTTAAAAAAGAAAATTCAATCTTAGAAGAAGTACGTGATATGTTTGTCTTTAGTTGTTTTTGTGGGCTAAGATTTTCAGATATAGTTACTTTAAAATGGACTGATTTAGATGATAAGAATGAAACGATTACTAAAATACAAGTGAAAACTAATAAGAAGAATGAAATACCTTTATGTTTAAGAGCAATTGCTCTTATTAAAAAATATGAATTTAGAAAAGTAGAATCCGAATTTGTTTTTAATTCTATTTCTAACCAAAAAACGAATGCTAATCTTAAAACATTAGCTGATAAGGCAGGTATAAAGAAATGCTTAACATACCATGTTTCTCGTCATACTTGTGCTTCTAATTTAGCTGAAAATAATATAAACCTAATTGCTATACGGAATATATTAGGTCATGCAAACATAAAAGAAACGCAACGCTATGCAAAAGTAAGCACTAATACATTAAGAAAAGCTGTATCAACTTTTGATACTTATGCACCGAGTTGTAACTAAACCAAAAATTATGGAAGAGAAAATTAAAAGACTAATATTCCAGTATGAAAAGGAGATTGTAAAATGTATAAAACAAGAAAAGAAATCTTCTATTTATGGAAATTATACCGAAGCCATACAAATGAATTTTGCTATATCTATGTACCTATTATTTATTCAAGATTTACAGGTTTTATTAAGGCAACTAAAGTAAAGCATATATAATTTACCTTGTAGATATTGTACATTCAGCTTCGTAAAAATTATTTGTAAGGGAGTAATTAGTCCAAATCTTTGAAAAAATCGTTTAGTGTAATTTTATGAATATCTAATATTCTAAGCAACGAAGTCAAGGTTAAATTGCTCCCTTTTTCTATTCTCCAATATTGTACTCTATTAATCTCGAATTCCCACGCAAACTCTTCATGGCTTGTAAAGCCTTTTTCAATTCTTAGCTTCTTTATTTTCTCGGCAATCTTGAGAATCCTTTTGTCTTGTATGTTTTCTTTCTTAGCCATTAATTTATGGCGAAAAGTGAGGAAAATACCGCTAATATGTTACCGCATTAAATATTACCGCTTTTATGCGAATTTATATTAAATTAGCCTTGTAATTAAGAATACATATGATTTGGTTGATAGCAATTTTTATAATAGTGGTGTATATCGGAATAAATATATCTGTAGATTTTGGTAATAACAAGGATTATAATATCGCATTTGATAATGCTTGTAATATTTCAGCCAAAGCAAATAAGGATTATTTAGATAGAAAGAAAACAATACTAAATAAAGTAGAAAAATTCTACGGAAAAGAAGTCGTAAGTAAACTTGATAAAGGAACAATTTACGTTGGTATGAACAAGGCTTTAGTAAAATTTGCTTATGGAAAGCCGGAAGAAATTAGAGAGGAATTAAAATATAATACTCGAATTGAACGCTGGTACTACAACGGCTATACCAACAGGTTGGGAAATAGAAAGTACCGATTAGAATTATTTATTGAAAACAATTTATTAGAAGGTTGGAAAGATTTATAAAATAATAAGCTATGCCTAATTGTGAAAAATGTGGAAAATATATAAACGTTTATGAAGTACATAAGCGAGAGATATACTCTGGAAAGACAAACAAAGTATATTGGGGTAAACGAGTATCATTTGGAAATAACTTTCGTTATTCTATTAAAACTGTGTGTAAAGATTGTGCCGATAGTATAGATAAAGGAAACAAATTTGGTTTTTATTTATTCCTCTTTGTTATTGCATTTATTGTTGTACTCTTCATTCTTGGAAGCAAATAATGAGAAAAGATTATTACTACATTCTTGGAATAAAAAAAGATGCTACTATCCATGAAATAAAGGAAGCATTCAGAAAGCTGTCGTTAAAGTTTCATCCGGATATGAATAAAGAAAACGATTCTAACTTTTGGTCAGATAGATTCATTGAATTAAAAGAAGCATACGATATTTTAAGTGATGAAAACAAGCGAAAAGAGTATGATAAAAATATCGAAGCCGAAAAAGTAGAAACTAATTTTAAGAGTGAGAAAAAGAATAGCTATAACGAAATCTTATTTTTAAACGATTTGGATAAAGATATTGAAACCTACTTGCAAAAGAAGAAAATAGCAAAGCAATATGCTGATGAAATTAGTAATATATATCCAGCTAAGAAAAAAATGACTACCGAGAAATGGACGGTTTCAATATTACTCCTTTTGTTTTTTACATTTTTAGCTTCTAAATCCTCTCTCAATTTTAATTTCCTTAATTTTCAAGATAATTCCCACGAAATTTTAGCAGAAAATGAGAAAGTTAGTATTTATGTTAAGCCTGATATAAACTCCGAAAAAATAGGCTTATTACAAGCCGATGAATCAGGAATAGAATTTATTGCACAAACTAAGTATTTCTATAAAATAAAGTATAGTAACGATTCTTTTGGATATGTTAGAAAAAGCAAAATTAGTTATACTAATACCGAACTACCTTTTGATAAAATAACAAAACAAGAGGAAAAAGAACAAGAAAAGTTTAACGATAATAACTTGTTAGAACCAGGTGAATACGAAGATGGAAGCGAAATATCTTTAACGGTAGATTCAATGGAAAGAAACGGAGCAAGTCAAGCGGAAATAAATAAGTATCTGAAAGAAAATGGAATATCGGTAAGTAGAGATTCGATATAAGGAAAAAGAGTAATTTTGTTGCAAATAAGTTATATGAAAACGAACTTAAATTTTGAGGATAAGGATACAAAAAAGCTATTGTCTAAGTTGGACTTTGAATACTTTCTAAACCAAAACATAGAAAAAGAAAAATACTCTGATGAAAATATAAAAAGTATTCATTTAGGGTTTGAAAATACAAATAAGATTATAAAATCTAAAGTTCAGAATAATAAAAAGCAATATAACTTATATGTAGAAGGGCAAGTAAGAAAAATGTTTACCGGCGGTTTATTACCAGCAATCTTTGAATTAGATGGAGGTAGAAGAAATACATTTGTGGATTTTCCAGCCGTTGGAGAAAACTGGGCATATTTTAAACATTGGCAAACTTATTATAAGCGAAAAATAACAAGAGAGAAAGTTTGGGATATTCTAACAAAAACCGGAACTATACTTGCTTTTATTCTTTCTCTAATGAAGCTATTTGAATACATAAACTTTAAGAATCTCTAATAAAGAATTGCAATGAATTCTAATGAATTTTGTAGTTCTCCATTAGTAAATTCATTACTGAAATTGGTAGATAAATAAATTCTTTATTAGTAGTGCGTATAAACAAGCTACTACTCTATTTTATAAGAGATTAGGCAGAAATTTTTTGAACCGATATTTATCTCTAAGCTAAATATATTGTTAGCAATAGACCATTTTCTACCTTTCCAGCTTTCATTTGAAATTTGTTCTACTTCAATATCATACTGAAATGCACCATTAAACGTATCGTCTTGACCCAAAATAGATACTAACTTATTGGTAACATATTCAATAGATTTATAGCAGGTGTATTTAAAATAAGTCCTTGCTTCCGAAGCAAGCACAATAAAACTTCCTACCTCATCATCGGATATAATCTTAATTGTATCGAAATAGCTAAAATAACTGTATTTAGGCTTGATAATTTGTTCGTTTCTTATTCTATCGAAATATTGCTTGCCTTTAATAATTAATCCATTATTCAAATCGTACGATAGAGATTTCAAGAATGATGTTATGTCATTTATTTCCATATTTAACAAAAAAGGAATTTTAGGCATAAACTCTTCTAAAGTATATACCTGAGTATCTATTCCTAAAAACCTATATAACACTTTACATTTGCTATATAATTCTTTATCGTTTGTAACAAGTATGTTGCAATGTGCAGCATAATATGAATGAAAGGCATCGTTTATTGTATTGTTAAATAAAGCATTCTTGCCTTTCTTAATCTCCGAGTCTTCATGTTGAATTCCTAATGTTTCTAAGATATTATAAGCATTTGTGTGGTAATCTAATTCATTAATTACCTTGTTACCGTCAGGATTTATTTGCTTGTTTAGATATTTCCTAAAGCTATCGCCGAGTTTAGAGTTAAATAAATCTTCATTAAAATCTAATGCTTGATAATCTACATTATATTTCTCTAAAATTTGTTTTATATTCCTTGTATAGTTTCTAAATTGCTTATAAGAATTGCTTTCTTTGTTAGAAAAGTCTTTGATAAGATTTTTAAATTGAGACATAAATCCTCTAAGTGTTCCGTCTTGAGGAAGTAATTTTGATAACATATCTCTATCTTTTTCAGGTATTCCATTTGTATCTGGAATTGCAAGATTAAATAGTGGATTATCCAATAAACTATTAAACTGTTCTTTTAGCGCATCATGTTCCGGTGGAAGGTCTTCAAAAATAAGGTCGAAATTATCTATATCATCGTACGAAAATTTATCTTCTTTTGCTTCTTCATAGGCATCTTTTGGAGAGTATGTTAAAAAACTTGTGGTTTTTTCATTATACCAATGAATCAAGTAATTATTTTGTGTAATCTTTTCCAAATACTCTAAATCCTCTTGTATATAATCTTCGCTTTTGTCCTCTAACAAATCTAAAATGTGTGCATAGGAATAAAAGAATATAAATTTATCGGTATTTGCTTCTATTAGTTCTTTAGCTTTTACATGGAATTCATAATCCTTGTTTTTAGGATTAGGACTTTTGATATAGGATAGAATATTTTTATCTAAGTAAATTCTTTGCATGGCGTAGATTTAACATTTAAATAACACGATTTGGCTGTGTGGATTTTCCAAACCGCATATTAATATAGGTAATAAAATCAATGTAATATGCTATCTGCAAAATTTAATGCGTTGGCTTGTCTCTATCGAAGCATAGCACAAGAAACGGAAAAAATCGAAAAATTAAAAGAAGAAAAACAGACCTCTGTTGATAAAACTTCTACAAATGAATTTCTTACTTCAGAACAAGTAATGGAAATATTAGATATTTCTGATACAACCTTGTATTGGCATCGAAGAAAAAGAGGTTTAAAGTTTATCAAGAAGGGCAAAAATATTTATTACCGGAAATCTGACTTAGATAAATGGATGTCTGAAAATACTAAAGGAGTTAGACATGTTAGATAAAACATATTTCCGCATATTGGACTACTTTCCGTCCGAAGTTCTTGGAATAGATTATAAATCAATTAATAGTGTTAGATTAAAGGGTACAAATGAAATAACCCAGAAGTATGTCTATAAAATACGTTACTTCAATTTGGTTTATTCTACTCATACTAATAGCACCGCTGTAAACGGAAGTATAAGAAAATTCTATTTTGGAGAAAACTCCATAGAGGATTTTGAATACAGTTGGCAATTTAAGCATGCTCTCTATTTACTAAGTGAAGAGTTGAAAATACCTTACATGAAAATTTTAGAATGCTGTGTATATACTATCGAAATAGGGAAAAACTTCTTAGTAAATGTAAGTCCTTCCGCAATCGTTAGTTCTATTCAGAAATTCTCTTTAGAAAGATGTAATAAGTATAAGGAATCTATAATATTTACAGGCTCTAATTATGATTTTATTATTTATGATAAAATTATTGAAATCGTAAAAAACAATAGCGGAATTAATAAGGAATTAGTTAAGGAAAAATACAAGAATGTATATTACTTGCGAATTGAATTACAACTAAAAAAGAGAAAAGAAATCCGTGCTAAATTATGTAATCCAAATTTTGAAACATTACATGATGTTCTTGCACTATTTGATGTATTTCCTTATTTGCTTTTTCATGAAATAAAATGCTTAGAATTTTCCGAAAAAAGACTTGATGCTATAAATGGTTTTGAAGGGAAATCTATTAACGAATTCAAAGAATACCTATTCGCAATTGGTATAAATAGATTTGGATTAGATAATGTTTTAAATAAAACTATTCAGTTACAAGGTGTAGAAAAATCTTTAAATAACAGGCGTGTTTTTAAAAAGAAAGCCGGATTGATTAAACTAAAAACATCTTCTGAAAATATAAAGTTGTTAGAATCCTTTAAAGAGCAATTAAATGTAACTGATAAAGGTTTAGCAAATCTTGAAATTTTAGACGATGAATTTTGTTTTACAATTCCTACTAATTATAATAATAATATAAGGAAAAACCTATAAAAAATTAAAGGTTAGTAAGAAGAAGAAACTAAAGTAATAATAAAATAAGAAAGAACAAGAAGCCCAATTTGCGCAAATTGGGCTTCTTGATTAGTAGTAGGCATTATAGATTTATCTATGATGCCTGATGCCTGTATATAGATAGTTAATACCTATATCCATATAATGATAATGCCTATAATAGAACACTATCAATACGAAGAAACTCTAACAAGCTATAAGATAAAAAATCAAGTTTTTTCCGTTCAAAATAACAAGGGGGTAAGAATAGGGGTAAGAAATTTGAAATCGAACGAAAACAAACGAAATCTTTAAATTTTAGAAATGCTTGTTTTACAAGGGTTTTAAAAGAAAATAGGGTTCAAACGAAATCGTTCAAACCCTATTTTGCGGTCCGGACGGGACTCGAACCCGCGACCCCGTGCGTGACAGGCACGTATTCTAACCAACTGAACTACCGAACCTTGCTTTTTTAAGCGAGTGCAAATATAGTGTTTTTTTTTGTTTCTGCA
>Ga0154020_10002598_pt1 | contig 22002 bp, 20 predicted proteins | sample Klosneuvirus_201_FD_109709 | JGI IMG/M metagenome (GOLD analysis project Ga0154020, IMG submission 109709) | Active sludge microbial communities from wastewater, Klosterneuburg, Austria - Klosneuvirus_20160825_MG | ecosystem: Engineered > WWTP > Aerobic digester > Activated sludge | place...
AACATTGCAACAACTTTGGTTGCATAATTGCCACCAGACTCCCGTGACCAGGCACGAACAGCAAGCGCTTTTTCAAGCATATCCATCGGCACATCTGCGCGATGAGCCTCATCAATTGTCCATTGACCGGTTTTATTTTCTCCAATTTCTCCAGAAATAGCATCAAGTGTTTGATCTTGAGCAAAAACTTGATGTGCAAGCTCTAAACACCATGAGCGAATGATTGAACCATTGGACCAAACAGAACTAATTTTTTCAAGGTTAAGATTTGGATAGTAGCCATTTTTGAGTAAATCAAAGCCTTCGGCATATGCCTGAAGCATAGAATATTCAATACCATTATGAACCATTTTTACGTAGTGACCGGCGCCAGCTGGGCCCATGTATTCATAACCTTGTGGAGCTGCAAGAGCCTGAAATGCGGGAATCAATTTTTCATACGCAGCTTTGTCGCCACCAATCATGAGTGAAAAACCGATATCTCGTCCATGCAAGCCACCCGACGTTCCACAATCAAGAAATGCGATATTACTCTGAGCAAGCATATCAGCTCGTCTGATTGAATCATGAAAGTTACTATTGCCACCATCAACGATAATTGTTTGGTACGATAAAGAGGGAAGAACCACTTGTATAACACTATCGACTGGATCACCAGCGGGAACCATAATCCAAAGCGCATCAAGCCCAGGAGTAATATCGGCAAGTTTTTCAACGCAAGTAATCTTGAGCTGTGCAGCCTGCTCACATGCTTGCTTACTAAAATCAAAGCCAATAACCTCATGCCCAGCGATGGCCAATCGATATGCGATTGAAAGCCCCATACGTCCAAGACCAACAAGCCCTATTTTTAAACATGCCACTGTATTTTCCTCTCTGGATCTAGATTCTGTAATTGCTCTGGTCCCTTGCTTGCTGGAGCATATATAAACAACTCTGGGTTAATGCGATCAATCTGCTCAATTACATTCCACGAAAGCTCAATTTCATCATTACGTACAAAAGTAGCATGATCTTTTCTGATGACATCACTGAGCAATAATTCATACGCTTCTGGTGTATTTGGACCAAATAATGCAGCATGCGAAAAGTTCATGGTTGCTGGCGTTATTTGATTTGAAACCCCAGGAATTTTAACATTCAACCCTAAATAGAAACCTTCGTGTGGATAAATATTTATGGTCAAAGAATTTTGCTCCGATGGGCATTCATCAAGCAAGCAGTCGACTTTTTTAAATTTTATGTGAATGCATGCCATGCGCGTATCAAGAAGTTTTCCGGTCTTTAAATAAAAGGGAACACCTTCCCAGCGTGGGTTATCAACATACACTTTAAGTGCTGCAAAGGTAGGCGTTGTTGATTGAGGTGCAACATCGGGCTCTTTACGATATCCATCGTACTGACCAAGAACAACAGAAGCGACTTTAATTTTCCTTAAAACCTGAGCCTTTGCATCACGAATATCATCGGCAACAAGCCTGGTTGGTGCTTCCATTGCAATAAGCGCAAGTAACTGCAACATATGGTTTTGCACCATATCTTTTAAAATACCATACGTATCGTAATACCGTCCGCGCCCTTCAATGCCTATGGTCTCGTTCATAATTATTTGAACTGAATCGATATGCTGGTTATTCCACAAAGGTTCAAAAATGCGGTTGGTAAAGCGGACAAGAGCAATATTACTTACCAACTCTTTACCAAGCCAATGGTCGATACGAAAGACTTGGCTTTCGTCAAAGACTTGAGCAATTGAACGATTAATTTGTTGAGCCGACTGCAAGTTAGTCCCAAAGGGTTTTTCATAAACCACTCTTGACCATGGTTTTACCCCTTCTTGCTCATCATCAGTTTGACGTCGCACAATATCATACCGAGCAAGATTGTGCGTAATAGCGTCAAAATGCTCTGGCATTGTTGCCAGATAAAACATTCGATTGCCAATCAGGTGAGATTCTTTTTCAAGTCGATCTAAAAATTCTCCAAGTCCTTGATAGGCTACTTGCTCATGAAAGTCTAAACGATAGTAAAAACTATGATTTTGAATTTGAGCCCAAGTCTTTTCATGCAACATGGGGATAAACTTTTTTGACCGATCTAAAATTGTATCAATCTGAGTATCGTCATTTGAAACACAGACAAGAGAAAATTTGCACAATCGATTATCTGCAACAAGCTTATAGATTGCAGGAATGAGCTTACGCGCACTCAGGTCTCCTGTGCCACCAAGAATTACAATGGTGCATTCGTGTAATGAACATTCCGCTGTGCCGTGTTTTTCCATACAATGCCTCATTTAAAAAGTCGTACTGTTTTTCACACTTGTAAAGGTAATTATTTCTTAAACGAAAGCAAGTTCTTTATAAATTTTCTCTAAACTGATATTAAACCTGAACCGCTTCTTCAACTAGAGACTCTATCTCAAGAAGCTTAATAATCCCCAACCGTATAAGTTCTTGCTGAACAAACTCATGGTCAGAACAAAGAATACTATCAATTCCTTGTTGCTGCGCAGCTTGAATATTGCAAGGTGCATCATCAATAAAAAGACACTCTTGAGCTTTCAGGTTGTGGTTTTCAAGTAAACAGTCATAAATTTCTTTCTCTGGTTTGATATATTTTACCCAGGAAGAAAGCGTTATTCCATCAAAGTAATAACTAATCCCATATTTTTCTTCAATTAAATTAAAGCCTTGAATTCCAAAGTTGGAGAGAACATACACTTTATAACCAGCCTTTTTGACCTGCTCTAAAATTTCAAAACCTTTTTCAATGCGAATCACATGATTCTGATACACTTGATTGATATACCGCTCTACATCAGCAGCTACAAATCCAAACTCTTGAGCTAATTTTTGAGCTATCTGAGTAAAATCTGCAACCCCTCGATCCATTTCAACCCACAACTGATTGAGGCGATTTTTTGAATCCTCTTGCGATAAAATTCCCAACATCTTGTCACGCAGAGCATGATTATCATCAAAAATTTCTTTGACAAATTTCACAGGATCCCATTCAACAAGAACGCCACCTAAATCGAAAATAATATTTTTATATTGTTTTTGAGCAACACTGTTTATCGTATTTGCTTCTTCAATTACCTGCGCCGAACCATGCCCAATAACAAGCATCATTACTAATCCTAAAACATAATTTTTTACCATCTTCATATGCTTCATTCTCTCTCCTCTAGAAAATTGACCTTCATCCTTGTATTCAAAATCTATCAAAAAAGGTTACTCAATAACTCCTAATCGCACAAGCTCGGCATGTACATGAGTATGGTCAGAACAGACAATGCCATGAATGCCACATGCAATTCCAGCATCAATATTTTGTGGTAAATCATCGATAAATAAACACTCATGTGCCGCAAGCTCATACCGATTTAAAAGTGTATGATAGATTTCAGGCTCCGGCTTTATCTGGCCCACTCGATACGAAATCACACCCCCATCAAAAAGCTTGAAAAAATCGTATTGTTCTTCAATCGGATCAAACCACTCACGAGGAAAATTTGAAAGTATGTAGGTCTTATGCCCTGCCTGTTTTACCTTGTGTAAGATATCAAGCCCTGATTGTAGAGGCAGCAAGAAGTTTGGAATATTTTCAACATAATGGGTTGCATGGTGCACATCAATATCCAATGCTTGCGCGATAACATGTCCAAACTGATCAACCGTCATAGTACCCCGATTGGCATGCTGACCAATTTTTTCAAATTCATGCTTAACATCACTAGTAAGCCCAGACGATAATTTTTTAAGAACCTCTGGTCTATCTACAAAAATGGCTTTTAAAAAATCTTTAGGACGCCAATCAATTAAAACACCCCCAAGGTCAAAAATGATATTTTTATACTGACTGCTTTCTTGCATGATAGTTCCCCTGTAATTATGAAATCGATTCAAATGCAATAAAATTACGTGAATAAAGCTATAGCTTGAGTGAGCATAGACATAGCTTGGCTCTGGTAGATTACCAAAAAAATTAAGTCTTGAAGTGTGTTAATTATCGAGCTTGTAGATCTGAAGTCAAAAACTGTTTTAAAAAAGTCTTACGCTCAACACCCTTGTCATTCTTAATTCCCATTGCAACAGCTTTGGACTGACCAACAAGAATGCATAGATTTTTTGCACGCGTAATTGCGGTGTAGATGAGATTTCGTTGAAGCAACATAAAGTGTTGCATAAAGAGTGGAATAATAACCGCTTTAAATTCTGATCCTTGGCTCTTGTGAATAGAAATAGCATATGCAAGAGACAGTTCATTCATTTCAGCAAAATCATATTCATGGTCACGCTCGCCAAAACGAACGATCACTTTTTGATCAACACGATTAATATCGATAATAGATCCGATATCACCATTGAATACAAATTTGTCGTAGTTATTGCGGATTTGCATAACTCGATCATTCACTTTGAACAATGTCCCAAACTGCATCATCTGCTTGGCTTCATCATTCACAGGATTTAAAATCATTTGCAATTCTTGGTTCAAACGCATGGTACCGGCGGTACCGCGATTCATCGGTGTTAAAACAATTGCATCATCTGGGTGAATACCCAACTGTGGAAATTTCTTCAAGAAAATAGTACGCAATAGCGGAAAAAGCTCTTCGGGCTCTTGTTGTTTCACAAAAGCAAAATCACGCTTACTTCCCGGCTTTGGCGACTCGGGAAACTCCCCTTTATTCACACGGTGAGCATTGACAATAATCATGCTATCTTGTGCTTGCCTAAAAATTTGCGTAAGACGAACAACTTCAATTTTACCTGATTCAATTAAGTCGTTGAGCACATTACCTGCCCCCACCGATGGAAGCTGATCGACGTCACCAATCATAACCAGTGAGGCGTTGTGTGGCATTGCTTTAAGCACAGAATGCATCAAAAAGACATCTATCATTGATGATTCATCAACAATTAAATAATCAAGATCTAATGCATTTTCTTCGTTTCGCGCAAACCCCATAGTTGTTGGCGTAAATTCAAGCAAACGATGAAGTGTTTCGGTACTTCTTCCCGTGCTTTCAAACATACGTTTGGCAGCACGACCGGTTGGTGCTGCAAGGCGAAAACGAACATTAAATGTTTCAAGCGCTTGAATTAAGCGCTTGATCATAGTTGTTTTTCCAGTACCAGGCCCACCGGTAATAATTGAAACCTTATTCTGAACGCAGGTCAAAATACCCCGTTGCTGATCTTCATTAAGCTCAACACCACGAGCATCTGGATTTCTGATTGATTGATAAATAAGGTCAACATCAAAATTAAGCGAGCGTGTTTGCGTTGAAAGCAGACGCTCCATTTTTTTCGCTATTCCCATTTCTGAATAATAAAACTGAGGCAGTGAAAGATAATGTTCATCATTATGAGAAATAAGCTTAACTTTGTCCTGCATGTATAAACTATGCAAAGCTCGCTTAAGCAAGTCGGCACAAACATCTGCATCGATACCCAGAAGCTGGAAAACAGCATCTTTAGACTCTTGCACAAGCTTGTATAAATGGCCATTACTCGTTGCTTCGGATAACACAAATAAGATACCCGCTTTGACACGCTCAATTGAATCTGACGGCAGCCCTATTTTAAGCGCAATTTGATCGGCTGACTTAAAGCCAACGCCCCAAATGTCATCGACAAGGCGATAGGGATTTTCTTGAATTTTTTCAATTGATGCTTGTCCATAGGTTTTAAAAATTTTTACCGCAAATGTTGCTGAAACATCTTTAGAACGCAAAAAAACCATAACCTTAGAGATCTCTTTTTGTTCTTGCCATGCATCGATAATAAGCTGAACTCGCCCTGGACCTACACCCCTAACTTCAAAAAGTCGGTTAGGTTCTTGATCGATGATATCAAGCGTTCGATCGCCAAATTTTTCGACAAGTTTTTCCGCATACTTTGGACCGATGCCCTTAATCAGGCCAGAAGCTAAATATTTTTGAATGCCTTCAATAGAAGAGGGCGGCTTGGCCACAGATGATTGTGCTTGAAATTGCCGCCCAAATTTTTGATGAAATATCCAGGTGCCCTGCAGAGTAACGTGAGCACCTTGATGTAAATCTGCAAAATATCCACGAGCAATAATCGACTCAGTTTTATTCACTTTGAGCGAAATTACGGAAAAACCATTATCCGGGCTTTTAAAAATAACACGCTCAACTGAACCTGAAAGTTCGCTTATATCGTTGCTCATAGTACCTGTATAATACTCAATTTATGCGCCAATGCTTTGTGGCTTTTTTTTACTATTCATTTGGCTCATGATTTTTTCAAATGCAGCCTTAGATCGAGGTGAAGAGCTTTTAATCACACTACCGCACAGTGCAATGATATCGTTGCATAAAAGAGTAAGGTCTTCTACCGTTTTGATATCTTGTAAAGCTAGCGTATCAAAAGAGATTTGTTTATCAAAAAATTGATAGAGTAATGATTGGTTAGGAGCTTTACCATTTCTGTAAGGCTGACCGTCCAGAGACTCTTGAACAAGCGGCTGAGCAATATCTTTGTAATTCTTAATCAAATCAAAAAACTGCCTAACCGGCTCAATAACAGCCTTAATCTGATCTTGAATAATTTTTTGATCTTGTTGATTAACTGATCGTTGCAACATTGCAGCCGAAAGCTCTAGAGTCTTATTTTTAACAGCACGTGCCTGTTGTTCTGCACACTTCATACGAACAATGGTAATAGGAAAAAGAGCGAGCATATTATCAAGAGGACCCATTTGCTCGCTTTTAAGTTCACGTGATACAGGGTCTTCTTGCTGGATAGCAATACTTAATTTATTTGGAGCATCAGATGCTAAAACGATTCCAGATGAAAAAAAGATAACACTTACTAATAAAAGCTTTTTTGAAATCATTAATAATTCCTCCTCAAAGGATTTTTCTCTATTGCAAATATAACCAACATTTAAAATGATGCGGTAAACTTAAGGTACAATGTCCAATCTCTGCCTATTTCTCTACTTGAAATTGTATAATCACCACCAAGACCAAGGCTCATACTATTTTTACCAGAAGGCTTAAATTGATAAAGTAATTCAGAAAAAATTTTATGCTGTCGTATTTCTTGCGAAACGGCATCATCAATACGAATATCATTGAGCTGAAGTGGCGTTCCATCATCTCTCATAAGACGAGTTCCATAAAGCGTCTTAATACGTTCTTTTTGCTGTGCATAAAAATCGTATCCAAGAGCACATCTGACCCGTCGAATATCAACTGAAATACTGGTAACAAAATTAATCACGCCACCTGGATGTACGCCAACACTAAATGCCGAAGGGAAGATATACTGCTCTAAATAATCATTCAAAATCTGAGCAGCTTCAGCATCTCCATCAGGCATAGGGAGATCGGCTGCTGCACCAAGCTCTTCTGGCGTTACAACCTGCTTAACCATAATCAGTCGATCTTCTCGACCTGAGAGCAATTTATCATAAGAAAGCCGCATCCACAACTGGGCTATATCGTGGAATATTCCAATTTTTGATTCAAAGAAGCAACCAAGCCCAAAATGACCTCCATTACCCATACGAGGACTAATGAGGTAATCACGTATGTTAAGCAGTACAGGTAAAGCGTTATCTTGAACCTCATTAAGAACAACCTCTTGTTCTATGATATCAGGCAAATTTGTATTCAATTTCACAGCATTAAATATTTGACTTGTCGGAATAATTCCTTCAAAGCCAACATCCACTTGCATATTAGGCGCATTAACCGTATTTAAACCGGCTTTGAGACGCGTATCTCCAAGTCCTACGCTTATTCTGAAAAGCTCATTTTCATCAAATGCATCGCCTTCTCCCACAATACGACGCATGATTTCTTTTGCTTCACGCTGATCATTCTTGCTTAACCAAAAATTGCGCTCACCAAGTAAAAGTGATGTATGAGCTTGAAGCATCCAAGGTCCACGAATAAATCCAAATTGACCGAGAATGCCGGTCTTTCGTTCTTGAATAGTCATTTTCTTAAAAATTGGAATTACGGAAGAAAGTTCTTCTGCGGATTCTGGGAGGGGGAATGAAAGCAGCTGCTTTACAACCGCATCAACAGTATCTGAATCAAACAAATCTGTTGCCGTAAAAGGCATTCGATTTGTCATATTAAAGAAATAATGAAGCGCAAGACCACCACGCTCAAGTGCGGTTATTTTATGGGGAAGCAGGTACAAAACATCGCGTCCAACAGGAGCCTTCGTTTTGTTGATCAAAGGACTTTTTACTTTTGCCACCTTCATTCCAGTCTCTGGATCAACTTCTACAAGCTGACCTATCAAATCTTGAGGCGTAAGGGTCGATCTAAAAATATCAAACCCATGTTCTGTTTCAAATTCTACAATATCACTTAAATCGAGAACAAACATATCATCGGAAAAATCGCTATCCGCCTGTAAAAATACAGCGAAACATACGCATATTCCAAAACTACTCAATATTTTTTTCAACTCAAATTTCATAATTTGTCACAATCCATACCTATTGGGTAGAGCGTACCAAGTGATACTACTTATCAAAAGACCTATTTGACAATTAACAATCCACATTAGAGCGTTATTAAGAAGAACCTCGCCCGCGCTTGCCAGACGATGGTTACGCCACAATTTCAGACATTACTTGTGCGCGTACCCAGAAAAGTAAACTATAACCACTAGAATTGTCAATGCCTCCCTCGATTTGAATGATTTTCAAAAAAATTAAATCAAAGGTAGTCGAGTCATCCTTAAAGCGTTAGACTATCCAAACTATTTTAAAGATCGCCCATGCAATTTGATAAATTGAAATTAAAATAAAGGAAGATTTTTATGCTAACACATAAAGACCAATCGTCTAAACTCTTCATTCTTGAAGGTAATATCGGAGCTGGTAAATCAACTTTACTCAGGCTTCTCGAGCAAAATCTTGGTGTGGATATTATCAATGAGCCATTGAATAAATGGCAAACGATGAGCGATCAAGAGAATTTATTAGATCTTTTTTACCGTGATACCAAACGGTGGGCATATACATTTCAATCTTATGCTTTTATTTCACGTATTCAAGCAATTCTTGACCAACTCAGCAAAGATGACCGCCCTTCTACGAAAATACTTGAACGTTCTGTCTACTCTGATCGCTTTTGTTTTGCAAAAAACTGCTTCGAGGCCGGACTCATGTCATCACTTGAATGGCAAATTTATCAGGATTGGTTCGAATGGCTTGTAGGATCATACATGCCAAAACCGAGTGGGTTCATCTATTTGCGCACAACACCACAAATAAGTCACCAGCGATTAACCAAACGAAATCGCAGCGAAGAAAATAGTGTAACACTCGATTATTTAGAATCATTGCATCAAAAGCATGAGAATTGGCTTATCCATCAAAAAGATACTCCAGCTTATGTTCAGGCTATACCTGTACTTACACTTGAATGTGATAACGAATTTGAAACAAATATTCACTTACAAAGAAAACATTTGCAATCAATTAATGACTTTATCATGCAAGTTACTGCACCACAGCCTGCCCCTCAGAACTTTTTTGGACGCGTCTCGCTGTAAAATGAGGTGGTAAGCGACAATATACCCAGGTTACTTACCATCATTAAACTAAAAGATCATTGCTCAAACATTTTATTTTTGCTTAATCTATTTAGTTTTTGGTTAAAATTCATAATAATTAGGATACACTAAGGATCGAGTCATATAGATTAGTCTTTATTAAACACGAGGTTTTTATCATGGCTGCCTCAGAAGCTGTAAAAATTGCTGCATACATTGCCGCTGGTATTTGCATGGGAATTGGAACTCTTGGCCCATCGTTGGGACAGGGATATATTGGTGGACAAGCGTGCGAAAGCATTGGAAAAAAACCTGAAGCCGAAGGCTCGCTTATGAAGATTATGTTCATAGCATTAGCATTTGTTGAGTCAACTTCAATCTATGCATTCTTCATTTCATTGCTTCTTGTACTATACGTAGGACAGTAAGTTGGCATCAACAATACATTGAAAGGAAGCAATACGCTATGCAAGTCAATGCAACAACATTGATACAAATTCTCAATTTCTGGATTACTTATTTTTTTTTGAAAAAATTTTTCTTCAGACCTATTATTAGAGTATTGCTCCAAAAAGATGCATTGAGAAAAGCGTTGCGTGATGATTTAAGGTATAAAGAAAAAGCTCTATTCCATCTTCAAGAGAAAAAAAATCGTCAGACGGTTGATTTCAAGGAACAGATCAAAAAAAATTACCAATTCCAACCGTTTCAACCATCTGATATCCCCTGTAACCCTACGCATTTGCAGACGGATGAAGAGATAAAAAGGTTAACAAATGCAACCAAAGAGCTTTTGATAAAGAAGGTGCCGCATGCATTCTGAATTTTCTTTGCTTGAAATTTGTTTTGAGCTGTTACTTTTTTCGCTCTTTGTTTATAAGTTATACGAATTGGGTAAGGCATACCTCATTCCATTTCTCTATCAAACCTTAGCGCAAGAAAAAAACAAACAAACTGAGATTCTTGAAAAAGAAAAATTACTTATATCGACGCATCATCGACTTGAAAATCAAATCAATCAGCAAAAGCGCACCTATGCTTTGCTTGAAAAAAAGATTCAGAGTTTGCATGAAGCACTTCAAGCCGAAAAAGAAGAGCTCAAGAAAGAAGAATCTAGACGGTTAGAACAGGTTAAGAGTAAGAGGATTATTCAAGAACAAAACCTTGCTCTTTCACATGCTTTGCAATCAGTTCCTTTTGCTATTCAAGCAACACGAGATGAACTTGCCCACAAATATCTTGGGGTGTGGGGTAAGCAAGAACTTACACAACTCCTTGAATCGATTTCAAAGAACTCTTTGAAAAACAAGGATACCCATGAATGATGCTCATAATAATATTGCACAAAAATATGCGCTTGCTTTTTTAAACCTGTACGCACATGAATTGAGTAGTGAATATTTCCAAAACCTCAAGGGGCTCTTTCTCTTCTTAAAAAAAAACCGTTGGTTTTATTTTTATTTGGGGATGTCACATATAGACCATGCTACTAAGCAACAGGCTATTGATCTTGTTGGAGAAATTCTTAACTGCTGTCATCATACATCACGGCTCATCAATACGCTCATTAAACATAATCGCATTGAGTTGCTCGATGCTGTTATTGAACAAATTTTAACCTGTTATAATAAAAGCAAAAACGTTGAAACTTTTACAATTTTAACGTCACACATGTTACAAAAAGATGAAAAAGAGTGCGTTTTAAAAAGTATTCGCTCACTTACAGAACATAACATTCAAGCCACATTTGATGTTGATCCGTCGCTTATTTGTGGCATAAAAATCCAAAGTGATCGATCATTTTTCGAACGATCCATTTCACGTCAGCTCAAAGACTTTGAACAATCTATTTTACGGCGAGTAGGCTTATGATTGAAAAAGATACCGATATTATCTCATTACTCGAGCAAGCTTTGAGTAATAAACCACAAGAAAAACTTGATGAAATTGGCATTGCGATCAAAGTTGGTGATGGCATTTGCAAGATATATGGACTTACCAATGCTGTCTTTGGAGAGCTTGTTGAATTTGAAAGTGGTAGCCATGGAGTTATTCTCAATCTTGATGAAGAAGTGGTTTCTGCTGTCATACTTGATAGCTCAACAAACATCATCGAACAAGAAATTGTAAAGAGAACAGGTAAGGTTTTTCAAGTCCCTGTTGGTGATGCGTTGCTAGGCCGTATTGTTTCCACATCCGGAAAACCTCTTGATGCACTCGGTCCTATCAATGCAGAAATGTATATGCCCATCGAAGCCGCAACTATTTATGGCATTATTGATCGTCAACCGGTTAATCAACCACTCGAAACCGGAGCAACGGTCATTGATGCGCTGATTCCAATTGGCAAAGGCCAGCGTGAACTCATTATTGGTAATCGAAGCACCGGCAAAACTTCGCTGGTTGTTGATATGATTTTGCATCAAAAAGGCAAAAATGTTATTTGCATTTACGTCTCGATTGGTCATAAGCAATCAAATACAGCACGCCTTATTTACCAGCTAGAAAAACATGGCGCTCTTGAATACACCGTCATTGTTGATGCCGATGCAAAAGAAAGTGCACTCAATCAATTTCTATCACCTTATGCGGGCTGCACTATTGGCGAATACTTCATGCGCAAAGGTCGTGATGTTTTAATCATCTACGATGACCTAACAAATCAAGCGATTGCTTATCGCGAATTATCATTACTCTTACGTCGACCACCAGGAAGAGAAGCGTATCCAGGTGATATTTTTTATATTCACTCACGCCTTCTTGAACGTGCCGGCCGCCTTTCTCAAGAGCATGGTGGTGGCTCTATGACGGCAATACCTATCATTCAGACGCAAGGTGATGATATTTCTGCATATATCCCTACAAACCTCATCTCAATAACTGATGGGCAGGTATTTCTTGATACAACACTTTTTAATAATGGGATACGACCAGCAGTTAATATTGGACTGTCTGTCTCACGTGTTGGAAGTACTGCACAAAATAAAGCCATGAAAAAAATGAGTGGAAGCTTAAAGCTTGAACTTGCTCAATATAATGAACTTCAGGCATTTGCTCAGTTCGGATCTGAACTTGATAAAGCAAGTCAACGAGCTCTTGATCGCGGCAATCGAGCATTTGAAATTCTCAAGCAAGGCGAACGAGAAACATGCTCATTTGTGGACCAGGTTATTTTCCTATTTCTCCTTAAATCAAACTATCTTGATAAGCTCAACTTGGAAGAGGTAAAACCTTTTGCAGTACAATGTAGTATGTACATTAAGGGTGCTTTTCATGATGTTTATCAAAATATTTTTGATAGCAAAGATATTGGAGAAGCAGATTTTATTGAGCTGAAAAAAGCGGCTGATGAGTTTACTATGATTTTTTCAAAACCGTTATAAGATGATGCTCAACTGGCAACTTACAAGCACTCTATGCATCATGATGCTCTTGACCGGTTGTGGAAGAAGACAACGAACAATCTTTCTTTTTCCAACAGAAAAAGTAGTACGTTTCGCTACGCTTCAGTTTCCATCGGCCAAAATTACTGCGGTTACTCGAAGTACTCAGGGAATAGCGATCGAATGGATCAAAGTACCCGAATCACTTTCTATTAACAATGCTACAGCACAATGTATTGGATACAATGTATACAGTCTCACACACAAGGGATTTATCCCCAAAAATCCTTTGAATACAAATCCAATTACAACAACACGTTATCTGGACACTACAAAAAATTCATCCCATCACTACATGGTTCGAGCACTATTTCTTGCCAATAAGAAAGTGTACGAAGGACCCTCAAGTAATATCGGATATTTTTCTCAATAGTAAAAAGCTACCTACAAAAAAACTCCCTCCAACTTAGGACAAGCTGGAGGGTTGGGGGGGCGAACAATACATAAAGCATTGTTCATTTAGGGATTTTTTTGACTGAGCATACTCAATCAAATATAATTTTTTGTGCAACACTTCTGAGCACGGCACGATCGTAACAAGCCACCATAACTATGTCAAGAAAAAACATTTGCTTATTTTTTGAGCTCTTGTTCATCATCTTCTAGTTGCATACGCAATTGTTGCGCCTTGGCCATTAATAGATCTTTCTTTGAAGCAAGGAAATCTTTTGTACAAATATATTTTTCAAGCACTACCATAAAATCCATATCAACATTGACTTGAGCACGCCGCTCTCGTTTGGAAAGCTTATGAATAGGAATAACTCCAACCACATACTTTGCTTCCAAACACGCCCTCTGAACCTCAAGTAAATCAACTTTATCTGAAAGCCCTTCTGGGATGTGATACATAATTTTAACAATCGCTCCAGACAGATTGTATGTTGATATTTTTTGCAAAATTTGCCTGGTTTGATCAATTCCTTGTTCAAGTACCACATCAATTTGAATCATCGGTCTTGTCTGAAGAGGAATGACTTCATAAGAACATTCTTTTTTACCATCATGTGTTGTTATTGTTACTGCACAAAAACTTTTTTCTTCTTTGCGCTCTCCAAAATCAACGCGCTCAATCGACCCCGCATAGACCACGCTCGGTTTGCCACTCGGATTAAGGTTCTGATAACGATGCAAATGGCCAAGCGCAACATAGTCAAACTGTGGTAACGCAAGCTGTGATGGCAAAAAAATTGGATCCGTGCCAAAAATAGCACATTTCTCAGAACCCGAAAAAATTCCACTACTGACCGTCAAGTGTCCGGCCAACACTGCGGGTATTGTTTCATCAATTTGTTGCGCAAGCTGATTGATTAGCTGTCCAACACGCTCGGAAAGATATGAGGTAATTTCAGTTGCCGATTTCATACGGTGCTCATCATGCGTTACAACATTATTACGAGCCGGCCACGGAATGCCAACAATCTGAACTGGCCCACTTTTAGTTTTAATGGTGATCAGCTCTGGTCGAGAAAAAACATAAAAACCTTCAACGGGAAGATAATCAAAAACATCCATAGAGTGAGCTTTACCAAAACTCAGAGGGTGGTCATGATTTCCAACAACAATGACAACAGGAATCCCGGCTGCCTGTAACCTGAGCAAAAGCTTAGCCAAAAGTTTTTGCTGCGTTGGAGTTGGATATGCTGTTTTATAGGCATCTCCGCAAAAGAGAAAGAAATCGATGTTCCGCTCTATTGCTTGATCTACCATTGATGAAAGGCTTTTGTGAAAATCCAAAAGACGGGAATGGATACCCGTCTTTGGATCAATTTTTCCGTAATTTTCAACACCAAAATGAATATCTGCTGTATGAAAAAAGGTAACAGATTTTTGATTAGGCATGTTCTTTGTGATCTGATTTAGTTTTTACTGCACCACGAAAATTAAACGATAGATCATCATCTTCATTTGCTAAGTCTTTTTGACTTGCAAGCTTTTCTCTTAATTCTCGTGCATAGCCAATTTTATTTTCTTGTCGTGCTCGACCAATTGCCAAGCTTTCAGATGGAACATCTTTGGTAATAATCGACCCCGCAGCAGTATATGATTCTTTACCAATATGCAAAGGGGCGACAAGCGTATTATTGCTTCCAACAAAAACATTATCTTCAATGATAGTCTTGTATTTACGTGCGCCATCATAATTACAGGTAATTGTACCTGCACCTATATTTACCTGTGATCCAATATGAGCATCACCAATATAGCTAAGATGCTTTGCTTTGCTCTTATCACCAATCGTGCTGTTTTTTACTTCAACAAAATTTCCGATTTCAGCATTATCACCAATAACACCGTTTTCTCTTATCCGCGCAAATGGCCCAACGTGTACATTGCAACCAATGGAGCTATCTTGTATAACAGAATGAGAATGAACAGTGCTTCCATCGCCAACTTGTGAGTTAGCAAGAATTGAGAATGCACCCAAGAAACACTCTTCACCTATTTTTGTACCGCGCAATAGATGAACACCTGTTCCAATAAACGAGCCCGCTCCAATTTCAATATCAATGTCAAGATGAATACTTTGTGCAAGCTCAAAACGAACCCCACGTAACATCCAATGTTTAATGAGTTCAGATCGTTTAATTTGCTCAACTTCCCAGAGCTCTTGAAGTGTATTCACGCCTCGAACATCATCAAATGGAACCGATAATGCTTGAACAGCCAAGCCACTATCACCTGCCATCTTAATTAAATCAACCAAATAAATTTCACCCGTTACCGGACTTTTTGCTAACTTAGTAATATTTTTTTCAAGAAATTCCCTAGAAAAAACATAAATACCGGCATTAACGCGAATAACTCTACGTTGCTGATCTGAGCAATCTTTTTCTTCAATAATTTGCATGAGCCCATCTTCTTCAATAACGCGTCCATAGCCGGTTGGATCCATCACCATGGTTGTTACAAAAGTAATAGCTGCTTGTGCTTCTTGATGCCTAAAAATTAAACTTCTTAAATGTTCCGATGTTACTAAAGGAGTATCACCTGACATGACCAGAATATTTTCCTGATCCCACGTATCAGCTGAACAAGCAACAGCGTGCCCAGTTCCTTGTTGATCAAGTTGTTCTACAAATGTTACTTGATTAATCTGAGCATCTTGAACCTCTTGCTTAACCTCTTCTGCCTGATATCCAACAATAACAGTAGTCGGAATACCCAAACTTTCCAATGCTTTTAACGGATATAGAATCATTGTCCGGCCGCAAATGTTGAAAAGTACTTTACTTTTTTTTGTTTTAAAGCGAGTTGCCTTGCCTGCAGCAAGTACAATAGCCCTTGTTTTCAGCTCATTCATTGGTCACTCCTACTTAAATTTTGTGCTTATAAACGATACACACAAAAATATTCCTCAACTTGAGCATTTACTTAAGATAAAAGCTGATTTAAAATGGTTTTGTAGCGTTAGTTCTTGTACATAATAACTGCGAACATATCTTTAATGCAACTAGTTTTAAAAAATAAAAAAACGCTCAGAATTCAACGTTTTCCCCTGTAAAACGACTTAAAAAAATTGAAATTATAATGTAAAATCATGGTACGGAGAGGTGGCTGAGTGGTTGAAAGCGACCGCCTCGAAAGCGGTTATTCCGGCAAAACTGGAATCGTGGGTTCGAATCCCACCCTCTCCGCCATCCTACGCCCTACGTGGCTACGGATGGCAGGCCTGTTTGGCAAAAAGTAACTGATAATACACATGAACACAACAACAAAATCCACGCACGCCAATAAAAAAATAAAACGCGATCAACTCGATAACCTCGTTCCCAAAATTTGGGGCCATGAAGAGTGGATTATCAATAACGCGCAATACTGCGGAAAAAAATTGGTCTTCATGCAAAACCATGGATGCTCTTTGCATCACCATAAAATCAAACATGAAACATTTTATGTCCTTTCCGGAGAGGTAATTCTAGAGCTTGAACAAAACGGAATGCGCACTATTCGACGTATGGAACCGGGCGATACTGCTCAAATTCCTCAACTCACGTGGCATCGACTTATCGCTCTAACTGACGCTGAGGTCATGGAGTTTTCAACGTACCATATGGAAGAGGACTCGTACCGAGCAATCGATGCCCGGAAATTTGAACAAGATGATATTGATAAACTGTGCGAGCTTTTGTGAATAAGCTTACCCGCTTTGCATTCCTTGCTCTTGCTTGCTCCTGCTCAGGAGTACTCTTTTTTTTGATTCAACGCGAATTTATCATTATTCAATGGTCATACCCACCAAAAAATATTTCACAGAATTTTTCTGTTGATGGAACAACAACACGAACAATCACGCTTTACTGCTGGAATAATGAACGGCTTCTTGATCATCAAGTATCGCTCATTTGGTATAGAACCAATCCAGCTGAAAACCTTAAAACGCTTGTTAGTGCTTGGATTGACTTTGCACATTCGGAGCATATTCTTTCAAAGTCTATCGTACTTCAAAATGCTTGGTATGCAAGTCACAACAAAGAGGCGTATCTTTCATTTGATCAACCAATTTTTGATGCTACATGGTCGATTAAAAAGAAAATTTTCTTAATGCAAAGTTTATTGAAAACAATTGGTAAAACCGATTTACAAATTCAACATCTTGTCTTTTTAATAAATCATCAACCAATGATCGATGACCACCTCGATTTTTCATATCCATGGCCACTTGATGGATTTATCTCAAATTTTTAAAAACGATACCTAACACTCAAAACTCTATAAAACGGACGTTCTGTATTTTTTCTGATGAGCCATTTACAAATACTCACTGTTTAAGGTATAACAATTTTACCGTAAAAGCACAGAACGTTATTCATGAAAAAAGGAGAATTGTATGCTTTCGTTATCAAAGTTCTTTTTATTTGCATTGCTTATTTCACCAGGAATTGCTTCATGCCAAGACCACCAAGTTAAAGCCAATGCCGACTTCGTACAAGAAGAATGCAGATCTTGTGGCTGCAACAAAAATAAAACAAAACGTGGAAAAAAACAGCACACGCGTGGTTCAACTGCATGTGAAACTGAGCGATGTGGAATTTGTGCCCCAGCTCCACAAGAGGAGCCGATTGATCTTATTGAAGAAGAAATAATCGAATCCAAATGTGGCTGCAGTGCTCCACCGGTAGATGAGCCGGTTAGTCTGGATGAAGAAGGAAGATCAATTGAATCAAAATGTGGCTGCAGTGCTCCACCTGCGCCAACAGAAGAACCTGATGAACTCAGCCTACTTGACCTATCCAAATACTATTTGGAATGCAGCTGCGGTAAACCTCCAAAAAAAGATCTTCTTTCTGAACTTGTAAAACAAATAGAGCAAAGACGTCCAAAACCAAAAAATAAAAAAAAGCAAAAACCTACAAATGCTGCTGTAAACCCTGATTGTGGCTGTCAAACAGCTCCTACTCCAACACCAGACTGTGGCTGTCAAACAACTCCTACTCCAACTCCCGACTGTGGTTGTCAAACATTTGCAATTGCTGAAGGATTACATGAAGAAATAAAGTGCGGAATTTGTGCACCCGCCCCAGAAGAAGAAACTCAAGATACAAAGAGAATGCACCATCCTGAAATTCTTGGATCTACATCGGAAAATAAAGATCTCCACAAATTAATAGCTTCATTGTTACAGCTTGCAGCTTCTGCGACAAAAAAAGAGGACGCAAGCCCAGCAGCTCACACACGCAGCATTATATCTATTACAAATCAAATTTTAGATATCAGCAAGAAAGAACATATCCGTAGCCAGCTTTTTAGCCCTTACCTGTCCGCTCTAAGCGACATAGCGTCTCAGGAAGAGAGAACGAACCTTGTACGTAAGCTTCTAGCCAGCCCAGAAGACTCCAGAGCTTTTATTTCAGAACTTTTAGACGCTGCAGATGAGTACTTATCCTTTCATAAAACAACGCTCCAAGATGCACTTTCGAGCGCGTTTAATGACTTAACCGATGATGCTCAACGCACAGCAAATACGGCGGCAGTTGAAGAATTTTCAATTGGAAATATAAAAATACACAACGGTAGCGGCCAAGAGCTTCAAATTATCGTAAGAACAGCTCAATAATAAACCCACTGCACCTTATTAAAAACCTGTGATATACTACTCAAGAAACGTATATCACAGGTTTTTGTTGTACAATAGAAAGCAGTCTCATGGTTGGTTATCGACTACTCATCTCAGCGGCCATAGCGATTTTTTCAATGACGAGTTGGAATATTATGAATGCACAATCAAAAAGAGCTCACGCCAAGCGACCAGCTCAAGAAATTTTTTACTATCAAGGTGAGAGTCTTGTCAAAGAAATAAATCCGAATCTCAAGAAACTTACATTTTTTTATAGAAACCCAATCGGCAAATTTATTCGCCAATTTATGAAATTGCGAACCTTTAGCAAAGTTGTTGGTCGCTATTACGATTCTAAACGAAGCATTCGTGCAATTGAACCCTTCATCAAACAGTACTCACTTGATATGTCCGATTACGAAGAAAAATCATACACTTCATTCAATGATTTTTTTACGCGCAAACTCAAACATAACACCCGCGTCATTGATAGAAATCCTTGCGTTGTAGCTTCACCCTGTGACGGAAAACTTTTTGTTATTCCAAAAATCTCAGACAATACTGTTTTCTACCTCAAAAGCCTTCCTTTCAATCTTAAAAAATTTCTCGGAAATTCAGAGCGAGCAGAACAGTATATCGGTGGAACACTCATGATTTTTAGACTTGCTCCATACGATTATCATCGCTTCCATTTCCCATTAGATTGCACACCATCAAAGGCTATTGTCATTAATGGAAAACTTGAATCCGTTAATCCTATGGTTTACAAAAGAGGCATTCAGGTTCTTACTGAAAATGAGCGACATCTCATTGAATTGAATCATCAGGACCACGGCCAAGCACTTATGATTCCTGTTGGGGCAATGTGCATTGGAAAAATAATTGAAACCTTTCAAGCCGACCAATTAACTACAAAAGGCACTGAAGCTGGATTTTTCTCATTTGGAGGCTCAACAGTAGTACTCCTTTTCCCTCCAGAAAAAGTTACACTACCCGATACGTTCATAAAAAACTCTGCACTCGGTTTTGAAACTGCAGTCAAAATGGGTGAGTTGGTCGCTACATTTAATGAGAAAAAAAATTTTGAGGAAGCGTAAACTCAAACGCTCCAGCTTGAGCACTATCCTCGCTTGCATAATAAATGCGTCCTCCCCCATTCTTATTAAGTTCTAAGCGCATCGATCCAAAATCGAATTGTTGAGCTTGCTCAATCGCTTGTATAAGCTGGGGTGCAAAAGCAATGCACGGCAGAGGATGCAAAGGAAATTTCTTGCGATATAACCCAGTTCTTGAACCAGCAAAAAAAACCATTTCGTAATGGCTCGGATGATGATCATCAATTTGTATTGATAGTTGATAAAGATTCTTCTGCTTTTTAACATCAAATGTCCTCCTTACCCAACCGGCTGTTGTAAAGCAATCACACACCTGAATGGTATCTTCTTGTGAATAAAAATGAAAAATGTTCTCAAACATTGAAGATTTTACACAATCATGTGTCTCAATATGCACAGGAGTACCAAACATCACCAAACGACTAATCGATAGCTCTTTTTGTTGCTCTTCTTCAATATGCGCAAGGTATAAGGCAACATTCCCAGCATGACTGTGTGTCCACAGCTCGATCTGGACATCAATATCATTTTGAGACAATTCTGCTTTCTTTTGAGTCAGCGCATGATAAAGCGCTCGAGCTCCATCTACTCTGCTCTGATACTTTAATTGACCTTCCCATCCAAAAACGAAATATTCCCGCGTTTCGTCTGGAGCTTGCTCTAAATCATTGGCAGTGTTGTGCTGGAGCTCAATAAGCTTTTTAAGCCGTGCAGCAGACGGCGTGTAAAGATTTGATACATGATCACCATCTTCAATCTTGTGAAGGCCATCAACACCAATAGCTTGATGTGAATACATCCCCTTAAAGCGCAAACCGTTCAGATACCCATCGCCTTTAATCCACGAAAGTACTCCGCTGTGATGTGGGACTGGCAAAAGAGTTCCATGAAGAATAACAAACATTCGGTGAATAGGTTGAGGAAGAACTGTTTGTACACCCAAGCACATGGTAAACAGATGGAAACAAGTAAGCGTATATTTTTTTAGGTTCATAATAAACTCTTTTTAAATAATGGCGAAGTGTTTCATGCTTTACATCTATCAACATTGAAGTATATACAAAGCTTGCATTCAAGAGAAATAGTCGTTTGGAAAACTGATAGTGATTGTGCAAAAGCTTTTGATAGGCTCTCACCATAACCCAGCTTTTGCATAAAAAACAATGATATGAGTATAAGAAAAAAGGGAGCCTCCCAGCACTGAGAGGCTCCCTTTTTTCTTAGCTTTTTTGAAATGCTTCGATAAAAATCAAACGATCATCTCAATTTTTATTCAACAGCGTTTTGATATCGGTTCTTCAAATAATCGGGCAAAGAATTGAAAATTTCAGCCCAGAAATCGTCCAATCTTATTGTATCGTTATGACGAGCACATAGGTCTAATCGAAGGACTAAATAGATTTGTTGCGCAGAAAGATCTTTTGGATAAATACTCCAAATTTTAATCGTCCTATCAGCTGAACCTGAAGCTAGATTACCATCTCGCAATTCAATCACTGAAGTAACCGCATCAGTATGCCCTCTCAGCGTGCGCAGGCATTCACCACTATTTGGATTCCAAATTCTAATCGTTCCATCTTGTGAAGAACAGGAAGCAAGATTCCCATTGCTCAATTCAATCACTGAATTAATCCGACGAGTATGCCCGGCCAGCGTGCGCAAACATTCAGCACTCTCTTGATTCCAAATTTTTATCGTTTCATCATCTGAACATGAGGCAAGATTCCCATCTCGCAATTCAATCACTGATCTAATAACACCAGTATGCCCTTCCAGCGTGCGCAGACATTCACCACACTCCGGATTCCAAATTTTAATCGTTTCAT
>Ga0154020_10002599_pt1 | contig 22000 bp, 24 predicted proteins | sample Klosneuvirus_201_FD_109709 | JGI IMG/M metagenome (GOLD analysis project Ga0154020, IMG submission 109709) | Active sludge microbial communities from wastewater, Klosterneuburg, Austria - Klosneuvirus_20160825_MG | ecosystem: Engineered > WWTP > Aerobic digester > Activated sludge | place...
GCGTATACCATCTATCAGGGAAATCCTGCGCAACCGGTGCGTGAAAGGATCGTGGAATGAAAGTAAGCCTGATCACCGTTTGCTGGAATGTGGCACCCGTCATCGCCGAAACACTGGACAGTGTGTTCACCCAAGAACACCAAGACCTGGAGGTGATCGTGATCGATGGTGCGAGCAAGGACGGCACATTGGACATCCTGGAAACCTATCGGCCAAAGCTCGCCCACTTGTTAAGTGAGAAGGACCACGGGATCTACGATGCCATGAACAAAGGACTGGCGCGCGCCACGGGCGATATCATTGGTTTTGTGAATGCTGGCGACCTGCTGATGGACCCAACAGTGATCACGGAAGTGGTGAAGAAATTCCAAACACACAAGGTGGATGCGGTCTACGGCGACATCATCATGGTGGATGAGGCCGACATCTCACAAGTGAAACGCACCTGGAAAAGCGGCGATTACCACAAGAGCAACTTCACCAAAGGCTGGATGCCGCCCCATGTGGCCACCTTCATTCGGAAAAGCGCGTATGATCGGTTCGGACACTTCAACACGGACCTGCGCATTGCTGCGGATTACGAGATCCTGTTCCGCTTTTTGTACAAGCACGAATTGGCAACGCTCCACATTCCCAAAGTATTGGTCAGATTCAGATTGGGAGGAATGAGCAACGGAAGTGTACGGCATGTGCTGAAGGCGAACACCGAAGTGCGCCGATCATGGCGATTGAATGGATTCCAAGCCCCACCAATGCTCGTTACCCGGAAGCTGTGGAGCAAGGTGATGCAATTCTTCCAATGAGAGCGCGTTCAACGCATTGCACATAAGGCCGATCAATGGAAAATGCCCCAATTGATCCGATCGCGTATTTCTAACGTATGTCTGATCGGAAATTAATCTGACCTTTGTAATTGGATGGGAACCAGAGAGAACATGGACGAATTGGTCGAGCGCTATGTGCTGGGCCTTTTGGATGTCGAGACCGCACAACGTGTGGAGGCAACCGCCGTGCATGACGTCCAGGTTCGTGAGATGCTCAAGGAATTGCAGGAAGCAATGGCACGCCATGCCTCCGACAATGCCGCGCAACCGCCAACTGCTTTGAGATCGCATGTGATCCAAGCGATCCAGTTGGAGGTGGAAAAGGAACGGGCATCGGGTAGGCCACCACTGCTGCACAACAAGTCCACAATTGTCGATTTTGCCAGCTGGACCGGAGCGGAGCATGTTAGACCGGAAGGGTCGGGTAACGTGCATTATATCCTACTGGACGAGAGTGATGATCGGCAAACCGCCTTGGTCTGGTTGGAGCATGAAGAGCCAACTGAAATACACACGAACTGTGTTGAGCGCTTCTTGATCTTGGAAGGAACGTGCGATGTGACCATAGGCAAAGAACTCCATGGTCTGATCCCCGGGAATGTGATCACCATTCCCATGTTCACGGAGCATTCCGTGCGCGTCACCAGCACAATACCCTGCAAGGCCATCCTTCAGCGGGTCATGGTGGTGTGACCGATCCACTCATCTTTTTGCCTGCTCATAAGCTAAACTGACGACCTCGGCAAAGAGCGCCTTATCGACTTTCGCCAAGTGCATTATCGTGGCTCCCTTTTGGCCCCACTTGCTCGGGTGGGGTTCGAATTGTCCCGAATACTGGCCAACCAAGAGAACCTGTTGATCGAGGTTGAGCATCAGCACGGCAAAGCCTTCTTCGATCCACAAGGTCATGAATGTCCGGCCCGGTTTTCCACCTTGCTTCTTTGGCCCAAGTCGATAGGCCGCCTTACCGAAATGGTCATACTCTTCACAGGAGTATCCCGAGAGGATGGTCGTACGAGCTGTCTCGATGTCCATTCCGCGAAGATATTGGGGTTGGATCTCCCCAATTGAAGGGTTCTCAAATACCGATGCTCGTTTTCGTAAAAGCTGTAGGACCGCGACAAAATGGGGCATGGCGTTTACCCTCCAAACGAACATATATTGGGCATGGAATTGGCCCGTCGCGGACACAGTGTACCTTCCTCCTTGTCAATCTCCACCCTTCCCATGACCTTTGAAATGTGGTTCCTCTGTGCCGTGATCCTCGTGGCCATGGTGCTTTTCGTTACCGAGAAGGTGAGCATTGATGTGACCTCCATCTTCATTGCATTTACACTCATGGCGAGCGGACTCGTCACGGTAACCCAAGGTTTATCCGGGTTCTCCAACCAAGCCGCTCTTGCGATACTTTCCCTCCTGATCCTCAATACTGGACTGGAGAATACCGGCGTACTGCGGGTGGTTACCAGCAAACTTGTTCAGCTTACCGGTAAACATGCTTGGAGCGTATTGTTGGTCTTGTTGCCTTTTGTAGCTGTGCTCTCCGCATTCACAAACAACACGGCGGTCATTGCCATGTTCCTGCCCATTCTGCTCTTGATCGGTGATGCAAAGGGAATAAGCCCAAGTAAACTTCTTATGCCCATGGCCTTCATTTCCATTTTGGGTGGCCTTTGCACGATCATCGGCACCAGTACCAATTTGTTGGTGAACAGTATTGCTCGACAGTATGGCATCGTGCCGTTCACATTTTTCGAGTTTGCAGAAATAGGCGGGGCCATGGTGGTAGCCGGCGCCGTCTATATGCTTTTGATCGGGCATCGCGTAATTCCAGCGCGTAGAAAGCCTTTGGACAAGAGTGCTACGGACCGGGTGAAACGCTTCCTCACGGAGATCACGATCCAACCAAGCCCTGAGGGCGCTCTGCCGCTTGAAGAGATACGGAAGACATTGACCGACCTTGGATTTGAAATTGTACAGATCACCACACCCGGAGGCCGCGTAACGCAGCGCGTTGGAGATGCGGACATCCGAACCGGAGATAGGGTGCTGCTGCGTGGGAATCCAGAACACATCTTGAAACTGAAAGCTGATCCCGCCTTTGCCTTGACAGCGCAGACCGAAGAAGTGAACCTCCAACTGAACAAGAAGGAAACAAAGTTGGTCGAGGCGGTGGTTGCCCCCGGTTCCGACCTTATTGGTCGGCGCATCCAAGACCTCGACCTGTTGGGTAAGTACGAATGCATACCACTGGCCATACAGCGGGCAGACGAATTAGCTACCGACCGGATCGACGAGGTCCGATTGAAGCTCGGTGATGTGCTCCTGCTGGAAGCCACCACCAAATTGTCCATGGACCCAGACGTCCCGAAGGACCTGATCGTTCTTGATACGGTACACCAAGTGCAAAGCCTCCGTCGCCGTTGGACGGCCGTGCTCATTTTCGCAGGAGCTATTGCTGCGGCAGCGTTCAATTTATTGCCCATTGCAATTTCCGCTCTTGGTGGCGTATTGGCCATGGCCGTTACTGGTTGCATCACCATGAACGAGGCCTACAAGCGGGTGGAGTGGAAGGTCTATTTCTTGATCGCGGGCCTTATTCCATTGGGGATCGCCATACAGAACACGGGTCTCGATGACCGCATAGCAGGGGCATTCATCACGACTACACGTGGATTGGAGCCTTTTGCAGTGATCGTGATCCTATACGCCTTCACGGTGCTGATCACCAACATTATGGCCAACAATGCCACCGCCCTGCTCATGGCCCCGATCGCCATCAAGATAGCACAGCAACTGCACATCGACCCCAAAGCGCTGCTGCTCACGATCATGTTCGCTGCCAGCACTTCGTTCTTTACCCCCGTTGGCTACCATACGCTCACGTTGATCTACACACCGGGACGCTACAAATTCAAGGATTATTTCCTCTCTGGTCTGCCCCTTACCATATTGGTCAGCGGTGTTGCCTGTTGGATGATCTGGCAACGGTATGCTCCCGGTTGATCTTCAAGGACGGTGTACCTTCGTTCATGCAAGATTCCATAATGTCGTTGAAGCATCAGCGTCGCTGGGTGCTTTCGTTCTGCCTTGGGTGGTGCGGGGTATTGAACGGGATCTCGTCTTCAGCACAAGCCACTCTTTCAGGCAGCATTGTGCATGATGGCCTAGTGCGAGAATACATCCTTTACGTTCCAGCGAGTTATCAAGCGGGCACACCCGTACCGTTGGTCTTCAACTTGCACGGGTATACCAGCGACAATACGCAGCAGTTCCTTTACGCTGATTTCCGGCCGATAGCAGACACGGCGAACTTCATCATTGTGCTTCCCAATGGGACCATTGATCCAGTAGGCAACCGGTTTTGGGACACTTTCGGTCTGGGCCTTGTCGATGATCTTGGCTTCATGACCGACCTTTTGGACACCATTTCCGCGAACTACAGCATTGATCCGGAGCGAGTGTACAGCACGGGCATGAGCAATGGTGGGTTCATGAGCTACGACCTGGCTTGTTTTCGCAGTGAACGGTTCGCGGCGATCGCTTCTGTAACCGGAACCATGCTTGATTCCCGATTGATCACGTGTAACGCTGTGCATCCCACGCCTGTCATGCAGATCCATGGAACTGCGGATCCCACCGTTAATTTCCTCGGGGGAAGTGGGCTGGTGGCGATAGAGGAACTTGTAACCCATTGGGTCGACTTCAACAATTGCGACACGATCCCGGACTACACCCAGCTGCCCGACATCAACACAACGGATAATTGTACTGCCGAGCATTACGTCTACCAAAATGGTGACCTCGGGAGCACAGTGGAATTCTACAAGGTCATCGGCGGTGGCCATACATGGCCGGGTTCACCCTTCGTGATCGGGGTTACCAATCAGGATTTCAACGCGTGCAAGGAGATCTGGCGTTTCTTCAGTCAATACACGTTGACCATGGATGCTGGTGTTGGTTCCACGGCTAATGAGGCAGCTCTCTTCACGGTCGGTCCCAACCCGACCACGGATGATTTTCTGATCCGTTTCAATGAGCGCGAAAAACGCACGATCACGCTTTGGGACATCGCTGGAAAGTTGGTCTTCACAAGTACTTCAACCGACAGCTTCGTTGTATTGCATACGGAGCCGGGCATCTATCTAGTGCACGTCCAAGAAGGGGAGAAGGTTACTACGGAAAAGGTGGTCCGCTATTGAAAGATCAACCGAAGTCCCAAGTCCGGTCCGATCAAAATAGGCAGAATGGCTTAACGCATGTCATTCACCTCAACGCCGGGGTGCTTCCCTTTGTCGAAGGTGAAAAGCGCGTCGGAAAGCTCTTGGTCCGCAGTGAATTTCTTCAACGTGTAAGTGACCACATTCCCATCCTTGTAAAGGACCTGTACGCTCTTGGGTTCCGCCTTTGCCTTGTCCATGGTCAGGACAACGGTATGGAACGGCTTCTTTGCGGCATCCAGTGGGAATAGCTTCACCACTTGGGTCATTACACCTGCAGCATCGGCCTTTTCCTCCACGAACTGGCTCTTGAATCCTTTCTCATATTGGGTAAAGAGCTTGGTCGGGTCCATGTCCTGATCCATTTCCGAAGGGTCGCTGATGTTCACCTCGTTGCTTTCCTTGTTGTAGGTGTACATCGCAGTGCCATCATTGATGATGGTGTTGTTGTCCAGCACCAAACGGAACTTCTTGCCTTTCACTTTCATGTTGCCCTCCTGTTTCACATCCAGCTTGTCCTTAGTGCTTTGCATACGGCTGCTGAAATCTGCTTCGAAGGTCTTCCATGCCTTGGCCTTTACCATCAAATTGTCTACGATGGCCTTGCTTTTCGGGTCGTCTTGGGCATGGAGCGTTACACCTATCAGAAGGAACGAGAGGAGGAAAAGCAGTTGTTTGGTCATGTTCATTTTTGTTGTGATCGCTAGTACGCAAAGGTTGTGCCAAGGCACTTTATACCATCTTCACCTTTCACCTTGGCCTCCGAGCCGGAGCTCACTTCTTCACCTTCTTAACTTTCTTCACTTCGCTCACCTTTGGCTTCAACATGGAACCCGTGCAGTTCGGGGAACCGCAACGGCACTCCCAGACCTTGAGCAATTTCTTGGTGTAGGGTACATCGAACGCAAAGCCGTAATCGTAGATGATCTCTTCGCCGGGTTCAATTACACGCAAAGCTTCAATGATCACACGATCTTTTTTGGGATCGGGGTTCTTCTTCTTTTCTGAATGGATGAAGGCGATCGCATTGGGCTCGCAACCGGTATTGATCCACTTCGCGACGTTGCCACGCACATTGGCGTCCACGATCCAATCCTCGTTCAGGGTGAATAGAAAGGTATGGCCCGATCCCACGTCACCGTAATACTGCTCATCGGCTTCGTCGTGTGAAATAATGCGGCCCTTGTACTCCACGATGTCCTCACCCTTGCGAATACGCGCCGTGGCGATCACGCCATTGCCATGGATCTTAGAACGGCGTTTGGCGATCTTCAATGGCTTCTTCATGGCGCGAAGGTCGTAGTTGTTACGTAGATCCGGAAGAACTGCTGAAGAACAACGATCAATAGGAGCCAAAACGCGGACCGATAGCGGAATGTTGGTGCGTTCAGAAATAGAATTGCACCACGAAGATCCCGGCGATCACGCAAACCAGATCGGCAAGCAGCATGATCCCTAAGGTGTAGCGCGTATCCTTCACATTGACCGATCCGAAGTACAAGGCAACCACATAGAACGTGGTCTCGGCCGCACCTTGGAAAAGGCAACTGAGCTGCCCGGTGATGCTATCCGCTCCATAGGTCTTCATGGCATCCAGCATGAACCCGCGTGAACCACCAGCGCTGAACGGCCGCATTAGTGCGACAGGTATGGCATCGATCACTTCCTTGTTCATGCCCACGTTGGACATTACGAAGGTGAGTCCGTCCATAACAATGCCCATCAACCCACTGTTGCGGAAGATGCTCAACGCGGCTAGCATGGCCAACATGTATGGCAACACACGCAGGCCAGTTGTGAAACCGTCCTTTGCACCATGGACGAACGAATCGAACATGTTGGTGCCCTTTGCCGTGAAGTATTTCTCCACTAGGAACGCATACCCAACGATCAATCCGATGATCACCAGCAGCATGCCGTTGCTCAGGTTGTCGGTGAAGTGGAATTTGGATACGCCCGTCAAGGTGGCGATGTAGGCCATTAGTCCACCAATGATCGCGGTCACTAAAAGGATCGCACCCATCACAGGCACGTTCAATAGGCTGAGCTTTTGCTTCCAAGCCACCATGAACAAGGCCGCCAAGGTCCCAGCGAAGGAGGTGATGATCATCGGGATCATGATGTCCGCCGGGTTGGATGCACCTTGTGCTGCACGATAACCGATGATACTGGTTGGCAGCAGCGTTAGCCCGGCTGCGTGCAAACAGAGGAACATGATCTGGCTGTTCGTCGCACGGTCCTTGTCCGGATTATCCTCTTGCATGCTCTCCATCGCCTTAAGACCGAAGGGAGTTGCTGCACTGTCCAGACCGAGGAAGTTCGCTGCGAAATTCAACGTCATGAAGCCGTAGGCAGGGTGGTCCGCACGCAGATCCGGGAACACGCGATGAAAGACCGGTGAAAGGAAACGTGCCACTTTTTCCATGGCCCGGGCATCGATCAAGAGGTTGAGGAGACCACAGAAGAACGTGAGGTAGCCGATCAGCGGTAGCCAGAGATCGGTGATCGTATTCCGGCATGTGGCAAAAAGGCCATCTGCAGGTTGCTTCCCCATAGTTGCCCGCAATGCCCCGCTCTTGCTGATGGTGTAAAGGGTGTCACCACGTTGTAGACCGGTATCTCCGGCTTCCGTAATAGCGAGCAAGAGCGCACTGTTCTCCACACCATTCGGGTCCATTTCAGCGATCACCAAGGGTTCGCCTTGTTCGCCGTTGATCATGGCGTTCAGGGAATACTGTTTCCCCATAGCAAGCATCAGCAGTGCGTAACCGATGCTGAGGATCAGGATGAACGTCCAGAATCTACTAAGTGCCATGCAGCGACAAAGAAGCGGAACGCAGCCTTGAACTGCGCATACCCGAACCGAACTTGGTGAACAATGGAGTGTGGACGACCAACGACCTTAACGGCCCCGATCAGTCGGCCTTAACTGCGCGTAAAGCATAGACCATCGGCAATTTCCCTTCCATGCCTTTGATCCGGAAAAGCCCATCAGGACCTTTCACCGTATTGCTGAAACAATCATAAGGCGAACCATCGAACTCTTGGAAAACCTCAATTCGAAGGCCGGCTTCCAACAGTGCGGTCAACACTTCGGCGATATTGTGGTTCCAGGAATAGGAGGGTAGGTTGATCGCAGCTTTCGAGTCGGCGTAGGTGCCTTCTTCTGTTTCCTCGATCACTTGCCGATTGAAGTATGAGTAGGCCAAATGGGTGAAGTCATTGTCCCACATCCAGATCGCCGGGTGGAATTCTGCAAAGACGAATCGACCACCGGGCTTGAGGTATCGCACAATGTTCGCAGCCCAAGGAGCAAGGTCCGGCAACCAACCGATCGTTCCGTAGCTTGTGAAGACGATATCAAATTGGCCATCAAGGGCCGGCACCGGATCGATCACGTTGCCCACGATCCAATGCGCTTTCAGGCGACAGCGTGCCGTTAGCTTCTTCGCTTCTTCAATAGCGGTTTCGGAGATATCCAAGCCGGTCACTGTAGCACCCGAACGTGCGAGTGAAAGTGTGTCCTGACCGAAATGGCATTGCAGATGGACGATCCTTTTTCCCCCAACATCGCCGAGCAGGTCAGTTTCGATCTTGTTCAGTGTATTGCCGCCTTTCACAAATGCTTCCACAGCGTAGAATTTGGAAACTACATGGTGTTCGGTACGCGCATTCCAGAGGTTGCGGTTAGCGGTGAAGTGGTTGTTCATGATCCAATTACTCGTTGAATGTCGATTGCCAAAGCACACTTGAAATGCCCCTTGGGACAAGCCTTGTATCCATGCAACCCGCAAGGCCTACATGCCAATAGCTCGTTGGTTTCCACAACATGCCCATTCTCCCGCAACGGCCCAAATCCGAAGGCAGGCACAGTGCTGCAGAATACCACCGTTACCGGAGCGTTCATGGCGCTTGCGATGTGCAAGGGGGCACTGTCATTCACGTAATTCATCACGGCACCTTTCATCAAAGCGGCGCTTTCCAACAGTTTCAATTCACGCGTTAGGTCCACCCCACGACCTGTTGCAGCTATTATGCGTTGTGCCAACTCGGAATCGCTTGGTGCTCCGATTATGAAGACCTTTTGTTCCTTAGGCAGTGCTTTGACCAGTTCGATCCACTTTGATTCCGGCCATTGCTTGGTGAACCAGACAGAGGCGGGGGCGATGGTGACATATTGAACCGTGAGCCCTTCTCCACTTAGTCCGAGCTTGGGCTTGATATCATCCAAGGCCCATGGCTCTGGATGGAGTTCCGGCATTGGACGTGTTCCATCGGTAAGGTGCTCGATCAATGCATTCAGGCGATCAACCTCGTGTCTTCCATCTCCAATAATGTGCCTCACCGTTTTCGTGAACAAGAAGCTCAACGGATTCTTATTGTAGCCGACCTTCTCATCTCCTCGAGCAAACACGGTCATCAGGCCTGTACTAAAGAAGCGTTGGCAGTTGATGACATGATCGAATTTCGTTCTACGCACACTTTTGATAACCCGCAACAGGTCGCGAGTCTTGTCGGTGCGCTTGTCCCATACATGAAGTCTATTCAAGAATGGATGCCCAATGAACAGGCCTTCGTTGCCCTTTCGGACGACAAGGTCGATCTCCGCATCAGCGTACCAAGCAATAAGCTTCTCAACGATGCTCGTCACCAGAACGGCATCGCCGAGGAAGGCGGTCTGTATGATGAGGAACTTCTTCACACCGCCACGTTATGCTCGCGCAACACCTCGTTCAAACTCGTCTTACGATCGGTGCTTTGCTTGCGCACACCTATGATCAAGGCACAAGGAACGCCGTATTCACCGGCTGGGAATTTCTTCGGAAGTGTCCCGGGGATCACCACTGAACGTGCCGGTACATAACCCCGCATTTCCTTCGGCTCCAGTCCGGTAACATCGATGATCTTGGTACTGGCGGTTAGCACCACATTGGCACCAAGTACGGCTTCTTTACCTACATGCACGCCTTCAACTACGATCGCACGTGAGCCGATGAAGCAACCATCCTCGATGATCACAGGAGCTGCTTGTACAGGTTCCAATACACCGCCAATGCCCACACCACCGCTCAGGTGTACGTGCTTCCCGATCTGCGCGCAACTGCCTACCGTGGCCCATGTGTCGACCATGGTGCCCTCGTCCACGTATGCTCCGATGTTCACGTAGCTCGGCATCAATATCACACCCGGAGCAAGGTAACTGCCATGCCTAGCGATCGCATGTGGCACTACGCGGACCCCCAATTCTGCATATCGGCGTTTCAACGGGATCTTATCGTGGAATTCCAACGGACCAACCTCCATGGTGATCATTTGCTTGATCGGGAAGTACATCAGCACGGCCTTCTTCACCCATTCGTTCACTTTCCATCCATCTCCGTCGGGCTCTGCCACACGCAATTCACCGCGATCAAGCTTTTCGATCACACCTTCAATGGCGAGAACTACCTCTTCATCCTTGAGCATGGAACGGTTCGTCCAAGCCTTTTCGATCAATTCATGCATGGGTTTCCCTCCCAGAGCAATTAGCTCCAAGTGGACCACAAAGATGCGGGAAAGACGGGGGGAACGTTCTTTAGCGCAGAGCCGGAATTATTCGTGTCGAAAAGATCGGCTAGTTTCGGAAACAACCAACGAACTTCGCATCAGTATTCCGGTCGATGACCACGATCATCCAGTGGCCGGGCCATTGATGACCAACTGATCCCTTCAATTTGTAACCCCGGAGAGCGCGAAGCGATCATCCGGGGAGGACCTTCGCCCCATGCCACGTGTCATCGCCATCGACTTCGGTTTAAAACGCACCGGTCTTGCCGTTACGGATCCCCTGCGGATCATAGCAACTGCACTGGATACCGTGGATCCGAAGGAACTGATGAACTATCTCAAAGCGTACCTAGCGAAAGAAGTGGTCGACGGATTCATTGTTGGTCTTCCCGTTCATTTGGACGGCAAACCGACAGAGCTTGCAACCAACGTGCATGCTTTGGTAGAGGCATTGAAGAAGACCTTCCCCGAAGTGTGGGTGGAAACGGTTGATGAACGCTTCACCAGCCGCATTGCCCAAGAAATACTGAACACGAGCGGAAAGGGTAGGATGGCGCGGCGAGAGAAAGGTCAGGTGGACCGGATCAGCGCCACGATCATACTGCAGGGGTGGATGGCCCAGCAATGAACGTGGTCAATCCTCCTTGCCGATCCGATAGCGCAACACGCTGACGAGGTCATTCAGCATGGAAGCCTTGTAAGCATCGGTTTCTGACGCAACGGCTCCTTTTAGTTTGACCAAAGCATCCCGAACCGCCTTTTCAGGCCAGATCTCTTGGTTTTCGATCACCGTAAGGCATTCGAAGGATTCATCTGCGGTGCCACTGATGGCGATTTCGATAAAACGGGCCAGATGATCGCGCATGTCGACCCCGGCATTCCAGAATGTAGCTAGGATCGTGGGTCTTACGGACTTGAATTCCGGGTTGTCCAGTGCCTTCAGCAAAACGCTGCCAGCATCGGAGGCTTTTACCTGATAGAGCAGATTGGTGATCCGCTGTTTCACCCTATTCTCCTTGCTGCTGATCAGCGACTTCAATAGCGGTGGTATGGCGTTGGAATCCCCCTCTTGCTCAATGCGCGTAAGTGCCGTCAGGACCTGTTCATCATCATCACTTAAGAGCGCGGCGAAAGCGAGGTCCATGCGCTTTCCCTTGGTGTTGGCCGTTGGCATGGTGCAAAGGTAGCAAGGCCGCAAATGCCGAACGGCCCCAGAAGAGGCCGTTCGCACATTTCAATAGAACCGTTTACAAGCTCATGTAGCTTCTGCGCCCAGGTCGGCGTTTGAACTTATATGAGACCTCAAGGTTGAGGTAGCTGAAGGAATCCAACAATCCCGGATTACCACGGCGACTGGTAAATTTGCTGGCCTCCCCGTTCGTGCCGTAGCCCGTGGGGTCACTGATATAGCGCGCTAATTCTTGGTCTCTGGGCTCCGAATAGGTATTGTCGATCTCCTCAAAGGTCGCATATCGGTCGCTTACATCATCGAGCATATCCGTGAAGAACATGAGGTAGCTGTATTCAAGGCCAATGCTGAGTTGTTTCGTGACCATTACCCGCAATCCGGCGCCCATTGGAATGCCCACGTGCCAAGGTGAGAAACGTTGTGGTCGACCGGCGTCACCTGCACCAGCCCCTCCTTCGGTAAGCCAACTGAAAAGATCAGTGTCGTACTTTCCATCACGACCGGTAATGTTCGCTTCCTTAGTGCCTCTTGGAGCATCACGAACCGTCCCATCGTCCCAGAAATAGTACTTGTTGCCCGGGTCCACCGATCCACGGAACAGATCTGCCTTGGGTCGACCATAATAAACCCCGATCCCAATGTGGAAATACATGAAGAAACGCTGTTGGAACAGGGGGGTGAAGGGCTCTCGATAGGCGTTCAATACCAAGTGACCGGAAGCACCGATCAGGTCATTTCTGAAACTGAGCCCGCGTCTGTAATTTTTGAGGTCTTTGACATCCATACCGCTGATCGCCGAAGTCTCATTGTACCCGATCCTGAACCAACTCAACCTTGCCTCTGTGGTCAAAGAGCGCGTTACATAACGCTTCTTATTGTTGAGGAAGTCACGAAAGGTGATGGTCATACCCGGGCGGGCACTGTTCCATTGGATCGGGCCATCAATGTTCCCCAGATCGCCGTAGTAGTGTGTAACGCCGCCGCTAACCCCCACTTCAACGTTCCTCTGGGAGTAGCCTGCAAAGGCCAACAATGAAGCAGAGAAGAGTATAAGTGAACGGATCATGGGCTGGAATTTTAAACGAAATTACATGGTTAAGACGCTATTCGCACTATAAGTTGCCTGTTCGTCCACGATAAGTTTGCAACGATCGTCCAATTAGCCCCTTTCGCCGAAAATTGCCGTGCCTATCCGTACCATGGTCGAACCCGCCCTTACGGCCTGTTCAACGTCCCCGCTCATTCCCATGCTCAGCTCTTGGAAATACGAGTGCCCTTGATCCTTGGATCGCAACTCCAGAAAGAAACTATGCAATTCGTTGAATTCCTTTTCCACCTGGGCTCCGAATTCGGTGTTGGTGGCCATTCCCATCAAACCACGGATGCGCAGATCGGGCCAACGTATTGCGGGGTCGGTTCCCCATAGCTCGCGTAATTCATCCTGCGAAAAGCCATGCTTGGTTTCCTCTTGGGCAATATGGACCTGAAGAAGAACATCCTGTATCCGTCCTTCGGCCTTTGCACGATCGGCAAGTGCATCCAGTAACTTGACCGAATCCACGCCATGCACCAACCGCGTAAATGCTCCCAGGTATTTGATCTTATTGCTTTGCAGGTGCCCGATGAAGTGCCACTCAATGTCGGTAGGAAGTTGGGGCTGTTTATCTCGGAGTTCTTGCGGATAGTTCTCACCGAAGGCCCTATGACCAAGATCGTACAAGGCTTGGATCTCTTGAACTGTACGTTTCTTACTGACGGCGATCAACTTCACACCGGTCGGAAGTGCTGATCGAACAGCATGATAACGTTCTGCAAGTTCGGATACGTTCATGCTGAGCCAATTATTTTCCGCATACGTTGTGGCTCACATATCTTCCAAGGAGTACACGGTCAAACCACTGCGCAGTTTCGGTTCAATGTAGGTGCTCTTTGGGGGCATACAACCACCAGGGTCGGCCACGGACTGTAGTTCAGCAAAGCTCACGGGGCGCAGATTGAAAGCCACCGCCGCGTCCCCATCGGCCACCATGCGGGCGATCTCCTTGGTCCCTTTATCACCCGGCACGAACTTCACATGAGGGTCTGTGCGCAAGTCATGGATCCCAAGGACCGGGCCCAAGATCGTGTCGCTCAGGATCGAAGCATCGAGCTTATCGGAACTGGTCGCATCCGCCGAGGCGGCGGGGAGCTCTAAAGCGTACCAACCTTGTCTCGTACACATGTAAACCGTTCCCGCTGGGGGTGGTGCGGAAGGGGCTTGGTCCATTGCCTTCAATTTGCCCACGGCAGATACTGCGCGGAGGAACTCCTGCGTATCCATGCCGGCCAAGCTCGTTACGGCACGATCGAAATTATGTATATGCAATTGGTCTTGGGGAACGATAAAGGCCAAGCACCAATTCTTGGGATCGTCCGCGATCGCGGAACCAGGGTCCGGCAAGCGTGCACTGCTGGCCATCCGATGGTGTCCATCTGCGATATAAAGGGCATCCACACGGCTGAATCGCTCGGCGATCTTGGCCAACACTAGCGGGTCATGCACAGCCCAGAGCTTGTGGCGGACCATATCCGTTGTGCTGAAGTCCAGATCCGGACGGGCGTTCCAAAACTCGGAGAGAAGGCCCTCCAACTCATTGGTGCCGGGAATTGCCAGCAAGACGGGTTCCGCATTGATCCCAGTGCTTTCCAGATAATCCTTGAACAGGCCCTCCCGCTTTTCCAAGGTATGCTCATGAACCTTTATCTTTCCTTGGAGGTAATCATCAACCGCTACTGCACCGATCACGCCCCTAGAGCGGAAGCGATCATTGCTCTGCTCATAGAGATAAAAGCATGGCAATGCTTCGCGTTCATACCAGCCGTTGCTGAGGAATTGGTCCCATTTCCGCTTCACGCTTGCGAACCGTTCGAAGCGTGTGCGCTTCGTCGTATTGCCGTGTTCGGGGTGGATCACATGCAGAAAAGTGAAGGGGTTCCCCGCCAGTTTTTCGCGCAATTGCTCGTCGTTATACGCTACGTAGCTGCGGCTTGCCACCAAGTGGGCCTTGTCTGGAGTAGGGCGCCAGGCGCGAAATGGGCGCAGGTTGATCATGGACCGGGTTCAACTAACACCCACGGACGAACGCCAAGCGATGATCTGATCGGCCAACTCATCACCGACACGGTCCTGCGCCTCGGTAGTTGCGGCTCCGATATGTGGGGTGAGGCTCAGTTTCTCTTCCTTGAGCAGCTCCTCCTTGGGTGAGGGCTCGCCTACGAATACGTCCAAAGCAGCGCCGCGTACACGACCATCCTTCAGCGCCTTCAGAAGGGCCGCCTCATCAATACTGCCGCCTCGTGCGGTATTCACGATCACCACACCGGGTTTCACTTTAGCAAGTTCTTCAGCACCTAAAACCGCAAGTCCATCCTTTTGTGCGGGGATGTGCATGGTGATCACATCGGCCTGAGCCAATAGCTCATCCATGTTCACCATTTTCACTGGAACGCGTACAGTATTCCCACCCACTTCCAACTCGATCGCTTCGGCGGTGGCACGGCTGTCCACGTAGATCACTTTCATGCCGTTGCCCAACGCATAGCGGGCGGTCCATTGGCCGATCCTGCCAAACCCGATCACGCCCATCACCTTTCCGCGCACTTCGGCACCTTTGCCGTACTCCTTCTTCATCTCACCGAACTTGGCCAAGCCATTGACCGGCATGTTCCGGTTGCTCTTGTGCAGGTCACGCATGAGGGTGAACACATGGGCCATCACCAATTCTGCAACGCTAATGCTGGAGGAGGCCGGCGTGTTGATCACCATTAGGCCTTTTTCCTTGGCGTAGGCCACATCGATATTGTCCATGCCGACACCACCACGACCGATCATTTTCAGGTGTGGACACTCGTCGATCAAAGCACGGCGAACTTTAGTGGCGCTGCGCACCAGAAGCACCTCAACGTTTTCCTTGTTCACGTAAGCCGCAAGGTCGTCCTGTGGCACATGGTCGGTCGTCACTTTGAATCCTTCTTCCTTTAGGCTGGTTACGGCCTGCGCCGAAATGCCATCGTTAGCGTGTACGCGCATGTTCAACCGTTCTTTTTAGCGAATTCATTCATTACATCAACCAACACCTGGACACTTTCCAATGGCAACGCATTGTACATGCTGGCGCGATAGCCACCCACACTGCGGTGACCGCGGATACCGCTGACCCCGGCTTCTTTCCACATCGCATCGAATGCAGGTTCCAGAGCAGCATCGGTCATGACGAAAGTGGGATTCATAACGCTCCTGTCCTCAACAGCTGTCGTGCCTTTGAACAGGGGTAGGGAATCAACCGCATCATACAGCAACTTCGCCTTAGCGGCGTTTCGCTTCTCGATCTCCTTCACCCCACCGATCTTCTTCATCCACTCCATGGTGAGCATGCTCACGTACACGGCATAGACCGGAGGTGTGTTGTACATGCTGTCCTTGCTGGCATGGTTCTTCAGGTCCAGAACTGGGCTCAGTTTCCGCCCGGTCTTTCCCAATTTGTCCGGATCCATCAAGTAAACTGTTGCACCTGCTGGTCCCATGTTCTTTTGCGCACCACCGTAGATCAGCGCGAAGTCACTAACGTTCACCGGCTTGCTGAAGATATCGCTGCTCATGTCGCAGATCAACGGCACCGGGCTTTTGGGGAACTGCTTGTACTGGGTCCCGAAGATGGTGTTGTTGCTGGTGAAGTGGAAGTAATCCGCATCACTGGGGATCACAAAACCTTTGGGGATATAGCTGAAGTTCTTGTCCTCGCTACTGGCCACCACCAGCGTCTCGCCAACCAGAGCGCTTTCCTTAACGGCACGTGTCGCCCACTCCCCGGTGTTGGCATAGGTTGCCTTGCCGCCGGAGCGCATGTAATTCAATGGCACCATGTGAAAGCCCAAACTGGCGCCGCCACCCAAGAAGACCACTTGGTAATTATCGGGTGCGCCGAGCAATTCCTTTACCAAATTCTGTGCGTTGGCCATCACCGCTTCAAACGGCTTGCTGCGGTGGCTCATTTCTATGATCGAAAGCCCCGTTCCATCGTATTCAACAATGGACTCGGCGGCCTTTTGCAACACCTCTTGGGGAAGGATGCACGGGCCTGCGCTAAAGTTGTGGATCTTCAATTTGGTCGCTGTGCTCATTTGTTGGTCCGCTTTGGTTCCGGCGCGCAAAGGTAACGGACCAGATCATGGGCGATGGTCCTGCTTAAATGAACGCTAACAATGAGCGGTTGAAGGGAATGGGCTCCGAATACGCATGGGAGTGGGGGACACCAAGGATCGTTCACACTTCGTTCCGCCTTTTCAAGTCCATTCTTCCGTGTAAGATCCTGATGATCTCCACAACGTCCAGGTCCAATTCCCGGAAGAAAACGATATGGCTGATCATCGGTATTCCACGTAACGTTGGGTGAACCCCTTCGTACTGGCGACCGAGTTGGGGCTGATCGGCTGCTTCCTCGCAAGCGTCGAGAAGTTGCTGGTAATACTTATCGGCCTGTTGTTCTGACCACCGCTCACACGTGTAATTCCAGATATCACCAAGGTCCTCAACCGCCTTATTGGTCAAGGTGAATTTACCCATTGGTACGCCTCTTGGTCTTCAGGGATACCAGATGCTCTCCAGGGTCGAAATTGTTTGCGAGCCCGCTGTCGACCCCATCCTTGATAGCTTTCCGAAGTGCAATGATCTTGCTTTCTTCCTCCTCCAGCAGTCGAAGGGCCGCCCGGATCACTTCGCTAACGTTGGTGTATCGCCCTTCGGAGATCCGGTTTTGGATGAATTGTTCGAAATGGTTTCCAAGGGAAATGGATGTGTTCTTGCTCATCGTTCTTGCGCTGACCCAAAGGTACCAATAATTGGTATAGTTGCATCTTCCGTGGAAATGACTTTTGCGCAATTCAAACTTGACCCAGCTAGGTTTCAACCTTAAAAAGCACCGGGGCTGGTAAGCGGCGAAGGGTCTGAAAGATCACGTCTATGGCCTTTCCAACTTCAAGTCCCTGGTGTCCATGTCCGGCCCGAACCACCACTCGCCTTTGTGCCAGAAATAGGCATCTTGCGTCATGTCGGGGCCGTAGAATTCCCGTTGACCTTCCATATCTGCACGCGAAGGGGAGAGGTGGTCAAGTAAGATGCCCTCCATGTTCTTGTCATACCGCAGGGTCATGGTGGCTTGGGCAGAAAAGCCGAACACCTTGCGCATGGCCTTCAGCTTGCCTTTGCCGAACAAGGGTGCACCGAACCTTGGCTTTCCGTTCTTGAAACTGAGGATCTCGATCACTTTCTGCGTTTCAGACTTGCTATACCCTTTCCAGCCGAGCAACGTGTAGTAAGTGTTGTTTCCTTGCTTCACTGGAATTACGTCGTAATACAACGCGCCGTACCACCGTTCCGGACCCAACTCCGGCACTTCCGGTGATGGGATCTTCGGTGTCATATCGCGCAATTCGAAAAGTGCTTGGCCCCGATCCGTTCGTACCAAAAGGAATCCTTCGTACTGTTGGCTGCCATCCGCTCGTGGCAGGTTCCACGTGCAAAGTCGGAACGCGCCATCTGTCGCATCTACACGCGTAATGGGTATGCTATCGAACGGTACACTGAGGCCATTGTCCACATCCAGCATCGTCCGGAGATCGCTCTTGATCACCTTGTTCAGGCTATCCTGATAAGCATCGTTCCGGGCATTGCCCAAAGCCTTCAAGTTCACCGCCAATCGTGCACGTTCGGGCTGTTGCGCAACCAATGAAAGGTTCGATGTGACGATCAATGAAAGAAAGACGATCCTGATCAGGTCCATGGATACACTAACGGTGGAATTTCCATGGCGTTGCGCCAAGTTCGTGCCGTATCCACTATTGGTCACAGGTGCATGAATTCCTTCTTGGCCAAGAGCGCTTCCTTGCTTTCGCGGAAATCAGGGTCGTCCACGCAGCAATCCACTGGACAAACCGCCGCACACTGGGGCTCATCATGGAAGCCAGTGCATTCGGTGCATTTATCGGTAACGATGAAGTACACGTCCATGGTCTTGGGCGCGTTGGCGGCATCGGCATCGTAGGTGTTGCCCATGGGCGTGGTCATGGGACCATGCAGTGAAGTACCATCGGCCAAGCGCCATTCGGCACCACCTTCGTAGATGGCATTGTTCGGACATTCAGGTTCGCATGCACCACAGTTGATGCATTCGTCGGTGATCATGATCGCCATGGCGCTACGGTCTACTTTTGGGCCATCCGGAAGGAGGTGACCAGAATGGGCACTGTTCCGGGATGGGATCGCAAAGATAGGTCTAGGTCAAATTCCCGTATGAAGACAACACAAGAACCCACGCTGGGCAGTGAGCTGCAGGTTGCCGCTTTGGCCCAACTTGGAACGATCCTTGGCCTTTTGGGTCGGTCGGAAACATGGCCCGGACATAGTTGCGGCCTGAACGAGGCGGAGTATGAGGAACTCAACCATGCGATAGCAGTTGCCCATCAGCAGAACAACTGGTTCACTGAAACGAATGTGCGAAATGCATTAGGTGCATGGGCGGTTGCTTTGTCGGACACTGCGCTACGGGCTTGGTTGAACACCTACACGGACTTGGTAAAACCGCAGAAGCGCCAACTCACCGTTGGTCTTGTGCTGGCTGGGAACTTGCCGCTTGTCGGCTGGCATGATGTTCTGTGCGTGTTGCTCAGCGGGCATAAGGCGAAGATCAAATCCTCCAGCCAGGACCATGTATTGCTACCCGCTTTGATCACGGCGTTGGACCGGTTACTTCCGGGCAGCGCAGATCTACTGGAAGTGACGCAAGGCAAGTTGGACAAGATCGATGCAGTGATCGCCACCGGAAGCAATAACACATCACGGTATTTCGAGTATTATTTCAAGCACATACCACGGATCGTGCGCAAAAGCAGAACGAGCGTGGCCATCTTGGATGGAACTGAAACACCGGAAGAGCTGACCGGTTTGGGCGAGGACGTATTCCGATACTTCGGGATGGGTTGCCGCAATGTTTCCAAGCTTTACTTCCCGTTGGACTACGACCTGGACCGGGTGTTCAATGCCATTTTTCCGTGGAAGGACATCGTCAACCACAACAAGTACGCGAACAATTACGACTACCAGCGTGCGCTTTGGATGTTGGATCAGGTTGCGATCCTTGAGAACGGGTTCGTACTCCTGAAAGAGGATACGGCGTTGGCGAGCCCCATGGGTGCGATCTATTACGAGCGCTACCAAGACCTTTCAAAAGTGGAAGAACAGATCGCGGAACAAGCCGATCAGATCCAATGTGTAGTGGGCCACGGTCATGTACCCTTCGGCCAGAGCCAATTCCCTGCTCTTAACGACTACGCGGACGGGGTGGATACAATGGAGTTCCTGCTAGGATTGCAGTAGAAGAGCTTGAGCTTCGTTTTCAATTCACTCAACGTACTCGAAGCATCCGAGGTCGGGTATTCCGAAACGCTGCACTCCGTCCAGATCCGGGTAATTAAGGGTGCCAGGATCCGCATTGTCGCGGGCGGCGGAACCAGCCGTGATATGGAAGTCCCTGTTTATCACATCCACGAACGCTGGGTTCAGGTTGCGAAAGATGGAGCTTTGATCCGGGAAGAAGTTCGAGTTGCTGGTTCCCTGATCCGTCTTCAACAACATGTGGTCGAAGGTCATGACCGGAGTTGCCAAGTCATTGAACTCATAAAGGAACTCATTCGCGTTGGAGCCATGGATGATCCCGTTGGTGAAGTTCGTATTCCCGATGTCGCGGATCTGCAGAACATTGTTGATGTCCACAAAGCCATTGGTCATGTAGAAGGTGGGCGTTTGGCGTATCTCAAAGCTCCAGAAATTGGCCAGAGTGAAGTGGTCGAAGTTGTACTCCCCACCTCCTGTTAGGGCGACACCGTATTGGCCACAATCACCAACCAGCAAATTGGTGGCATCGATACGGTAGTTCCGGCTAAGGATCCCGGCAGCGCTGCAATTGCGGATACGCACGTTGTGCAACTGCAACTTGGTCGAGCTCGTTGGCTCGGATGGTAGGAACGGCCACGTTTCACATTGGATCCCGACCAAGGCGTTCTTGATCACCACATTGTCGAACGTGTTGTCATAACTACCAGGACCTTCATTGATCCAGATCCGGTCCCATTGACCAGGTACCTCATCATAGAATGCTTGCAACCGATCTCCCTGGAACACAACCGGCTGGTCAACGGAAAATTGTTCACCCACTGTAATCTGCCCATTACGATAAACCCAAAGTCCACCACCACCATGGAAGTAAACTTGAACACCTGGATCGATCGTTAGTGAAGCACATTCATCGACTACGCCGTAGCCATAGATCACATACGGCAGATCATTGATCCAACGAACATCCTCACAGACTAGCACGGAATCTTCATCTCGTTCTCGAGCGATATAACTGAAAGGGGGTAGACCATTCAGTCGCTGTAAAGGACGATCGGCGTTCGGGAAAAAGTGCGCATTTTGTCCCCAAACCACCAACAGGACACTTTGCTCGGTCCCATTGGTATTGAAGTGGATGTGGTCCTCCATCACGAACGGATTTGCTGTGTTGGTCTGATCCACAGTGGTCTCCACGAAAACGTAGAGGCTGTCACCGCCATAGATCTCGATGTCCTGGAAGCTCGTCCCCGTGGCACCATCCACATTGATCCGGAAAGGGGAGGGCGCACTACCTTCCAAAGCGATATCCACCCGAACGGCATTCGCATTCGGATTGTGTACAGTGAAGCGCTTGGTGATCGAATTGACGGTGGTGAAGATCGTATCGAACATCACCGTATCCATGCTGAAATCCAGCCGGACGCCGGAGTCCTCAGTGAATTTCTCGTCCTTCCGGCAGTTGGTCAACACAAGCGCAGCAAGGGCGACCAAGAAGAGTGTACGGATCTGTTTCACGGTGGGCAAAGATGGAGCTTCGGGTTTATGTACGGAAATTGTCGCCGATCATTGTCTTTGGGTTGAACTCGTACAGGGTATCTAGAAGAGGGTGCAGAGTACCGAGTATGCATGGAGCGATACTAGGTACTCTGTACCATTTACCCTGTACCTACAGCCCAGGGCAAACGCATCTAAAGTTTCCGCCGTTCCTCACGGATATGAACAATGGGCTGTGATCAGTGGGTGCATTTTGCACTTTGATCCCAATTTTGTGGTGCGGTCATTTCGGGCAAATCCC
>Ga0154020_10002600_pt1 | contig 21992 bp, 18 predicted proteins | sample Klosneuvirus_201_FD_109709 | JGI IMG/M metagenome (GOLD analysis project Ga0154020, IMG submission 109709) | Active sludge microbial communities from wastewater, Klosterneuburg, Austria - Klosneuvirus_20160825_MG | ecosystem: Engineered > WWTP > Aerobic digester > Activated sludge | place...
ACGTCCAGGCGCACGCGCACGTTGTGCAGGCGTCGCTCCTCGATCATCTGCTGCACCCAATGGGTGTAGGGGCTGGCCGCACCGGCCAGTACCAGCCGCTGCTCGGGCCAGATGGCCGCCAGCCCGAGCAGCGCCGCGATGTTCTTGGTGGGTGCCATCCGGCTCACGTGCAGCAGGTAGGGGGCGTCGTCGAGGCCAGGCACCGGCGTGGGTGTGATGCCGGTGAGGTCGGTGGCACCGTTGTGGATGACGCGAGCCGGCCGTGGCGGTGCCAGGTGCCGCGCGATGTCATCGGCCACGTGACGGGTGATGGCGATACAGGCACTGGCGCGCTCCAGGCGCTGCTGCATGCGCCGCAGGTAGGCCGCCTGGCGAGAGCCCTGCTTGGTGTGCAGGAAGTTCAGGTCATGCACGGTCTCGACCACGCGCACGGTGCCCAGCGGCGGGCGCAGCCGGTTGTGCTGGTGCAGCGTGTGCCACAACGCGAAGCGCATGGGACGGTGGTGGAAGAAGCGCTGCAGCGTGTGGGTGTCCAGGTATCCCACGTCCGACCCGAATTCGCCATGCAGGCGCGCCGGCAAGTGGAACACCAGCGCCAACCCGTGCTGCTCCAGCAACTCGTGCGCACGCACCGCCAGGGCGCGTCCGAGCTGGCGCGAGAACTCGCCCAGGCCGTCATGCCAGTGGTGCAGGCGACCAAGCCCCAGCCCCAGGTAACGCAAGCGCCCCAGCGTCGACGTCATGACCGCGCGTCGTCCGGTTGCAGCAGGTCGGCGGCAAGCTGCATCACTTCGGCGGTGGCGGGCCAACGAGGCCAATGACGGATGATATGGACGCCAGGTCCCCAGGGCGCCCACTGCTCGGGCTTGGTGGGTCCCAGCACGCTGAGCACCCGCGCCCCGACCGCAGCGGCCAGGTGGGCCGGCCCGGTGTCATTGGAGATCACCAGCGCCGAGCGCCGCAGCAAGCCACCGTAGGCGCCCAAATCGATGCCGGGCATGCAGATGACACCCGGGTAGTGCTCGGCGATCAGGGCATCCTCGCCGGGACCCGGGCAGGCCACGATGTCGCGGCCGAGGGCGTGCAGTTCGCGCGCGCAGGCCGGGAAGTCGGGCCAGGTCTTGTCCTGGTCCTCGAACAGGCCGCCAGCAAACGGGCAGATCACGATGAAGCCGGGACGCACACCGTGCCGCGCCAGAGCCTCGTCGGCGCGCACCTGGTCCTCGGCCAGCGTTTGCAGGGCAATGGACGGTGGCGGCGCACGATCCAGGCGCAAGAAGGCACAGGCCAGCTCCCAATAGCTCACCAGGGCGTGACCGCCGTGGGTAATGGGCAGGCTGCGCCGCAGTAATGGGCCGCGTGCCTCGGCGGCGTAGCCCACGGCTTTCAAACCGGCCAGGCGCATCTCGAGTGCGCCCGAGAACGAGGTGGGCAGCACCATCGCGTTTTCCCGGCGATCGAAGTCGGCATCGGTTGACCGTGCCATCTGGCGCAATGCGCGCAACTGCCCCACCCGTTCGCGCAGCTTGGCCGGCCGGGCGTGGATGTCCCAACCCTGTCCGGCGAGCAAGGGACGCGCCCAGCGCGCGCCCACCAAGTGCAATTGATAGCCGTGAGACTGCAGCAACTGTAGCGCCGGCACGCCGAGCACGACATCGCCCACCCAGTTGCGCAGGCGAACGATCAGCGGGCGGGGTGTCATGCGTTGTATGAGGCGGCGGTGGGCAGCCGGTACGTGGACTCGGTGCTCAGCACCGATAATCCCGGCTCGTCATTCTGCCACCCCATCATGAGCGATCCCCTGCTGAACGCGGTCGAAGTCACGGCCTTGCACGACCGCCTGCTGGCCACTGCGGGCTGGCCCACCGTCGAGCCCGCCGCCCCTGACGATGGGCTGTGGCATTGGGTCCAGACCAACCATGCGTTCAACTGCCGGCTGTGGGCCGAGGAGGATCTGGCACGTCGCACGCAGGTGAGCGACAGCGAGATCGCGGTCAACAAGCGGGCCATCGACCGCTACAACCAGGCCCGCAACGACGCCACCGAGCGCGTCGACGAGATCCTGCTTGTGGCGTTGGGCCTGGTTGATGCGCAGTCGGCTCGCACCGATGCGCCTGTGTCCACCGTGCGGCCCGGCCAGCGGTTGAACAGCGAGACCGCTGGCAGCATGATCGATCGGCTGTCGATCATGGCGCTGAAGGTGCATGCCATGCGGGCGCAGACGCTGCGCACCGATGTCGATGCCGACCATGTCGCGGCCAGTCAGGTCAAGCTCGGGCGGTTGCAGCAGCAGCGCACCGACCTGGCTGCGTGCCTGGATGCGCTGCTTGCCGACGCTCGGGCGGGCCGCGCCTACTTCAAGGTATATCGCCAGTTCAAGATGTACAACGATCCGCGGTTCAATCCGGCGCTGGTGGCCGAGCGCACCGGCAAGGCCGGCTGACGGCCAGCGCACCGTGCGGGTGCTCATTGTCAAGACCACGTCGATGGGCGACGTGGTCCATGCATTGCCGGCCGTCACCGACCTGCACCGTCGCTGCCCCGATGCCGCCATCGACTGGTTGGTCGAGGCGCCGTTTGCCGCCATTCCCGCGTTGCACCCGGCGGTGCAGCAGGTGCTGCCGCTGGCGTGGCGCAAGTGGCGTCGCAGCCTGTGGCGCGCCGAGACCAGGCAGGCGATTGCCAACCTGCGCACGCGCCTGCGCGCGCAGCGCTACGACCTGGTGATCGACTTGCAGGGCCTGGTCAAGAGCATGCTGTGGGGGCTGCAGGCACGCGGGCCCCTGGTGGGCTACGACCGCCACAGCATCCGCGAGTCGCTGGCGACACTGGGCTACCGGCGCACGGCTGCGGTGGCGCGCGAGATCCACGCCGTCGAGCGCTGCCGGCGGCTGGTCGCGGCACACCTGGGCTATCCACCGCCCGCCGATGCGCCGGACTTCGGCATCGTGGCGCCGACCGGCCCCTGGCAGGCGCCGCAACCCTGCGCTGCGCTCATCCCCTGCGCCAGCCGGCCCGAGAAGCTCTGGCCCGAGGCCCACTGGGTGGCGCTGGGCCGACGCTTGCGCGACGCCGGGTTGGCGCCGGTGTTGATCTGGGGCAGCGAGGACGAACATCGGCGCGCGCAGCGCATCGCCGCGGACTGCGATGGTGTGGTGCCGCCGTTCCTCAGCGTGGCCGACACCGCTGCGGTGCTCGGCCAGGCGCGCCAGATCGTCGGGCTCGACACTGGCTTCACCCACCTGGGTGCGGCCTTCGGTGCGCCGACCATCGGCATCTACTGCGACCACGAGCCTGGACTGGCTGGCGTCACCGGTCCGGGACCGGTGGCGAGCTTCGGAGGCAGGCAGATCGTGCCTGCGCTCTCAGATGTGATGGCGCAACTTGATCGTCACCTGCACGATTGAGGCGCGTCGCCCAATCAAGTCACCGGGCGCATCTGTCGCCGCAGCTCATCGTGCCGGGCGCGGTTGATCGGATAGAACGCGAGCAGTGGTACGGCCAGGCCCAGGCAGATAGCGGGCAGCAGCCCGGTCATCAGTCCGATACCCTGGAGCGCGGTGGCCGACTGCGCCGCCTGCGGCACGTACCCGTACAGTTCGAGCACCAGCGCCACCATCGCGGTGGCCAAGGTGCGTGCCAGCTTGTCAGCCAGGCCGAAGAGTCCGTAGTAGATCCCGGTGGCGCGCGCTCCGTTGCGGTGTTCACCCAGGTCCACGGTGTCGGGCAGCATCGACCACGGCGCGATCCAGTGGGCACCCATGCCCAATCCGATCACCGCGACGGCAGTGTGCATGCCGATGCGCTGGCCCGGGTTCAGCAGGTAGAGCGCGGTCAGCCCCCCCGCTGCGAGCACAAGGCCGGCGATGTAGGTGGGAGCCTTTTCCCAACGTTCGATGGCCCGTTTCCACAGAGGCAGCGACAGCGCGACCATGACCAGCATCAGCCCCATGTAGCGGGGCAGGTCGGCCTTGTCGCCGGATAGCCGATAGATGACGAAGTACGCGAGTGAGCCCTGGACGGTCGTCAGGCCCAGTCGAACCAGCGCAGCCGCGGCGGTGATGGCAACGAACGGGTGGTTGTGCAGCGCCGCGCACAGTTGCGGCCATAGGCGGGAGCTGGTCGTACCAAGCGCCGCGTCGATTTCGGTCGATGCCACGGGTTCGGGCACGCGCCAGGAAACGATACCGACGGACAAGGCGACCGCCAGACCGAGCGCAGCACCGACCATCGCGTAGCCCGTTGTCGCATCGGCAGGCACGCGCGCGAGCATCGGCATCAGCACACTCGCGCCGATGTAACCGATCAGCGCGCCTGCCGAGGCCCAGGTCATGAGCGTGGTGCGTGCGTCATAGCTGCGTGTGAGCTCCGCGGCCAAGGCGCAGTATGGGAGTTGCACCGCCGTCATCAGTGTGTCGAAGATCGTGTATGTCAGCGCGATCCAGACAAACGCAGCGACTGGCGACAACCCCGGTGGAACCATCCAGACGGCCGCCGCGGAAACACCCAGAGGAATGGCGCCATAGTTAAGCCAAGTGCGCAATCGACCGCCGCGCGAGCGCGAGCGGTCAGCGAGCCAGCCTACGATCGGGTCGTTGATCGTGTCCCAGAGCTTGCCCAGAACCAGTGCGGCGCCGGCCACCGCCGGCGGGACACGCGCGACATCGGTGTAGAAGAACATGAGCAGCATGCCCATGGTGGCCGTGACCATCTGCAGGCCAACATTGCCCATGGCGTAGCTCAGGCGAGTGTCCATGCCCAGCGGCATGTCATGCGGATGCGGCGCGCGCATCAGGCGGCCTGCGCCGATGTGATGGCAGGTCGAGCGGGCACGACCACCCGTTGGGCGCTTTGAGCGTCCAGCATGGCGCGGACTTCGCGTCGAAGCACCTTGTTCAAGAAGCTGCGTGGTATGGCGGGGACGATCGTTACCTCGTCGGGCCACAGGTGGGCGGGCAGGTGGCGCTGCACGTGCGCGAGGATGTCCTCGGTCGATTGCGCGTGTTGCGCTTGGGCCGCCGTCGCCGTCGAGGCGGGCGCTGCCCGACGCAGGCTGACCGCGAGAACCGCTCGCGTGCCTTGCTGCACGAGGCACGCTTCCTTGATGGCCGCGTGCTCATGCGCGATCTCCTCGACATCGCGGGGATGGATCCAGTGGTCACCGCGCCGCACGCGGTCGGCCTCACGTCCGAGCACGTGCAGTCTGCCATCGGCGTCGAACTGGCCGTGGTCGCCGATGACGACCCAACCGTCGCGCAGTGTGTTGGCCGTCTTCAGCGCATCGTTCCAGTAGCCATCGAAGCAGGAAAGGGAACGCACCGTGATCAATCCGGTGCGGCCGTGCGGCAGGGGCCTGAAGTCCTCGTCCCGGACCACCACTTCCACGCCAGGGGCCGGGCGGCCAACCGAGCCCAGGACGTTGCGGCCCAGGGGTGCGCCCAGAGCGTCGATGTGTTCGGCGGGCAACAACCAACTGATCGGTGGTAGGGCCTCGAGGGAGCCGTACCCCTGCTGGAAGATCGGCCCGATGCGCCGGATGGCCTCGGCGATCTTGGCCGCTGGCATCATTTCGGCACCGTAGGCGATGAAGGTCAGCGACGAGAGGTCGTGCTGCTCGAGGTTATCCAGGTCCAGCAGGTCGATGATGGCAGATGGCGACAGGAACGCACGGGTGACACGATGGCGCGCGACGAGCCTGGCCAGAGTGCTGGCTTCGAAGGTCTCGGGCATGACCAGCGTCGCACCGGACAGGAGCGTGGGCAGCACCAAGCCCGAGCCTGGGCCGGTGATCGGCAGGCCCAGCATGTTGACATCGCGCCCACCGGGCGGCCGGCGGAAGTCGACGGCGCGGGCGACCATGCGCATGCTGTCCAGGTACTTGCGGTGGGTAAAGCCCACCGCCTTGGGCGCGCCCGTCGTGCCAGAGGTCATGTGCAACGCGAAGATGTCGTCCTCGTGCACCCGGGCGACTCCCGAACGCGGGCGGCTCGTCGCCAGTGCCCGCTCGTAGTCGCCTCCCAGAGCCAGCATGCGCATGGTCGGCCATCGCGTTTGCGCCTGCCGCAACAGCGTCGCGCTCAACGCCGGGTCGTGTACCAGGACCGCTGGTTGCACGCGTTCGATCAGTTCCAGCACGAACTCGGGCGGGAGGTGGCTGTGACATGGCGCGAAGACGTGGCCCGTCTCGAACGTAGCCAGGCGTACTTCATACAACTCACCCGTTTCCGGAAGCCAGGTGAACACGACCGCCCGCTCGGGCAGTCCTTGGTCCTGCAGCCATCCGCTCAAGCGCATGACGCGCTGGTGGAGCTGGTCGTAGGTCCAGGTGCCGCGACGGTCGATCAGGGCGGTGTGTCGACGGTGGACGCGCCATGCGAATCGGGCGACTGCCCGAGTGGTGCGCAGTCTGTTGAGCAGCAGGCGCGCGGCAACACTGGCAAGCGAGATGCGGACCACGGATTCCCTCCAACTCCGAACTTGGAAGGCTCGCAGTCTGGCCAGTCGTCCACGCGAAAGGGGCGACCAGTTGTAACCAGCGACCGAGGTCGACGGTTGCTGCGCGCCCGCTGTTGCTACTGCTCCTCGATGCGCTGCGGCGGGAAGGTGTCCCAGCCCAGGCAGCCGGGGCACTGCCAGAAATGGCGTTGAGCCTCGAAGCCGCAGGCCGCACAGCGGTAGCGCTGCAGCGGTCGCGCTGCGCGGCTGACCGCATCGCGCACGCTCTGGCGGGCGGTCTCCGGCCATGTAGCGCGCGGGGTGTCCAGCAGTTCCAGTGCCGCGGACAGACTGGGCTGCGTACGCAGCAGGTCGAGCAGTCGCGGCGAAGCGCCTGCGGGGGTGCCTTCGAGCGCAGCGAGTGCGCGCAGCAGGTCGATGCTGGGAGCACGCTCATATAGCGTGTCCAGCGCCTGCACGGCAACGGCCGTTTGGCCCTGCGCCTGCGCCCAGGCGGCAAACTCGTGGGCGACGCGGGCGAACGACTCCGGATTTCGAAGCCGCAACTCGGTCCAGGCCTGAAGTGCGGCGTGAGAGTCGCCCTGGCGCGACAGACGCTGCGCACGCATCAGCAGCGGACGGGCGGAATGCGGGGCCACGTCCAGCGCCCGCGCCAGTGCCTGGTCAGCGGCAGCGGCATCTGCGCGGTCGTCAGCCTCCTGGGCCAATTCGCACTGATAGTGCGCAATGCGAGTGGCGAACGAGCCGGCGCCGGCTTTCTCGAGCGCGGTTGCCACGTCGGTGGCGGCACGCCAATCGCGCGAGCGCTCGAACAGCGCCAGAAGCGCCAGGCGCGCTTCGGTGTCGAATGGCGTGCCCTGGAGCGCCCGAAACGCCTCCTCCGCCCGATCGAACAACCCCGCCTTCGTGTAGTCGTGTGCCAGGGCATGCTGCGCGCGCTGACGATCGGCCGTGGGCAGATCGGCGCGCTGCAGCAGGTGCTGATGCACGCGCACGGCGCGTTCGAACTCGCCGCGGCGGCGGAACAAGTTGCCCAGCGCAAAGTGAAGCTCGCTGGTGTCAGGGTCGGCCTGCACGGCCTCGATGAAGGCGTCGATGGCCTTGTCCGGTTGCTCGTTGAGCAACAGGTTCAGGCCCTTGAAGTAGGCCCGCGGCGCCTCACGGTCGGTGCGCTTCCATTGGCGCAAGTCCAGGCGCGAGCCGATCCAGCCGAGCGCAAATGCCACCGGCAGACCGATGAGCAGCCACTGGAGGTCGAAGTCCATGTTGTGTGAACGACCCTAGAGGCCCTCGCGGGCAGGCGGTTCCACGCCGAACTCGGATGGGGCGACAGTCACCGGCTCGCTCGTGGCGCGAGGCGGCACGACTGGCGGCGCGTCAGGACGCTGCCGAGCGACGCGACGATGCTTCCACCAAGCCGGAACCATGGCCAAAACACCCAGCGCGGCACCGGCGGTGAAGGCTGCCAACACGATGATCACCATCGGCGCGCGCCATTGCGTGCCGAAGAAGCCGTTGACCACGGCCGGCTGCTCGTTGTTCAGCGCAAACGCGAACAACGTGAAGAAGATGAAGGCCCGCAGACCCCAGACAAGAACGCGCATGGCCGCGCCATTCTAAGGAGCAAGGGCCGCGGGCCGGGCAGGCGGGTTGTTGCCGGCATTGCGGCGTGCCATGCCTGGCGGCGGCTAAGACGAGGTGACTGCCGGTTCGTCCTCGACCGGCAGCCGTGCATCTACCGCCTCGCGCAGCGCCTTGCCAGGTTTGAAGTGTGGAACCAGCTTCTCGGGGATCACGACCTTGTCGCCACTGCGCGGATTGCGCCCCACGCGCGGTGGACGTCGGTTGATCGAGAAACTGCCGAAACCGCGGATTTCGATGCGGTGGCCCCGAGCCAGCGCGTCGCTCATCGCATCGAGCACGGTCTTCACCGCGAACTCGGTATCGCGCTGCGTCAGCTGGCCGAAACGCTCAGCCAGCCTGGCCACCAGATCTGATCGGGTCATGGCACGCTCTCTCAGCAGGTCTCGGTCAGGCGACTCCCCGGAGGGGACCGGCCGCCAAGGGCGGCCAGGGAAACGATCTCAGCAGCACTCGGTCTAGCCACTCCCCGGAGGGGACAGGCCGCCACCGGCGGCCAGGGGAGCGCAGTGGTGTTCGAAGGGCCAAACCGGATCCGGCTTCGCCGGTCCGGTTTGGTAGCCCCTCGGGGGCCGGCGCCAGGCGCCGGGGGCCCACACATCACTCGCGGTTGTCGAGCTTGGCCCGCAGCAGAGCGCCCAGGCTGGTGGTGCCGGCGTTCTCGCGCTCGTTGCTCTGCGACAGGCGCTGCATGGCCTCTTGCTGGTCGGCGGCGTCCTTGGCCTTGATCGACAGCTGGATCGAACGAGCCTTGCGGTCGACGTTGACGATCATCACCGTGACGTCTTCGCCTTCCTTGAGCACGTTGCGGGCGTCCTCGACTCGGTCGCGGCTGATTTCGCTGGCGCGCAGGTAGCCGGTGACATCGTCGGCGAGCTGGATCTCGGCGCCGCGCGGATCGACGGTCTTGACCTTGCCGCTGACAAGCGCACCGCGGTCGTTGACCGAGGTGTAGTTGGCAAACGGGTCGCCGTCAAGCTGCTTGATGCCCAGCGAGATGCGCTCGCGCTCGACATCGATGCCCAGCACCACCGCATCGACCTCCTGGCCCTTCTTGTAGTTGCGCACCGCCTGCTCGCCCGGCTCGTGCCAGGACAGGTCCGACAGGTGCACCAGGCCGTCGATGCCCTGCGCCAGGCCCACGAACACGCCAAAGTCGGTGATGCTCTTGATCGGGCCCTTGACGTGGTCGCCACGCTTGACGTTGGAGCTGAACTCCTCCCACGGATTGGCCTTGCACTGCTTCATGCCCAGGCTGATGCGGCGCTTGTCCTCGTCGATCTCGAGCACCATGACCTCGACCTCGTCGCCCATCGACACCACCTTGACGGGGGCGACGTTCTTGTTGGTCCAGTCCATCTCGGAGACGTGCACCAGGCCCTCAATGCCCGGCTCGATCTCGACGAACGCGCCGTAGTCGGCGATGTTCGTGACCTTGCCGAACAGGCGGGTGCCCGACGGGTAGCGGCGCGACACACCCAGCCAGGGGTCATCGCCCAGCTGCTTGATGCCCAGCGAAACACGGTTCTTCTCGGCGTCGAACTTCAGCACCTTGGCGCTGAGCTCCTGGCCAACGGTGACCACTTCGCTGGGGTGGCGCACGCGGCGCCAGGCCATGTCGGTGATGTGCAGCAGGCCATCGATGCCGCCGAGATCGACGAATGCGCCGTACTCGGTGATGTTCTTGACCACGCCGTGGACGATGGCGCCTTCTTGCAGCGTCTCGAGCAGCTTGGCGCGCTCTTCGCCCATCGAAGCCTCTACCACCGCGCGGCGCGACAGCACCACGTTGTTGCGCTTGCGGTCGAGCTTGATGACCTTGAACTCCATCGTCTTGCCTTCGTACGGCGTCAGGTCCTTGACCGGACGGGTATCGATCAGCGAGCCGGGCAGGAAGGCGCGGATGCCATTGACCAGGACGGTGAGGCCGCCCTTGACCTTGCCGGAGACGGTGCCGGTGACGAAGTCGCCGGACTCGAGCGCGGTTTCCAGCGACAGCCAGGAAGCCAGGCGCTTGGCCTTGTCGCGCGACAAGATGGTGTCGCCGTAGCCATTTTCGATGGCGTCAATCGCCACCGAGACGAAATCGCCGACCTGGACTTCAAGTTCGCCCTGGTCGTTCTTGAACTCGGCAATCGGGACGTAGGCCTCACTCTTGAGGCCAGCATTCACCACGACGTGGTTGAACTCGACTCGAACAACCTCGGCGGAGATCACCTCGCCGGCGCGCATGTCGCTCTTCTTGAGCGATTCCTCGAACAGGGCGGCAAACGAGTCGCCACCAGCGGTGGCAGTTTGGGTCTGAGACATGTGGGTTCCTTGGTGCCGGCGAAAACCAAGAGATTGAAAGCCGGCGGGTGGATGCAACCGGAGGTTGCGGGTCAGTGGATGAATCCGCCACCCGACAGCTGCGTCGGGCGACGCCGTTGCCGAAGTGATGGCGGGACCGGTGGGCTGATTCGCTGCGGACCCGGCGGCTACTTGCCGCTGCGATCCGTTTGCCCCGTGTCAGCCCAACGGGTTGCGCTGGGCCCACCAAGCCAAGACCTGATCGACCGATTGCTCGACCGACAGCCCCGAGTTGTCGAGCTGCAGCGCATCTTCGGCCGGCTTCAAGGGTGCCACCTGGCGGTTGCGGTCACGCTCGTCACGTGCCTCAAGGTCGGCCCGAAGGGCGTCAATGTTAGCCGAAATTCCCTTTGAAATCAATTGCTTATATCGGCGTTCGGCGCGGGTGGCGGCACCGGCGGTCAGAAACACCTTCAGTGCCGCGCCGGGGAAGATCACGGTGCCCATGTCGCGCCCGTCGGCCACCAGGCCCGGAAGTTGTCGGAACGACAACTGCAGCGCGTTGAGTGCGCTGCGCACCAGGGGCAATGCCGCGATGCGCGAGGCCATGGCGCCCACGGCTTCCATGCGCAGATCGGTGGAGACGTCCGCGCCATCGAGCAAGACGCGCTCGCCGTCGAAGCGCAGCTGCAACTGGGAAGCCACGCCCGCCAACTGCGGCTCGGCATCGCCAGGTATGCCTCGGCGAAGCGCGGCCAGTGCCGTGGCCCTGTAAAGCAGCCCCGAGTCGAGCTGGTGCCAGCCCAGGCGCGCGGCCACGTGCGCCGCCAGCGTGCCCTTGCCGGAGGCGGTCGGGCCGTCGATCGCGATGACGGGGATGTCCGCGGCATCGGCGCGAGCCACGAAGAACAGCGCCTCGAAGTAGTCGGGAAAGGTCTTGGCCACGCACCGCGGGTCGAGGATGCGCACCGACAGGCGGGCCGGGTTGAATGCGGCCAGCGACAGGCACATCGCGATGCGGTGATCGTCGTAGGTTCGAATGGAGCCGGTGGTCCAGCGCGAGGGCGGTGTCACGGCGATCCAGTCCGATCCTTCGTCGACCACGGCGCCGAGCTTGCGTAGCTCGGACGCCATCGCGGCGATGCGGTCGGTCTCCTTCACCCTCCAACTGCCGATGTTCGTCAACCTCGACGTGCCGTCGGCATACAGGGCCATCACGGCCAGCGTCATTGCTGCGTCTGGAATGTGGTTGCAGTCCATCGTCAGGGCGCGCAGCGGCCAGGCTCCGCGTCGCACTTCCAGGTGCGCCGGGCCTCCCTCGACCACGGCACCCATCGCGCGTGCGGCCTCGATGAACCGGATGTCGCCCTGGATGGAGTCCAGCCCCACCCCTTCGATGCGCACCGGGGCATCGAGGCCAGCCAGCGCACCCAATGCGATGAAGTACGACGCCGAGGATGCGTCAGCTTCCACGTGTATTCGACCAGGCGAGCGATATCGGCTGCCCTGAGGAATGGTGAAGCGCGCGAAACCCTGGCGCTGCACCGCGATGCCAAAGCGCGCCAGCAGGTTGAGCGTGATCTCGACATACGGCTTGGAGATCAGCTCACCGTCCACCGCGATGTGGATCGCCCGCTCGGTGCTGGCCAGCGGCAATGCGAGCAGCAGTGCGGTGAGGAACTGGCTGGACACGTCGCCGCGCACGCGAATCTCGCGGACCGTGTCCAGCCGTCCGGGGGCCATGCCGTCGACGCCGCTGCCACACAACCGCAGCGGCGGAAAGCCGGGCACACCGAGCTCATCGATGCGGCAACCCAATTGCCGCAGGGCATCGACGAGGTCGCCGATCGGGCGTTCGTGCATCCGAGGCACTCCCGACACGGCATAGCGCCCGCCGTGCAACGCGGCCAGCACGGCCAGTGCCGCAGCCAACGGGCGCATCGCGGTACCGGCATTGCCCAGGAACAACGATGCCTCACGCACAGCGGGCATGCCGCCAATACCAGTGATCGCCCACACCCCGGTGTCGCGGTGCTCGAGCGTGCAGCCCAATGTCCTCAGGGCATCGAGCATGACCCGGGTGTCGTCCGAGTCGAGCAGGTCATGCACCTCTGTGCATCCCTCGCTGAGGCCGGCCAGCAGCAGGACACGGTTGGAAATGCTCTTGGACCCGGGCAGCCGAATGCAGCCACCGGCAGCGCGCAACGGGGGCAAGTCGAGGAACGATATGTCGTACATGGATGAGGAAGGCCGTGAGGCGACGCGCTGGGCACGAAGCCGCGCGCTACTTGCTACCGCTGCTGCTGCCGCCGCGCGGGTTACCGATTTGCCAGCCACCGCGCCCCTCGGCCGCCGTGCGGATCAGATCCTCGAGTGCCTGCGAGTTGCCGGCACGAACCACGTGCTCGAGCGCGTCGAGCGAATGGCGGAAGCGCTGCGTCTGCTTGAGCACTTCCTCGCGATTGGCAAGCAGGATGTCACGCCACACCGCCGGGTCGCTGGCGGCGATGCGCGTGAAGTCGCGAAACCCCGGGCCGGCCAGCGAGAGGAAATCTCGGCCGCTGGGCTGGTTGATGATGGCACCGAAGTACGCGAAGGCCAGCAGATGCGGCAGGTGGCTCACGGCGGCGAATGCAGCATCGTGGTTCTCCGGCGTCATCTTGAGCACCTGCGCGCCCACTGCCGACCAGACATCCGTGGCGCGCTGAACCAACTCGGGCACCGTCTGCGGCAACGGCGTGAGGATGACTTGCCGGCCGGCATACAGCGTGGCGTCGGCATGCTGGACGCCAGCGCTCTCCTTGCCGGCGATCGGGTGCGCCGGCACGAACGCACCCACTCGCTCCTTGAGCACGCGCCGCGCGGTGTCGACCACATCGCGCTTGGTCGATCCTACGTCCATGAACAGCACGTGCGGTTCCACCAGGTGGCGAATGGCCTTGAACGTGGCTTCGGTGGCGGCCACCGGCACGGCGATGATCACCACATCGGAGCCGGCCACGGCGAGCAGGGCGGACTCGGCGGCCACGTCGATCACGCCCAGGCGTTTGGCCAGTTCGGTGGTGGATGGCGATTTGCTGTAGCCGATCACGCGCTTGACCAAACCCGCGCGTTTGGCGGCGAGCGCGAACGAGCCGCCCATCAGGCCGCATCCGATGACACCGAGCTGGTTGAACATCGTCGCTGTCCGTCAGTGCACGTCGATCGGATAGGTGCCCAGCACCTTGAAGAATGCGCAGGCCTCGCGCAGCTCGCGCAATGCGGTGCCCACCCGGGGGTCGTCGGGGTGGCCCTCGACGTCGATGTAGAAATAGTATTCCCATTGCCCCGAACGCGCTGGCCGGGATTCGAGCCGGGACATCGACACGCCGTGGCGCTTGAGCGGCACGAGCATGTCGTGTACCGCGCCTGGCTTGTTGTCCACCGAGACGATCAGGCTGGTGCAGTCGTGCCCCGAGGGCCGGGGTGCCGGGTGGCGGTCGGGGTGCGTGAGGACGGCGAATCGCGTGCGATTGTGCGGGTCGTCCTGGATTGCCGGCGCCACGATGTGCAGCCCGAACTCGGTGGCGGCACGGGCCCCGGCCACCGCTGCGATCGAACTGTCGTGGCCGGCCAGGCGAGCACCTTCGGCGTTGCTGGACACAGGCCGGCGCTCTACCTCCGGCAGGTGGTGGCTGAGCCAGTCGTGGCATTGCGCCAGTGCCTGCGGGTGCGCGCACACACACCGTACGCCCGTCAGTGAGTTCTCCTTGCGCAGCAGGTTGTGGCGCACGATCAGGCTGGTTTCGCCAATGATGAACAGCGGCGTGGCCAGGAACAGATCAAGCGAGCGCGTCACCACGCCCTCGGTGGAGTTTTCGACCGGCAGCACGCCGAAGTCGGCCGCGCCGGCGGTGGTCACCCGCATCACTTCATCGGCGCTGGCGCAGGGCACGCGCACGATCGAGCTGCCGAAATAGCCCAGGGCGGCTTCCTCGCTGAACGTGCCCGCGGGTCCGAGGTAGGCCACGCGCGTGGGCGTTTCCAGGGCCCGGCAGGCCGACATGATCTCGCGCCAGATTGGCGCCACGCTCTCGGCCTGCAACGGGCCGGCGTTGCGTGCCTTCAGGCCATCGATCACCTGGGCCTCGCGCTCGGGTCGGAACACCACCGAACCCTCACGGCGCTTGATCTCACCGACCTGTTGCGCCAGCTGCGCGCGGTGGTTGAGCAATTCCAGCATCTGGCCGTCGAGCGCGTCGATCTGCTCGCGCAGTGCGAGCAACTCCGGTTGAACGGGCGGCGAGGTGAGGATGTCGTCAGCCATGTCTGCGGGCGAAGTCGCGAAGGTAGTCCACCAGCGCCTGCACGCCTTGGATCGGCATGGCGTTGTAGATCGAGGCGCGCATGCCGCCCACGCTCTTGTGGCCCTTGAGCTGCAGCAGCCCGCGTTCGCGGGCCTGTGCGAGAAAAGGGTCGTTCAGACGCTCGTCGCGCAGAAAGAACGGCACGTTCATGCGCGAGCGGCACTCGGTGGCAACCCGATTGAAATAGAAGCCGTCGGAGCCGTCGATCGCGTCATAAAGCAGCCGCGCCTTCGCGATGTTGCGGGCCTCGAGCGCGGCCACACCGCCTTCGGCCTGGATCCACTGGAACACCAGGCCGGCGATGTAGATGGCATAGGTGGGCGGCGTGTTGAACATCGAACCGTTGTCGGCCACGGTGCGGTAGTCGAACGCCGATGGACAGATCGGCAGCGCATGGCCCAGGAGATCATCGCGCACAAACACGAGTGTCAGGCCGGCCGGGCCGATGTTCTTCTGCGCCCCGGCGAATGCCAGACCCACGCGCGACCAGTCCAGCGGGCGCGACAGCACGTGCGAGGAACAGTCGACCACCAGCGGCGCATTGCAGCCCAGCGCCGCCAGATCCGGCAGCAGGTGGAACTCGACGCCATGGATGGTCTCGTTGCTGCACAGGTGCACATAGGCAGCGCCCGTGCGCAGCCGCCAGCTGGCGGGCGTCGGTAGCGTGGTGTGGCCGTCGGCTTCGTTGCTCGCGGCCACCTGCACGTCGGCGTAGCGGCGCGCCTCGCGTGCGGACTTCTGCGACCACGCGCCGGTGACCACCACATCGACCTGGCCTCCGCGGCTGAGGTTCATCGGCACGATGGCGTTCTCGGCCAGGCCCCCGCCTTGCATGAACAGGATGCGGAATTGCGCCGGCACGGCCAGCAGGCGACGCAGGTCGGCCTCGGCGGCCTCGGCGATTGAGACGAACTCCCGTCCGCGATGGCTCATTTCCATCACGCCCATACCGCTGCCATGCCAGTCGAGCATCTCCTGGGCCGCCCGGCGCAGCACTGGCTCGGGCAGGGTGGCCGGGCCGGCAGAGAAGTTATAGGGGCGAGAAGCCTCGGCCATGGATGCGTGGCTCAAACGGTCACTTCTTGGCCGGACCCGATGCCTTGGGTGCCGACGACTTCGGTGCGGAGGCCCCGGCCTCGGCCGCTGCGCTCAGGCGCTTGCCGATGGCCTGCTCGAGGGCCTTGAGCTTGGGCTCGATTGCCGAGCGGGTCTCTGCCACGAGTTTCTGGCCCAGGCCCTGCTGCATCTCGACGGCCAACTGCTGGAACTTGCGGTTCACCGGGGACTCCAGCCATGTCAGCAGGGTCTTGAGCTCGTCGTCGGTGAACTTCTCCTCGAGTTGCGTGCCGATCGTCGAGGGACCGAGCTCGACCGCGCGTTTGCGGAGCATGGCCGAAGCATCTTCGTAGAACTTGCGCACCTCGGTACGAATGTCGCCGGCGGCCGCCTCGCGCTTGTCGGCCGGCAGGCGCGACAACGCAGCCGCAGTGCCCTGCATCACCTGAGTGGCGGTCTGGCCGGCCAGGTTATTGGCGATGCTCTCAATTCCGGATTGTTGTGCCGCGAGCACTTTCTTCACCAATTCCTTCTTCGCTGCCGAGACGGCGCCTTGGTTGGCGGTGGGGGCGGCGGTCTGCGCCGCGGCATGCATGCCCGGCAACGCCAAGGCAACAACGAGCGCGGCAACGGAGGTGGTGCGAATCGACATCATGACTGGTCCTGGCTGGGGGGAGAGGGATCGGCCGGGCCTTCGCCCTCGCTGCCGTTGTCGGTGGCATCGGCAGCATCGTTCTCGACGATGCGTTGCAGTCCGGAGAGCTTGGTGCCGTCGTCCAGTGCGATCAGCGTCACGCCTTGGGTGGCGCGGCCGAGTTCGCGAATTTCTGACACGCGCGTGCGTACCAGGACGCCGCGGTCGGTGATGAGCATGATCTCGTCGGCCGGCCGCACCAGCGTGGCGGCGACCACCTTTCCATTGCGCTCGCTTTGCTGGATGGCGATCATGCCCTTGGTGCCGCGACCGTGGCGGGTGTACTCGACGATGCTGGTGCGCTTGCCATAGCCGTTCTCGGTGGCGGTGAGCACGCTTTGCGTCTCGTCCTCGGCCACCAACATGGCGATCACGCTCTGACCGTCATCGAGCATCATGCCGCGCACGCCGCGTGCGTTGCGCCCCATCGGCCGTACGTCGTCCTCGTCGAAGCGCACTGCCTTGCCGCCGTCGGAGAAGAGCATCACGTCGTGATGGCCATCGGTCAGCGCCGCGCCAATCAGGAAGTCGCCCTCGTCGAGATCCACCGCGATGATGCCGGCCTTGCGCGGGTTGCTGAACTCGTCGAGCGCGGTCTTCTTCACCGTTCCCAGCGCCGTGGCCATGAACACATAGTGGTCGGCCGGGAAGCTGCGGAACTCACCCGTCAATGGCAGAACGACGGTGATCTTTTCGTCGGCCTGCAGCGGGAACATGTTCACGATGGGCTTGCCGCGGCTGGCCCGTCCCCCCTGCGGAACCTCCCAGACCTTCAGCCAATACACGCGTCCACGGTTGCTGAAGCACAGGATCCAGTCGTGGGTGTTGGCGATGAAGAGCTGGTCGATCCAGTCGTCTTCCTTCGTTGTCGTGGCCTGCTTGCCGCGGCCGCCGCGCTTCTGGGCGCGGTACTCGGTGAGCGGCTGGCTCTTGATGTAGCCCGTGTGGCTGAGCGTGACCACCATGTCGGTGGGCGTGATCAGGTCCTCGGTACCGAGTTCCTGCACGTTGTGCTCGATGGTGCTTCGCCGCACGGCCAACTTGGTGCTGCCGAACTCGGCCTTCAGGGCCGTGAGCTCATCAGCGATGATGGTCGTGACCCGTTCGGGCCTTGCGAGAATATCCAGCAGGTCGGCGATCTGCGCCATGACCTCCTTGTACTCGCCGATGATCTTGTCCTGCTCCAGGCCGGTCAGGCGTTGCAGGCGCATCTGCAGGATCTCGCCGGCCTGGTCGTCCGACAACCGGTACAACCCGTCGGGCTGCATGCCATAGCTGGCGGGCAGGCCTTCGGGTCGGTAGGCAGCGCGCCCGCCGGCGGTATCCGCCTCGGCGCGGACGAGCATTTCGCGCACCAGCGACGAATCCCACGAACGGCTCATCAGCGAAGCCTTGGCCACCGGCGGCGTGGGCGAGGTCTTGATGATCTCGATGAACTCGTCGATGTTGGCCAGCGCCACCGCCAGGCCTTCGAGCACATGGCCCCGCTCGCGTGCCTTGCGCAGCTCGTACACCGTGCGCCGCGTGATCACCTCGCGGCGGTGCTCCAGGAAGATGTCCAGCAACTGCTTGAGGTTGCACAGCCGGGGCTGGCCATCGATCAGGGCCACCATGTTGATGCCGAAGGTGTCCTGCAGCTGCGTCTGCTTGTACAGGTTGTTGAGCACCACCTCGGGCACTTCGCCGCGCTTGAGCTCGATCACCACGCGCATGCCGGACTTGTCGGACTCGTCCTGGATGTGGCTGATGCCTTCGAGCTTCTTCTCGTGCACCAGTTCGGCGATGCGTTCGAGCAGAGTCTTCTTGTTGACCTGGTAGGGGATCTCGTCGACGATGATCGCCTGGCGCTGGCCGCGGTCGATGTCCTCGAAATGGCAGCGCGCACGCATCACCACCTTGCCACGGCCGGTGCGGTAGCCCTCGCGCACGCCATTGATGCCGTAGATGATGCCTGCTGTGGGGAAGTCGGGCGCGGGGATGATCTCCATCACCTCTTCCAGCGTGGCCTGCGGCGTCTTCAGCAGGTGCAGGCAGGCATCAACCACCTCATTGAGGTTGTGCGGCGGGATGTTGGTGGCCATGCCCACTGCGATGCCGGCCGAGCCGTTGATGAGCAGGTTGGGCAGTCGGGCCGGCAGGACTGTGGGCTCCTTCTCGGAGCCGTCGTAGTTGGGCGCGAAGTCGACAGTGTCCTTGTCGATGTCGGCCAGCATCTCGTGGGCGATCTTGGCCAGCCGGATTTCTGTGTAGCGCATCGCCGCGGCGTTGTCGCCGTCGATGCTGCCGAAGTTGCCCTGGCCATCGACCAGCATGTGGCGCAGGCTGAAGTCCTGCGCCATGCGTACGATGGTGTCGTAGACCGCGGTATCACCGTGCGGGTGGTACTTGCCGATGACATCGCCGACGATGCGCGCGCTCTTCTTGTACGGCCGGTTCCAGTCGTTGTTGAGCTCGTGCATCGCAAACAACACACGCCGATGTACTGGCTTGAGCCCGTCTCGGGCATCGGGCAGGGCGCGCCCGACGATCACGCTCATCGCGTAGTCGAGATACGAGCGCCTCATCTCCTCTTCGAGGCTGACGGGCAGGGTTTCCTTGGCGAACTGGGTCATGCGAGGCGGCTGCGGGGCCAAGTCGGGTCGTACCGCGCGCACCCTGGCTTCCGAGGCGCGCAGCAAACAGGCATTCTATGCGGGGCCCGCATGTCGCGGCTTTGCAACAGCGTCATCCCGTGACCCGATGCCGCGGCCCAAAATGCAGCCGGCGGAGGATCATCTGGCACAATGATTTCTCGATGGTGATCGCTCGCCTTACAGAGTCGTTGCCGGCTTTTCTTGCTTCGGAATCGCACATTCGCAGGCTACTGCGGCTTTCCTCGAGAGGAGAATCATGAAGAAACTCAACAAGGTGGCGGTGCTGTTTGCATCGGCTGCTGTTCTTGCGCCGATGATGGCGTTTGCCCAGGGCAAGTCGGTGGACAACTGGCAAAACCCCTTCGGGCTGACCTGGAAGAACGGCAGCAACGAACTGTGCTGGCGTGACGCCAACTGGACGCCGGCCACCGCTGCCGAGAACTGCGATGGCGCGATCAAGGCCGCCGCACCGGCACCGGTGACGCCGCCGCCGGCTGCACAGCCGACACCGGCTGCTCCCCCGGCCGCGCCGCCCAAGCCTGCCGCTGCTCCGCCAAAGCCGGCTCCGGTCAGCGAGAAGGTCACCTTCGCGGCCGACGCCTTCTTCGACTTCAACAAGTCCGTGCTCAAGCCTGAAGCCAAGGCCAAGCTCGACGACCTGGTGAGCAAGACCTCGGGCATCAATCTCGAAGTCATCATCGCCGTCGGCCACACCGACTCCAAGGGCACTGACGCCTACAACCAGAAGCTCTCGGTGGCCCGTTCGGAAGCCGTCAAGGCCTACTTGGTGAGCAAGGGCGTCGAGAAGAACCGCGTCTACACCGAAGGCAAGGGCGAGAAGCAGCCCGTGGCCGACAACAAGACTGACGAAGGCCGTGCCAAGAACCGCCGTGTCGAGATCGAGGTGGTGGGTACCCGCTCCCGCAAGTAAGCCCGTAACGGCTTGCCCAGGAAACCCCGCCTCGGCGGGGTTTTTTGCGTCCGGCCGCACTCCGCTACGATGCAGCCGATGATCAACGCTGACCCTCAGGAACTGGCCAAGTTCGGCGAACTGGCCCATCGGTGGTGGGACCCGGACGGCGAATTCCGGCCGCTGCACCAGATCAACCCCCTGCGCCTGGACTGGATCGACGGGCTGTCGCCCCTGTCCGGCCGCGAGGTCGTGGACGTCGGCTGCGGCGGCGGTATCCTGGCCGAGTCGATGGCGCGCCGCGGCGCCCGCGTGCTGGGTATCGATCTGTCCACCAAGCCCCTGAAGGTGGCCCAACTCCACGCGCTGGAATCAGGGTTGGCCGGCATCGATTACCGTGAGTGCGCTGTCGAAGCGCTGGCCCGCGAGCGGCCGGGTGTATACGACACCGTGACCTGCATGGAACTGCTCGAGCATGTGCCCAAGCCAGAGTCGGTTGTCGCCGCCTGTGGTGCCTTGGTGCGGCCGGGAGGTTGGGTGTTTTTCTCCACCCTGAACCGCAACCTGCGCGCCTATGTGATGGCCATCGTCGGCGCCGAACAGGTGCTCAAGCTGCTGCCGGCCGGCACCCACGACTATGCCCGCTTCATACGCCCCAGCGAACTGGCCACCTGGGCCCGCGCCGCCGGGCTCACCGTCGAGACAATGGCCGGGCTGGGCTACAACCCGCTGACGCAGTCCTACCACCTCAACCGCGACACCGGCGTGAACTACCTGGTGGCCTGCCGGCGGGTTGCATGAGCAGCGTCGGTGGTGCACATGCCGCGGTGCTGTTCGACCTCGACGGCACCTTGATCGACAGCGCGCCGGATCTGGCGGGTACGGCCAATGACCTGCGGGCGCACCACGGCCTGCCCGCGCTGCCCTATGAGGCGCTGCGACCGATGGTGGGTGCCGGTGCCCGCGGGATGATCGGCGTGGCGTTCGACATCGCCCCGGGCGAAGCCGGGTACGAGCCCCTGCGCGATGCCTTCCTGGCGCGCTATGCCGAGCGCCTGCTGCAGCACACCCGGGTCTTCGAGGCGGTGGAGCCGGTGCTCGCCGCCCTCGAACGGGCCCGCATGCCCTGGGGCATCGTGACCAACAAGGCCATGCGCTACACCGAACCGGTGATCGAAGGCCTCGGGCTCGCCCCGCGCGCCGCGGTGGTGATCGCGGGCGACACCACACCGCATGCCAAGCCGCACCCGGCCCCGCTGGTCGAGGCGGCGCGGCGCATGGGCCTGCCTGCGAGTGAGTGCATCTATGTGGGCGACGACCTGCGCGACATGCAGGCGGGCCGCAGTGCCGGCATGGCCACCCTGGCGGCTGGTTGGGGCTACCTCGGCATCGATGTCCGTATCGACGATTGGGGTGCCGACCACGTGCTGCGTCGCCCGCAGGAACTCTTGAATTGGCTCGGACTGCCCTAAACTACGCACCCAGGGGGCCGACCTGGCTTCGACGTGGGTACGGAGTCGGATCAGGGCATGCCGAGCACCAGTCAGCTCGTTAATCCACTGGAAACAAGTAACTGCGAACGACGAACGTTTCGCCCTCGCCGCTTAAAACCGGTGAGCCTCGCAACGGTTGGCCGATGGGCCGGGCCTGATGCCGCAAGGCAAAGGGCTGCGAGGTCATACACATTGGCTGGTCACCGCCCGGGTCACTCGGGCGATGACGAGACTCAAGTGACTGGCGACCCCGGTAGCGTGCTGCTGCGCGATCGGGGCCGCGAGATTCAAATCAGACAGCTACGCATGTAGAACTGGCCGGCAAAGGCTTGCGGACGGGGGTTCGATTCCCCCCGGCTCCACCACTATTGAAGCCCCAACTGTTCTCAGTTGGGGCTTTTTCTCGTCTGATAGCGACAAAATCAGCGCCCCTGTGCGGCCCGCAGCATGCGAGGTGTGTGACCCTCCATGCGA
>Ga0154020_10002601_pt1 | contig 21989 bp, 16 predicted proteins | sample Klosneuvirus_201_FD_109709 | JGI IMG/M metagenome (GOLD analysis project Ga0154020, IMG submission 109709) | Active sludge microbial communities from wastewater, Klosterneuburg, Austria - Klosneuvirus_20160825_MG | ecosystem: Engineered > WWTP > Aerobic digester > Activated sludge | place...
CGCTTCGGTGGCTGGGTGGTCAAGTTTAAGGGTATGCTGGTGGAGTTTAATGCTTTCGGCGAGCCGGGTAAACGCGCGCAAAAAGTAACGGTCGGTAATCAACCGCTTGATCCTGCACGCAGCTACACCATTGCAGCCTGCGAGCGCGACGGCGATCCGCCGAACATGCTGTGCCGGATCCAGAACGTGCAGGATGCCGCCAATACCGAGTACACGTTGCACCAAACCATGCGCGACTATCTGGCAGCCAATTCGCCCGTGACGCCCACGCCGCGTGGATACGCCAAAGCGCTTGATGCACCCCAAACCTTGCTCACGCAGGTGACCGGCGTGGAGTATGCGTTTCGGTAGGTTGTTGGATTTTCAATGAAACTCGTCCATGACTTAATTTTTCACAGCATCACACTTAACTCTTTACTATGAAATTTTACGCAAGTCTTCTCGCTCTTGCCCTCTCTGCTTCCACCATTTCAGCCCAAACCGACGCGGTGGACAACACGCCCTACAAAATCGTATTCCATTTAACTTCAGCGGATACTCTGGTGCATAAAGCATTGATTAAACAACTCAACTTTGCACTTGCTGCCGCACCCAAAGCCCAACTCGAAGTGGTGTGTCACAACATGGGTATCTACTTTATCGTGACCGAAAAAACCCAGCAAGCCGCCGGTATCCGCGACCTGAAGGCCCGCGGGGTGGATTTTGTGGGCTGCGAAAATACCCTTCGCGAGCGCAAAATCAACCGCACCGAACTGATGCCCGAAGTGCGGACGGTACCGGCCGGTATTCTGGAAATTGTAAAAAAACAGCGGAAAAAGTGGGCGTATATCAAGGCAGGGTAGGGGTTATTCCCTTTTTTATACTTTTGCTTCGCTATACAGCATGCTATTCCTATCTGTCGAAGCGCGTCGTTGTCCGGCACAAGGTCTTCCATCTAATGCTATGGTATGGTCAACTTATTCAAATACAGCTTCACATTGCTTTGGTTCTTGTTTGGTACTGTCGAATTACAGGCTCAAATTGTTTATGGTACAGGAACAATCACACAGGGTGGAGGAGTCCAAATGTTTGCTATCAATACCCAGACTTGTGAAATTTGTGAAATCGGGCCTGCTACGGGAGGGGCTACGCCTGACCTAGTTGTATTTCCTGACGCGAGTTATGCTACCATTACGAATTTGGCAAACCCATTTCGTGGTGTGATTAATTTGTTCACACCTCCCAATTACAATATGACGAGTATCGAAGGGCCTGTAGGATCAGAGTTTGTCGGCCTGGTACTGGCTTCGAATGGGTTGGTGTATATCAGTGGCCGATTCAATGGCCAACCCGCTTTATTTTCCTACGATCCGATTACGCAACTATTTAATTTTTTGGGCAATTTCCCTGTAGGCATTGATGAGTTGTACTTCATAGGGGGCGTTATGTATGGATTGACAACAAATTTCCCAAAAAACATTTGGCAAATTGACATTAATGATCCGATGCAATCCGTCCAAATACAGGGATTACCTGGTGGCGTAAATCCATTTGGTGTCTGTTCCGTTGATAACTTGGTGTACATTTCGAACCACAACAGTTTGTATCAGTACAATCAGGTAACCAACTCCATGACCCAATTATGCAATTTTCAAGGAGTTATCTTGCTTTTGGGATCAACATTGAGCGCCCCTCCACCAGACGGTGATCCGTTTAACTGTTTCTGTTCAACTTCGGCAGGCACTTTGCAAGGTGGCCCGCTGGATTTCTGCATTCCACTAAACGCTACGGCCACACACAATAACGATCACGACCTCGATGCCGATGACCTGTTGCAATTCATTCTGTACAGCGACCCGGCGGACCCGACGGGCAGCATCATTGCCACCTCTGCCACTCCAGATTTTAGTTATGTTTCGCCGCTGCAGCCCGATGTGACGTACTACATCGCCGCCATTGCCGGCAATGCGCTCAACGGCAATGTTGATTTGAATGATCCCTGCCTCGATGTTTCCGATGGTATTGAAGTGACCTGGCATCCCCAGCCCTCGGTTGTATTTTCTGTTTCGGAAACCGATGTATGCTCAGGCAGCTGTCGAACTGTCAACGTGACATTTACCGGCATACCGCCTTTTACGCTCACTATCAGTACCCCGGCGGGGATGATGACGGAAGTATTTTCGGACCATACCGGCAGTTTCCAGGTCTGTCCGCCACCGGGCACGCCGCCGGGCGCTTTTTTGGTGCAGGCAACGGTGCTTTCCGACGCTTTTTGTTTGTGTAACAACTAAGGGGGTGGGGAAAACCCAATCATGCCAATCGGTAAACGTACCTTCGCCGCAACATTTTTTTTATACATGAAAACATACCTTGTCTCCCTCCTTGCCCTGCTGCTAAGCCTCCAGGCCTCGGCGCAAAAAAACCAGTACGAAATCGCTGCAATCGGGTTTTACAACCTGGAAAACCTGTTCGATACCCTCGATAGTCCCACCACGAACGATGTGGACTTTCTGCCCACGGGACGTTTACATTGGGACAGCACGAAGTACTGGTCCAAACAAGCCAATATGGCCAAGGTGATCAGCCTGTTGGCTGCCGACAAAACGCCTGATGGCGTAGCCCTGCTCGGCGTTTGCGAAGTGGAAAACCGGATCGTACTCGAAGATCTCGTGGAACAACCTGCCCTTCAGGGACGCGGCTACCAGATTGTCCACTACGATTCGCCCGACGAACGCGGCATTGATGTGGGGTTGCTGTATCAACCCAAGTATTTTACGGTGACAGGGTCTCAAGCCTTGCCGGTAATGCTTGTAGACACAGCCACCGGCTCGCGCGACTTTACCCGCGATGTGCTGCATGTGAGCGGCACCCTGTTGGGTGAACCCGTACACGTACTGGTCAACCACTGGCCTTCCCGGCGCGGCGGCGAAAGCGGCTCGGGCTGGATGCGAGCTGCCGCGGCGCAGGTTTGCCGAAATGCGGTGGACAGCCTGACTGCGCTCGATCCCAAGGTCAAAATTATCATCATGGGCGACCTGAACGACGACCCCAACAACAAGAGTGTGGCAAAAGTACTCGGCGCCGTACGCAGCACCGAAAAAATGAAGGACAAGCAAATGTACAACCCCATGTACGACATTTACGAGACGGGTAACGGTACGCTCGCATACCGCGATGCCTGGAACCTGTTCGACCAGATCATCCTGTCCAAAGGCCTGGTATGGAAAAAAGCCGGCGGCTGGCAGTACCACAAAGCCGAGGTGTACCGCCAGCCGTGGATGTTTCAGGAAGACGGCGCATTCCGGGGCTACCCTTTGCGCACGTATGTGGGTGACATTTTTCTGAACGGATACAGCGACCACCTTCCCGTGTACATCTTGCTGGTTCGAAAAAAATAGCCCGTGGACTACTGGAAATACGCCATTCGTACGACACTTGAGGTATCCGAGATTCTGCCTGCATTTCTGCAAGATGCGCCGTTCGATACGTTCGAGGAAACGGAATTAGGACTCAATGCTTACCTGCCCGCAAGTGCTTCTGTGACCGATGTCGAAGAGCTGCTCAATGGCCTGCGGGAGCAGTTCGAATTTGAGTGGGACAAAGAATTCCTGCCCGCCCAAAACTGGAATCAAATATGGGAGTCCAACTTCCAACCGGTCATCGTGGAAGATTTTTGCGCTGTCCGGGCAGACTTTCATGCGCCCTTGAAGGACGTGCAGCACGAGTTGGTCATCAATCCCAAGATGGCCTTTGGCACAGGGCACCACGAAACCACCTGGATGTGCCTGCTCGCTCTGCGCGATCTGCCCTGTCAGGGGGCCAAACTACTTGACTACGGCTGCGGTACCGGTGTTCTGGCCATTATGGCCGCCCGCCTGGGCGCTGCCGACGTGGAGGCGGTAGACATCGAAGCGGAATCGTACCGAAATACGCTGGAAAACAGCGCCATCAATGGTGTCGCCGAGCGCGTCACGGCGCGTTGTGGCATTCTTGCCGATGTCCAGGGCACTGGCTTCGACGGCATCATGGCCAATATCAACCGCAATGTAATTTTGGATTCGTTGCCCCGTTTGGCGGAATTGATGAAGCCTGGCGGCTGGCTGCTGGTGTCGGGCATTCTGCGGGAGGATGAGGTTGTGGTGACGGCAGAAGCGGTTCGGGCGGGCTTTGTGCTACGGGAGATGAATGCCCGGGGGAACTGGTTGTGTCTTGTTTTTACCACAAACCGTTAACGCCGTACTTTTGGCCCGCCCTATGCGTTTCACAGGCCGTAAATTTTTTATCAGCCAAGGTTTGACATGACACTACGTTTCCAAAAACTTGCCCTCGTTTTCGCATTTTTTATTCCTGTTCAATTTCTTTCAGCCCAGGCCCCGGCCAAGTTCCCGGACAACCCCAGTGATTTCGTGGACAAACTTGGAGAGTTCATGAACGCCTCCAAGCGTCCGGATATGGCCGAGGCGTACACCGTTTTCAAAAACCAGTTCAAAGCCGGGTTGTACAAAGAACAGGACATCGCGAGTGTGGTTCGCCTGTCGAATTTGCTCGCCGAGCAACGCCTCGGAGCATTTCCTTACTACAAAAGTTATATCAACGCAGTAACAGCGGCCAAGGCCGACCCCGACACCACGTTTTTTCTGCGCTGGCATGATTTTGCCGAGCGCACCATTGCCGACATTGAAAAAGGCAAAACGAAGCCGATTTCTCAGATGCTCGATTTTTCGGCAGACTTCATCGCACAACGCGCCCTCCAGGCCCGCGAGGCGGGCCTGATTGTGTGGAAGATCAGCGGCGGCAAGTTTGATTTCGTCTATGAGGACAAACGCCCTGCGCTGCGCTGCGAAAACGTAAACCTGATCGGACAGCGCAAAGCAGACTCCACAACAGTGCTGAATACCAGTGGTGTTTATTATCCTTTTGAAGAAATATGGCAAGGTACGGGCGGTAAAGTCACGTGGCAGGGCGCCGGCCTGGACTCCAGTGTGTATGCCCGCCTCACGATGTACACAGTAGAGGCCAAAAAACCGCTGTTCCGGTGCGACTCCGCAGAGTTTTTCTATCCACTCTATTTCCCTCAGGGAGGTATTTGGGGCAAGTTTGAGGAAAATGTGGTGGTGTCGAGCAAAAATGCCGCAACCCAATACCCGCGCTTCGAATCGTTCGATCAGTCGTTAAAAATTGCGAAGATCGGCGAGGGTATCGAGTACATCGGCGGGTTCAGGCTTTGGGGTGCGTCGGTGTACGGCTACGGGAATACGGCTAAACCGGCCCAGTTGACTATTTACAACAAAAAACGGGAACGGATTTTTTACGGCAGAGGTGATCTGTTCATCATCAAACGTGAGGCCAGCATTGTGGCTGAGGGTGTGAATGCCAAACTGTTCATGGACAAAGACAGCCTCTTTCATCCGGCGGTCAACTTTCGGGTAGAAATTCCCAATCAGGTCATTCAACTCACCCGGGGCCAAAAAGGCTCGGAGCGGAATCCTTTTTACTCCTCGTTTTACAACATGAACCTCGAAGCCGAAAAAGTCTCGTGGTATGTAAACAACGACTCTCTGGAAATCGGCTCGCGCGTGGGCGCCGTAAAAGGAGTCAGCCAGAAAGTGGAGTTTGAAAGCAGCAACCGGTTCGATGCCAGCGAGTATGTGCGCATGCAAAACATCACCAGCGTCAACCCGATCTCCATCCTGCACAAATTGATGGAAGAAACGTACTGGGACAGCACGCGCCAGACCAAGATTGTCTCGGACGATGCGTTTGCACTGGCGCTCAACCCCAAATTTGATTTCTCCAGCATTCAGACGCTGCTGGCAGAAATGGTGGCCAAGGGGTTCATCAACTACGATTTTGACCGGCATGAGATCGAGCCGCGCCCCAAACTCACCCTCTACGCCTTAGCCAGCCAGGGCAAACGCGACTACGATGCTATCAAGATCGAATCGGTCAGCACCGGCGCCAACGCAAACCTAAACCTCAAAACCAAGGAAACGACGATTTTCGAAGTCAATCGTATTGTATTGAGCGATCGCCAAAAGGTGGGGTATATCCCGACGGCCAAGTCGCTCACCTTGCTCGAAAACCGCGACATGCGTTTCGGGGGAAGGCTCTTTGCGGGTTTTGCCCTGTTCGAAGGCAAGGACATGTACTTCGACTACAACAAGTTTCACGTCGAGTTTGACTCGGTGCAGCACCTTGATTTTTATCTGCCCACTGGCAAGGACGATGTCAATGGAAAGCCCATCGCCGATGCCATGAATTCGACCGTGGAGTTCGTTTCCGGCATCCTGCTCGTGGATGCGCCGAACAACAAGTCGGGAAAAGAAGACCTCGCCATTTTTCCGTCGCTCCAGGCCAAAAAGCACTCCTTCGTGTTCTACGACCGCGCGGCTACACAAGGCGGCGTGTACACCCGCGATTCTTTTTATTTCAAACTCGACCCATTCTCCTTCAACGGCCTGGACAGTTACACAGCCGATATGCTCAAGTTCAAGGGCGAAATGACCTCGGCGGATATTTTTGCGCCCTTCCGCGAAACAATCATTGTGCGCACCGAGGACAAGTCGTTCGGTTTCATTCACCAAACGCCGACAAAAGGCTACCCGACGTATTCGAAAAAAGGCAACTACACCGGCAAACTCGACCTCAGCAACAAAGGCTTTCTTGGCAAAGGCACAGTGGAATATCTCACCGCCGATATCGTTTCCGAGGATATTGTCTTCCGGCCCAAACAAATGACCTGTACAGCCCGAACGTTTTTCATGGAAGAGGACCGGCAGAGCGCGGTGAAAGTACCGCAAGCACGCGGCGAGGACGTGAAAGTGAACTGGTTGCCCTACCGCGATTCCATGTACGTGGAAAGTAAGGCGAAGGCTTTTGACCTGTTCAAAGCGCCCGGCTATAACCACAACGGTGTGCTCGTGCTGACGCCTTCGGGTTTGAAGGGCCGGGGCGAATTTGAATGGTTTGGCGGCAAACTGACCTCCAGCGTGATTTCATACGGGCCGTTCCAGGCCAGGTCCGACACTGCCGACCTCCAGATCAAGGCGCTGAGCGGCGAAGGCATCGTTTTTGACTCCCGGAATGTGCGCGGCGAACTCGACTTTGACCTCCAAACAGGCCACTTCAAAGCCAACACCGCCGAGTCGTTCACCACGTTGCCGCTCAACAAATACCGCACGACCATGAACGAATTTACCTGGGACATGAAGGCCCAGACGGTTACGTTCAAGAGCGACGAAAAGGAGCCGGGCAATTTCGTGTCTATTGATCCCGATCAGGATACGCTCCAGTTCAAGGGCAAAACAGCCCTGTACGACATGAAAAACAGTCAGTTGAAAATTGGCGGCGTGGAAGTCATTAAATCCGCCGATGCGTTCATTTACACTGCCGACGGCAACATCGAGATTCAGGCAGGCGGTGTGATGAAGCAGATTGAAAACGCCAAGATTCAGGCCGACACCGTGAGTAAGTACCACACCATCAACCGCGCGACAGTGGACATTCTTGGCAAAAAACTGTACAAAGCGACGGGCTATTACGAATACAACATCCCCGGCCACACGCAGGAAATATTTTTTAACAACATCATCGGCGAGCGGCGTGGCCCCGGTACCCCGGCCACCAAAAACGTACTTACCACAGCCAGCGGCGAGGTAAAAGCCGCCGACAGTTTTCACATGGACGTAAAAACGTTGTTTGCCGGCACGGTTATTCTGAGTGCCAACCAGCAGAACCTGCGTTTCGAGGGATTAGCCAAAATCAAAACCGATTTTGTGGAAAATCCGTGGTTCAGCGTCTATTCCGAAGTGGATAAAAATGACCCGGTTGTGCGGGTGAAAAACATCAAAAATGCCGAAGACGAACCGCTTTTCCTCGGCTTTTTCCTTTCCAAAGAGACCGGCGAACTATACCCCCGCATCCTGCAAGGCCCTTACGCCCGTACCGACCGGCCTATCCTCAACGGGGAGGGTGTATTCAAATACGATCCGCAAAACGACCGGTTTACCTTCGGCGACTCCGCACGCGTGACTACGCCTGCCGTGCTGGTGGGTCCGAAAATGGTGTACGAAAACAAGACCGGTGTGCTTCAGGCCGAAGGCCCGCTCAATATCGGTAGTGGCCTCGAATATATGAAAGTGAAAGCGGCAGGGCGTTTGAAAACGGACTACAACATTCCCGATACGGCTGCTTTCGTTGTCACCGGCGAGTTTATGACCGGCATGGAAATTACCGTTCCCAAAGTGCTGATGGAGATGATGCTGAATGAAATCCGCGCCTCCAGTTTCGATGCGCAGGTGCCGCCGTTCAACACCCAGCAGGCATTCTACCGTCCGGCAATCAGCGAGTTTATCACCGATGAAAAAGACCGCGAAGAGGCCCTGAACAACCTGAACAGCAACTTCCTCAACCTGCCCAAAAAGGACAACAAGTTCACCGTCTTGCTGGGCCGGCACCCGGTCATTTGGAATCCCGAGTACCAGTCGTTCCTGAGTGTGGAAGACCGCATCCCGGTGGTGTCCATCAACGGGGAACCGATCCAGAAAATGCTCAACGCCTTTGTGGAGTACAAGATGCCCGGCAACGAAGACGATCGGTTTTACCTGTACATCAAGGCCAGTGCCGACTTGTGGTACTTTTTCGGATACCAGGCCGGGGCGCTCAACGTAGTGTCCAGCAGCACCCGTTTCAACGATGCCCTGCTCGGCCTGAAAGCCAAGGAAACCCAGATTAAGATGCCTAACGGGGAAATTTACGAGGTGGTGGCCGCCAACCCAGCCCTCGCTGACGCATTTGTCAATCGCGTGAAAAACGGGCGGAAATGGTAAAGAAGGTTACTGGTTAGAGGGTTAGAAGGTTTCTGGTTGTACGAACCTTTCAACCAGAAACCTTCTAACCAGAAACCTTGAAACCCTATCGAACCATGATCCATGTCGAACACAGTCGGCCGTCTTCGTGGCTTCGAATTTGCAAGCCAAAGACTCCAGACCTTGGCATTTTCCGGTCCCACTGGTGCAAATCTCCCTGCCAGAGCGAACATCCCAACAGATCGAAAAAAAGCACTTGAGCATCAGCCGGCCAGTCCGTGGGTAAAACGATCGGTTCGCCGGCAGAAAGCAGGCTCGGTGCAATTGTCGGGCAAGCAGGATTTTTTGCGGGTTGTACTACGGCGATAGGCGACAAGTGTTCCGAACCGTCGAAATCTTGCTGGCGCAACCGATAGTAGCGCACATCACCTGCATTTGAGTCCTCAAAACGGTATGCCAACGCTACCTGGCTGGTGCCCGCTCCCGGAACAAAACCAATATCGTAGAAAAAAATGCCATCGTCCGACCGTTCGACGGCAAAGCCGAGATTATCGTGTTCCGTGGCAGTTTCCCATTCCAGCAATACGCTGTTATCAGTCGCGCGAGCGGTAAATCGGACCAATTCCACCGGAAAAAAAATTGGTTGAAGCCATTGGCTGATACTGAAACTGTAAAGCCTGGCCGGTACGGTTATGGCGCCGATTGTGATGCGTTCGTTGGAAACATACCCATATGCACTATTTCGAAAAACGACCCCTTCTGTTTTGCCCGAACCGGTGTGTGGCCCCAGTTCGATGCGGCGTTTGTTGCCGCTAAAATATGCGCCGGGTTGGTAATCAAACATCAACCAGAAAAATAGCGGCCCATTGCCAGGTCCGTAGCCCAGCAAAACAATAACGCCAAAACTCGAAATATCGGCAGCGGTAACAAGCCCGGCCACATCATAAGTTTCCAGGTTTACTGCCTCGTACGTGCCTGCTGCGGCAGGAAGCAAGTAGTGGGTGGTCGTTTGGTTGATGTAATCCTTGGTAAACAGGTGCAGCATGCCCTCGTGAAAAAAGATGGACTCGCAATCAAAACTTGTATTGTTGGAGCCTTGGGGCGTGAAATTGGTTTGATCCTCGTAACTGAAATGAATGACCTGCACTTGTGCTGTCGGAACGGTCACATTGGAGCCGGAAGGAATAGCCGAAAGCGGGAATTTGTAGATTTTCAGATCCGTACGATTACCGTTGGCATTGTTGCCGAAGTCACCGATGTAAAAATTCGTGCCGTCGAAAGCGATGTCTTCCCAATCTACGTTCGACGCACCACCTATCGTAACAGTTTGCATGATGCTGTTGCTCAAGGTATCTATTTTGTAAATCCGGGGTTGGTTTCCGCTGTCATTGTGTGTCCAAACCGCTCCCCCGGCCATTGCCAGACCGGATGATTCGTTCAGCGTGGTAGACAAATTTGTTTTGATGGTCAGGGTATAATTGGTGACCGGATAAACACAACTCCCGTCGTTGCTCGTGGCATTGGGGTCAAAATTGGAGGCTTGTGGATCGGTACAACCGGACTGGGCCGGCAGACAAACTCTCGCACACAGGTTGGCGAGCGCCAGGAACATAAACGTGCGCATAACAAGAACGGGTTGATTTTGCCGCTAAGTTGGAAAATAGACGGCTATTGCCCGTAAAAAACTTGGAGCGTACAACTAATGCTGTACACGCCAAACCGCCTGCCGTTGGCTCGGGCGTCCTTCGTTGGCTACAAGCCAACTGGCGTCGTCCCACCAGGTGATGGATTCGAATTGCCGCGCGAAAATGCACTTGGGCAGGCGTTTCGAACTTCGTTTACCTTGCAAAAATTGGCTGCCGGTGAAGTCGGTGAAAAAATACGCAGTAGCGCGGGTGTACGGGATGAAACCGAGTTTTTTCCCGATGATATAACTGGTGAGGGCGAATGTTTTACCGTCGGGGCTGAGCGCTGCACCGGTTACTACGCGGTTTTTCAACAGGAGGCTGTCGCGCAGTTCAGCCGTGTAACGACCCGGTCGAGCGGGTAGCACGTAGTGTTTTGTTACAAAACTTCCCTTGAATACGACCTTGGAGAAGAGATGCAGACTGTCCTGAAAAAACACCATGGCTTCACAATTGAAGTTCCAGTCGCGGTCGTCGGTGGGTGGGAATGCCTGCTGATCGGGGTAGTGGAACAGGATGGAGTCCAGAGCCTGGGTTTTTGGGTGGTAGCGAAATATGCACAGATCGCGGCGGGCATTGCGGTTGTTGCCGAAGTCGCCGATGTACAAATGCCCATCCGGGGCCAGGGTCAGGTCCTCCCAATCGCGGTTTGGTACGGGAAGTGTACGGGTTTCGAGCAGTTGGTTCGCCACGGGATCGAACAGAAACAACTCAGCCGGGTTTCGGCTATCGTTCAGCATCCACAGATTACCCTCCGGCGTGCGCGCCATACCCGACACTTCGCGAATGGCGTCCGGTAGCGGCGTGCGACGGGCCGGTAATTCCTGGGCCAGGAGCAGGGTGGGGGAGAGTGCAATGATGAATGATGAATGATAAATGATGAATAGCCAAAACGTAGTTTTCCATTGCGTTGGCTTGGTGGTTTGTGTGCTATTCAGGTAGGAAGACATACTCGTTTGTTCGTTTTTCTAGGAAAAGTGCGGGTACAGAAACGAAAACTGTGCTATATTGAGGAAGGCAACGGAGAACGAGAAACTCAAAATCATCGCTTCCGTTTTGGCGCGTACTCCACTTCTTCATCCAGAAGCAGCGCTTCCTGAAGCACCTCGGCCAGCACGGACTCCCGGATGTCCTTTGCTGAGAAATACGTCACACCCGCGACCTGTGTCCTGTTTTTGAAATCCAAAAGTCCCTGTTCATTGGACAGTTCTTTGGCACGGACAAAACAAAGTTCCACACCGTCGTTTTTGAGCGGGTTCAGGTAGCAAAGCCACGACTTTCGGTAGTAAAATGGCACTTTGTATCGGATTCGGCAGGTTACCTGCGGGAATGCACTGATGAACTGGTGCAAGGCGTGCATGATGCGGCGTTGCTCAGCTTCTAGCAATTCGATGTAGTCAAGGCAGGTATCCATTTTGGCATAAAAAAAGGACGCTCGCAGTGCAAGTATCCTTTTTGCGTTGTAGTCCCGAGTGGAATCGAACCACTATCTGAGGTTCCGGAAACCTCCATTCTATCCGTTGAACTACGGGACCGTTCAAAATTTGGAGCCGCAAAGGTAGGCAAATCTCCTGCGCATTGACAAGCAAAAATTTGGATCAAAAAAATGCCCGGCGTATTTCGGCGAGGTACTTGTCTACCTGATTTTGTGTGACATTCAGCAAAGTTTCCGGGTCGGTATCCTGGATGGCATGGCCGTAGTGAATAACCACCTCCGTATTTTTTTTGCCGAAACACCGGAGAAAGTGCGGCAAAAAGGTAGCCGAGCCGAGCCAATAGTCTGCCGGATCGCGGTAATCGAGTGCCACCGGTACTACAGGGATGCCTTGCGCGGCAGCAATCTTGAATGAACCGGGCCGAAACGGCAGGGCCTTGGACTGGTCGTGTGTGGTGCCTTCGGGAAATAAAATCACCGGAAAGCCTTCCCGCACTTTTTCACCAATTTCGTTACGTGTAGCCTTTCGGCTATGCGGGTCTTCGCGCTTGATGTACAGGACGCCCGTTAGTTTCGCCCCCGTGCCGATGATCGGCCAGTTGGCAACTTCCGACTTCGAGACCGGGAAGCCCGGCACGTCGCGGCTGATGACCGCCGGGTCCAGATACGACCGGTGGTTGCACAGGAGGATGCAGGGAAATTCCGGTGGGGTACCGAGCACGGTGACGCGTACCCCCAGCACAGGCAACAGGCAGTTCCGTGTCCAGCGTTGGCGAATAGCCAGGAAACGCCGCATGTCCACGCCACTCCATAGTGCAATTCCCCGCACGCGTAAAATCAGCACGAGCACAAAGCCGAGGAAAAACAGCAGCCGGAGCAGGCCGCGTGCGGTACTCATGGCACAAGTTGTTGATGGTGCAGGTCGCTTTTGGGGGCTTCATGCGCGAGTTTGTCCTCGATCCATTGGCGTACCTCTTGTTCCAACACGTCGCCATCGTCGTGCCGCAAGACAGGGCCGTAGCAAATGCGCACCCGAATATTCGTTTCCTGAAACCTCTGCCAGGCATGCTGCCCAAACGAGGCATTTCCGATCCAAAAATCCCGTTCGTCTTCGAAACAAATCGCGACAGGTACCACGGGCAGCCCCCATTTGGCGGCAGCCCGGAAGCCTCCCTTTTTAAACGGCAGCATACCCGGCAGCCCGGAAGTGGTTCCTTCCGGAAACAGAATGACCGAAAATCCTTCCTCCTGCACGACATCGGCAATAGCCTTCAAAATAGAAACCCGGCTGTTCCCATGCTCGCGTTGTACATACAGGATTCCTGCCCAGCGGGCGCCCTTACCGATCAACGGCCAATCGGCCAACTCGGCCTTGGCCACGGGATAGGCAAACACGTCGCGCAGCAACAGGATCGGATCGAGGTACGAGCGGTGATTGGCCATAAAAATGCACGGAAAATCGGGAGGTGTTCCTTCCACTGTCGTCCGGAGCCCGACGCCGTCGAGCAGACGCACGGCCCAGCGTTGCCGTACGGCCATAACGCGGGCGGTGTCCGCCCGTAGCCAGACCCGTCGCCAGTATACTTCAGCGACAATACGGGCGGTGTACGCCACGCTAAAAAACAATCTGTAAACTACAAGGACGATTCGCACGGGGGGCAAATGTAAAAAGGCGCAGAGGTTGTCCGCGCCTTCAATTCAGGTTGTATGGGCAACTGTCGTAGTGAAATAGCCCATTGGGCCATTTCAAGCGAAATTTACAGGTCGGTGCCCGGGCAGCCGTACCCACGATGGCAGGCTTCGAGGAGTACAAAGGCTGCCATGAAGGCAAGGGCGAGAAATTTTTTCCAGTTCTTCATGCTTTAAATTTTATCAGATTTCTAAATGCGCCGGCAGGCGTTGGCTCAAATTCGGGACTAAACGGAAATGCTTTCGGCATATTGTCGCAAATCCTGTGCCACCGATTTTTTGCGCAAAGGTAAGTTCAAAAAACTGTGAACTTGTTTCAAGTGTTCATAGTTGGCAAAAACAAATCTTGCGGTGTTGCTCCAACAAGGCTTAAATTCGCTCCTTCAAGTATGTGATTAACCTGAAATTTTATTGAAGCATAGTCCAGTATTGGGTCAGGCATCTTTCTTTTAATCCATCATCCTTTGAACAAACTATTTCTAAAACCGTGATTTACAAAGTTAAGTTGAAAAATTCCGAGGCCACGGTCTTGTTGGACGACCATGTGTACGAGTGGCTAACCACTGATCCCTACCTGTCCAGGGTTGAACTGATCCACAACCTGCGCAAGCACTCCAGCGGTTGTGCCGTTTTCCAAAAGAACTGGAAAAAGGCCAACGGCGCCTACAAAACGGAGACGCTTTATCTTCACAAACTTATTGCTGAAAAATTTTTGCCGGAGCAAAAAAGCGGGGGCAACAAATTAGTCAGCGCTCGAAATAGCGACAAGTTGGACTGTCGCCTGGAAAACCTGTATTTCCGCTCCAGGTCTGCGGCAAGCAGGCTGCGAAAGACGAACAACAAGTCCGGTTTTACGGGCGTGTATCAGGAAAGCAACAGGTTCCGGGCCGTCATTTCCATCAAAGGCAAAGCGGTACACCTCGGTATGTTCGACACACCGGAGGAGGCCGCTTTGGCGTACAACCGGGCATCCAAAGAGTTGTATCGGGAAGAGGCCAAAGTCAATAAAGCCAAGTGATAATTTCGTGATTTTCAGTGCATCCGGTCGCTACGGGTCGGGAGCGACTCCATGACGTGTGCCTCCTGGCGGAGGTATTCCTGCCAGCGCTTCCACGTGGGGTCTTTCCCGAAGTATCGCTCCGCCAGGTCGAGAAACAGCCGGTAGTGTCCGGCCTCGGCTACCATGAACTTGTGGTACCAGCCCCGCAGGTCTTCGTCGGCGCAGTACAGGGAAAGGAGCCGGAACCGTTCGCAACTCCTGGCCTCAATGAGCGCACAGGTCAGCAGGCGCTCCAACAGGGCCTCGTCGCGGGTGCCGCCTTTTTTTTGAAATTTCAGCAATTCGTTTACGTACTCGTCTTTGCGCTGACGACCAAGGTGCAGGGCGCGTTTTTTGAGTTCGGACAAAACCATACGGAAGTGGCCCCATTCCTCGGTGACCACCGGCGCAAGTTCTTCCACCAGTTCCAAACGGTCGGGGTAAGCCTGAATGAGCGAAATGCAGGCCGTGGCGGCTTTCTGTTCACAATAAGCATGGTCGGTGAGGATTTCCTCCAGGTCCATTTCAGCCAGGTTGGCCCAACGCGGATCGGTTGGCAGTTTCAACCCAAGGGTCGTGTTCATTTCAATGCGTGATTGAGTGATTGAGTGATTGAGGGGGCAAAATTACGCGATACCTTTGCCGCCTTCATTTTTTGTAAAACACCTTTTTTGTTTTGGAAAAACTCAGTATGGAGGCGCTGGGACGTCTGAGTGCCGGTGAATTTGCGGGAATAGAAAAATTGCCACTGGTACTGGTGCTCGATAATGTACGGTCCGGCCTGAATGTCGGTTCGGTGTTTCGCACAGCGGATGCTTTCGCGGTGGAGCATATTGTGCTGTGTGGAATTACGGCTCTCCCGCCCCACCGCGAAATTCTGAAAACGGCTCTTGGCAGCACCGAAACCGTGGCATGGACCGCCGCGGAAGATGCCGCTGCCGCTGTTCGACAATTGCAACAATCCGGCTACCGGGTGTTTGCTGTGGAGCAAACTACCCGGAGAATCTGGCTGCAAGACTTCGCTCCCAAGCCCGGCGACCGGTATGCCCTCGTTTTCGGAAATGAAGTGGATGGTGTTTCCGACGACGTCTTGCGCGCCTGCGACGGCGCCATCGAGATTCCGCAGTTTGGCACCAAACATTCCCTGAATATCGCCGTAGCGACAGGGATCGTCGTTTGGGAATTTGCCCGGAAATGGAAATTGATTACCCCTTGAATTCATCATCCGAGTAATTCAACACCTCCCTACCTTTGCCGCCCTAATCAACCAGTCAACCAATTAACCAGTCAACAAATCAACTAAAGCATGAAAGTGTTCAAGTTTGGCGGCGCCAGCATCAAGGACGCCGCAGGGATAAAAAACGTCGCTTCTATTTTGGAACGGTACCGAAACGAGCCGATCGTGGTCGTTGTGTCCGCCATGGGCAAAACCACCAATGCCCTCGAAGCCGTGGTGGCTGCGTACACGAAACAGAACGGCCAGGCCCAGGTGCTTTTTGAGGCGCTGAAAGAACAACACTACGCCCTGATGCGGGAACTCTTCGATGTCAACGACGAGGTGTTTGCTACCGTCAACGACACCTTTGTGGAAGCAGACTGGGTGCTGGAGGAAAAACCGTCCGACAACTACGATTACATGTATGACCAGATTGTGTGTGTGGGCGAACTGGTCTCTTCGAAGATTGTAACGGCCTACCTGAACAAGGTCGGTCTGCGCACACGATGGCTCGATGCCCGCGACGTGGTGGCTACCGACAACACCTACCGCGAGGGTTGGGTTATTTGGGAAAAAACCAAACCCAATGCACAAAAGGCCGTTCAACCCCTGTTGGATCAGGGCGGCTTTGTGCTCACCCAGGGGTTCATCGGATCCACGTCTGAAAATTTTACCACCACCCTGGGTCGTGAAGGTTCGGACTACTCGGCGGCTATTTTTTCCTTTTGCCTCGATGCCGAAAGCATGACCATCTGGAAAGATGTGCCGGGTGTACTTAATGCCGACCCGCGCCTCTTCGAAAATGCGATCAAACTCGACCGCCTTTCCTACCGCGAAGCCATCGAGATGACCTACTACGGGGCACAAGTCATTCACCCCAAGACAATTAAGCCGCTGCAAAACAAAAGCATCCCCTTGTTCGTAAAATCCTTTTTGGACCCCGAAGCACCCGGCACAGAGATCAGCAGCGACACCGACGATACGTACCCACCCATCATTGTGGTGGAAAAAAACCAATCGCTGCTGCACATCATCACCACCGACTACTCATTTGTTGCGGAGCAGCACATCGCCCGCTTGTTCGCCGATTTGGCTGCTTTGCGCATTTTCGTGAACATGATGCAAAACACTGCCATCAGTTTTTCCATCTGCGTACCCAACGTACCCGATCGTATTGAAAAGTTTATCAAGGGCATATCCGACGAATTCCGGGTGAAACGCGAGGACGGACTGGAACTCATCACCGTGCGCCATTACAACGAAGAAACTGTCAACAACCTGAAAAAAGGTATGATCGTGCTTTTCGAGGAGCGCATCCGAAACACCCTGCAAATGGTGGTTCGAAATGTACCGGCCGTGGAACGCAGGGCCGTGGAGTTGGAGCGGGCAAAAGGGTAATAATGAGAGAGATTGAGAATATTTGGCCGAACCGATACTACTGCCCACACTTTGTCGAATTTTGACAACCCCGCAGCATGTTGCCGTGTTCTTCGCACGCACCCCAACCCGCACTCCTCCGTTTCGTATTACTCGCACTTCCTACTGATGTTATCCAATTCTTTGAATTTCAAACTTCTGTTTCCCGCCTTTGCGCTGATTATCGCTTCCAATACAGCCTCTGCGCAAATTCCTCAAATGCCTCGCAGCAACGGCAATATGTCGCAAAATGCAGCCCTGATGAATGTCGGGCGGTTTTACGGCAAAGTCATTGACGAGGCCACCGGCAAGGGCATTGGTTTTGCTTCTGTCCAATTGTCAACGATGCGGTTCGACAGCACCAGCAAATCCATGCAACCCACGGTGATTGCCGGCCAACTGACCGAGGCAAACGGGGATTTCAGTCTCGCCAACCTACCTGTGATGGGCCAGTTTACCCTCAAAATCACGTACCTCGGTTATGCCAATATCGAACAAAAGGTGTCGTTCGGCCCGCCTCCCGGTGGGGCCAACGGCGGTTTCAATCTGAACGCCGTGGACAAAGACCTCGGTGATATTCCCCTGGCGGCTTCCTCGCAGATGCTCAAAGAGGTCACGATCACAGGAGAGGCTTCCACGGTCAGCCTTTCGTTGGACAAAAAAGTGTACAAGGTGGACAAAGACGGTGTGGCAGCCGGTGGAACCGCCGAGGACGCCCTAAAAAACGTCCCTTCCGTCAACGTAGATATTGACGGAAATGTGACGATGCGCAACGCTGCCCCCCAGATTTTCGTGGACGGTCGCCCCACTACCCTCACCATGGATCAGATTCCCGCCGGGTCCATAGACAACATCGAGGTCATCACCAACCCATCGGCCAAGTACGATGCGTCCGGCGGCAACGCAGGTATCCTGAATATTGTATTAAAAAAAGATCGCCGGGTGGGCTACAACGGTACTATTCGCGCCGGCATTGACTCCCGCGCCAAAATTAATCTCGGCGCCGACCTCAATGCCCGCGAAGGCAAGTTTAACGCCTTCATTGGTGGCGGACTGATGATGCGCAGAACCCTTGGCAATGGACAAACCGACCGGTACAACCTGTTTGGTACCCCGTTGACCAATGTGTTTCAGACCTCGGAATCCTCCAATGACCGTGCGTTTGCTTCTTTTCGAGGTGGGGTTGACTGGTTTATCAATAACCGCAACACCCTGACATTCACCGGGAATTACCACGGAGGCGGTTTTGATTCCTTTGACGAGATTTTGATTGTCACCGACACGCTGCTGAATGGTGCGAAAATTGCCGGCAGTTCAGCCTTCCGTACCTCCGATAGCGAGCGGAACTGGGGCAATATTAGTACCCAGTTGTTGTATAAACACCTGTTTGCTCAACCTGGAAAAGAGTGGACGGCCGATGTAAACGTCAACAGAAGCAAGTTTGACAACACAGGAACGTTCGTGACAGACTACCTCGGAACCAACTTGTCCTCCCGCCAACGACAAGACGGTTCGGGCAACAACAACCAGTACACGTTTCAAACTGACTTTGTGAATCCCATCAGCGGCGGCAAAAAAGTTGAAATGGGCGCTCGGGCCGCTATTCGTGACTATTCGAGCGAAAATGCCAGTTTTCAGTACGATCCGGCAACAGACACCTATGTGCGTGCGCCTACATTTGCCGACCGATACCAGTTCTTCGATCAGGTGTACGCCGGATACACTACGTTCACCAATTCATTTCCCAAATGGGGCTATCAGGTGGGTCTTCGTGCCGAGAGTTCGTTTTATACCGGAGACTTGCTCGACGTGGATTCCGCCTTTTCCAATCAATACCCGTTGAGTTTGTTCCCGAGTATTTTTCTGTCCTACAAGTTGAACGAAGAGGACAATCTGCAGGCCAACTACAGCCGCCGCATCAACCGGCCCAACTTTTTCCAACTCAACCCGTTCCCGGATTTTTCGGATTCTCTGCTGCTTCAGCGCGGAAACCCTGGACTTCTGCCGGAGTTCACCAATTCGTTCGAAGTATCGTATCAGAATATTTTTGACAAGTCGCACAACATGCTGGCCACCTTGTATTACAAAGAGGCCACCGACCTCATCAGCGGGTATCAGTTTGCCGAGTACAATGATCAATTGGGGCGCAATGTGATCGTGTCGTCTTATACGAACTCCAATTCCAGCACAGCCTACGGGTTGGAATTGACCGTCAAAAACACATTCTGGAAAAACATTGAACTGACCAGCAACCTCAATTTTTACAATTCCAAAGTCAATGCGCGTAACGTCGAGGCAGACCTTTCGCGCGAACAGTTCACCTGGTTTGTCAAGGAAAACCTGAACATCAAACTGCCTGCGGCCTTTACCTTCCAGGTGTCGGGCAGTTACCAGAGCCGCACGGCATTTGCGCTCGGTGGCGGCTCCCGCTATGGCGGCTGGGGTGGCGGACCGAGTTCTACGGCGCAAGGATATGCCATACCGGTATGGTTCGTGGACCTCTCGCTGCGCAAAGACCTTTGGGATCGCAAAGCTACGATCACACTCAACGTGCAGGATATTTTCCGCAGCCGCGAGACCGGCTCGTATTCAGAGTCTGACTTTTTTATCCAGGAGTCCTGGCGTATTCGTGACCCGCAATTGGTGCGCCTGAACTTTTCGTGGCGGTTCGGGAAGTTCGACCTGTCGCTCTTCAAACGCAAAAACCTGAAGATGGGTGAAGAGGGTGGCGGTATGGAAGGCGGGTTTTAAGGATTTACGATTTACGATTTACGATTTACGATTTACGATTTACAACCTTCAAGTTTTTTTCTTGTAGAGTATAGATAATTGCTACGTTTGGGAAGAAATTTAAACCGATAAATTTTTTTCCATGAAAGAAGATGAACTTAAGAAACGATTTAAGGAATGGGCGGTAGCAGTTGTTTTGTTTACGCGCCAGTTCCCAAAAGAACCGGAATTTAAATCAATCAGAGGTCAATTGGTGCGAAGTGCACCGGCATCGGCAGCAAACTATCGTGCTGTTTGTCGAGGGAAATCCACACCAGACTTTATCAATAAGTTAAAAATTGTTGAAGAAGAGCTAGACGAATCAATGTTCTGGTTGGAATTTGCGGTAGCATTATCCGCTGATTTGAGACCGGCCGTAGTTCCACTCTATAAAGAGGCAGATGAATTGCTTTCTATTGTTGTAGCATCCATCAAAACCAGTCGCAACAAGGAAGATGCAACCAATCCCAAAAATCGTAAATCGTAAATCGTAAATCGTAAATCGTAAATCGTAAATCCGGTTGAACTTCATAAAAAATGTATTGCGGCGCTGGTACCGGTCGTTGCCAAAATCGGAAGCCGGCGATCCGCGCTGGGGGCTTTATTTCCGCCGGTTGGTCGTTCGGCTGGTGCTTTGGTTTTTTGGGATAACCATTGGCCTGACACTCCTGTACCGCTTTGTGCCAATCCCCTGCACGCCCCTGATGGTTATCCGCTGGTTCGAACAGGCCAATGACCCTGACCGCGACACCCGTTGGAAAAAAGACTGGGTGTCGTTCGACGAACTCTCGCCGAGGCTTCAGTTGGCGGTGGTTTGTGCGGAGGATCAGGAATTTTTAGAGCATGCAGGCTTCGATCTGCAAGCTATCGAAAAAGCCTACAAGCACAACAAAAAAGGCCGGCGCGTGCGCGGGGCAAGCACGATCAGCCAACAAACAGCGAAAAACGTGTTCCTATGGCCGGCCCGCTCGTGGCTGCGAAAAGGGCTTGAGGTCTATTTCACGTTTCTGATCGAGGTGCTTTGGAGCAAGGAGCGTATCATGACCGTGTATTTAAACGTGATCGAATTTGGCGATGGCATCTACGGTGCCGAGGCTGCATCACAACATTATTTCAAAAAAAGCGCGAAAGACCTGAATACGGAACAAGCGGCTCTATTGGCAGCCATACTGCCCAACCCGCTCAAACGAAATCCTGCCAAGCCTTCCGGCCTCGTCCGGAACCGCAAACAGTGGATCATTGCCCAAATGCGGATGTGGGGGATGAAAATTGACTTTGACGAACCGAACACCCCGAGAAAAATCAATTAAGAGCGGTTTTAGGCCCTACTTTTGCGCCTTTGTTTTCCAGATCAAAACCCGCTTTAGATGTCAAGATCATTGGTTTTATTTTTCAGCCTGACGCTTTTCTCCACAACCCTTCATACGCAAAACACACAACCCGTTTATCAATTCTCCAACGGAAATTGGTTCGACGGGACCAGGTTTGTGGAGCAGACCTGGTACAGCGTGGCCGGCAAATTCACGCAAAAAGTTCCTGTCAAAGTTGACTCTGTTGTTGACCTTGCCTGGCGCTGGATAGTGCCGCCGTTGGGCGACGCGTTTTGCTCCGGCCTGTCGGAGCACTCGTTTATCAGCCAACAACTGGAGTCTTATTCGGCAGATGGAGTGTTTTACCTGCAAGTGCTCGCCAACACTCAGGAGGCCCGTAAAAAAGCCGGCGCCTTGCTCGGAAAACCGGACAGCCCCGAAACGGTGTTTGCCAACGGCGGGTTCACCTGCACCCTCGGGTACCCGTTTTTGAAGTACGAGGCCCCGGCGCAGGGCGTGCGCAATCCTACAGAAATTGCAAATAAATACACCACCATCCGCGAAGGCCGAACCATGCACGGCAACGGCTATTGGTTTGTTGACAATAAAAAGAGCCTGAACAACATCTGGAAAGACGTCGTGGC
>Ga0154020_10002602_pt1 | contig 21986 bp, 17 predicted proteins | sample Klosneuvirus_201_FD_109709 | JGI IMG/M metagenome (GOLD analysis project Ga0154020, IMG submission 109709) | Active sludge microbial communities from wastewater, Klosterneuburg, Austria - Klosneuvirus_20160825_MG | ecosystem: Engineered > WWTP > Aerobic digester > Activated sludge | place...
CACCTCGGACTTCAGCCGCGTGCCCCCGGGCTTCTCGTAGACCGCGGCGTGGTCCTCGAACACCCAGGCCACGTTCAGCCGGCCGCCCTCGAGCTCTGCGCCCTGCAAGGGCAGGGCGCGCGCCGGCCCCAGGTCGCGCAGCGGGATCCACAGGTTCTTGGTGGTGAACGCGAATGGATCGCCACCGCGTTTGGCGACGCTCAGCACCGCGACCGAGAACCCGGGCTCGAGCTCGGCGTCGGGGGCCACCTCTTCCGCGACTGACAGCGTGCGATAGCCGAGGGCGCCGTTCCGACCGACGAAGTGGTACCGATAGGGCAGCCCTTCGGGCATGCTCAGCGGCTTCTTGCGGGCCTCGACCGGCGGCTCGCTCGAGAGGCGCACCCGGTCCTGGCAGACCCACGCCATGGGGCCGACCATCAGCCAATAGCCCTGGCATCCGGGCCCGCGCTTGGCCGCGTAGAGCGGCAGCCGTGCTCCCATCTCGGCGGACCCTCGTCGCGCAGCCAGAGGCCCGGCCCGCACGTACAGCGGCTCGTCTTTCTCGGGCACTTCGACGCTGCTGATCCGCGCGGCCACCGGCAGCCCGCCTTCGATCCAGGGCAACGGCTGCGCGGCTGCCGACGACGCCAGGGTCGTGACCACGAGCGCGAAGCGGCGCATGGCCAGAAGCTTAGCGCGCGCCCCGGCGATGCAAGAACTTACTGGGCGAGCAGCGCGGCCAGGCTGGGGAGCGGGACGCCGTGTGCGCTGCCCAGCTCCAAGATCTCGGCGCCCAGGCAGCGGTGTTGCTGCCCCAGCTTGTCGCCGAAATGGTCGTCCACGAAGCGCGTGGCGCGAGGCAACAGCCGGGTGAGCAGGGTGAACGCGGCGCGCAACGTCCCGGGGGTGACCGTGCGGAGGGCGAGGGCAGCCGCCGCATCGATCGGGCCGATCTGCCTGGCCAGCGCGTAGGTCTCACGGGCGGCGCGTGCGCCCAGCCGGCAGAGCTCGGGGTCTTCGAGCAGGCGCTCGATGCCGCCGGCGCGGCTCACGGCCACCGAGATCGGGAAGAACGCCATGGTGGTGGCCGGATTGCGCGCTCGGACGTCGGAAGAAAGGCGCGCCGGGATCCCGGAGCGGCCCAGGGCCGCCACCAGGCGTGCGACCTCGGGCGGGCCCGCCTCGAACAGGCTGGGTGAGGCGCGGAAGGCCCAGTAGTCGTCCACGCCGTCTTCGCGGGCGCTGGCCGCCAGCGTGGGCATGCCGACCAGGGCTCGGCCATCGACCCAGCCGCTCACGCGCTCGAGCGTATTTGGCAAGAGCGGCGTGAGTGAGACCAGCGGCACCGGGGGCGCGGCCTTCACGAGCCGCTCGATGCCGTCGTCGAGCTGGTCGACCCGAATGGTGAGCAGCACCAGATCGGCATCCGCAGGGACGTGCGCGCTGCGGATCGGCGCGACCAGCTCGCGGCGCCGGCGGTCACCGTTCTTGCGCTGGATGACGAAGGGCGAGGTTTCGGCCACGCGCGCGGCGCGAACCACGAACGTGACACGCTCACCCCCATCGACCAGGTGCACGCCGTAGACGCGACCCAGGGCCCCGGCGCCGATGATCGCGACGTGCACCCGGGCTCACGAGTAGCTGAAACGAAGCTCGTGATCGCAGACCTTGAAGTGGTCGCCTTCGTTGATCACTTTGCGCTGCACGCGCTGCCCGTTGTACTCGACCCCGTTGGTCGAGCCCATGTCCACGATGTAGTACTGGCCGTTCAGGTACTCGACCATCGCGTGCTGCCGCGACACGTTCGGATCTTTGATGGTCAGATCGCTGGACTGCTTTCCGCGGCCGATGATGAAGCGGTCTTTGGTGATCGGGAAGCGCTCGCCCGCGTAGTAGATGTTGAGCGTTCCGTACGACTGCTGCGCCGGCGGCGGGGGAGGGGGTGGGGCCGAGCGCGGCAGGGGCGGCGGCGGCGGCGGTGCACCCCCGCGGCTCATGGTCGGCGGGCCCGGTGGTGGCGGCGGCGGAGGGCCGGCGCTGCGCGGCGGAGCCGGCGGCGGGGGCGGCGGGCCCGGCGGGCCGGGCGGTGGCGGCGGTGGCGGCGGGCCGGGCGCGCGTCGCGCCACCGAGCCGCTGGTGTTCGCCGGCGGCGGCGGCGGTGGCGGCGGCGGGGGCGCCCCCGCGCTGGACGGGAACGGCGGACGGGCCGGCGGCGGAGGAACCGAGGCGCGCGACTGCGGCGGGCCGGGTGGCGGCGGGGGAGCGGGCGCGGCCGAGGGCCGCGCAGGCGGCATCGGCGGCGGCCCACCCGCCGGCGGCGGTGGCGGCGGCGGCGGCGCGCCCAGGTTGGCGGGAACCGCCGTGCTGCTGTAGCCGCGCTGGCGCGCGTACTGCTTCATCGCGTCGTTGATCAGGTAGTCCACCGAGCACTCGAGCTCGCGGGCCATCTGCTCGAACTTCTGCCAGAGCGATTCGCGACACTGGAAGGTGCGCGGGGCTTTCTTGTTCGGATCCGACGATTCCATCACTTGCCCTTGGCTTCGTCCTTCTTGCCCACGGCGCGCTTCTCCATCGCCGGCTTGACGCAGTACTGGGCGAAATCTCCGAGCGTCTTGATGTCTTTCAGCTCTTGGCTCTTGCCCTCGCCCACCGCGCACTTCCACTCGCAGTCTTCGGCGCCTTCCTTGCAGTCGGGCACCTTGCTGCGATCGCCGATCGCCGCTTCGATCTTGCCGAGGTCGGGCTTGCCGCCCCACTCGTAATAGAAGCCCAGGGCAGCGAGCCGGACCGACACCGCCTGGTCGCGACCCAGGAACTTCTGCAGGGCGGCCTCGGGCTTGTCTTTGCCCTTCATCTCGCCGAACAGCGCCCCGTAGCGGAGCGGCTCGGTGATGGCCATGTGGCGCACGTTCGCCAGCTTGCCCATGAACTCGTCGAGCTGGTTCGTCTCGCTCATCTTGATCACGAGCTCGGCGGCCACCCAGCGGATCTTCCAGTTGTCGTTCGAGAACAGGCCGAACATGCGCTCGACGACCTGCTTGCGCGGCAGCTCGCCCACGCGCCTGAGGGCGATGTCCCGCACCGTGAGCGGCGTGTCTGCCGCCGACGCGATGTCGAGGATGCTCGAAACGTGCTTCGAGTTGTTCTTGTCGAGGTTGCCTTCGAGCGCGGCCAGGGCAGCCGCACGGCGCTTCTCGTTCTTGTCGGTCTTGGCAAAATCGAGCAAGAACTCCACGGCCGGGGCCTGCCCGATCTTCTTCATCGAGGCGAACGACCGCAGCAGCTCTTCTTCTTGGTACTGGTCGAGCTGCGCCGCGAACTGCTCTTTCGTGGGGTTCAGCTTGCTGGCCTTGTTGGCGGCGTCCACCAGCGGTGATTTCTGCTGAATCCAGTGGTCCGAGGCGATGTCTTTTCCGACCGCCACCAGGGCCTTGCTGGCGGCTTCTTTGGTCTTCGCGTCGCCCAGCTCGGCGACCAGATCGGCCATCCGGTCCAGCTTCTTCGCCCCCGGAAGGATCTGCGCCGGCAGCCGCACCACGCTCTCGGCGCCCAGGTGGCGCAGCACCTGCTCCACACCGTAGAGCTGCGACGACTCTTCCAGTCGCTCGGCGAAGTTGGTCATCGACCAGTCGATGAGCGCGGCGCGCAGACGCTGCTTGCTCTCTTCGCTCTGGACCAACACACCCTCGTTGTGGGTGAGCAGCGCATACGCGGCGTCCTTGAAGTCGAAGCTCGGATCGGCCGGAGCCGGTTGCCCGGCTTGGGCCTTCGGAGGCTCTTTCTTCATCTCGGCCTCGAGCCGCGGGACCATCTTGGTGACGATCTTCTCGCGGGTGGCCGGCGCCAGCGTCTCGAGCGACGCCACCAGCCCCGGCTGGTCGTCTTGCCCGATGATGCCGATGCGGCGGCCGCCTCGCGCCTTCATCCGCACCATGCCCATCGCGGCTTCGACGCGCAGATCGATGGGATACTTGTCGTGGATCAGCACCGCGACCAACTTGCGTGGTCCCTGTGCTGTGGTCGTCCACCTGTCGATGTCATCGTTGGTGGTGCGGCATCCCGTCGAGGCCACTCCCAATCCGATCGCCAAGCCGATGGTGGCGACCCGGATCGAGCGCCCGAGGCGCCCGTCGAGTTTCCCCGAGAACCTTTTCGTTTTCGCGTACCTTGCCATTCGAGGGCCCGCCCAGTTCCTTTGGGAACGAAGAGGCAGGAGTGTACAGGCTCGGCTGAACCCGACTCAAGCGAACGGCAGCCTTCTGTCGCGGGGGCAACGCGAGCTGAACGGACGTCCGGTGGCCGCGGGCGCAGCTTATTTTCCCGGCCCGGCCAGCTGATGTAGGTCAGTACCTTACATGGGTGCCCGACCCTTTTCGCCTCGCCGCGCCCCGGCGTCGGAGCCTCTGCCCGCCGTCACGGCAACCCCCAGCTCGCCGCCCGTGGTCGCGGGGCGTGGGCGCGAGGCCGCCGCGCTCTTGCTGTTCGCCGTGTCGTGCTTCCTGTGCCTGGCCCTCGGCAGCTTCCGGCTCGACATGAACGACCCGAGTGTCGTCGGGCGCGACTGGGTCGGCCCGGTCGGCGCGCTGGTCGCCGGCGTTCTGGTCCGGGCGTTCGGCATCGTGGCCTGGCTGGTGCCGCTCGAGATCGCCCTGATCGGGTTGCCGCTGCTCCGCCGGAAGGACATCGGCTCGGCCAGCCTGCGCGTCGCGGGCGACCTGATCCTGGCCATCGTGCTGGCGTCGCTGGTGCGCGTGGCCGCGCCCGAGGTGATGGTGTTCGGGCGCGTGCCGTCCGGGGGCAACGTGGGGCTGGTGTTCGGCGAGCTGGCCCGCGGGCTGTTCTCGGCGGTGGGCTCGTTCCTGGTCGGCGGCACGATCGTCGGTCTGATCCTCATCGGGCGCAGCAGCTTCTCGTTCATCGGGCTGGTGCAGCGCGCGCTCGCGATCTCGGCGCTGCTCGCGGCGCGGGCCCGAGGTCTGTCCCAGCGCCTGGGCATTGCCTGGGTCCAGGCTCACCAGCTGCGCAAAGAAGAGCGCGAGCAGCGACGCGAGGCGGCCGTCCCGCCCATCACCTCGCACGAGACCGACGAGGCGATCATCGCGCAGCTGGTGGACGACGAGCCCTTCGCGCCGTTCGACACCACCGGGACCCCGCCGCTGGCCGTCTCCACCGCGCTTCGCAGCGCCGAAGCCGGCGGTCCGATCGAGGCGCTGCTCGTGGCCACGCCGCCGGCGACGCCCGAGCCGCTGCCGGAACCGGCCGCGCCGACCCCGGAGCTGGCGGCGGTGGCCCTGGAGAACGCCCCGTCGCCGCCGCTTCCGCCGGTCGAGAAGAAGCGCCCGCGCAAGTCGGCAGAGCCCGATCTGGTCATCGTCGAGACCTGCGAAGCGAAGATCGTCAAGCGCGGTGACGGCCCGTCGCCGCGCAACATCGCGGGCTACGCGTTCCCATCGCCCGAGCTTCTGGCGCCGTCCAGCCACGTGCAGAGCGACGTGGATCGTGAACGCATCCGGCAGAACGCCAGCCTGCTCGAGAAGACGCTGGCCGACTATGGCGTGACGGCGCGAGTGGAAGAAGTCCACCCCGGCCCGACCGTCACCATGTACGAGGTCGCGCCCGAGGCCGGGACCAAGGTCAGCAAGGTGGCGAGCCTGGCCGACGACCTGGCGCTGGGCCTTTCGCGCACCGTGCGCATCGTGGCGCCGATCCCCGGCAAGAGCCGCATCGGCTTCGAGATCCCGAACGACGAGCGCATTCCGGTCAACCTGCGTGAGCTGATCGAGGACAAGCACTTCGCCAAGCTGGCCGAGAAGGCCCCGCTGCCCGTGGTGCTGGGTCGCGACATCGTGGGCGTGCCGTTCTACGCCGATCTGGCGTCCATGCCCCACGTGATCGTGGCGGGTGCCACCGGCGCCGGCAAGAGCGTGGGCTTGAACGTGATGCTCTCGAGCCTGCTGTTCTGTCGCACCCCCGACGAGCTGCGCTTCTTGATGATCGACCCCAAGGTGGTCGAGCTCGCGCCGTTCGACGGCATTCCGCACATGCTCTTGCCGGTGGTGACCGACATGAAGAAGGCCGCCACCGCCCTGAAATGGGCGGTGGACGAGATGGAGCGGCGCTATCAGATGTTCGCCAACGCCGGCACCAAGAACATCGCCACCTACAACGCCTGGGTGAAGCGCGTGGTCAGCGGCGAGATCCCGGCGCCCTCGCCCGAGGTGGTCCAAGCCCTGGCGCCCGACGGCTCGATGGTCAGCGTGGCGCCGGCGAAGGACGGCACCGACGGCAAGAGCTTGCCGCACGCGCTGCCCTACATCGTGATCGTGGTCGACGAGTTCGCCGATCTGATGATGCAACAGGGCAAAGAGGTCGAGGTCAGCGTGGCGCGCCTGGCGCAGAAGGCGCGCGCGGCCGGCATGCACGTGGTGGTCGCGACCCAGCGGCCGAGCGTGGACGTGATCACCGGGATGATCAAGGCGAACTTCCCGTCGCGCATCGGGTTCCGGGTGGCTCAGAAGGTCGACAGTCGGACCATCCTCGACGAGCAGGGCGCCGAGCTCTTGCTGGGGCGGGGCGACATGCTGGTCAAGCTCAACGGCTCGACCGACACCCGGCGCGTCCAGTGCCCGTTCGTGAGCGAAGAAGAGGTCGCGGCGCTCACCGACTTCGTGCGCAAGCAGGGCACGCCGAACTACCACGAAGAGATCCTGGCTGCCGCCGACGAGTCGGACGAGGACCAGGAGGCCGAAGAGGCCATCGACGCCCGCTTCGAAGAGGCGGTCCGGATCGTCCAGGAGACGCGTCGCTGCTCCACCAGCTGGCTGCAGCGGAAGATGACGATCGGCTACAACCGCGCAGCGAAGATCGTCGAGGTCATGGAGCGGCGGGGCTTCGTGGGGCCGCCGAATGGGGCGAAGGATCGCGAGATCCTGATGCCCCCGCCCTGAAACTGGTCGCTGGTTTTGCCGGCGGTGGCGCGCTCGGCCTATGATTCCGTAGCCCGAAGATGTCCGCGCCGGACGACGTGATTCCGCTTCCGCTCGACGACGACGACGACGACGTCGCGTGGGCGCTCCAGACGGCTGCCGTTCAGTGGCGCCGCGGCGCGAAACCGGACGCCGTGCTCTGGCTGCGCCGGGCGGTCGAGTCCGCCATGGAGGTGGGGCACACCCCGCGGGCGATGCAGATCAATGCGCTGATCGCCGGGGTCGAAGAGCGGATCGTCAACGACGTCTTCTCGTCGCCGCCGCCGCCGGCCGAAGAGCCCACCACCGTGGACAACCTGCTCGAGAGCACGGTGTCGACCGGCCGCGCCAGCATCGACGTCGAGTTCGAAGAGGAAGTCCCCACCGACATCGTCGCGCCGCCCGAAGCGTTCGCGCCGCCGCCGATGGAGCTGCCGCCCGAGCCGGCGGCGGTGGCCCCCGCGACCATCCCGGCCGAGGGCCGCAAGCGACGCGCCCGGCCGCCCCCCGCTCCCTCGAAGCTCGCCAAGGGGTCCGCGCCGCCGCCGCCTCACCTGCCGCAGGCGGTGGGTGCTGCTTCCCGCGACGTTCCGGCGCACGTGTTCGAGGCGCCCACCGTCAAGCCGACCAGAGACCTCGAGGCCGAGCCGCCCGAGAGCGTGGCGCCCGACTCGGCCCCGACGCTCAGCACGAGCGAAGCCGAGATCTTGGGCACCCTGGCGTTCGCGCCGCCGAGCGTCGAGCCCGACATCGACGCGCTGTTGACTGCGGCCGCCCACCCCAGCACCGATCCGGCGCGCAGCACCGAAGCGGCGCCGCCGCTGTCAGCGCCCGAATCCGAGCCCGCTGACGCCGAGCCCTGCATCCGCGGGGTGAGCCTTGGAAGCGTCGCCGGCCTGCAAGACCTGCCGCCGGAAGCCCAGGCCGAGCTGGTGCGAACCGCGCGGATAGAGACCCTGGACATCGACGAAGAGGTGAGCGCGTTCGCCGTCGCGTTGGTGGTCGAAGGCTGGACCAGCGTGATGCCCTCGATCGCGGACGTTGCCTGCGCGTTCGCCCAGGTCGGTGACGTGGTCTTCACCCACGGCACGCTGGAAGAGAGCGTCGCGTTGCGCGTGGTTGCCGGCGAAACCGACACCCGGGTGGCGGTCTGGGATCAGGCCGCCCTGGAGCACGCCACCTCGGCCTGCCCCTGGGTGGCCGACGAGCTGCGGCTGGTGGCCGATCGCTTCCAGGCCCTGGCCGGCGCGACCATGGGGCCGCTCGGCGACCGGCTCGACGATACGCTTCGGCAGATGGTCACGAGTCGATGCGAGGTGCGCGCGTTCGCTGGCGGTGAGGGCATCGTCACCTCGGGCAGCCCCGTCCCGGGCATGTTCATCGTCGGTGCCGGCGCCGTGGAGCTGCTCAGCGGCCAGGACGTGGTCGGCGAGCTGGGGCCCGGCGAGTTCCTGTTCGCCACCTCGGTGATGTCCGCTTCGATGGCTCCGATGGGGGCCCGGGCCGGATCGAACGGCGCCCTGCTCTTGTTCGCGGAGCGGCACGCGGCCCACGAGCTGATGCTCAGCGTGCCGCCGCTGCTCGAGATCCTCGCAGGCTGACCGCGCGGTCGTCGGACCGCTCGATCGCCCAGACCAAAGCCTGGTTGCCCTGCGCCCCGGCGAACCGCAGGCCGATCCACCGGGCGCTCGCCGCGATGGTGGGGCGCCCGTCGCCCCGGGCCTTCGGAAAGCGAATGCGGTAAGCGCTGCGCCAGGGCGTGGTGTAGGGGAAGTACGTGCGCTCGATGGCGCCGGGCTTCTTGATGGGCTCGATCTCGGCGGGGGCGGTCTCGCTGCCCTGGTCGTCGATCAGGCGCACGATCCACGCGGGGCTCTCGGCGCTCAGGTCACCCCACTTGTGGCGCTGGGCATAGAGCGCCACGTAGAACGTGTGGGAAGACCGGCTCTCGGCCAGCGAGCGCTCGAGCAGCGTGCGCCGTTGGTCCACGGTCAAGCGGTAGTCGTCGGCATATCGCACCACGTACGCCCAGCGGAAGTCCCACGACTCGTAGGTGGCCGTCACGCTGAGGACGTTGTCCATCTCGGTCGCCGTCACCAGATCGTCGCTGCGCGTCCAGCGGTCGAGCACGATCTCGTAGTCGGTGGGCGCGTATTCACGGGGCCCTTCACTCAGCGGCACTTTCGGCTCGGCGCAGGCGCCGAGCACGCAAGCTGCCAGGGCAAACAGAGCGGTGCGGGGCGCCATTGCCCTCAGCCTAGCGCTCAAGGTCGCCGGTTTGTAGTTTGCGGACGACGCCGGCCGCGAGCGCACGCTGCATCACCCGGTGCGAGGCCGCGTGCCCCGGCCGGACCGCCGAGACCCGACCCAGCGGCGGGCCGCCGTACAGGAACAGATCACCCATCAGGTCGAGGAGCTTGTGGCGGGCGGCTTCTTCCGCGGAAAACGGGGCTGACGGCGGCAGGGCGCAGCCCCCTTCGTCGAGCGCCACGACCGCCGCCGGATCCACGTGCAGCGCCCGACCCCGGGAGCGAAGCTCGTCGGCCTGGGCCAAGAAGCCGAAAGTGCGCGCCGTGGCGATCGTCGCCAGATACGCCTCGGTGTCGTCGGCCCCGTGCTCGGCGCTGGCCCGCCCGAGCGCCCCGGGGAAGTCGACCTCGACGGCGACCCGAGCGGCGTCACCCGGCTCGAAGGTGTAGCGACTCGCGCCGTCGACCAGCACCTCGGTCCGGGTGACGCGCAGCCTCGACGGCTCGCGTCGGAGCGGCAGCATCCGGATCGCCCGCGCGAGCTCCCGCGAGCCGCCGTCGAGCAGCGGAACCTCGGGGCCGGGCACGCTCACCGTGAGCCCGCTCCGAACGTTCAGCCCCGCCAGGGCCGAGAGCAAGTGCTCGCACAGATCCACTTCGGCGCCGCCGTGCAGCGGCCGCAGGCACACGCCCTGGTCGGCGCGGACCAGCTCCAGCTGCTCGAGGCTGGCCTCGCTCTGCCCCATGCGAAACAGCAGCGGCCCAGGCCGCGCATCGAGGCGAACGCTGCAGCGCTTGCCGCTGTGCAGTCCCCGCCCGTGGAGCTCGACCCAGCTGCTCACCGCCCACGAATGTCGAACACGCTGACGACCGCGATCAGCGCCAGCAGCATCAGCAGCCCCACCGCATGGACGTGGGCCTCGATCTTGGCGTTGGGGCGTCGCCGCGTGATGGCCTCGTACGACAAGAACATCAGCCGCCCGCCGTCCAGCGCCGGGAACGGCAGCAGGTTGAAACCCCCGAGATACGCGCTCAGAAGCCCGAGCAAGAACAGGTATTCTGCAGCGCCCTGCTCGGCGGCGCGGCTGGTCTCGCGGACGATGCCGACCGGTCCGGAGACCTCGGGCTTCTCACGCCCGGTGATCATCCGCCCCAGGCCCACCACCAGCGCCTCTACCACCTTGGCGGGGTGAATCACCGACTCGATGGCTGCCTCTTTCACGCCCAGGGCCGGAACGGCCGACACGGGTCGCACGCCAATCTGCCCGCCACCGCCCTTGGCCTTGGGCTCGGGCGTGAGCTCGATGGTCTTCTGCTCGCCGCCGCGCTGCACGACCACGCTCATCTTCTGGTTCGCGCGCGGCAGAACCAGCTCCGGGATCTGCTCCCAGCGCTCGATCTTGGTGCCGTCGATGCTCACCACCTTGTCGCCGTTCATCAGGCCGGCGCGCTCGGCGGCGCCGTCTTTCATGACCTGCACCTTGGTGGCCTCGCCGCCGATCAAGAACGCGACGAAGAAGAACACCGACGCGAACAGGTAGTTCGCCAGGGGCCCCGCGACGATGGCCGAGATGCGCCCCAGGAGCGACGCGTTGGCGTAGCTGCCCTTGTCGTCGGGGTCGACCTCTTCCAGCGGGTTCATCCCCGCGATCTGGACGTAGGCCAAGAACGGGATCAGCGCGACCTGGTAGATGGTGTCGCTGCCCCGGGGCTGGTGCCGCCACAGCGCGGGGCCGAACCCGATGCTGAAGCGGATCACCCGCATGCCGAAGGCGCGGGCTGCCAGCAGGTGGCCGGCCTCGTGGATGACCATCAAGAGGGCCAGACCGAGAATGCTGACGAGGATGGTCACCGGAGTCTTTTCTATAGCCTTCCCGGCCGGGGCCTGCCACGGGGCGGCGATTTTCGGCCGACCCGGGGGCTCGGGCGTTCAGGCCACCGTCAGAACGCGAACGAAGCGCCCAGGCTCATGGCCGGGAACCCGACGCGCGCGGTCAACGCGATCTTGTCGCTGAAGTGGAAGCGCGCGCCGCCGTACACCGCCGGGCGAAGGCCCTTGGCGTTGCCCAGCCACATGCCGAAGCCCGGCTCGCCGAACACACTGAAGCTTTGGCTGAGCCAGAAGTTCCACTGCATCACGATCGGGACCCACACCGCCTGGTGCTTGCTCTCGAAGGCGATCCAGTCGAAGCCGAATCCCAGGCCGACGGTGTTGTTGATCTTGCGAATGAACCCGTTGTCGACCAGCTCGAACGTGCCCCGGAAGCCCGGCCCGTACCCCTTGCCGGCCTTGTCCCCGGGTGGGTCGAAGCCGAAGAAGAAGTGCGGCTCGGCCTCGAAGACATAGTCCGGGTGCCGACCGGGCTGCTTGATGACCATCTCGGCGTGCGCCGGTGCGGGCCAGGCGAGCACGGCCAGCAAGGCGACGACGGCGAACGCGGCTGATTTCCCCATCGACTCCTTTTTCTTCTTGCAGGACTTCCGCGGCTTGTCGAGCCCCGTTGCTCGGGGCGAGCCCCGCTGCTAGTTTCCGCGCCCCCGAACCGGGGAGCCGACGGTCACGGCCGCGGCTCGGGTCGAGCGCTCAGCCGACCCCAGAAGAGGTGTTCCAATGACTCAGCCCAATCCGCCCGGCGCCGGCGAACAGCCCACCAACCTTCAGCTCCAAGGCGGTGCCGCCATCGTTGCACCGGTCAGCGCGTTCCCGGGCGGCGTGCCCGCCAACGCCATGGTGGTGTTGCCCCTCTCCAAGCCCAGCGACGAGCTGCTCGAGTCGATCAAGAAGGGCCCCTTCGCGATCGAGGTCGACGACATGTGGAAGCTGCTGGGCTTCAACGGTCCGGCGGTGCAGGTGCAAGACGGCGAAGGCAGGCCCATCGCCATCGGCCTGGAAGATCTGCTCTCGGGTCTCGAGAAGCACTGGGGCGAGAACAAGGACGACCTGAATCGCGGGCGGCTCTTGGCGCAAGAGCTGATGAAGTACAGTCGCTTCGAGCGCGCCGAGAAGGTGCTGGCGAAGGTCGTCGCCTCGGGCGGCACCGGCGAAGACTGGCTGGGCCTGGGCGTGGCGCAGATGCAGCAAGAGAAGTGGGACAAGGCCGAAGCCACGCTCAAGGGCGCGCAGAACCTGATGGCGGACAACCCTTACCCCGCGCTGCACCTGGCCAAGGTCGCCAAGGGCAAGGGCGACGCTGCGGCAGAGCGCGAGTGGATCCAGCGGGCCATCAACATCGACACCGGCTGCGTGGACGCCTGGGCCTACCTCTATGCACAGGTGCGCGAGAGCGAGAACGAAGAGGCGGCCCTGGCGGCGGTGGCCACCCTGGCCGACGCCGAGACGCACAAGCGGTCGGCCGCGCCCTACGTGGCCCTGCAGGGCTTCTATTCGGGGGACGAGGCCACGCGCGACAAGGCGGTGGAGCTGGCCAAGAAGGCCGTTGCCCGCAACGACAAGGACACGCTCGCGCTGATCTCGCTGTCGGCGCTCTACGGCCAGGCCGGCAACCTCGACGAGGTCATCGGCCTGCTCTCGAAGCACGAGAACTCGATGATGGGTGACGTGCGGCTGGCCAACAACTACTTCGAGGCCCTGTTCCAGGCCCGCCAGATCGACAAGGTGACCAAGCTGCTCAACGCGCTCGCCGGTTCGTCGAACCGCGAGGTGAAGCAGTTCGCTATCGAGCGCTCGCGGGCGGTCGCGCAGTTCCTGCAACAGCAGCAGCAGCAGCTGGCGGGCGCCGCCGCGCGCGCCTGAGCGCACCTGCCTCCGCACGAGGATCTTGGCCGCGCTGCCGGCGCTCCGCTGAAATCATCGCGTGGATCCGGGAGACCTGGTTTCTGGCAAGTACCGTCTGGTTCGCCGCCTGGGCATGGGCGGCATGGCCGAGGTGTGGGCGGCGACCAACGTGCTGATGCAGCGAGACTTCGCCGTCAAATTCATCTTGCCCGCCCTGGCGGACAACGCGGAAGCCGTGGACCGCTTCTTTCAAGAGGCGCAGGCGGCAGGCCGCGTGCGCCACCCCAGCATCGTCGACGTGGTCGACGTCGGACACGGCCCTGACGGTCAGCCCTTTCTGGTGATGGAACTCTTGGCGGGCGAGAGCCTGGAGTCGCGCCTGACCCGTGAGGGCACGCTGGGCGATCTGGTCACCAGCGTCATCCTCTCGCAGATCGCCCGGGCCCTCGACCTGGCTCACCGGGCCGGCGTGGTCCACCGCGATCTGTCGAGCGCCAACGTGTTCTTGACTACGGACGCCCAGGGCAGCGAGCCGCTGCCGAAGATCCTGGACTTCGGCGTCAGCAAGATCCTGACGCCGGGGCTGGAAGCCCGGGTCAAGACCGGCAACGGGGCGGTGCTGGGGTCGCCGGCGTACATGAGCCCCGAGCAGGCCCGGGGCGCCGAGAACGTGGACGCGCGCACCGACGTCTGGACGCTGGGCGTGCTGATGTACGAGTGCCTGACCGGTCGCCCGCCGTTCCGCGCCTCGAACTACAACGCGCTGATGCTGGCGATCGTCGCCGCGCCGCACCAGCCGGTGCTGCAGAAGGCGCCGCGGGTCGACGCCGAGCTCGCCGGCTTGGTCGAGAGCTGCCTGGTGAAGGACCGCGAGGCTCGCGTGCAGACCGCGCTCGAGGTGGCCGAGGGGCTCGAGGCCGTGGCCCGTCGCCTGTCTCATCCGGGGCTGGTCGGCGGGCAGAAGCGCCGCGCCACCGATCGGCTTTCGCGCGATCTGCCCCGCGTCTCCATCGGTACGCTGCCGGCGGGGGCCAGGCTGCCGACGGCGGCCTTCCCGGTCGGGGTGCGCTGCTGGCAGTTTCTCACGCGGCGCGCGCCCCCCGGCGGTCTGATGGTCGGCGGCGCGCTCGGCGGCACCGCCGTGGGCCTTGCCATGGGCGTCGCGATCGCCGCAAGCTCTGCCCCCGAGCGACGCGCCGAGGCGCCCGGAGTCGCCCTGGTCGATCCGGTCCACGTTGCCGAGCCGCAGGGGAGCCCGGCGCCGGCGCCCGAGCCCACGCCCGAAGCGGACGTCGATCTGGTGCGCGCCACCGCCCGCGCGCTGGGGGTCAAGAAGAAGACGGCCGCCGTCCCGCGCGGAGTGGCCACGGCGGTCGCCGAGGCCCCGCGCAAGAATCCGTATTGACGCGCGGGTCCCGTTGACAATCCCGGATCCGGGGCACCATGCTCCGTGGGATGCGAGGTACGTACTCGATTTGGGGTGCCGTCGTGTCGATCGGTCTACTGCTGGCTGCCGGCAGCGGGTGCGGGGATGACGGCGGGGACAGCGGGGGTTCCAGCAGCACCGGCGGCGCCGCGGGTGCTGGTGGCGGTGGCGGTTCGGGGGGCGGCGCGCCCGCCACCTGCAGCGCTTACTGCACCACGATCATGGCGGCGTGCACCGGCGACGCCGCGCAATACGGCGACAACGACTCGTGTCTGGCCAGCTGCAGCTCGTTCCCGCTGGGCGCGCCTGGCGATCAGAAGGACAACAGCCTCGAGTGCCGCGCGTATCATGCGAACGCCGCCAAGGGCGGTGCGACGCATTGCCCGCACGCCGGCCCCGCCGGCGACGGCGTGTGTGGCACCAACTGCGACGGCTACTGCAGCTTGATGATGAAGCACTGCGGCGGCGCGTATCCCAGCGCGGGCGACTGCGTCACCGCGTGCGCAAACATCACCGGCGCCAGCGAGAAGGGATTCGACATCGGCACCAAGACCGGTGACAGCCTGTTTTGCCGCATCTATCACGCCACGGCCGCGTCCATGGATCCCACGACCCATTGCGACCACGCCAAGCTCAATCCTTCTTCGGCCTGTTTGTGAGAACGCTTCACCTGATCCACGTCGCTCTGGTTTCGCTCACCGCGTGCGCGGACCACGATGCTGACGTCGATCGGGTGGGGCCCGGGCCGATTCCGGACGCCGGCCAGAGCTGCAACGTCGAGCCCGATCCCAAGGCCGAGCTGCCGTGCGACATCGCCGAGATCCTGGCGACCCGTTGCCAGCGCTGCCACCAGAGCCCGCAGAAGAACGGCGCGCCGTTCCCCTTGCTCGGCTATCAAGACCTGCTCGGCGACTACGGCGGGCCGATCTACGAGGCGGCCTACAAGGCCGTGAAGGTGGACTTCATGCCGTACTGCGCCGAGGGCAGCGCGTGTGCGGGCTCGGTCCCCGACGGTCCGGTTCAGCCGCTGTCGGCCCAGCAAAAGGCCGCGCTGCTCGCCTATTTGAAGTGCCCCCAGCCGGCCTACGGCCAGAGCTGCCCGTGAGGGTCAGGCAACGTCCGACCCGATCCAGCGATCAGTTGACATCTGAACAGCCGCACAGTATCAGTCGCACATCGATGCTCGGCGCGGTGCCGAGACCAACCTTCGGCGGAGGCTCGCGGCTTCCGGCCGCAGGGAGCAGTGTCTGAAGCGAGCAGGTTCGGGAGGCGCAGATGATGGACGGAAAAGAGAAGAGCAAGGCGCTCGAGGTCGCAATTGCCAGCGTCGAGAAAGAGTTCGGCAAGGGCGCCATCATGCGCCTCAAAGACGGCGAGACCATCAGCGGCGACGTGACGGTCATCCCCACGGGTTCGCTCGGTCTGGACGTGGCGCTGGGCATCGGCGGCTACCCCCGCGGCCGCATCGTCGAGATCTTCGGCCCCGAGTCGAGCGGCAAGACCACGCTCACCCTGCACGCCATTGCCAACGTGCAGCGCCAGGGCGGTGTCGCGGCCTTCATCGACGCCGAGCACGCGCTCGACGTGACCTACGCCCGGAAGCTCGGCGTGAAGACCGACGAGCTGCTCGTCAGCCAGCCGGACTACGGCGAGCAGGCGCTCGAGATCGGCGAGATGTTGGTGCGCTCGGGCGCCGTCGACCTGGTGGTCGTCGACTCGGTGGCCGCACTGGTGCCCAAGGCCGAGATCGAAGGCGACATGGGTGACTCGCACGTCGGCCTCCAGGCGCGCTTGATGAGCCAGGCGCTGCGCAAGCTCACGGGCTCGGTTTCGCGCTCGAACTGCATGTTCTTCTTCACCAACCAGATCCGCATGAAGATCGGCGTGATGTTCGGCAGCCCCGAGACCACCACGGGCGGCAACGCTCTCAAGTTCTACGCCTCGGTGCGCCTCGACGTGCGTCGCATCGGCGCCATCAAAGAGGCGTCGGCGCAGCCTGGCAAGGACATGCAGGTGGTCGGCAACCGCACCCGCGTGAAGGTCGTGAAGAACAAGATGGCTGCGCCCTTCCGCGAGTGCGAGTTCGACATCTTGTACGGCCAGGGCGTGTCGCGCTCGGGCGAAGTGCTCGACCTGGCTGCGGATCTGAACATCGTTCAGAAGAGCGGCTCGTGGTTTTCCCTCGACGGCGAGCGCATCGGTCAGGGGCGCGACGCGGCCCGGACGTACCTGGAGCAGCACCCCGACCTGCTGGTGAAGATCGAGTCCAAGGTGCTCGAGGCAAGTGGCGTGCAGCGCCGCATCGCCGGGGTACCGGCCCCCGAGTCGTCTGCCGCCCCGCCGGCGGCCGACGGCAAGGCCGAGCCGGGCCCAGCCAACGGGGGCGGCAAGGCCGCTTCGGCGGCCGGCAAGCGCCCGGTCGCCCAACGCCCCAGCTAGGCTCCTGCATCCACAGCCTGTGGATAACCGGTTGAGAAGGTCCGGACGACCCGGGGACGGCTCGGTGTGAATCGCGGCCGAGTTGACCGCTCGGCCACCCGGATCCCGAGGCCCGGCGCCTACTTAGGACGACTCCGCAAGCAGGGGGCGCGCCTGACGGCAAGTCTCGGGAAACACAGTTGAAATCTCCGTTCCTTGACGCGCTGGATCGTGCCTCTTACCGGTAGATCAGTGACTGCCCGCCGCGCCCTCAGCTTCCCCTGGATCGTCGCTCCCGCGCGGCTGGCCAAGGGCCGTCCCTCGGTCGGCCCCGCACCCCGCATGGCGCCCTCGGCGGTGCGCATCCCGCACCCCGAGCAGGTCGCGCTGCCGCTCCGCTTCACCGGCACCGGGCCCCAGATCTTCGTCCACGAGGGGGCCCGCCAGGCGCTCGAGCGGCGCCTGCACGTGGCGTTCGGCGGCATGGTCCAGCTCTCGGTCACCGACAACCGTCGGCGGATGGTGAGCCGCACGCAGGAAGACGGCGTGCTCAAGGTCCGCGTCCACATGATGTTCCTCGACGCCTCGGAGCGGGTCGTCGACGCGCTGGTTCGCTACGTGGTCGACGGCGATCGTGACGCCTCCGAGGTCGTCGGGTCGTTCATCGAGTCGAACTCGCACCGGATCCGCGCCGTCCAGCGCACCCGGGGTCGGCTCCGGCCGCGCGGTCGGGTGCACGACCTGTACGCCATCTTGACCGAGGTGAGCCAGCGCTACCTGGGGTCGTCGGTGCCGCCCGACGTGCTCATCACCTGGGGTCGCCACAGCCATCCCGGGGCGGGCCCGCGCAAGACCATCAAGCTCGGCAGCTACAGCGCCACCGAGCGGTTGATTCGCGTGCACCCGGCGATCGACAAAGAGTGGGTGCCTCGGTACTTCATCTCGTACATCGTGTACCACGAGCTCTTGCACCACGTGGTTCCCAGCGTGAAAGAGAGCGGCCGCGCGCTGCTCCACTCGGCCGAGTTCCTGCGGCGCGAGCGGCAGTTCCGGCACTACGAGCGCGCGATGGAGTGGGAGCAGAAGCACATCCACCGCCTGCTCAAGACGCGGTGAGCGTTCAGATCTCGAGCGCCAGCCCCAGCATCCAGGTGTTGGTCCCCACGCGCATCTGGTCGCTCGTGCCGAGCTGGCTTCGGTACCATTCCAGGAAGAAATAGCTGTTGTTCACCCCGGTCTGGGCGTCCATCGAGAGCGCGCTCGAGCGGTCGATCACGTCGAGCAAGAACATGCCGCCCAGGGCCCACTGCGGGCCGTACGACGAGCCACGACCGAGCGTGCCGTCATCGCCGTGAGCAGTGCCTTCGCCGTCGCTCGACCACCACAGGGCGTACCCCACGCCGAGCTTGGCATAAGGAACCAGCGGCACGAACGTCTCGCGGGCGAGCACGTCGACGCGCAGCACGCCGACCAGGTACATCGGCATGATGCCCAGCGTGGTCTCTTGGGCAGAGCGATTGCCGCTGCCGTCGGCGAGCAGCGCATCGGCCGTGAACTTGGTGTATCCCCAGCCAATGCCCGGGCCGAAGCTGCCGAAGTGGGGGATGCGCAGCGCCTGCCAGTCCACCTCGAGGCCGATCAGATAGCGGTTGTCGTTGCCGAAGGTGTCGGCGAAGGGCTTGGCACCGCCGAACTCGGAGTCGACCTCGGGGCGATAGCGGCCGAAGCGCAGCTCGAAGGCGGCGTTCTGCGGCGACTCGGCCTGGTGGCGGCTTTCGAGCCCGCCGTAGGGGCCCAGGGCGTCCGTGCCTTGGGCTCGCGCCACCGCGGGCGCGGCCAGGGTGCCCAGAACCAGGGCCGCCGGAACGAGACGCTTCATCATGACCGCCTCCGACGCAGAGCGAAGGCGAGCAGCGCGACCCCCAGAGCCGCCAGGCCTGCCCGGCTCGGGTCGGCGCCGATCGCGCAGAACCCGCCGCCACCCTTGCCGCCGGCGCGCCGATAGAGCTCGAAGAAGTCGTCGACCGGCTGCGGGCTGCCGCACGCGACCGACGAGAGCGGCCCCGAGTTGCCGACGCGGTCGACGCCGGCAACGGCCACGGCGTAGTTCACGCCGTTGGTCAGATCCCCGGCGTTCGCGCTGGTTTCCAGCTTTCCGGTGACCGAGCCACACTGGTAGGCCGAGTCGGGCCTGAGGCCCGGCGTGAGCGCCGCCGATGGGCAGCTGGCGTTGCCCGCGCTGCCGCCATCGGAGCCGCCGGTGCCGCCCGTCCCGGCGGTTGCAGCGTCGCTGGCGGCGTCGCTGCCGGCGTCGCTGCTGGCGTCGCTGCTTCCGTCGGCGGCTGCGTCGGTGCTGGCACCTGCCGCGCCGCCCGAGCCGGCCGCGCCCGCGTCTGCCATGGGGCCGTTGGCGGGCGCCGTGGCGCCGGGCTTTGGATCGCAATACACGCGGTATCCGATCAAGTCCGATGCGGTAGAGGCGTCCCAGCTCACCACCAAGAGGTCTTCGCCCACGCCGGCGCTGACGCCCTCGGGTGCCGGCGGGCCCACCACGTCGAACTTCGTCGGGTAGTTGCTGCCGGTTCCCTTCGGTTGGCCGGTGCCGTCGACCAGGATGAAGTAGAGCGTGATCTGCTGGCCCTCGCTCGCAGCGCCGCTGACGTCGCAATCGGCGGCGGTGCCGGTCCCGGGCCCCCACGTGCCGTCCGTGGTCTTGTTCTGCGCGATGATGTCCTGCGCGCGGATCTTGACCTTCTGGGTCGTGGCCTGGGGGTTGGTCTTGTAGACCTGCCAGCAGGTGGGCGAGCTGCCCTGTCGGGCCTCGTAGGGGTTGCAGTCGGAGCCGCTGCCGACCCACACCTCGAGCGAGAGCCCCACCGCGCTCACCAGCGTGGTCTCGAAGCTGAGCTCGTCGTTGCCCGTGCAGTCCGAGTAGCTGAGCCAGGTGGGCTCTTGGTCGCTCTTCCGGAAGCCGAGCTTCCGCTCCAGGCTCTGCGCGCTGACGGTCACCGACTGCGCGACGGCCGGCAAGGCGACCGCCCAGAGGGCCCCGCCCACGAGCGCCGCGGTCCATCGTCTGGAAGCCATGTGGGTGCCCTTTGAGCACACAGCGTGCCACGCTGCAAACCCCGCGACACGCACCCTTTCCGTCGGCTACGGGGAAATGCCGCGCGACAGTCTGGCGGAGGCCCAGGGTGGGCTGCCAAACTGGCAGGCAGTGTTACCGTGTGCGGCGTGTCGCTGAGCGTCGGCCAGACGGTCCTCGGGCGCTACCGCGTCGAGTCGCAGCGCGAGCTCGGACCCGGAGTCGTGATCGGGCACGGCGTCGGCGAGGGCGCCGAGGTGACCCTGGTGGCGGTCGCCGGCGTCGACGCGCGGGACGGCGCGCAGGAGAACTGCGAGCGAGCGCTCGAGGCCCACCAGCGCTACCGCATCGGCGCCGCCGGCATCGCCCGCCCCGTGGGCGTGGGCATCGAAGCCGGCGCGCTGGTCCTGGCCTACGAGCGCAAGCTGCCGGCTACGGTCGCCGAGCGGGTGGGGGCGTCGCCCGCCGACATCGGCAACGTGCTCACGCAGATCGCGGCGGCCCTCGGCCCGCTGCACGACCAGGGGATCGCCTTCGGGTTGCTCGACGCCAGCCTGATCCGCGTGGGGGCCGACGGCGTGAGCCTGGAAGGGTTTGCGCTCGAGCCGCTGGTGCGCGAGCTGTCGGGCGCCCGGGCGTCGATCATTCCCCCCGGGCATCGCGCACCCGAGCACGAGGGCGCCAGCCCCGAGCCCGCATCGCCGGCGTCCGACGTGTTCGCGCTGGGGGTCATCGCCACCGAGCTGATCATCGGCAGACCGCTGCGACCCGCTGACGCGCGGCCCACGCCGCGAGCCTGCGGCACCGACGTGAGCGATGACGTCGAGGCGCTGATCGGCAAAGCCGTGGCCCGATCCCCGGCGGCGCGCCCGATGGACGTCGCGGCCTTTGCGCAGGCGCTCGCCGAGACCCTGCTTCGGCCCCACGCTCCGCTCGGATCTGCGCCGGACGGGTCACCGCCCGTGGACGACGCCCCTCCGCCCTGGGTGGCCCCGCCGCCGGTCGCTCCGCCGCCCCCGCCGGCGGCGCCCGCGCCCTTGCCCCGCCCGCCGCCACGCGACTCCCTTCCCCCCGGAGCGCTGAAGGGCGGAAGTGCGCTCTCGCTCTTGGCGCTGATTGGCGGCGGACTGGTGATCTTGCTGGGAGTGGGCGGACTGTTCGCCTACTCGCTGCTGCGGCCGCCGCCGCCCGCCCCCACCGCGACCGCCACCGCCGTCGCGACCGTGCCGCCCCCACCGCCCGCGCCGCCGGAGCCGACGGCGCCCGACGCTGCTGCGCCCGCCGAGCCCGACGCGGGTGAGCCGGCGACCGAGCCCGACGCGGCGCTGCCCCCGCCCAGCACCGGTCCGCGTCTGGCGCTGACCGGCGACACCCAGTCGCCACTGCCCGTGACCCCCGAAGTGCCGGTGTGGGGCAGCGACAAGGCGCTGGTCACGCTGGTGGTGTTCGGAGATCTCGAGTGCCCCCACACGCGGCGCGCCTATCGCGGCATCGAATCGATCTTGCGCACGTTTCCCAGCGAGGTCCGCGTCGCGTTCCGGCATCGACCCCTGGCCATCCATTCGCGGGCGCGCGACGCCGCGAAGGTCGCCGTGGGGCTGCGTCGCGAGCTGGGCGAGGCGGCGTTCTGGCGCTTCATGGCGCAGGCGGCGGCCACCACCCACGACGCCAACAAGATCGAGCTCGCCAAGTGGGTCACCGCAGCCGGTGGCCGTGAGGCCCGGATCGAAGGCTGGCTGGCCGATGGCGACGTCGAGAACGAGGTCGGTCGCGATCTGGTCCTGGCGGCGCTGTTCGACGTGCGCCAGACGCCGACCTTCTTCGTCAACGGTTTGCGCGTGGAGGGCTTCTCGACCCACGATGACCTGCGGCGCGTGGTCGAGAAAGAGCTGGCCTCGACCCGAAGCCTGCTGGCGCTGGGGACCGCGTCGAGCGAGCTGTACGCCGCGCGCGTGCGCAAGAACCTGATGGGTCTCGGGAAAGACGTCGCCGAGCGCAGCTGCCCCCCCGTGGGGTCGTCTCCGGTGCGGGGGGCGCCCGACGCGCTGGTGACCGTGGTCGAGTTCTCGGAGTTCGAGTGCCCGTTCTGCAAGCGCGCTCAGCCCACGCTCGACACGCTGCTCGC